>Ga0207664_10001728_pt1 | contig 14380 bp, 14 predicted proteins | sample LARL83metaG_FD_184349 | JGI IMG/M metagenome (GOLD analysis project Ga0207664, IMG submission 184349) | Corn, switchgrass and miscanthus rhizosphere microbial communities from Kellogg Biological Station, Michigan, USA - LAR L8-3 metaG... | ecosystem: Host-associated > Plants > Roots >...
GACGCCAACCAGCGGGGCAACATCCACGGCGGCACGATCATGAAGCTCGCCGACGAGGCCGCCGCCATCGCGGCGATCAAGCACTCACGCCAGCGCGTGGTCACGGTCGGCATGGACCGCATGAACTTCCTGGTGCCGATCTACGTCGGGGAGTTGGTCACGTTCCGGGCCACCGTCAACGCCGCGTGGCGAACGTCGATGGAGGTCGGCGTGCGCGTCGAATCCGAGAACCCGATGACAGGTAGTCGGCGCCACACCAACACCGCCTACCTGACGATGGTGGCGCTGGACGAAGGCGGCGACCCGGCCCCGATCCCGCCCCTGCTGGCGGTCACGCCGACCGAGACGCGCCGGATGCGCGAGGCCGAGCTGCGCCGTGCCAACCGGCTCGCCGAGCGCGAGGAGATCATCGCCCGCCGCGGCGAGCAGGCCCGCCGCCAGGCGCGCGACGACGAGCCGTTGGCCTGAGGACTCACCAGGGTGCGGCGCCGGCCGGCTGACCGTTGGACCAGGTCAGCCGGCTGGCGCTGTCCTCCGAGTCGGCGGCTGCTCAGAGGTCCGAGGGGTGGCGGGCAACGTAGCCCGCAGTGCTGGTCATGACCGGGCGCCACCGGGGGCCCGTCCCAGGGGCGGGATGCGGATCTTGCTCGCGGGAGGTGTCCATGCGGATCCCGGCGATCTCGATGAAGGCGTGACCGGGGTTGGTGTAGACGGTGATCCACTGTCCGGCGCCCCGCCGGCCCCAGCTCTCCATCTCACCAGAGTCCTCGGAGACCTTGAGCAGGCCGGCCGCGTGCAGCAGATACGACACCGAGCCCGAGCAGTCGTAGGCGGAGTCCCTCCACTTGCCGTGGCCGCCGCCGACCTCATAGGGCTTCAGGCGGATCTGGTTGCCCGCCCAGATCGCCTTCTTGACCTGCATGGGCGCGTAGGCCGGGGCGTAGGCGACGCCCTTGATGATCTTGGCGACGGTGCCCGGGACGGTCGGGTGCTGCGGCGTGCTCGGCGGCGCGGGCGCGAGGGCGACGCCGGCTCCGCCGCTGGCGGCGGGACTGACGGTGCTCTGCGTTTGCGACGGCGAGGCTGAGGTAGTGGTGGTCGTGGGGACTCCCGTCCCTCCGGTTCCGCCGGCCGCGGAGGCCGAGGAGGCGCCGGCCAGCGCGAACAGCGCAAGGGCAGGAATGAGTACTCGTGGTAGCGGCAAAACTCTCTCTTTCGTGGGCCGGCGGGGTTAGCTGTCGGGCTGGCGCGAAAAGAGCCTGCGCCTCCCGCGGGTCCACCGCGGGATTAGCCCCAAGGGACGACTGTGGGTCCCCCGCTCCGCGGATGTGACTGGGCCCGCGGATTAGGCGAGCGGCAATATACACATTTGTGCGGCGAGGAGTCATAACGCCGCGCGGGTGCGGCGACTCGCGCGCGCTGCGGACGCCGTCGGTAACGTCCGCCCGCATGCGAGCCCGCCGATCCCATGCCGCCCGAAGGGGGGCGGTGCCGGCGATCGCCGGGCTCCTGGCCCTGGCCCTGACCGCATGCGGGGGCGGGGGGCCCAAGCTGCTCGAGCACTCCAGCGGCCCCACCACCACCTCGGGCGCCAAGGGCGGCGTCGCCTCCACCACGCCCCAGGCGGCGCAGAAGCTCGGCTTCCCCCTGATCGGCACCAAGAACACCTCGCGCGTGCCCGGCTCCGACCCGGTCGCCGACGCCGCCGGCGTCGCGGTGGCGGTGTTCCCGTCGGCCGCCCCGGGAACCCATCCCACCGCGGTCACCCTGGCTCCCACCGACGACTGGCAGGCCGCCCTCGCCTCATCGGTGCTGATGGCGCCGCCCGTCCGCGCCCCGGTCCTGCTCTCGGGCTCGAGCTCCCTGCCGGCGGCCACCGCGGACGCCCTAGCGACCCTGGCCCCCACCGGCTCCGGTCCCGCCGGCGGAGCAAAGGTGATCCGGGTCGGCGCGGTGCCCACGGTCAAGGGGATGCGCGCCGCCTCGATCGCGGGGTCGGATCCCTACACGCTGGCCGCCGGGATCGACCGCTTCGTCTCCGCCGTCGCCGGGCGGCCGAGCGCCGACGTGGTCATCGCCTCGGCCACCAGCCCGGCGTACGCGATGCCCGCGGCCGGGTGGGCGGCCGAGAGCGGCAATCCGATCCTGTTCGTCGGGAAGTCGGGCGTTCCCGCGGCCACCCGCCAGGCTCTGCTGTCGCATTCAAAGCCGCACATCTACGTGCTGGGCCCGCCCAGCGTGATCCCCGACGCGACCATGCGCGACCTAGGCAAGTACGGCACGGTCAAGCGCGTCAGCGGCTCGGACCCCGCCGCCAACTCGGTGGCCTTCGCCATCTACCGCGATCCCGCCTGCGGCTTTGGCCAGGCCTGCGCCCACGTGCCGGGCAGCTTCGGGTGGGCGCTGCGCAGCCCCGGGCACGGCTACGTGCTGCTCAACACCTCGCGTCCCCTCGATGCCGCCGCCGCGGCGGCCCTTTCCAGCAGCGGCGACTACGGGCCCGCCCTGCTGCTGCAGAATGCCTCTACCCTTCCCAAGAGCGTGCTCAACTACTTCCTCGACTACGCCACCCCCGGCTACACCCAGGAGGGCCCCACCGCCGCGGTGTACAACCACGCCTGGATGATCGGGGACGAGAGTGCGGTCTCGGTCCCGGTCCAGGCCGAGGTCGACCGGCTGCTCGAGGTGGTCCCGCAGGCCGGCAACGGGAACGGGAACGGGAACGGGAACGGGAACGGGCAGTGAGCCAGGCCGAGCACCCAGACCGGCTCGCGCCCGAGCACGAGGCGACCGTCGAGGACGTGCGCCAGCTGATGGGCGCCTCGACCCCGCACTTCGCGCTGCAGCTGCGCGAGCGCATCCGCAACCTCATCCGGGGCCTGCCGGAGGGTCACCCCGCGCGCCGCGAGGGTGAGCGCGAGATCGCCCGTTTGGACACGATCGCGTACTCCGGGGAGACGCGCGGGCACCCCGCGGAGCCGGGGTTGGCCCCGCTGCCCAGCCTGGGACACGTCCCCGGCGAGGGCCACTGAACGGCGCGGCGCGAGCGGCAGGCCACCTGCCCTCCGGCGTCGAACTCATTTACCGCACCGCACGGGCGCGGCTACCGTTAAGGGCTCGTAGAGGAGCCCTAACCCTTGAGAGATGAGTGAACAACGGTCTGTATCGGTCATCGGTCTCGGCCGCGTCGGCCTGCCGCTGGCGCTGAGCTTCGCCGATCGCGGCCTGCGCGTGCTGGGCGTCGACCACGACCACGCGATCCTCGACTCCGTCCGCTCGGGCCGCATGCCCTTCACCGAGGCGGGCACCCAGCAGCTGTTGGAGCGCGTCCAGCGCTCGGGCCGCTTGGAGCTGTCCGACCGCGCCGCCGATGCCGCCCGCGCCGATGACATCGTCATCACCATCGGCACACCGTCGTTCTCACACGTCGAGTCCGACCTGCGCCAGGTGCGGGCCGCCGTCGACGATCTGCTGCCGCTGCTGCGTCCCGGCCACGCCCTGATCCTCCGCTCGACCATCGCCCCGGGCACCACGGAGTTCGTGGCCGGCTACCTGGAGAAGCGCCGCGGGCTGCGCGTCGGCGAGGACGTGTTCGTCGCCCACGCGCCCGAGCGGATCGCTGCCGGCAAGTTCCTGCAGGAGATCACATCGCTGCCCTGCATCATCGGCGGCGTCGGGGAGAGCTCCACCGAGCACACCGCCAACCTGTTCAGCGTCTTCGGCGCCCCGATCGTCAAGACCACGCCGGTGCAGGCGGAGCTGGCCAAGATCTGGACCAACATCCTGCGCTACGCCACGTTCGCGCTTCCCAACCTGCTGATGATGGACTGCGAGAGCTACGGGGCCAACGTGTTCGAGGTCATCGACCTCATCAACCGCGACTATCCCCGCGGCGGCATCGCCATGCCCGGGCTGACGGCCGGCACCTGCCTGCGCAAGGACTTCGCCTTCTCCGAGGAGCGTTCGCACGCGCCCGGCATGCTGCTGGCCGTCTCGCGCGTCAACGAGGGCGTGCCCCTGTTCCTGGTGGAGGGGATCAAGCGCCGCGTCGGCAGCCTGGCCTCGCGCAAGGTCGCGGTGCTGGGCCTCACCTTCAAGCGCGACACCGACGACGAGCGCGACTCGCTCTCGCCCAAGCTCATCCGGCTGCTCGAGCGCGAGTTGGCCGACGTGGCGGTGTGTGATCCGCACGCGGCCACCCCGACCCAGTCGCTGGCCGAGGCGGTGCGCGACGCGGACGTGGTCATCGTGGCCACCAACCACTCCCAGTTCGAGCAGCCTGACACCCTGCGCGAGATCCGCGCGCTGGCCGCCGACGATTGCCTGCTGGCCGATCCCTGGAACAGCCTGGGCACCGGCCAGCTGTTCGTGTTCGCCGCCGAGACGGCGGCGCTGCTCGGCGAGTCGGCGGGCATCGACGCCTCCCCGGACGCCGCCCACTGATGGCCCGCGTGCTGGTCACGGGCGGGGCCGGCACGATCGGCTCGGCGGTCGTGCGCCGGCTCCTGCGCGACCCGGAGTTCGAGGTCCGCATCGCCGACCATCGCCCCCCGCCCACGTGGATGCGCGAGGGCTGCGAGCTGCACGAGGGCGACCTGCGCGACCTCGATGTCGCGCGCGAGGCGCTCAGCGGCTGCTCCCACGTCATCCACCTGGCCGCGATCGTCGGCGGGATCGCCAACTTCCACAAGCTCCCGTTCACCCTCACCGAGGTCAACAACGCGCTCACCGGCGCCATCGTCCACGCCGCCGTCGAGCAGGACGTGACGCGGTTGGTGTACGTGTCCTCCTCGATGGTGTTCGAGCGCGCCACCGAGTTCCCCACCGCCGAGAGCCACCTGGACGCGTGCCCACCGCCGCGCTCGGCCTACGGGTTCTCCAAGCTCTCGGGGGAGGTGTACACGCGCGCGGCGCACGACCAGCACGGCCTGCGCTTCACGATCTGCCGGCCGTTCAACGCCTATGGCCCCGGGGAGCTGCCCGACCGCGACGAGCCGGGCATCGCCCACGCGGTGCCTGACCTGATCGCCAAGGTGCTGGCCGGCCAGCGGCCGCTGCAGATCTTCGGCTCCGGCGACCAGACCCGCACACTCACCCACGTCGACGACATCGCCGACGGCATCGTCACCGCCATGGCCTCGGCGGCCGGCGAGAACGAGGACTTCAACATCTCCGCCTCCGAGGAGCACACCGTCGCCGAGATCGCGGCCCTGATCTGGGAGGCGTGCGGCGAGGATCCCGCGCAGCTGCGCTTCGAGCATCTGCCGAGCTTCGAGGTCGATGTGCAGCGACGCTGGCCATCGGTCGAGAAGGCGCGCCGCCTGTTGGGCTGGGAGTCGCGCATCGACCTGCGCGACGGGCTCGCCGACACGGTCGCTTGGCTGCGGGAGCAGAGCGCGCCGGCCACGGCGCCGTGACGGCGATCCCCCGCGAGGCGGCCCTGGGGTTCCAGGCCGGCGCCGCCGACTACGAGCGCGGTCGGCCCGGTTACCCGGAGGAAGCGATCGCGCGGCTGGCCGCGGAGCTGGACCTCGGCCCCGAGCGCGTGGTGGTCGACCTCGCCGCGGGCACCGGCAAGCTCACACGCGCGCTGCTGGGCCTGGGCGCCGATCTGGTGGCGGTCGAGCCGGTGGCCGGCATGCGCGCGCAGCTGGAGCGTGCGGTGCCCGGGGTCGAGGTGCTCGACGGCACCGCCGAGCGGATGCCACTGGCTGACGACAGCGTGCACGCGGTGCTCGTCGCTCAGGCGTTTCACTGGTTCGACGTCCCGGCCGCCGCGGCCGAGATCCACCGCGTGCTCATCCCCGGCGGCGGCCTGGGGGTGGTGCGCAACGAGTGGGACGAGTCGGTGGAGTGGATCGTGCAGATGCGGGCGCTGACCGCCCAGCACGCCTCCCGCGTCGAGCGCGACCGCTCCGACGACTGGCGCGAGGCCCTGAGCGCGACGGGGTTGTTCTCACGCTACGACGAGGCGATGTTCCCCAACCGGGTGCGGGTGAGCCTGGACACCCTTCGCGCCCGGATCGGCTCGCTGAGCTTCGTCGCGCTGCTCGCCGACGAGCCGCGCCGCCGCCTGCTCGACGCAGTGTCGGACCTGGTGGCCGAGCGCGATCTGATCGCCGCCGACGGCCTGATCGACACCCCGTACCGCACGCACATCACGTGGTGCCGGGCGCTCGAGATGTGACCTCGGACCTGCGCGACGCCCTGGCCGCCGACCGCGCGGTCCGCCGGCGTGCCGCGCAGGAGGCGATCCCGCTCGACGCCGGTCTGGCGGTCAGGCATCCCGAGCTCCACGACGTGCACTACCTCAACGCCGTGCTCCTGGATGCCGGCACTCCGCAGCCCAGCGCAGCCGAGGTCGCGGCGCTGGCCGATCGGTGGCTGGGCGACCTGGCCCACCGGCACGTCGTGTTCGATGATGCCGCCGCCGGCGAGCGCGCGGCCGCGCAGCTGACCGGCGCCGGCTGGGAGCGCGGCCGCACGGTGTTCATGGGCTTCGCCGGCGACCCGACGGCGGTCACGCTCGACGGTCGCGCCCGGGCGATCTCCGAGGAGGAGATGGAGGCGCTGCAGCTGGCGAGCTTGCGCGACCAGGCGCTCGAGATCGACGCCGCCGGTGGGTTGGCAGCTCGGCTGCTGGCCACTCAGCGGCGTCTGCGGGAGACGACGCCTGCGTGCTGCTTCGGCGCCGGTGAGCCGTACGCGGAGCTGGCCTCGACGTGCACGCTTTTCCTCGACCCCGACATCGGCGGGCGGCGGGTGGCGATGCTCACCGATGTCGCGACGCGAGTGGCGCACCGCGAGCGGGGACTGGCCCGTGCGGTGGTCTCGGCGGCGGTGTCTCACGCGGGGGCCTGGGGGGCGGACGTGATCGTGGTCGGCGCGGATGCCGACGACTGGCCGCAGCTCCTATACGCCGCCCTGGGCTTCGACGCACTCGGCCGCCAGGTGGCGCTGACACGCCGCATCCGCAGGCAGGGCGGGGCAGGGTGGGCGGGTTCCGATTTCATGTGTGGCGGCGTGTAGCCTCGGCGAGGGCATGGACACCGCCGCCCCCTCCGCCGCCGAATCGATCCCCGACAGCCGCTTCCCCGGCCCCTTCCCGGTCGGGTCCTACGCCGCCCAGCTGCGCGATCGCCTCCAGCAGTTCGCGCGGGTTCAGCTCGTCGGGGAGGTCTGGGGCTTTCGGGAGAGCCGGGCGCGCGTCTACTTCGAGCTGCGCGACGCGCGGGGCGCACTGCCCTGTTCGATGTGGCGCGACGACTTCGAGCGCCTCGCCGTGACCCTGGCCGACGGGATGCGCGTGGTGGTCGGCGGCGGCTGCGACTACTACCCGGGCAGCGCGGCCTCCTCCCCCACCTTCAGCTTCGCCGTCAGCGAGCTGCGCCTCGCCGGCGAGGGCGACCTGCTCGTCCAGCTGGAGCGGCTGCGCCGCCGGCTCGACTCCGAGGGGCTGTTCGAGCCCCAGAAGCGGCTGCCGCTGGCCGGGCTGCCCCGGACCATCGGAGTGGTCACCGGCGAGAGCGGCAAGGCCCGCGACGACGTGTTGGCGGGCCTGCGCCGGCGCGGCTGGAGCGGGCGGCTGATCTGGGCCTTCGTGCCGGTACAGGACCGCCACGCGGCGCCGCGGATCGCCGCGGCGCTGCGCGAGCTGTCGGCCACGCCTCAGGTGGACGTGGTCATCGTCGCCCGCGGGGGCGGCTCGCTGGCCGATCTCTACGCCTTCTGCGACGAGGCGCTGTGCCGGACGGTGGCGCTGCTACGGGTCCCGGTGATCTCCTCGGTGGGCCACCACACCGACCGCACCCTGATCGACGATGTCGCGGCGGTGTGCTGCTCGACACCCACGCACGCCGCCGAGGCCGCCGTGCCCGTTGACTGTGCCGCCGCCCGCCGCGCCCTGCACGCCGCCGCCGCGCGGCTGCACGACCACGGCCGTCGCGCCATCCTCGTCCGCGCGCGGGCGCTGGCACAGCTCTCCCGGGCGCCGGCCCAGCACATCGCGCGCCACCGAGGACGGCTGCACCAGCTGCTGCGTGAGCTGCGCGCCTCCGCCCGGCGCAACGCCGACACCGAGCGGCTCGCGGTCACCCGCCACGCCACCACCCTTCAGCGGACCGCCGCTCGCGCCGCCGAGGGCGATCGCGCGCGCCGGGCTCGCGAGCTGGAGCGCTTGGCGCTGGCCCTGGCGGCCCACGACCCCCAGCGGACCATGGCCCGCGGCTACGCCCTTGTGCAGGATCGCGCCGGAGTGCCGCTGGGCTCCGCGTCAGCCGCGCGTGACGCCCACGAGCTGACCCTGCGCTTCCACGACGGCGCCGTCGCCGCCGAGGTCACCGGAGAACCGAAGGAGACCGAATGAACCGGATCCCACCACCCACCCCCAACACCCCACCACCCACCCCCAACACCACACGCACCTACGAGTCGGCGGTGGGCCGGGTCGAGGAGATCATCCGCCGGCTGGACTCCGGCGAGGCCGGGCTGCGCGAGACCCTGGACCTCGTCCGCGAGGGCCGCGAGCTGGTCGAGTACTGCGCCGGTGAGCTGGACGCGGTGAGCCAGGGCCTGGAGGAGCTGCGCCTGGAGGAGCTGGTGGCGCGCCTGACCCCGGCCGCCCCGACCGCCGCATCCGCGGCGCAACCGGCGCCGTCCAGCGGCCGATGAGCACCTTCGACAAGCTCGCGGGACTCCCGCTCCAGGTCGACGGCTACACGCTGCAAGGGCTCCGCGCCGAGGTGTCGAGCGGCTTTGAGCGCCTCTCCACGATCGTGCACCTCAGCGGCGGCGGCGCCGAGGGGGTCGGCGAGGACGTCGTCTACGACGCCGAGGATCACGTCGCGCTCCAGGACGCGGGACCCGTGCTCGACCTGGCGGGGCAGTACTCGCTGGGCGAGTTCTGCGAGCGCGTCGACGGGCTCGACCTCTTCCCGGTCGAGCCCCAGCGCGAGGTGTCGCGGCTGTACCGCCGCTGGACGTTTCACAGCGCCGCCCTGGATCTGGCGCTGCGCCAGGCGGGGATCCCCCTGCACCAGGCACTGGGGCGCGAGGCGCGCCCGCTGACCTTCGTCGTCTCGCTGCGGCTGGGCGAGCCGCCCACACTCGACCCGATCACCCGCCGGCTGGCCCACTACCCCGGGCTGCGCTTTAAGCTCGACGCCACCACATCGTGGACGTCCGAGCTGATTGCCGAGCTGGCCCGGACCGGAGCCGTTGACTCGATCGACTTCAAGGCGCTGTATCACGGCACGATCGTCGATCAGGCCCCCGACCCGTTGCTCTACGAGCGCGTGGTCAAGGCCTTCCCCGACGCCTGGCTGGAGGACCCCGACGTCGTCACCGACGGCACGGCGGCCGCCCTGGCCGAGGAGCACCACCGCATCACCTGGGACGCGCCCATCCACTCGATCGCCGACATCGAGGCGCTGCCCTTCGCCCCCCGGATGGTCAACCTCAAGCCCTCGCGCATCGGCGGCCTCAAGAAGCTCTGCGACACCTACGACTACTGCACCGCGCACGACATCGGCGCCTGGCGGCGGGCAGTTCGAGCTCGGACCCGGGCGTGGGCAGGCTCAGTATCTGGCCTCGCTGTTCCACGCCGACACGCCCAACGATCTGGCGCCGGTGGGCTTCAATCAGAACGACCCGCCGCCGGGGCTGCCCTCGAGCCCGCTGCCGGTGGCCGCCGACGCCGTCGGCTTCCGCTGGGGTTAGCTCGGCGGTTTAGCTGAGGTCGAGCAGCAGCTTGCCCTGGACCCGGCGGTCGACGAGGCGCTGGAAGGCCTCGTTGACGTCCTGCAGCGGCAGGACGGAGTCGACGTGGACCTTCAGCTCGCCGGAGCGCACCGCCTCCAGCGCCGCCTGCAGGCCGGGGCGGCGCTCCTCGGGCGTCAGGATCGTCCCGCCGTACCCCAGCAGGCTGAGCATCTTGCGGTAGAGAACGCGCATGTTGAGCGTGACCTCGGCCCCCGCCGAGACGCCCAGCGACACCATCCGCCCGCGCTGCGCCATGGCCTCCACCGCCGCGGCGACAAATCCGTCACCGAGCACGTCGAAGACCACCGTGGGCTCCAGGTCGGTCAGCTCTGCGCGCAGGTCGTCGGGGCCGCCCACGATCGCCCTGTCGGCCCCGTCGGCGGTGATCGCGGCCACCTTGGCCTCCGAGCCGGTCTGGCCCCACACGACCGCTCCGGCGGACCGGCACAGGGACACGATCATGCTCCCCACGCCCCCGGAGGCTCCCAGGACCAGGACGCGGTCCTCGGCCGTGACGCGCGCCAGATCGCGCACGCAGTTGAGTGCGGTGAGTCCGGCGATCCCCATCGCCGCCGCGTGCTCGGCCGTCACCCCGGCGGGGACGTCGGTGACCGCGCCGCGCGGAACCACCGCGGCCTGGGCCCAGACGCCGTCGCGCACGAAGCCGAGCCCCTCTCCGGCCACCAGCACGATCCGCCCGTCCACCTCGCCGGCGGCCTCGCCGCCCAGCGTGCGCGGTCGCGGCGTGTCCGGGTTGACCTGACCCTCGGCGTTGTAGCGGTCGATGGGGTTGATGCCGCCGTAGTGCAGCTCGACGCGGACCTCGTCCTCGTCGGGCTGCGGCAGCTCCATCTCCTGGATCTGGAGCGGCCGGCCCAGCTCGACGAGCCGGGCCGCGCGGACGGTGTCAGAGCCCGGTGCCATCGGGCCCGCGTTCTACCACACACCGTCACGCCGGAGATGCGCGAAGCGCTTCCTAGGCTCAACGGATGACCAATACCCAGAAGCTGAACGGAACCGTGGCGCTGGTCACCGGCGCCTCCAGCGGAATCGGCGAGGCGACCGCCCTCGCCCTGGCCGAGCAGGGCGCCGCCGTGGCCGTCGCCGCGCGGCGCCAGGACCGCATCGACGCCCTGGCCGCGCGCATCAGGGATACCGGCGGCACGGCGCTGGCCGTCCAATCCGATGTCACCTCCCAGGAGCAGGCCGAGGCCCTCGTGCGCCAGACCGTCGACGGGCTCGGCCGGCTCGACACGCTGGTCAACAACGCCGGCGTGATGCTGCTCGGCCCGATCGTCGACGCGCCCCTCGAGGAGTGGGAGAGGATGGTCGACCTCAACGTCAAGGGCCTGCTCTATTGCGCCCACGCTGCCGTCCCGCACCTGTTGTCGGCGGCACAGGACAGCCCGCGCGAGGTCGCCGACATGGTCAACATCAGCTCCGTGGCAGGGCGCGTGGCCCGCAACGGCAGCGGCGTCTACAACGCCACCAAGTGGGGAGTCGGGGCGTTCAGCGAGTCGCTGCGCCAGGAGGTCGCCGGCCGCCACGTCCGCGTCTCGCTGGTCGAGCCCGGGGCGGTCGCCACCGAGCTGGTCTCGCACAACCGGCCCGAGATCCGCGAGGCGATGGCCGCGCGCGATGACTTTCAGAAGATGGCGCCGGAGGACATCGCGGACGCGATCGCCTACATCGTCACGCGTCCGTGGCGGGTGGCGGTCAACGAGATGCTGATCCGACCCACCGAGCAGGAGCGCTAGACCCGGGTCCCTCCGGGCATCTAAGACGCGCGGATCCCGGGCGTGAGGGGTATAAATCGGCCGGCGGAGCGGATAGCTACGCTCCACTGAACAGTCCCGTACTCTTGGGGGCGCCTGGGACCGCACGGTTCTGGGCGCATCCCCAAACCAGGAGATCCCTTGCACGAAAGACTCGCCATCGCCGGCTCCGGCACGATCGCGGCGGGACTCGCCGCCGTCGCCGCCGCCCACGGAGAAGTCCTGCTGTGGGCCCGCTCCACCGCATCCGCGGACCGCGTGCGGGGCGCCGTAGCCAGGCACTGCGACAAGCTGCCCGAGCTCAGCGGCTGCGCTGACCGGGTACGCGTGGTCGGCGACCTGGACGAGCTGGCGCAGGCGACCTTCCTGGTCGAGGCCGTGGTCGAGGACCCCGATCACAAGGGCCCGCTGCTGGCCGAACTGGCCTCCCACACCGGGCCCGACGAGATCCTGGCCACGACGACCTCCTCGCTGTCGATCGCCGACCTGGCAGTGGCCAGCGGGCATCCGGACCGCTTCGTGGGGCTGCACGTGTTCAATCCCGTGCCGCGGATGGAGCTCATCGAGCTGGCCTTCGGGCCCGAGACGCGCGAGGACGTGCGCCAGCGGGCGAGGACGCTGTGTCAGGACCTCGGCAAGACGCCGGTCGAGGTCCCCGACACGCCGGGGTTCGTCGTCAACCGGCTGCTCTTCCCCTACCTGTTCAGCGCCGTGGACTTCATGGTTCAGAACGCCATGGACCCCGCGGACGTCGATCAGTGCATGACGCTGGGCGCGGGGATGCCGATGGGCCCGATCGCGCTGCTGGACTTCGTCGGGCTGGACGTGTCCAAGGCGATCGGCGAGGAGATCGGTGCGGTCGTGCCGGCTCGTCTGGCCGAGCTGGTCGACGAGGGCGCCCTCGGCCGCAAGACCCGCCGGGGTTTCTACGCGTACGACTAATTATTAAGGCTGCGTTCAGGTCCAACGCCCAATATCCAGTGCGCGACGTACCTCATAGCAGCACCTCCTCCCCAGAAGCACGAGACCGGCCCGTCCCCAGCGGGCCGGTTTCTTTTTGGCCGCACAGCGGGCGCACCGAACGTGGGAGTGCGGGCGAAGCCGGCCCCTGAGGGCCGGCTTCATCTCTCCTCTCAACCGCCGGAATGCAACCGGGCGGCCCGATAACCGGGCAATGTAACGAATGGCGCGAGCACGCGCGTCGCCAGTTGGCCTTCGGCGATGAGCCGGCGGGCGGCCGGGCGCGCCCTACGAGGCCGGCGTCGGCTCGGCCGGGGCCTTGCGGTGGCGGATCCGGACGGCCTCGATGCGGTTCTCGCGCACGGACTCGACGCGGATCGAGTAGCCGTCGGCGGTGACCTGGTCGCCGCGCTTGGGCAGCCGCCCCAGCTCGGCGAACACGAATCCGCCCACGGAGTTGTAGGCGTCGGTGTCCACCGGAAGGTGCAGGCCGTAGTCCTCCAGGTCGGCCACGGGGACGTGGCCGCGGACGAACCATTCGCCGCTGGCCAGCCGCCGCACGGCGCCACCGGCCGGATCGGTCTCGTCGGCGATCTCGCCGACCACCTCCTCGATGATGTCCTCGGTGGTGACGATGCCGGTGGTGCGCCCGTATTCGTCCACGACGACGGCCAGCTCGGTGCGCTCGCGCTGCAGGTCGGCCAGTAGATCGTCCAGCGGCTTGGTCTCGGGGACGATCGGGGCCGCGCGCACGAGCTTGTCGAAGTGCGCCTCGTAGCCCTCGTTCATCATCAGCTTGACCAGCTGGTTGACGTGCACGATCCCCTTGACGCGATCCTGGTTCTCGTCCTCGGTGACGACCAGGCGCGAGTGCCCGGTCGAGACGCAGCGGCGCAGCGCGTCCTGCACCGTCTCGGAGAGGTCGACCGTCACCACCGCCGGAATCGGCGTCATCACCTGACGGGCCTCCTGCTCGTGCAGGTGAAAGACGCCGGTGAGCATGTTGGCCTCCCCGATGTCCAGAATGCCGCCGCTCGACGACTCGGCGATGATCCGCTTGATCTCGTCAGGGGTGCCGCCCTCGGGCATCGCGTCGGGATCGGTGCCGGTGGCACGCAGCAGCGAGTACGACGCCGAGTTGAGCACGTAGATGAACGGCGAGAAGAGCACCCGGAAGAAATGCAGCGGCCGTGCGATCCGCCGCGCGAGATCCTCCGCGTGCTGGATCGTGTACAGCTTGGGCGCGATCTCGCCGACGATGCTCTGCGCCACCGTGATCAGGAGGTAGGCGATGATCACCGACAGAACGACGGATGCCCCGCGGCCGATCGCGCCGCCGAACAGCGGCTCGAAGGCATGAGCGATGGCCGGCTCGCCGAGGGCACCGATGGCGATCGAGGCCATCGTGATGCCGACCTGGCAGGCGGAGATGTAGTCCCCGATGTTCTCGATCTCGGTCAGCGCCAGGCGCGCGCCGCGCTTGCCGTCGTCGGCCATGTCCTGCAGGCGCGCCTTGCGCGAGCGCACCAGCGAGTACTCCGCGATCACGAAGAACGCGTTGACCAGCACGAGCAGGCCGGTCAGGATGATGAAGAGCGCTGTCACAGAGCCCCGTGCGTCGTCCGGCTCTCGGTCCGGATGGCGCCCTGCGTCAGCGCGCTGCTACTTCGGGGTCGTTCGTCGTCGTTCATTCAGCGACCTGGCCAACGGTAGCAGCAGGCCCCGCTGTGATTGAAGGGGTGCAACCCGCCCGGGAGCCACTAACCGTCCAGCGAATCGAAGCGCTCGGCCATCGTGAAGTCCACCTCGGTGAGGCCGCCGGCGGCGTGGTTGGTCAGCGACAGCTTCACCTTGTTCCACCCGTGCAGCAGGATGTCGGGATGGTG
>Ga0207664_10001732_pt1 | contig 14363 bp, 11 predicted proteins | sample LARL83metaG_FD_184349 | JGI IMG/M metagenome (GOLD analysis project Ga0207664, IMG submission 184349) | Corn, switchgrass and miscanthus rhizosphere microbial communities from Kellogg Biological Station, Michigan, USA - LAR L8-3 metaG... | ecosystem: Host-associated > Plants > Roots >...
GGCCCTGCCGGATCGCCTCGGCGACGGCCTCGAAATAGACTTCCGTCTTGCCCGATCCGGTAACGCCTTCGAGAAGAAAGGCGGAATAGGCATGCTCGGCGACCGCCGTGCGCAATGCGTCGGCCGCCGCCTGCTGCGCCGCCGAGAGCGTGGGCCCCGGACGGGCGGGATCGGGTGCCGGAAGCAGCGGTTCCGGCGCGGCAGGCAGCGCCTCGAGGAGCCCCGCCTGCGCCATGGCGCGCGCCACGCCCGCGCCGACGCCGGCACGCTCGGCGAGATCGGTGGCGGTGCCGGGCTCCTTCGCAGCTTCATCGAGAACGCGCGTCCGCGCCGCAGTCAGCTTATCGGGTCGGCGGCCCGCCGGCGCGTAGCGAACGACGCGCCGCGGCGGTTCGCATGCTTCCGGCACGGCCAGCACCATCTTCAGGACCATGCCGGCCGGCGTCAGCGTATAGGCCGCAACCCAATCGACGAACCGGCGCTGATCGACGTTCAACGGCGGCACGGACAAACGCTCGGCGACGGTCTTGAGCGCAATGCCGTCGGGCGGAATCGTTTCGCTCTCCCAGACGACGCCTATTTCTGCGCGCTTGCCGAATGGCACGCGCACGATGTCGCCCGGCACCAGCGTTACGCCGGGCGCGACCGCGTAGTGATACGGTGCGGGCAAGCGCAGCGGCAGAAGAACCGTCACGATCGCGCCGGTCATAATCATGCCGGTCGAGCCATCGTTGCTGGAATGGGGGTGCGCCATCGGCTACACTTTAGCGCAACGGCGCGAAACTGGGATGCCGAGCGTATCCTCCGGAAACGATCCGAAGCCAAAGAGACACGCTATGAAGTTCTTCATCGATACCGCCGATATCGCAGAAATCCGCGACCTCGCGGCGACCGGGCTCCTCGACGGCGCCACGACCAACCCGACGCTGATCGCCAAGGCCGGACGGTCCATGACCGATGTCATCCGCGAGATCTGCTCGATCCTCCCCGGCCCGGTTTCGGCCGAAGTCACCGCCACCGAATGGGAGGCCATGGTCGCCGAGGGCCGTAAGCTGGCGGCGATCGCGCCGAACGTCACCGTCAAGGTGCCGCTCACCCATGACGGGCTGCGCGCCTGCAAGGTGCTGTCCGGCGAAGGCAAGATGGTCAACGTCACGCTCTGCTTCTCGGCCGGTCAGGCGATCCTGGCCGCCAAGGCCGGGGCCTCGTTCATATCGCCGTTCGTCGGCCGCCTCGACGACGTTGCCGAAGACGGCATGAAGCTGATCGATGACATCGTCACGATCTATCGCCAGTATCCCGACTTCAAGACCGAGGTGCTGGTGGCCTCGATCCGCGGTCCGCGCCACATCATCGATGCGGCGCGCCTCGGCGCCCACGTCGCGACGATGCCGCCGTCGGTCCTGCGCCAGCTTTATCATCACCCTCTGACCGACAAGGGCTTGGCCGCGTTTCTCGCCGACTGGAAGAAAACCGGGCAATCGATCCTCGGCAACACCGGCGCGGCAGCGGCGGAATGAGGGACAAGAGCGAACCCGCCGCCAAGGCCTCAGGAGCCAAGGCTCCGGACGGCAAGAGGGATCCCTCCGAGATCACCGCGGCAGACGTGCTTGCCTACCTCGCGGGGCACTCCGATTTTCTGGTCCGTCACCCCGAGGCCGCCGAAGGATTGCAGATCCCCGGCAGCCACGACGCCAAAGGCGTGGTCGATCTGCGCACCTTCGTCATCGATCGGCTGAAGGCCAAGACGCGCCAGCTCGAGCGCACTAACGGCGAGATCGTCACCATCAGCCGCGCCAATCTGACCGGCCAGTCGCGCGTTCACGCGGCGGCCTTGGCGCTCCTCGAGGCAACCACGTTCGAGACGCTGATCCAGGCGGTGACCACCGATCTCGCCGTCCTGCTCGGGGTGGACGCGGTCGTGCTCGCGGTCGAATCCGAAGGCGACGACGCGTTGCCGGGACGCCTCATCGCCGGCGTGCAGATGATCCCACGGGGCGAAACCGATCGTATCCTCGGCCCCGGGCGCGACGTGGTGCTGACCGCGAAGATGTTCGAACCGCGACCGATCTTCGGACCGGCAACGGACCTCGTCCGCTCCGAGGCATTGCTCCGGATGCATCCGTCGGTGCATTGCCCCACCGGCGTTCTGGCAATCGGCTCGCGCACAGAGGGAACCTTCGATCCCGGCCAGGGGACCGAGCTGCTGGCGTTCTTGGGCCGCGTCGTGGAGCTGTGCATACGCACATGGCTCGGACTGCCCAAGGCCTGAACGCCCCGGCCGCCCCGGCTCTCGCCGAAGCGGCGTCGGAATGGCTGGTCTGGCTTGCTGCCGAGCGCCGCGCCTCGCCCCATACGCTCGCCGCCTACCGTCGCGATCTCGAGGACTTCCTCCGCTTCCTGTCGGATCATCTCGGCGGCACGCCCGATCTGCAGGATTTGGGGAAGCTTGCCGTGCGCGACATCAGGGCGTGGCTCGCGGCGCGCGCGGGCCGCGGGCTCGAAGCGAGTTCGACCGCGCGCGCGCTCTCGACCCTCAGAAGCTTGGCCAAACGGCTCGCGCGCCAGGGCACGGGCGACATCCCGGCGATCCGCATCGTGCGCACGCCGAAAGTGGCGAAAAGCATCCCCAAAGCCCTGGCCGAGGACGAGACCGAGTCCCTGCTTGCGGCAATGGAATCCGAGGATGGCTGGATCCAGCGTCGCGACCGCGCGCTGTTCACCCTGCTTTACGGCGCTGGCCTTCGCATCGGCGAAGCGCTCGCCCTCCAGCGCGACGAGGCGCCGAAAGCGGATGGCAGCGATCACGCGCTGAAAGTCCGCGGCAAGGGCGGCAAGGAGCGGATCGTGCCGATCCTGCCGGCGGTGTCCGATGCCATCGCGCATTATCTGGCGGCGCTGCCGCTCGCGATTGCCGCCGACGGCCCGCTGTTCGTCGGCGCCCGTGGCGATCGCCTTGCGCCGGCGATCGCCCAGCGGGCGCTCCGCGCCCTGCGCCGACGGCTCAATCTGCCCGAGACGACGACCCCGCACGCGCTGCGCCACAGCTTCGCGACCCACCTGATGGCGGGCGGCAGCGATCTGAGAACCATCCAGGAACTGCTGGGTCACGCGTCGCTGTCGACGACGCAGCGCTACACGAAGGTCGATGCGGCGCGACTGAGGAAGGTTTACGCGGACGCCCACCCGCGCGCCAGAAAATCGGCGCGTGGCTGATTCGAGTCCCTACTTTCGCACCGTTACGGTGACCGTTATGTCGCCGGCGCGCTCGAAGTGCAGCGTCAGCGGCACCGTATCGCCGGCTTTGAGCGGCGCTTTGAGCCCGGTCAGCATGACGTGGGAGCCGTTCGGCGAGAATTGCGCCCGTCCGCCCGCCGGCACATCGACGCCAACGACGCGCCGCATGCGCATGATGTCGCCATCGTGGATGTCGGTGTGCATGTCGGCGCGATCGGCGGCGGGGCTCGATGCCGATACGATGCGATCGGCCTCGCCGCCGCGATTGACCACCGTGAAATAGACGGCCGCGGTCTTGGCATTGCCCGGCGTCGCGCGCGTCCAGACGTCCTGGATGGTGAGGTCGCCGCGCTGCGCCTGGGCGAATGCCGCGGGAGCGAACGCCAGGAACATCCCAACCATGGAAAACGCGAGCCATCGGCGCATTGCACGTACTCCGCTGCTGACAGACTACAGATGAAGCGTGCGGCCGGCGACGGCGAGCGCCGCCTCCTTGATCGCTTCGCTTTCGGTCGGATGGCCATGGCAGGTGCGGGCGATGTCTTCGGACGAAGCGCCGAACTCCATCGCCAGGACCACCTCGCCGATCATCGTGCCGGCCTGGGCGCCGATGATATGGACCCCCAGCACGCGGTCGGTCTTGGCATCCGCCAGAATCTTCACGAAGCCGTCGGTGTCGCCGGTGCAGCGGCTGCGCGAGTTGACCGTCATTGGGAACTTGCCGGCTTTGTAGCTGACCCCCGCGGCCTTGAGCTCTTCCTCGGTCTTGCCGACCGAAGCGGCCTCGGGGTGGGTGTAAACGATCCCGGGCACCGTGTCGTAATTCATGTGTCCGGTCTGGCCGGCAATGATCTCGGCGACGATCTCGCCCTCGTCCATCGCCTTATGGGCCAGCATCGGGCCGGCGATGACGTCGCCGATGGCATAAACGCCGGATAGGCTGGTGCGGAAGGCACCGTCGACTTCGATGCGGCCACGCGGGTCGAGCTTGACCCCCGCTTCCTTCACGCCGAGGCCATCGGTGTTGGGAACGCGGCCGACGGACACCAGCACCACGTCGGCGGCAAGCTTCTCCGCTGCACCGCCCTTGGCGGCCTCGAGGGTGAGCTCGACGCCCACGGCATTCGCCTTGGCGCCGGTGACCTTGGTGCCGAGGCGGAAGACGAGGCCCTGACGAGTCAGGATCTTCTGCATCTCGCGACCGACCTCGCCGTCCATGGTCGGAAGAATTCGGTCGAGGAACTCGATCACCGTCACCTTGGCGCCGAGGCGACGCCACACCGATCCCATCTCAAGGCCAATGAAGCCGGCACCGATGACGACGAGGTGCTCCGGCACTTTCGGCAACGACAGGGCACCGGTCGAGGTGACGATCTTCTTCTCGTCGACCTCGAGGCCGGGAATGCGCGTGGATTCGGACCCCGTAGCGATGACGATGCTCCTGGCGCCGTAGGTGTCGGTCTTGCCGCCGTCGGCCGTGACCTCGACCTTGCCGCCGCCGGCGAGGCGGCCCGAGCCCTTGAGCCAGGCGATCTTGTGCTTCTTGAACAGAAACTCGATCCCTTTGGTGAGGTCGGTCACCACCTTGTCCTTGCGGACGAGCATCGTCGGCAGATCGAGATCCACGGCGCCGACCTTGATCCCCTGCGAGGCCAGGCCCGCCTTGGTGTGCTCGTAAAGATAGGACGAGTGCAGCAGCGCCTTCGACGGGATGCAGCCGACGTTGAGGCAGGTGCCGCCGAGGCTGCCGCGCTTCTCGACGCACGCCACGGACAGGCCGAGCTGGGCCGCGCGGATGGCGGCGATGTAGCCGCCGGGTCCACCGCCGATGACAATGACGTCAAAGCTCTGGTCGCTCATGGCAAAGCCTCAGCCGAAGGGAAGGGGAGGTAAAAAACGGGGCGGCCGAAGGCGCCCATAAGGCAAAGCGGGATGGCTTCAGATGTCGAGGAGGATCCGGGCCGGATCCTCGAGGCAATCCTTGACCCGGACCAGGAAGGTGACCGCCTCGCGGCCGTCGACGAGGCGGTGATCGTAGGACATCGCCAGATACATCATCGGGCGGACGACCATCTGCCCTTTCTCGACGACCGGACGTTCCTGGATCTTGTGCATGCCGAGAATGCCGGACTGCGGTGGATTGAGAATCGGCGTCGACAAGAGCGAGCCGTAGACGCCGCCGTTGGAGATCGTGAACGTGCCGCCCTGCATGTCCTCGATGGCGAGCTTGCCGTCGCGCGCCTTCTTGCCGAGCGCGGCAATCGTGCTTTCGACCTCCGCGAGCGAGAGCCGGTCCGCGTCGCGCACCACCGGCACCACGAGGCCGTTCTCCGTGCCGACGGCGACACCGATATCGTAATGGTTCTTGTAGACGACCTCGTCGCCCTGGATTTCGGCGTTGACCTCGGGGATTTCCTTCAAGGCCTGGATGCACGCCTTGACGAAGAAGCCCATGAAGCCCAGGCGCATGCCGTACTTCTTCTCGAACGCATCGCGGTAGGTCGCGCGCAGCGCCATGATCGCGCTCATGTCCACCTCGTTGAAGGTGGTGAGCATGGCGGCCGTGTTCTGCGCCTCCTTCAGGCGCTCGGCGATGCGACGGCGAAGCCGCGACATCTTGACGCGCTCCTCGCGCGGGCCGGTTTCGGGCGCGCGCGCCGCCGGCACCGGGATCGAGGCCGACACCCCCTTGGTTTCCATGAACGTCAGGACATCGCCCTTGGTCAGGCGTCCGTCCTTGCCGGTCGAGGGAATGCGCGCGGCATCGAGCCGGTTGTCCTCGACGATCTTGCGCACGGCGGGCGCCAGCGGCATGCCGGGCGCCTTGGGCTCGGTCGGCTGGCTGGGGGCCGGCGGCGGAGTCATCTTGGGCGCGCTCGCGGGCGTCGCCATCGGTTTCGCCGCGGGACGTGGCGCACCCGAGCCCGCGCCCTCGGTGATGCGGCCCAGCACGCCGCCGACCTTCACCTCTCCGCCGGGCTGAACGAGAATTTCGCCGAGCGTGCCGGCGGACTTTGCGTTGACCTCGACCGCGACCTTGTCGGTCTCGAGCTCGACCAGAGGCTCGTCCATCTCCACCCGATCGCCTTCGGCCTTGAACCACTTGGCGACGGTTGCCTCGGTGACCGATTCGCCCAGGGTGGGTACGACGATGTCTTGAGCCATGATCCTATTGTCCGCTGCCGTCCGCGCGCGCCGATGGGCGCGCGTCCATCGAATTCCGTGAGCAATTTAGCACGTCGAGCCGGGGTGAAAACCGCCTTGCGGGCTACTCCGCAGCGCGCACCGCCGAGGCCGCCGCCAGGGCCTGATCGACCAGCGCCGTCTGCTCGCGAACATGGCGCTTGTAGAGGCCGGTGGCGGGCGAGGCCGCCTCGGCACGGCCGATGTAGACCGGGCGCCGCGCCTTGACCTTGAGGCCCGACAGCGTCGCCTCGATGCGGCGGTCGACGTGAGTCCAGGCGCCCATGTTCTTGGGCTCCTCCTGACACCACACGACCTCCGCGTTGGGATAGCGTCCGAGCTGGGCGGCCAGCGAATTCTGCGGGAACGGATAGAGCTGCTCGAGACGGACGAGCGCGACGTTCTTGACGCCCTTGCTCTCGCGCGCTTCGAGGAGGTCGTAGTAGATCTTGCCGGAGCAGAGGACGACGCGCTGCACCTGCGCGTCCGGCGCGATCGCCTGGCTCTCCGGCAGCACGCGATGGAACGCGGTGCCGGGACCGAAGTCGGCGAGCGACGAAACGCAGAGCTTGTGCCGGAGCAGCGACTTCGGCGTCATCACGATCAGCGGCTTGCGGAACTTGCGGCGCATCTGGCGACGGAGCGCATGAAAGTAGCTGGCCGGCGTCGAGCAGTAGACGACCTGCATGTTGTCCTCGGCGCAGAGCTGGAGGTAGCGCTCGAGGCGCGCCGACGAGTGCTCCGGCCCCTGCCCCTCGTATCCGTGCGGCAGCAGCAGCACGATGCCGGACATGCGCAGCCACTTGGCCTCGCCCGCGGCGATGAACTGGTCGATGATCACCTGGGCGCCGTTGGCGAAATCGCCGAACTGCGCTTCCCACAGCACCAGCGCGTTGGGATCGGTGGTCGAGTAGCCGTACTCGAAGCCGAGCACGGAGGCCTCCGACAGCGGGCTGTCGATGACCTCGAACTGCGCCTGGTCGTCCGCGACATGAGCGAGCGGGATGTAGCGTTCCTCGGAGTCCTGGTTGACCAGAACGGCGTGGCGCTGCGAGAACGTGCCGCGCCCCGAATCCTGGCCCGAAAGCCGCACGCGCGTTCCCTCCGCGACCAGCGTTCCGTAGGCCAGCGCCTCGCCGGTCGCCCAGTCGAAATCCTTGCCGGTCGCGAACATCTCGGCCTTGGCCGAGAGAATGCGCTTGAGGCGCGGATGAATCTGGAAGCCGCCGGGCACCGTCGTCAGCGCATGGCCGACCTTCTTCAGGAGATCGAGCGGCACGGCGGTGTCGCCGCGGCGATCGTCGCCGGAAGCCGCCTCGAAGCCCGTCCAGGCGCCTTCGAGCCAGTCGGCCTTGTTGGGCTTGAAGGTCTTCGACGCGTCGAAGTCGCGATCGAGGCGGGCGTGGAACTCCTGCCGCACGCCCTCGACCTGCTCGGGCGTCAGCACGCCCTCCTGCACCAGGCGCTGGCCGTAGATCTCGGCGGTCGACGGCAGGCTGGCGATCTTGCGGTACATCAGCGGCTGGGTGAACGACGGCTCATCGCCCTCGTTGTGACCGTGACGGCGGTAGCAGATCAGGTCGAGAACCACGTCCTTCTTGAAGCGCTGCCGGTATTCGGTGGCGATTCGCGCGACATGGACGACCGCTTCCGGATCGTCGCCGTTGACGTGGAGGATCGGCGCCTGGACGCCCTTGGCGACGTCGGTCGGATACGGCGACGAGCGCGCGTAGGACGGCGCCGTGGTGAAGCCGATCTGGTTGTTGACGACAAGGTGAACGGTGCCGCCGGTGCGGTAGCCGCGCAGATCCGAGAAGCAGAACGTCTCGGCGACCAGACCCTGGCCGGCGAACGCCGCGTCGCCGTGCATGAGCACGCCCATCACCTGCTCGCGGGCGGCATCGCCGCGCTGGGTCTGCTTGGCGCGCACCTTGCCGATCACGACGGGATCGACGGCCTCGAGGTGAGACGGATTGGCGTTGAGCGACAGATGGATCGTCTTGCCCTCGAACTCGCGGTCGCCCGACGTGCCGAGATGGTACTTGACGTCGCCCGAGCCCTGGGTGTCCTCGGGATTGGCACCGTTGCCCTGGAACTCCGAGAAGATCGCGCTGTGGGACTTGCCCATGATGTTGGCGAGCACGTTGAGCCGGCCGCGGTGCGGCATGCCCATGACGATCTCGCGCACGCCGAGGCGGCGCGCCGAATGGATGATCTCCTCGAGCGCCGGCACCGTCGATTCCGCACCCTCGAGGCCGAAGCGCTTGGTGCCGGTGAACTTGAGCTGCAGGTAGCGCTCGAACTCTTCGGCGTGAACCAGGAAGCGGTAGATCGCGGCCTTTTCGGCGGCGGTGAATGCGGTGCGGTTGCGGCTCGATTCGACGCGTTCCTGAATCCAGGCCTTCTCTTCCGGCGCCTGCATGTGCATGAACTCGACGCCGACCTTGCCGCAGTAGGTGGCGCGCAGCACCGACAGGATCTGGCGCAGCGTCGCGGTCTCGAGGCCGAGCACGTAGTCGATGAAGATATCGCGGTCGTAATCCGCCTCGGTGAAGCCATAGGAGGCGGGCTCCAGCTCGGGATGCGTGCCGCGGTTCTCGAGCCCCAGCGGATCGAGCTCGGCCCGGAGATGCCCGCGCACGCGATAGGCGCGGATCAGCATCAGGGCGCGGATCGAATCGAGCGTGGCGGCGCGGATTTCGTCGGCGCTGACGGCGTCCTTCGGCTTCTTCTTGTCGCGGGCGACGACGTCGAGCCACGGCGCGAACTCGGCAAGCTGGGGCGGCGCCGGACGACGGCTGCGCGGCGCCCACGAAGCGCCCTCGATCTCGCGGACGACGTCGGCCGGATTGTCCGCGAGTCCCTTGAAGAACTGGGCCCAGGCCGGATCGACCGAGCCGGGGTCGTCGAGATACCGGGCGTAAAGGCCCTCCAGAAAAGCGCCGTTACCGCCGGAGAAGACCGAGGATTGATCGCTTGGATTCGTCGCCATGATTCGTCTTCGGGCCGACCCGAACGGGCGGCCTACTTGCCTTTCATCACCGTGAGCATGGTGGACCCGATCGCCGCCGGCGAGGGCGCGATCGTGATGCCGGCCGAACGCATCGCGTCGATTTTCTCGGCTGCCCCGCCCTTGCCGCCGGCGATGATCGCGCCGGCATGGCCCATGCGGCGGCCCGGCGGCGCGGTGATGCCGGCGATGAAGCCCACCACCGGCTTCTTGCGCTTCGCCGCCTTGAGGAAAGCGGCGGCCTCTTCTTCCGCGGTGCCGCCGATCTCGCCGATCATGATGATGCCTTGCGTCTCGTCGTCGCCGAGGAACAAACCGAGCGCATCGACGAAGCTGGTCCCGTTGACGGGATCGCCGCCGATGCCGATGCAGGTGGACTGGCCAAGGCGCGCCGCCGTGGTCTGAGCCACCGCTTCATAGGTAAGCGTCCCGGAACGGGAAACAATACCGATCTTGCCCCGCGTATGGATATGACCGGGCATGATGCCGATCTTGCACGCGTCGGGCGTGATGATTCCGGGGCAATTCGGGCCGATCAGGCGCGTTCCGGATCCCTGCAGGGCGCGCTTCACCCGCACCATGTCGAGGATCGGAATGCCCTCGGTGATGCACACCACCAGCGGCAGGGCCGCATCGATCGCCTCCAGGATGGCGTCGGCGGCGAACGGTGGCGGCACGTAGATCACGGAGGCGTCGGCGCCGGTCTTGGCGACCGCTTCGAGGACGGTGTTGAAAACCGGCAGGTCGAGATGCTTGTTGCCGCCCTTGCCCGGGGTGACGCCGCCCACCATCTTGGTGCCGTAGGCGATCGCCTGCTCGGAGTGGAACGTGCCCTGGGCGCCGGTAAAGCCCTGGCAGATGACCTTGGTGTCGGAGTTGACGAGGACCGACATCAGGCCGCCTCCTTGACCGCTTTGACGATCTTTTCGGCGGCGTCGGCCAGATTGTCGGCCGAGACGATCGCAAGCCCTGACTGAGACAAAATCTTCTTCCCGAGATCGACGTTGGTGCCCTCGAGGCGAACGACCAGCGGCACATGAAGGCTCACTTCGCGCGCCGCCGCGATCACGCCTTCGGCGATGACGTCGCAACGCATGATGCCGCCGAAGATGTTCACCAGGATTCCCTCGACGTGAGGGTCGGAGAGGATGAGCTTGAACGCCGTCGTCACCCGCTCCCGGGTCGCGCCGCCGCCGACGTCGAGGAAGTTCGCGGGCTCGCCGCCATAGATCTTGATGATGTCCATGGTCGCCATGGCGAGGCCGGCGCCGTTCACCATGCAGCCGATGTTGCCGTTGAGCTTGACGTAATTGAGGTCGTGCTTGGAGGCTTCAAGCTCGGCCGGATCCTCCTCGTCCTCGTCGCGAAGCGTGCGGACGCTCGGCTGGCGGAACAGCGCGTTGTCGTCGAAATTCATCTTGGCATCGAGGGCCAGGAGATCGCCCGCCGTCGTCACGACGAGCGGATTGATCTCGACCAGCGAGGCATCGAGGCTCTGGAAGGCGCGATAGAGGCCGTCGAGAAAGACCACGGCCGCCTGGACCTGCTTGCCTTCGAGGCCTAGGGCGAACGCGATCTCGCGGGCGTGAAACGGCTGCAAGCCGGTGACGGGATCGATCGCGACGCGGACGATCTTCTCCGGCGTCTTCGCGGCGACCTCTTCGATGTCGACGCCGCCTTCGGCCGAGGCCATCACGGTGACGCGCGCGGTCGCGCGGTCGAGCAGCATGCCGAGGTAGAGCTCGCGGGCGATCTGGCAGCCCTGCTCGATGTACACCCGCTTGACCTCTTTGCCTTCCGGGCCGGTCTGATGCGTCTTGAGGCGGGTGCCGAGCATCGCCCGGGCCGCGGCGGTGGCGTCCTCGACCGACTTCACCACCTTGACCCCGCCCGCCTTACCGCGGCCGCCGGCGTGGATCTGCGCCTTCACCACCCAGACCGAGCCGCCGAGATCGCGGGCGACCTTGTCCGCCTCTTCGGGCGTATAGGCGACGCCGCCTTTTGGCACAGCGACGCCGAATTGGGCCAAAAGGGCTTTGGCCTGATACTCATGAATGTTCATTGGCTGCGGTTTTTTATGGTGACGTCCTGACGTACGGCCTGGGGCCTGATGCGAGCCGATCCGAAGGGAGAACGCCGCACGGAGCGGCGCGTTCGGTGGCTCGACGGGAGGTCCGATCCCCATGCCGCCATCGTCGGCAACCAAGGGACCGGTCGGACTTTTAGCCCAAAACGGTTAAAAACCCAATACGCAAAGGGGGCCCAAACCCCCTCTTAAGTTGTTGGAATCCCAAGGGGCCGCCTCGATCCCGGGCATGGCTGGTGTGCGTTGCCGCGCCCGGACGCCGGAGTTGGCGGAAATCCAACCCGAAAAACAGACCGGGGCGGGGGATGACCCCCGCCCCGGCACTAACTCTAGACGCGAGAACTAGGCCTTCTTCTTCTTCGCGGCCTTCTTCTTCGTCGCCTTCTTCTTTGCTTTCTTAACCATCTGAATCACCTTCTGGTTTGGTTGACGTCTGCAATCAAACTGTTTGTGTCGGTTTTTTCCCCGACCTAGGCTGATTTACTTTGTAACGACCTTGCAACCGTGATCAGCCCTTCCACGGCGGCAACCGATTTGGCGAACGCGTCCTGTTCGCCTTTGTCGAGGGGGATCTCGACGATTCGCTCGACGCCGTTGGCGCCGATCACGACGGGGACCCCCACATAGATTCCCTTGAGGCCGTACTGACCATCGCAGTAGGCGGCACAGGGGAGAATGCGCTTCTTGTCCTTGAGATACGCTTCGGCCATTTCGATTGCGGCGGTGGCCGGTGCGTAGAAAGCGGAGCCGGTTTTCAGAAGTCCGACGATCTCGGCGCCGCCGTCGCGGGTGCGCTGCACGATTTCGTCGAGACGCTTCTGGGTGGTCCAGCCCATCTTGATGAGATCCGGCAGCGGCACGCCGCCGACCGACGAGTAGCGCGGCAGCGGCACCATGGTGTCGCCATGGCCGCCCAGCACGAACGCGCTGACGTCCTCGACCGAGACCTTGAACTCCTCGGCGAGGAAGGTGCGGAAGCGGGCGCTGTCCAGGACGCCGGCCATGCCGACGACGCGGCTGTGCGGCAGACCGCAGGCTTCGCGCATCACCCACACCATCACGTCGAGCGGATTGGTGATGACGATGACGAACGCCTTCGGGCAATGCGACTTGATCGCCTGGCCGACCTGGGTCACGACCTTGGTGTTGATACCGATCAGATCGTCGCGGCTCATGCCCGGCTTGCGGGCGATGCCGGCGGTGACGATGACGACGTCGGCACCGGCAATGTCTTTATAGTCGTTGGTGCCCTTGAGCGCGGCGTCGTATCCCTCGATGGGACCGGCCTGCGCCATGTCGAGCGCCTTGCCTGCGGGCAATCCTTCAACGATATCGAAAATGACGACGTCGCCGAGCTCCTTGAGCACAGCGAGGTGGGCCAACGTGCCACCGATGTTCCCCGCCCCGATAAGGGCGATTTTCTTGCGCGCCATCAACAGTCCTGCGCCAACGACATCACGACAGTCCGATTCGAAAGCGTCCGATGTCTTTTTCTACTGACATTCATCTGCATCATGCGACTGCATCGTGCGGATGTTCAAAATGGACTCACTAGCCTCTTGACAACTGTAACTAGCCTGAAACTTGGCGGCGTGCAAGTCCAGATTGAAATTTTCTTCCGATGTGGCTTCGATGCGACTCGGTCGACGGCGAATCGTTTTCCGATTCGGAATCGATTCGCGATCACGCAATCGTCACCACGACCTGACCGTCGCCCGACGACGATTCGGAAAACGCATGCGCGTCGGCGAGCGCATCCAATGGAAATATGCGCGCGATCCGCGGCGCGAAAGCGTGCTGCGCGAGCGCGCGATTGATGTCGCGCGCGGCCGCCGCCTTCGCCGCGGCGGGCATCGTGTAGCAGTAGACGAAGTGGATCGACATGTTGGCGGCGCGGCGCGGCGTCACTGTGAGAAGCGCCTGCGGCACCTGCGACGAGGCATAGGAAGCGATCGCGCCGCCGTCCTTCAGGATCTTCTGATTGGTGTCGAGGTTGCCGCCGAACTCGACCTCGATCACGCGGTCGACGCCGGCGCCGTCGGTGATCTCGAGGACACGAGCGGCGACGTCGCCGGCCCGCTCGATCACCGCGTCGGCGCCGGCATTGCGGGCCACCTCGGCTTTCTCGGCGGTCGAGGCGGTGGCGAGAACGCGGGCGCCGCCGATGCGCGCGAGCTGGATCGCGCACTGCGCAACCCGCCCCGCGCCCCCCGACACCAGCACGGTCTGGCCCGCCACGGATCCGTCCAGAAACACCGCCCGGTGGGCCGTCATCGCCGGGATGCCGAGGCAGGCGCCGACCTCGAACGGGACGCCATCGGGAAGACTCGCGATCTTGGCTTCCGGCAGGACGACGTATTCCGCCGCGGTTCCGTACGGCCGCTTGAACTGGGCGTCCATCGTCCACACCCGGTCGCCGGGACGGAACGCGCCAACGCCGTCGCCGACCGCGTCGACGATCCCGGCACCGTCGGAATGGGGAACGATGCGCGGGAACTCCATGCCGCCCTTGGCGTTGGCGCGACGCTTGTAGTCCGACGGGTTGATGCCCGAGGCATGCAGGCGAATGCGCACCTCGCCGGGACCGGGCTCCGGAGTCGGCATTTCGCCGATGACGATCACTTCGTAGGCGGAACCAGGACGCTCGTACCAACCCGCACGCATATCGCTACAAACTCCTCTGATGACATGGAAGCCGCTCAAATGGATCACCCCCTCACCCCTCCCTCTCCCCTTTGGGGAGAGGGCAAAAAGATAGAGTCCTCTCCCCGCAAGCGGGGAGAGGGTTGCGGAGGTTTAGGCCAGACGGAAGCCTGGCCTTAGCCGAAGCTGGGTGAGGGGCTGCGA
>Ga0207664_10001733_pt1 | contig 14360 bp, 15 predicted proteins | sample LARL83metaG_FD_184349 | JGI IMG/M metagenome (GOLD analysis project Ga0207664, IMG submission 184349) | Corn, switchgrass and miscanthus rhizosphere microbial communities from Kellogg Biological Station, Michigan, USA - LAR L8-3 metaG... | ecosystem: Host-associated > Plants > Roots >...
CATTTTCAAGCGATTGCTCGCCGATTCCGAGTATCGTATTGCTCTGGATCCGACTGGTCCTTTCCCATCGGACCTGCGGCACTACGGCCTTGCGACGCCGCAAGGTTTCGATCCAATGTTGACTGCTCAGTACATAAAACTCATGACGGCGACCGAGCACATGCGGTCCAACGTCGAAATCGATATCGATCCGGAAAAAAAGGCGGCGCTCGGCCTGATGGGTGTTCGTTTCTTACTCACGGCCGCGGGAGGAGCGTTCTACGAACCGCTCTCCAAAGATCCCGACTTCCGTCTGCTGGAGCCTTCCACCAGCTTCTATAAGGTATTCGAATTCGTGAAAGCCCGGCCCCCTTATGGCTGGCTGTCGGGCGATGGAGAGCTTACCGTTAATCGCCTCCGCTGGGATCCGGGAACGCGGGAGTTCATCGTTCACTCAGAAACCGGCGGGCGCTTTGCGTTGGCCGAGCAGTTCTACCCGGGTTGGCAGGCGACCGTGGATGGCAGCCCCGCAGGTATCGAGCGCTGGGGCGAAGCATTCCAGGCGGTTCAAGTGCCCGGCGGGCGCCATCGCCTGGTATTTCAGTTTCACTCGGCCGGAATGCGGGCCGGAGCGCTGGTAAGTTTATTTGCAGCGCTAGCGCTCATTGTTGTAGTCCGAAAGCGCTCCGCCGGTTACTAGACTTACTCGGCCCCGGCCGCTTTCAAAACGGTGTCGGCAAGCAGCTTTTGCCCCGTCAGCGACGGATGCGTATCGCAGGTGCCGTTGGGGAACTTGACCAGCAGCCCGGCCGCACAGGAGTCGCCCCCAAACGGTAGCGTGGCAACGAAGAAGGCATTAAATCCATCCGCGATCTTGGCGCCAAACGCGCTGGCGATTCCAGATGCGATCCCGTTGAGCTGGGTAAACGCACCCACCTGAACTGGATCCAGGTAATTGAAAGCGTAATACGTCAGCAGAACGATCGGGCCCTGATAACCAGTCTGCTTGATGTTAGTGAAGATGGTCAGCAAATTTTGGCCATAGGCGGCGAGCACACCCGGCAGTCCGGCTAATTCGCACGTCAGATCGAACTGACAGTTTACCTGCAGAAGGCCTAGATCGTTGCCTCCGATGTTGATGGTCAGGAATTGTGGATTCGGATTGTTGCTAAGGTAGTTGACGGCATAATCCATTTGTGTCCCTGAATACGGTATGAACAAAGGGTTACCAGCCTCCTTCCAGGCGTGGCATCCCAAATCGGGCGCAGTTGCCGAGAGAAAGCTTCCGCTGGATTCTCCAAAACAGGACGCGTTAGCAACCTTCCGGTGTATCGCATCGGATACGAATTCGGGATACCCGTGGTAGTTGTCCAGGGCCACCGGAACGGTCGGGTTAAAGCCAAACGCGACGGAATCGCCTAGCGCGAGATATCGCGCGTCTTTGATGGCGTTGTTCGGGTTCTGCGCCAGCGTGATGTTAACCGATCCAAATAGAAGCAAAGCAAAAGATGCGAATGAGTGTTTCACAGAAGATGGGACGCGTTGCAGCAAGCTTTGTATCAACAAAACATTCTTCACTGCTATGCTGGGCCTATGGCGCCGGTGTTCCTTACCATCGTGTTACTCGCCTTTCAGATCAATCCGGCCCTTACGCCCACCAAGACTCCCAAACCCGCGCTGCCTAAAATCGACCAGAACGCTTGCCCATTTGAAGGTTGCCAGTTCGGCAAATGGATTGTGCATGAGCCGGTCCAGGTCTACGATACTTGGAAATCGGGAAGAAAATTACTCAAAACCCTCGGCTTGGCCGAAGAGGTGACTGCGGTGACCGGTATTCATATCACCTTCCAGCCTGCCGAAATTCAGGTTACCGCGCCGATCGCTGACTACGGTTTGAAGCCAGGCGATACAGTCTTCGGGTACATGAGCATCGGCGAAGGTTTCTTCAACGCTTGGTTTAACGGCTATTGGGTCGAAGAATTCGACGGCAGCGGTATTCAGACTCCGGACGGCTCAGGCTGCCGCCTTCACTGCAATGCAAAGCTGTTGAAAGCCGCGCGATCCGAGTGGTGGGTCATGATCAAGCTGAAGAACGGCACAATCGGTTGGACCAGGGAAGGAAATAAATTCGAAGGCAGCGACGCCCTGGCGGAAGTTACTTGCCCACCAGGTGTTGGTAATCCTTCTCGTTCTCGCACACCCAATCCAGCAGGTCAGTGTCCGGCATCAAATTCCACGGGATCGTAACCGACCAAGGTTTGGCATAAGCTTTCGCATCATCGATGGTGAGTTGCACCTCCATGTGGCCGAAATCCCGGCGTCGGAATCGTTCGATGAGGCGCATGGCGTCGCTATGCGGATGCCCGGCATCGTCCAACCAGGTTTTTTCGGTGATGCCGACCGTATTTACCACCAGCGTATCGCCTTCCCATTTCCCAGCCGAGTAACCGAACCAGGCTGGCTCAGGATCTTTTGGGAGCGGTCGCCCATCGGTGAAGATCTGCCGAAAAGAGTGGTAACTCTCAAAGAGCAGCAGCAGGACTCCCGGCGTCTGGACTACCTTCTTGGGTGTGAAGTGGGCGTCGAAATCCGTCACGCTATGCGGCAGACAACGACCGCTAGGCCTGTCTTTTCCCTCATTATCCTGACGTTCCTTGTATAGCTTCTCCGCCCATGGCAGCATGGAAATTTCAATGCCATCCGGAAGATTTTCGAGGAACTTGTGCGTGGGCACTTCCCAGACTCCGGAAAAATCCGGCTGGCCGTCAGGCATTTTGGGAGTGGCCGCCGAAAGGTTTGGCTTTCCGTCCTTAGTTCGTGGCGTGCCGGGGGTTTGATAGTTGATCCATTGCGCCGCGGCCGGGATCGCCAGGAGCGAGAGAGCAAGCCCGAGCATGCGCGGCGAGAACTCCGCGCCAGTACGTTCGAAGCCTTGAATCGTATCCGATTTTTTCAACCACAACAGTATACACCCGGACAGAGCCGAACTACGCACTTGATCCATCCGCCCTACCCTACTTCTTCGTTCGCGCGGCGCAGAAGAGCCCGCATATAGGTAATGCTATAGGTGTCCGCAATGCGGTGGTCGGGATCGTTGACAATCCCAGGATAGTGATCCGGGATTAGTGACGCCGTGCATTTCACAGTGCGGAATGCCTTCATCACCTGATACATGTCCAGGTAACCGTCGTCCTGAAAAGTTTCGTGGAAACGCGGCAGCGGCGAGCTTACATTGCGGAAATGCACGCAGAAAATCTTACCGCGCCGGCCGAAGTCGTCGATGATGCCGAACACGTCCTTGCCCATCTGCGATCCGCCTTCGGACCATGTCCCGACACAGAATGTATAGCCGAAGTGTTTGCTGTTCCCCGCCACGTCATCGGCGCGCTTGTATCCATCGTAGTCGACGAAGAGTTTCGCTACGCCGTTCATCATGGCCGACGCTTTAGTCGGTGGATCGTCCGGGTGAAGCGCCAGCCGCACATCGGCTTTCTCGGCCACCGGAAGCACAGCTTTGATGAAGTAGGTGTAGTTGGCCCACATATCGTCGGCCGTATACACACGATCGAACATCTGCTTCTCGACGTCATGATGAAAATCCGCGACATCGTATTCGCGCACCTTATAGCCTCTCGGCGATACGATCTGCTTGGTTGTGTAGGTGTTGCCTGGGTGGAAGTCGATTTTCGCGGAGTAGATCTCCTGGCGGCCGAGATCCCGAATAAACGTCTGGAACTTCTCAATGTCCTCATCGCGCCCGGGCTTACCAAGCTGAATCTTTTGGGAACGATAATGATCCACCATCGCACAATGGATGGTGATGCCAAAACGCGCTAGCCGGTCATGCGTGCTCTTGATGAGCTCGAAATTAGTGTCCAACGGAAACTGCACGTGGACCCATCGCACGCCAATCTGTTTCAGGAAGAGGAAATGATCGTCTGTAGCGCGCGCGTTCACCATGGTGGCGATCTTGGTATTGTTCGGATCGTATTCATCCATGCGCGTTGCCGCGTTCGCAACGAACGGTGTGGTGGAGATCGCCTGAGTTGCTGCCGCAGCCAGAGGGAGCTTCAGAAACTCCCGGCGACGAGTTCCTTGAGAACTTCGCGTTCCAACGCCCGCCTCGGATTTCATAGCATCCACTTTACTAAGAACTACGCCGCACTGTCTTTGGGCACCGCCCATTTGCGGACCATGCGGCACACGGCAATTTTGTAGTCTTTGAGGTCGATGGGCTTGTGAACGAATTCTTTGGCGCCGAGCAGCATTACCCGATTCTCATCCTCGCCATCCAGAGATGCCGTAAAAACGACAACCGACGTTGTCTGGACACACAAAACAAGAACGGAATGGCCTGAGACTTTGGGCAGGTGTAAGTCGAGAATGATGAGATCGAGTTTGTAATCCGCCTGCTTCAATATTTGAAGGGCCTGTTCCACATCCCTCGCGATGTGTAGATGGACTGATACCCGACCTTCGGCCAGGGCCTGTCCTACTAGAAGTGCATCTCCGGCATTATCTTCGATAAGAAGCACTTGAGAAGGATTCATCGGACCGGCCATCGCCTAGTAAAAATACTAGCATCTCCCAGGCCCTGGTATCCTAGATTGCTTGGATGTAACGGTTACTCCGCTCTAGGATCAGCCATTTAGGCCCCACTCATCATCGAACTTGGTGAGCCTCACCCGGCACTTTTCGCAAATCAGCAAGTGTTCCTCGACCTCGCCTAATTGAGGCTCGTCCAACTGGCCTTTACTGTACTTAGCTAGCCGTTCGTCCGGCAAATGCTCGGTCATGTTTTCGCGTCGGCCCGCGAGGCGGTGTGATAGCTGATCGCCAGCTATGACCTATACCCAGTATAGGCGGTGCCTGTGCGCTCGCTATACTCAATCCAGGTTGATATCTATGAAGCCACATTCGCTGATCGCATCTATCGCAATCCTATTCGCTTCGTTCGCCGCAGCCCAGCCTGCGCCGGTTCACGTTCTCGTTTCCAACGGTGTCAGGGCGGTGGTGGAAGATCTACAGCCGCAATGTGAGAAGGCGGTCGGACATCCGCTCGCCATTGAATACAGCGCCGCGGCACTGCTCAAACAGAAGGTCGACGCCGGCCAGCAGTTCGACGTCGCGTTTCTCACCACGGAAGTGACTGACGAGCTCATCGAAGAACACAAAGTCGTGGCTGACTCGCGTGTCGATCTCGGGCGTGTCGGTGTGGGCCTAGGTATTCGAGCCGGAGCGCCGAAGCCCGACATCAGTACGCCTGACGCGCTCAAACGAACGCTGCTCAACGCGAAGTCCATCACCTACGCCAAGGATGGCGCGGCTCGGGTTCTGATCGAAAAGATATACGATCGCCTCGGCATAGCCAGCGAAGTTAAACCCAAGATCATCTTGCAGTCGGTTCCGGGAACCCCGCAAACTGCCGTTGCCGAGGGCAAGGCCGAAATAGTGATGACGCTGGTCAGCGAGATCCTGCCGGTGAAGGGCATCGAACTGCTCGGGCCGGTCCCGAAGGAGTTACAAAGCTATGTCAGTTTTCGGGGCGGCGTCAGCGCCAATGCCAAGAATGCGGAGGCGGCGCGCTCGGTGGTGAAGTTTTTCACGAGTTCCAAGGCCGCGCCCGCTTACAAAGCCAGAGGATTGGAGCCCGCCCATTAATCCGTAGGGCAAACTGTCGATGCGAGCTCCCTTTGGAAGAATTGCGCTACTCGGGCTGCTTGCGATCATGCTCGCGTTCGGACAATCGCCGTCCGACGCGACACCGGCGAAACCTAACTTCTCCGGCACATGGCGGTTGAATGTACAACGCAGCGGACCGATTCTTCCTCGCGGTCTTGAAGCGTTGACTCTGTTCATTCATCACGACGGTCCGTTGATCAGGTCGTCTGAGATTCGGACAGTCTCCGGTCAAGTGAGGAAAAGCGCCGAGAGCGATGCGTATACCGACGGACGGGAGCGTGTAAGCCACTCCAAACCGGGCAGTATCGAAAAGGTAAAGCAAGGTTGGTCCGGAGACGCACTCCTAAAGCATTGGGAGTTGAGTGAGGAAGGCAAAACCTACGTCTCCGATATCAGACAGACGTTATCAGAAGGTGGCAATGTTCTCGTGATGTCAGAGCACTATCGTGAGTCCCGACTGGAACGCATCCGTGACTGGGTTTTCGAGAAGCAGTAGGATCCTAATCCAGCGGCTCCAGCTTCACGATCGACGCCCCGTGATTGCTGCCCACCCAGAACGACACGGGCGTGGTTGAATTGTCGACGAACACTCGGCGAATGTTGGTCGAGCGCGGAAGCATATATTCGGTGAATTGACCAGTCTTCGGATCCAACCGCAACACGCGATCGGTGGTCATCGATCCAGTCCACGCTTCGCCGTTCTTGTCGAGCACCACGTCATAGCAGGACGACCAGGGCGTCGGCGGAGTCCATTCCTGAAAGTGTTCGGTCTTGGTATCGAACATCCCGATCTTTCCAGCGCGATATTCCCCAAACCAGAGCCGGTCTTCGGAATCCATCTGACCGCGCCGCGGCGCCGAGTGCAGGGTCGGCGTTTGCCACAGTGAAATCTTGCCGGTCTTCGCATCCACCCGCCCTATATGCTCGTTAGCGAAGTCGGTGAAATAAGCGTTATTGTGCGAGTCGGGAATCACGTCGTAGATATTGTGGTTTTCGCCTGCCTGGGCGCCTTTGAATGGCTCGAAAGTCTCGATCTTCCCCGTAGCCAGATCCACGCGATGGATCACCGCGAACCCATTGTTCTGCGTCCACATCTTGCCGTCGACGCTGCTGCGCTGCGGGCTCGCCATGTTGATCTGCGTCATGTCTTTGTTGAAATCGGCAGGCGAGCTCCAGGTCTGGAACTTCTCGGATTTCCGATCGAACTTCGCGATCCCGCCCTGGAACATCATGCCCAGCCACAGATTCCCGTCCGGGTCCGATCGCAATCCCAGGGCGCCCTTGGGTGAGCCGTGCTTTAGCTCGGGCACCGGAAACTCGATCACCTTTCCGGTCTTCGGATCTAGCTTGCCCAGGTTCTGTTCGCCAAAGTTGGAATACCAGACCATTCCGTCCGAATCTAAGATTGCGTCGTGCGGCTCGATGATCCGTCGCGGCAGATCGTACTCGGTGACGATCATCCTGGTGCCTCTCCCCTTCGGCCGAGGAAGCGTCTTGAGCGCATACGGCCACGGGGAGCCCGCGCTAAGATTCAGCTTGCTCAAATAGTCAGCCTGCTTCTGCCGGTTTCGCTGACGCTCGTCGCCTCGAACTTCAAGCAATCGGTCCGCCAGACGTTTCTGCGGATGCAGCGGAAAGGACTGATTGGCGTATGTTCCCATTCGCTCCAGCACCTGCATGAACTCGTCGGGATCGTGCTGCGACCGCGCGATAAGTTGCAGCGTGTGGCACTGAATGCAGTTCAGCAGCGACGACTTCTGATCGTCGGTGCCCGGCATGCTCTGGATCCATTCCGCATTGGTCAGTTGGGACGCCAGGTCTTTGGCCTTCCGAAGTTTCAGGTCGGCTGTCGTGGGTTTGTCACCGCTGATCTCGACCGAACTTGGACCATCCAGTTCATATCCGACCGCTCGGATGCGTAGCGCGTATGGACCAGGCTCCAGCCGGTTGCCTGGAAAACTATATCGTCCGCTCTGATCGGTCGCTACCGTGACGGTTATGTTGGAACCGGTCTTCTTCGCGCTCACGAGAACGCCCTCCATCGGACCTTCCTCTTGCGAAGTCACCAGACCCGTCAGTGCGAGCGAAACCGTGGTAGCCGCGCGGACTGAATGAAATCCACATAGAACCAACAAAAGCAGCAACGAACTCGTGGTGCGCATCAGTCGCCTCCTGGTGCACTTCTGCATTACGATACCACGGGGGAAAGGCCACCCAAGTAAACTGTGATTCATGCAGAAGGCTGCCACCGGCCCGAAATTTCCGAAGCATTTTGACGGCAAGCGCTTCTACAATCCGGACGCTCCGCAGGTACGTGGCTTTCTCGATCTCCTCCGGTGGAAACTGACCAGCCGGCCCGAACCGTGGCCCGGTTTCGTTGCGGACGTCCAGCCGTCCATACCACTCGCCCGCGTGGAAGGCAACGAACTGCGAGCCACTCTGGTGAACCATTCCACTGTGCTCCTGCAGCAACGCGGCTCCAACATTCTGACCGACCCAATTTGGTCCGAACGAGCGAGTCCGCTGTCCCGGATCGGTCCACGTCGCCGCAGGAAACCAGGAGTGTCTTGGGAAAATCTGCCACCGATAGACCTCGTCCTGATCAGCCACAATCACTATGACCACCTGGACTTGCCGACGCTCCGCCAGTTATCAGCACGGGGAGACTCGACGTTCGTTGTTCCGATCGGCGTTGGCCAGTTGCTTCGTTCCGAGAATATAAATCATGTGCACGAGCTGGATTGGGGCGAATCATATTCATTTCCCAGCCTCACGATTCACTGCGTCCCTGCAATGCATTTCTCAAGCCGGAGCATTTTCGACCGCAACCAGACCCTGTGGTGCGGGTATATGATCGAATGTCCGGAACGGCTTATCTATTTCGCGGGAGACACCGGCTTCGGAACTCATTTCGCTCAGATTCGGGAAATGTTCGGATCGCCGTACCTCGCCTTATTGCCGATCGGCGCCTACGAACCGCGCTGGTTCATGTCATCGGTGCATATGGCTCCCGATGAAGCGTTTCGCGCACACGAGATCTTGGGCGCCAAGACCAGCATTGCGATCCACCATGGAACCTTCCAACTAACAGATGAGGGAATCGACGCTCCGGCGAAGGAGCTCCTCGCGTGCCGGAAGAACGCGTCGTTTTGGATTCTCAAGAACGGCCAATTCGCGGACACTCCATGATCATCGACAAGCACACCGTCGCACTGGTCAGCATCATCGGAAGTTCAGTGGACGTGCTCGGCGCGTTATACCTCGCCTACGATCTGCTGGGCGGAGAACACGGACCGTTGCGGACTCTCACCAGAGGAGTCACCTACGGCGTGCTGTTTGGAGTCGGGTACGGTCTGGGCCTGGGGCCAGTCTTTGGTGTCACGACCGGCGTGGTCCACGGCCTCACTCTTGGGTGGGAGTTCTCACGTGCGTCTCGGCAGGAGCTCCAGCAGGGATATTGGCTCGATACGGCCATGAGCGCAATTCGTGGGTGTGGTTTTGGTCTCGGCGCGGCTTATCTATTTGGCCCGCGGTTCGGCGTCACGTTTGGCCTACTGAGCATTGCCAGCCAGGTGGTCGCGTACCAATTTGGCATCCGGCCAACTGTCGACTACAAGCCAGCTGCTCGCCTCCACGCAACGCGGTTCCAATTATTAGCGGCAGTGAATCGCACGGTTGGGTACGCTCTCACCGGATACATCAGCAGTCTGGTCGCGCAGCAACCTGAACACGCGATCGCCGTCGGCCTAAGAATGGGAATCACCATTGGAGCCGTCACGGCGGTGGCTGGCGCCTGCATACCTTTGGTCGAGTGGACCGCGGATCACATGCGCGAGAAAACCATGGGAGTCTTCGGAGTTTGCCTGATCATCATAGGCTTCTCGCTGCAATCGGTTCAGTATTGGTTGGCGCTACTAGACGTGAGTGTTCGATAAAAAAGAAGGCGGGCCGATCAGCCCGGATTTCCCGAGTTAACCTACCCGCCTTAGCTGACTACTGGAGGATCTGCCTACTTGCCCTGCGGAATGTAGGCGTTGACTGTGTGCTTATCGCTTACCACTTGATCCATCCTGCGATTGGCCTTTTCGTGTTTATGCACGCGAGCTGGATGAACGCGGGGCGATTGCGATTCGAGTGCTATCCGTTCATTGGATGAAACACGCGAGGTCGTCACGTCGTTATTCTTAGCCGCAAAAAGAAGGCCGCCTGCAAGTAAGGAACCTAAGAGTACTTTTTTCATATCTGTCCTCCTTCGCGGGTTTGAAGTGCAATTTCAATGCCCGAACGTAAAGCTATCTTACTGTGGAAGATGTCATTTGTAACGGGAAGTTTACTCTTGTAAAATCGACCCATGCCGAGCTTCTGTACCAACTGCGGCTCACCCATCTCCGGTCCATTCTGCGGTAGTTGCGGCCAGCGGGCCCAAAGTCAAGCCGCTCCAACCCCGCTGGTACCACCGCCGCCACCGTCCTCAGCACCGATGCTGCCCCCAACCGTCGTCACAGCGCCTCCAACTGCTGCACCGAAGAGCTCGGGTGCGGGCAAGCCGCTATTGATCGGCTGCGCAATCGTGTTCGTGTTGTTGGCCGCCGGAACCGCAGCGGCGGTCTACGGAGTGTATTGGTTCAAGAACAAGGCCATGGCGAAGGTTTCCACCTACACGGGCGGCATGGTCGGGTCGCCGTCTGAGACGAAAGTCGCGCACGGAAATACCTGCTCGCTGCTTTCTCGTGATGAGCTGCAACAGGTTCTCGGCGTTACCATCGAAAAAACGGTGGAGATACAAGAAGGCTCCGAACCGGGCTGCGCCTATTACACAAATCCCGCGGGCTTTGAGCAACTGCGCAACCTGGCCCTCGAACAGGCCCGCAAGCAGGCCGAGGCTGCGAAAGATCAACCCGCTTCGAAATCGGATAACCCGCTCACATTATTGAAAGATGCCAACCAGCTCGAAGGAGTAATCAAGACGCTGGGCATGTCACAAGGCGGTGACAAAGAGGGCCGCGTCTTCGCGTTTACTCTGGATCGGAACTTCGGACGTTCCAACTGGACGACGCTTCGGGCAGCAACGGCTCTGATTCCGGGATTCCAGGAAGTGCAAGGCATCGACGATCGTGCCATGGTCGGATCCTTCGGGCATGTTCTCCATGTGCTCCACGGAGATAGCAAAATCACCCTTGAGCTGATGTGGGTACCGGATGCGAGCGCTCGCGGAGGCGATATCGCGCGCAAAATCGCGTCGCATCTGTAGCCATGAACCTCGTCATGCAGGATGTCCGCTATGCTCTGCGCATGCTGCGAAAGAAACTCGGCTTGACCACTGTCACGTTCACTGGACGAATAGGCTATTACTAATTCGTCAGCGGATCCGGCCGCAACTGGAAGTGCAGCACCTTACTCATGGTGCCCTTCCCTGTCTCGGTGTGGAACATCGCCCGAGTCGCGTACGTTGACCACAGGCCTTTGCCCTTCCAGCCCGCCTTCGAATCGTCGATCCGGCCATCCAGACCCTTCGCGAAAAATCCCATCGGGTAAGGAACGCGCAGCGTGATCCACTTGCCGTTCGACAGCGCCATGAGAGCATCCTCGCCGTTGCCGGTAGCAATCGGAACGTTCTTGCCCAGCCCGAACGTATCGAATTGATCCACCCAGTCGTAGTAACTGGCCTCGGCGCTGCCTGAATCCTTCACGTTCTTAAACTGCGGCGCCGGGAACGGATAAAGCGTCCAGCCCTCTGGACAATGCTGCCCCGTTGCGGTCGGCCCGTTGACCACCGCGCACTTGCGCCGGTCGAAACTAGCGAAATGACCGCTCGCGAGCACGGTCCACACGACGCCATTGGTATCGATGTCCAGCCCGCGCGGCGAGAAACCTTGTACCGGAGCCTTGGGATTATTCCACGGCAGCTCGTAACGCTCCGCCAGTGCGGTCTCCGGAGGATTCGATCCAGGATTCAGCCGAACGATCGAGCCCGGGAATCCGAGCACCGATCCCCACACCGAACCATCCGCCGGACTCACGGTCACGCCGTAAAAGGATCCCGAGATCCGCATGTCCTTCTTCGGATCTACCGGCTGACCGGGTTCGACATAGGCGTCGCGCTTGCCGTTACCATTGGTATCGAGAATCAGCGCAGTCCAGCCTTGCGACTTTTGCTCATCGTGTGTCTCCTCGAACATCTTGACGTTTAGCCATCCGACCACGTCTCCACCGCCGCCGCTCGAAGTCCACAGCGTATGGTTGGCATCCTCGGCGAATTGCAAATGGTGCGTGCTGAAACAGGTGTCGATGAGCGTGAACTGCTTGGTCTTGGGATCATACATCGCCAACTGCCGGCCGCTCCGGTTCACCGGAAATAGTTTCGCCGATAGCAAGCTCGACCCTTCCTTGCAATACGCCGGATTCTCCGGCGGGCGGATCACGGACGTCAGCCACACCCGGCCTTTCTCGTCGAACATCGGGTTATGAATGTTGGTCAGACTATCCCATATGGCTTCGTCGCCCCAGTACGGCGACGGCTTCAGCGGCGGCGGTGGACCTTCAGTCTTCGGATCGCGCACGATCGCTTTCACAAAGCTCGCTGTGTTGTGCACCGGATCGAGAATCGGTATGTTATCGGTGCTGACTTCGGGTGAGCCGTACAGCAATCCATTGGCGTTCACGGTCGGGTTCCGTTTATCGGTCGCGATCTCATCGTGCAAATAGGACTTCGGACTCGCCCAGTCCCACTCGGTGATGACCACGTTCCGCTCCACACCCTGCGGCCGCGATGGCGCCGGAGGCAGCTCGCCTTGTGCGATGCGGGTGGTCCAATCGCCGAACATTGCCTCGGCTCGTTCCTTACCAATACGCCCAATGCCGCCCATCATCATGCTGCCGGCCTGTCCCGATTGAATCCGCCGATCCCAGGCCTGCGCCGGCGAATCAAAATTGCCTAGCGCTTTCGGAATCTCGCGCGTTGCCTTGGTACCCAATTGATGACACGACCAGCAGCTATCGGTCTTCACCATTTCCAGCCACTCGGCCTGGCTCTTCATGTTTGGGGAAATGCCATTGCCCTTCGGACCGGTACCGGGAAATTCGTTCTTCTCGGGAACCTTGAGAAGAGAATACCAGTAGCTGGCGGGATAAAAATCGGCCGCCGCACGTGCACTCGGCGCCACCAGCGCCGTCAGGTTCACGGTTTTTCCTGGCGCACTCTGAACCTTCGGTCCGTCGACGAGTCCGTAGCCGCGCGCCCAAATCGTGTAGTTTGCCTTTGGGAGATCCGGCAGGACGAACCGGCCGCGATCGTCGGTGACTACGATCTTGGCAAACTTGGTGGGCAGGTCTTTGGTTTCGGCAATCACCCAGGCTCCCGCTTCGGGGCCTTTGGCGCTGGTGACGACGCCGCCGATATCGTCGCTATCGATTCGTACATCGCTTCCGGCCTGTTGCGCGGTCAGGTACACCACGTAGCCGGCCGCTATGATCCCTACCAGGTGCAGCGCTCTTTTTGCCTTCATGTGGTCGCTCCTTTTCGGCTTCCCTGACGGCTTAGTATATACCCGCCGCCGGTAGACCGAAAGCGATCGCGAACCAAGATGGGGTTGAGTTTAGAGACCGGCTACTACTGCTGCTTCACCTTGCTGGAGTTCCAGGTGCGGGCGTATGCGCGCTGCGAAACTTGGGGTCTTTGGTTCGGGCTGCACATGCACTGGTTGCTCTGGCGCTTGCGGTGCGAGAGCTAACGGCTTGGTGCAAGGCTCGTACGACCGCATGCGGGGTTTCGCCGCGACCAGGCGCTCCAACCCTAGCTCGTCCATCGATTTGAAATAGGCCTCTTTGTGCTCAGCGGAACAGTATCGGCCGTGAAGAAATTTCGTTCCGACCGAGAGGCTCGCTTCACAGAACATGCAAGTCGTAACCACGTTGCGTAATCTCCACAGCTGACTAAGCACATCGTAGGCCAATCTAGCAAAAGTTGGAAGTCATTGAGTACAGGAGTCTTTCATCGTATAAAACTGTGTCCAGGAAAGGACTAGGTGCGACTTATTGTCGCGGTACTCTGGCAATATATGGTCCAGTGGCAATATATGATCCATTGGGATTATTCCCGTGCCGCGATCAGGTGCGTGACCTTGGGCGGCTCGGGGCCTTGATGAAAGGCTTGCGCTAACGCTTCCATGTCCCGATCAGAGACAGTGACGCGCTCGTGCTGGCGCAGATGTTCTGCCCAACTCTCGACCACAAATGTTTCCAGATACCGGCCTGGGATGGCGGCATCCTCATAGAGGCCCCAACGAATCGCCCCATCGCGCCGCCGGATTCGCCGTACGGCTTGCATAGCGTGCGCGAACTCTTTCCCTCGGCGTGAGTCAATCAAGTACTCAACCGTCACCAGTACCGGGCCATGTTCGGGATGAATGCCGGTGAGCGGAGGCGGCTCCGGCCAGTGGTAGGACGGCGTGGTGTCGATGCCCGGAAAACTGGCGAGCTTTAAACGAGAAGTAGCCGCGGCCCCAGCGACCAGGGTGACGGCAGCAATGGCGAGAGTCGTGCGCAGTCCCAAACGCGAGGCGACCTCGCCCCAGATTACGCTGCCTACGGCCATCGCGCCCTGAAAAACGAGTAGGTAGACCGCTAGAGCCCGTGCCCGGACCCAGGCGGGAAGCGAGGTTTGCGCTGCAGTGTTTAGCGTCGAGTTGGTACACATCCAG
>Ga0207664_10001735_pt1 | contig 14340 bp, 13 predicted proteins | sample LARL83metaG_FD_184349 | JGI IMG/M metagenome (GOLD analysis project Ga0207664, IMG submission 184349) | Corn, switchgrass and miscanthus rhizosphere microbial communities from Kellogg Biological Station, Michigan, USA - LAR L8-3 metaG... | ecosystem: Host-associated > Plants > Roots >...
ACGATTGCCTGCGAGCCGTCGCCGCCGGCCATCGCCAGCCCGTCGGCGCCCGCCGCGACCGCGTCGCGCACGAGCCGCTCGAGGTCCGCTCCCGGTCTCAGCTCGACCGCCTCGATCCCGCGTTCGCGCGCCTCCCGCGCGAGCGCGAAGCGCTCGGCCTTCCCGTCGCCCGACTTCGGGTTGTAGAACAGCACCGCGCGCCGCGGAGCGGGCGCCGGCGGCAGCCGCACCGGCTGCGCGAACGCGGCCCGCGCGAGCGCGCAGGCCGCGACGAGCGCGCCGACGGCGAGCGCCTGCGGCAGCGGATGGCCGCTCGCGACGAGCGCGAACGCGCCCGCGAGCCCGAGCGCGCCGAGCGCGAGCGCCGCGATGCGGACGGCGCCGACGTGCAGCAGCCCGTACCAGGCCGCGGCCGCCCCCAGCGCCAGGCAGGCGAGCGCGACGAGGCCGCGCGGGAACGCCTCGACCGTCACGACCAGCGCGAGCGCGAGCCCGGCGACGCCGAGCGCGAGCGCGCCGAGCGCCGCCGCGCGCCGTCGGCTCATACGATCACCCCGTGGACGAGCAGCCCGATCCTGGTCCGACCCGGCGAACGCCGTCCGCCTGGCTGCGCGACGCGCAGCGCGTCGACGCGGCGCTGTACGCGGCGATCGCGCGCACGCCGACGCCGGCGCTCGACCGGGCGATGGCGCGACTGTCCCATGCCGCTGACTATTCCCGTCTGTCGCTCGCTTCCGCCACCTTCCTGGCGCTTGCGCGCGGTCGCGCCGGTCGGCGCGCCGCCGCGCACGGGCTCGCCGCCGTCGGCGTGACGGCGAGCCTCGTCAACGTCGCGGCCAAGCCGCTCGGGCGCCGCGGCCGGCCGGACCGCACGGGCGAGCGTGTGCCGCTCGCCCGCCACGTGCGGATGCCGCGCTCGACCTCGTTCCCTTCGGGCCACACGGCCGCGGGGTTCGCGTTCGCGACCGGCGTCGGCCACGTCCTGCCGTCGGCCGCGGTCCCGCTGCGCGCGCTTGCGGCGCTCGTCGGCTACTCGCGCGTGCACACCGGCGTGCACTACCCCGGCGACGTCGTCGCCGGCGCGCTGATCGGGACCGCGCTCGCGCAGGCGACGACGCGCGCGCTCGACCGCGTCACGGTCTGAGCACGATCTCCTCGCGCTGGATCACGTCGTTTCTGGAGAAGTGGATCGCGACGAACGCATCGACGCTCCTGCCGGCGGCGAGCTGTCTGCGCGCGAGCGGCGTGAGCACGAGCGTGAGGCGGACGATGCCCGCTCTCGTCGCGGTCACCGGCCGTGCCGTGGCGACGTGGACGATCCCAGCGCCGGCGATCTGCGCCTGCGCGAACGCGCTGACGCGACCGGGACCGCCGGTCGCGACCGGCAGCACGAGCTGCCCGGTGCGCGCGAGCGAGGAGGCGGCCGGCGGCGTGATCTGCGCCGCCGCGAAGGCATGCCGCGAGACTCTGGCCGGCGCGTGTCTGGTCGTGCCGGTGGCGGCGGATCTGCTCGTCGTCGAGGTCTTCGACGTGCTCGACGTGCTCGCCGGCTGCGTCGCCGCGGCGGTGCCGCCGGTCGTCGTCGAGCCGCTGCCGGCCACCGAGCCGCCGCCGCAGCCGGCGAGCAGGCCGGCCGGCAGCGCGAGCAGCGCGAGGAGGGGGAGGACATGGCGTTTCATGGGTCGCGAGCCTATGTTCTCGCATAAATCGCACTGAAAAGTCGTGTTAGCCGTCCGTGTGCGCGCGGCTACAGTGCCGGCGTGTCCTGGGCCGCGGGGTTCGCGCTCGTCGTGCTCGCCGCGCTGCTCGTCGCCTGCGGCGGCGGCGGCGCGGTGGCGACCGTCCCCCCGCACCCCGCCGCGCCCGACCTCGCCGCCGGCCGGCGGCTGTTCCTCGCCGCGCGCTGCGGCGACTGCCACGCGCTCGCGGCGCTCGGCGCGCGCGGCGGCAGCGGGCCCGACTTCGACACGAGCGAGCGGCTGACGCGCGCGCAGCTGCGCGCCGCGCTGGTCGAGGGCGCGAACGGGATGCCGTCCTACGCCGGGCGCCTCGCGCCGGCCCAGCTCGACGCGCTCGCGGCGTTCCTGTACGCGGCGACGCACGCGCGCAGCCGGGGCTGACGCCGCCGCGCGGCGTCTAGGATCCGGAGCGTGGAGAGCCCGGCGCCGCCGATCCTGTGGGAGCCCTCGCCCGAGCGCGTCGAGCGTGCCTGGCTGACGCGGTATCGGCGCTGGCTGGAGCCGCGCGTCGGGCGCGCGTTCGCGAGCTACGAGGAGCTGCAGCGCTGGTCGGTCGAGGACGTCGAGGCGTTCTGGCGCTCGATCTGGGACTTCTTCGACGTGCAGGCCGACGGCTCGCCGCAGCGCGTCCTGGGGCGCCGCGAGATGCCGGGCGCGGAGTGGTTCCCGGACGTGCGCGTCAACTACGCCGAGCACGCCTTCCGCGCGCGCGAGGACGCCGCGGTCGCGATCCGCCACGCCGGCGAGGGGCGCGCATTGGCGCAGATGACGTGGGGCGAGCTGCGCGAGCTGACGGCGCGGATCGCGGCGGGCCTGCGCGCGCAGGGCGTCGGGCCGGGCGACCGCGTCGTCGCCTACCTGCCGAACGTCCCCGAGGCGATCGCCGCGATGCTCGCGTGCGCGTCGATCGGCGCGGTGTGGTCGAGCTGCTCGCCGGACTTCGGCGCGCGCAGCGTCGTCGACCGCTTCGCGCAGATCGAGCCGACCGTGCTGCTGGCGGTCGACGGCTACCGCTACAACGGCAGGGCGTTCGACCGCCGCGACGTCGTCGCGGGGCTGATGCGCGAGATGCCGTCGCTGCGCGCGACGGTCCTGCTGCCCTACCTCGACGCCGGGGCGAGGCTCGAGGGGACGATCGCCTGGACGGACTTCCTCGGGCCGGCGGACGCGGAGCTGACGTTCGAGCGCGTCCCCTTCGCGCACCCGCTGTGGGTGCTCTACTCCTCCGGCACGACCGGCCTGCCGAAGGCGATCGTGCAGGGCCAGGGCGGGATCCTCTTGGAGCAGCTCAAGAAGCAGCACCTGCACCTCGACGCGCACGCCGAGGACCGCGTCTTCTGGTTCACGACGACCGGCTGGATGATGTGGAACTTCCTGCTCGGCGTCCTGCTGACGCCGGCCTCCGTCACGCTCTACGACGGCAGCCCGGGCCATCCCGACATGAGCGTGCTGTGGCAGCTCGCGGCGGACGCCGGCGTGACGATCTTCGGCACGAGCGCCTCGTACATCGCGCAGTGCATGAAGGACGGCGTCGAGCCGGCCGGCGACGGGCGCGACCTGAGCGCGCTGCACGCGGTCGGCTCGACCGGCTCGCCGCTCGCGCCGGAGGGCTTCGAGTGGGTCGCCGACCAGCTCGGGCGCGACGTGTGGCTGTTCTCCACCTCCGGCGGCACCGACGTGTGCACCGCGTTCGTCGGCGGCGTGCCGACGCTGCCGGTCTACCGCGGCGAGCTGCAGGCGGCGTCGCTCGGCTGCAAGGTCGAGGCGTGGGATCCCGACGGCCGGCCGCTCGTCGGCAAGGTCGGCGAGCTGGTGATCACGGAGCCGATGCCGTCGATGCCGGTGCGCCTGTGGGGGGACGAGGACGGCTCGCGCTACCGGGCGAGCTACTTCGACATGTACCCGGGCGTGTGGCGCCACGGCGACTGGATCGAGCTGACCGAGCGCGGCACCGCGATCATCAGCGGCCGCTCCGACGCGACGATCAACCGCGGCGGCGTGCGCATGGGCACGGCCGAGATCTACCGCGCCGTCCTGAGCCTCGACGAGGTGCTCGACGCGCTGGTGGTCGACGTCGACGGCTGGATGCCGCTGTTCGTCGTGCTGCGCGAGGGCGCGACGCTCGACGACGACCTCGTCAAGCGGATCGCCGCGCGCGTGCGCGAGGACTGCTCTCCGCGCCACGTGCCGAACGAGGTCCACGCGGTCGCCGAGATCCCGCGCACGCTCTCCGGCAAGGCGCTCGAGATCCCGGTCAAGCGGATCCTCCAGGGCGTCGACCCAGCGCAGGCCGCCAGCCGCGACAGCTTGAGAGACCCTGCCGCGCTCGACTGGTTCGCCGCCTTCGCGGCGAAGCGCGCGGTCGCGGCGGGCTGAGCGCGCCCGCCGCTCAGGCGAACAGCTCCCGTGCGCTCACCAGCAGCACGTCCTCCTCGGCCGCTCGCGCGCGCAGCCGCTCGCTGAAGCGCTCGCGCGCGAAGATCATGAGGCGCGCCCGCGCCGCCTTCGGGCCGAGCGCGTCCTGCTGGCGGCGCAGGTCGGCGAGCACGTCGACGTCGGCCGATCGCCGCCACTTGCATGAGCCCACGAGCACGTAGCGGTGGTCGCGCACGCCGACGACGTCGACCTCCGCGCGCCCGTCGCGCGACCACCACGCGCCGATCTCGCGCGGGCGGCCGAGCGCGTCCTCGTCCGCGTACGTCGCCGCCCAGCGCCGGCAGCACTGCTCGAACGCCCAGCCCATCACGTTGTCGAAGTCTGCGAGGACCTCGTCGAGGACCTCCTCGACGCGCCCGCTCTCCAGCCGGCTGCGGTTGCCGGCGAGGTAGCGGAACCAGAAGCGGAAGAAGGGGTCGGCGACCTGGTAGCTCGCGCGGCGGCCCGGCCTGTCCTCCCCGCCCGGTCCCAGCGGGTGCACCGCGGTCACATAGCCGAGGTCCTCGAGACGCTCGAGCTTGCGCGCGAGGTTGCCGGTGGGCACGCCGGCCCGTTGGGCGATCGCGTTGTGGCTCGTGGCGCCGCCGGCGATCGCTCGCATGATCGCGAGGTAGGTGCCGGGATCGCGGATCCCCTCGCCTTCGCGCAGCAGGTGACGCGGCTCGTCGTAGAGGGGCGCGTCCTTCGTGAGGATGCGCGTCGCGATCAGCCGTCTCAGCTCGCCGGGCCCGGCCCACAGCTGGTACTGCGGCGTGCCGCCGAGCACGGCCCAGCGGCGCAGCAGCGCGACCGGGTCGCCGCTCGACGCGAACGGCGCCGCCTCGCGGTAGTCGAGCGGCTCGATCCGCGGCCGCGCGGTCGCGCGCCCGAACAGCGGCGCGCCGCGTTCGAGCATGCGCTCCATCAGCGTCAGCGCACTGCCCGACAGCACGAGCGTGATCGGCACGTCGTCGCGGTCCCAGTCGTCCCAATGGCGCTGGACGATCGAGTCGAGCGCCGGCTGGGCGGCCTTCAGCCACTGGAACTCGTCGAGGATCACGGTCAGCGGCTCGCGCCGCGCCTGGTCGCCGAGGAACGTCAGCGCCTCGTCCCAGCTCGCGAACGACAGCGCCGGCGAGCCCAGCAGGGCGCGTCCGGCCTCGTCGGCGAGCAGCTCGAGATGCTGGCGCTCGCCCTGCTCGTCGCCTTGCAGCGAAACGGTGCGCGGGCCGGCGAAGGTGCGCGCGAGCAGGAAGCTCTTGCCCACGCGTCGCCGCCCGACCATGACGATCAGCGCAGTCCGGCGAGCGGCGACGACGTCGCGCAGGAGCGCCTGCTCGCGTCTGCGGTCGACCAGCTCCGGCATCGGTAGAACTATAGCGTAGGACGCTATCCTATAGGTTGCAATCTAAGACATAGCTTGGGATTGCACCATGCACTTGAGCGATGAGGCAGGATCTCGGCGCGATGCCGTCGCCGATCCCTGCTCGAAATCGCAATGTCTACTTCGTGGGCGCAGGGCTCTCGTGTGCGCTCGGATTGCCGAACACGGCGATGCTGCTGCACGGCGTGCTGGACCTGGCGTCGAGCTCCAAGCGCTGGCAGCGTGAGCGGCTCGAGGAGCGGCTGCGGGCGGCCTTCCAGTTCTTCTATCCCGATGCGGTGCACGCCGGCTACATGCCGGACGTCGTGGACTTCTTCTCAGCACTGCGCACGTACATCGATGTCGGCGCTGAGCTCGCCGGCGGATTCCGAGACGCGGCTCCGTTGCACCGGGCGCTCAAGTTCGCGATTGCCGATCTCCTGATCAAATCGGGTCGTCGCTGCGAGGCGATGCTGAAGGACGGTCATGAGTTCCTGGATCAGATGTTGCAGCCCGGGAGCATCGTCGTGACGTCGAATTGGGACCTGCTGCTCGAGCGCTACGCGCAGCTGCGCGGCCTGCCGTTGCGCCTGTCCGGATCGGGCACCGACGAGATCGTGCTGCTGAAGCTGCACGGGTCGATCGACTGGTGCCTCGGTCGCTCCATGCGGCGTCGCTCTGCCGGGGGTTACGCGATGCTGTCTGAGCGCCTGTTCGGCCTGCGGCCCTACCGGCCATCGCTGCCGCCGCCTGCGCGACGCGTCGATCTCCCGGTGCGGATCCGCGCGATCGAGAGCCGTCCGACGGCTTGGAACCTCGTCTTGCGCAGCCGCGCATCAGAGCTGCTGATGGTGACGATGGCGCGTGGGAAGACCGGCGACATCGGGCCACTGCGCTCGGTCTGGCGCGACGCCTACGGCGCGATCAGCCGTGCTCAGCGCCTGGAGATCGTCGGGTACGCGATGCCGCCCGACGATACGGAGATCCGGACGCTCCTGCGCGCCGGCGTCCAGCGCGGCTCGCCGCTGGACGAGGTCGTCGTCCGCAACCCCGCTCCGGACGTGCACGAGCGCGTGCGACGCTATCTCGATCGCAGCGTCAGCTCCGACTACCGCGGGGTGAGCATCGCGGCCCCGGCAGCTCGCCTCGTGCGGCGGTGATAACCGCTCAGTCGATGTAGCCGTTCTCGTCGATGACTCTCAGATGTCGCTCCATCTGCGCGTCCTCGAGCTTCTCGATCGCGACCTCGCCCTGCTCCTCGGCCGTGGCGTCGTCGCCGAAGTATTTCGCGACGGCCACCTCGCGCAGCGGGACTGTCGCCATGCCGCGGTGGTCGGTGAGGCGTACGCGCTGGTCGAAGCGGTGGTGCGCGCGGATCCGCTCGGCGTCGAGCGGATCGCCTTCCTCAGCCATCAGGTAGAGGATCTGGACGCGCGACTCGCTGCCGGCATAGGCGATCGCCCGCTCGGGATCGAGGCCGGGCATCAGCGCGTCGGCGAGTGCGCGGATCTCCTGCGGCCAGTAGCGGCGCGCTGTCGGCCCCAGCTCCTCGGCGCGGCGCAGTGCGGCGGCGAGAATGCCGAGCGTCCGGCTCATGCACTCGGCGACGATGTTCGGCTCCGGCGCGGACAGCAGCTCGAACAGCTTCTCTCTGCTGCCCGCCTCGGCCTCGGTGATGCAGTGCGCCGCCAGCGCACGCTCGAGCGCCTTGTCGCTGTTGCCGGCGCAGTGCCACCCGCGTGCAAGCGCAACGTTGAGCTTCACGCGACGCAGCAGGCGCTGCGAGGCGGTGGCGTCTTCGAATCTCATGCGCCAGTGCATCTCGCGCTCGAGCAGGTCGCCAGCGGCAACGACCTCCATCGGGTTGCTGCCCGGGCCATCGAGCAGCGGCTCCATCTGGAGGAGGAAGCGCTCGATCTTCTTGTCGATCGAGTCCTCCGTGGAGGACAGCAACTGCTCGATCTCCCGCCGCGCGTCGGCGACGGATTGCTCCAGGTCCTGGCCGGAGCGGTAGTACTCCAACGCGTTGTCCGGATCCCGTCGGGCCATCGAAAACCCTTTCGCTCGGGGTGCTGTGGCACGGCACCTACCAGAAAAACGTCCGTGGAAATACAGTTGACAAGCAGTTTCTCGTCCGCTTCTGTACGCTACGACGCCTCGGCCGGGTCAAATGCGGTTCGCCATGCAAGGAAATACGCGCCTTTAGGAGCACAGCAGAGGTCCGTCCCCCGCGTGGCCTACCGTGAGCGCCATCCCCGACCGCGGACGCTTTCTTGATCTTTCCCAGTGCGCCCACGGGCGCCCATTCGATGGAGGGTGGACGATGAGCACCGATGAGCTGATCCGGCTTCTTGCGCCGACGTCGACGAACGCCGAGCGCGTGCGCGCGCTGCTGCGCCTGCAGCTGACGCCCAGGATGCTGGCGCACGCAACCGGCTGCCACTCGCTCAGCACGCTGCGTAACTGGAGCACGGGGCAGACCCAGCCTCGCGAGGACGCGGCGCTCGCGCTGGACGATCTGCGTCTCGTCGCGCTCACCCTGTTGCAGGGAGGGCTCGAGCCAGAGCGGGTGGGTCGCTGGTTCGCGAGCCGCGATCCGGGGCGGTTCGACGGCATGCGCCCATTCGAGCGCTTCGCGGTCGCGCCGATGGAGGTGCTCGCCGCGGCACAGGGTGACGCTCTTCGAGCCCGTGCCGAGCGGCAACCGTCGTTGGCGCTTGTCGGCGAAGACGGCGTGTAAAAACGCGCGCGGCGTCGCGGCGCTGACTGCACATCGCTCCGGTGGGTTGCCGGCGTTCGGAGCGCGGGTACCACGAGCGGTGCCCGCCGCTCGATCGAGGAGCTGATCGCATGGGGACCCGTCATCGCGGTCGCGCGCGCCTGATCGCCGCCGTCCTGACCGCCATCGCGCTTGTCGCCGTCGTGTTCGTTGCGCCCGCCGGCGCGCGTGGACGCGGGCATGTGCACGAGAGGCCGGGGGCGCATAGGCATGGCTTCCGGGACTTTCGCGATCGCCACGGCAAGCCGCTCACGGTGATGACGCGCAACCTCTACCTCGGCGCCGACCTCACGCGCGCGGTCGCCGTCACCGACCTGCCGCCGGACCAGCAGGCGGCGGCGTTCGTCGCGGCCAACACGACGATTCGCGCGATCGTCGAACAGACCGACTTCCCGCTGCGCGCGCGGCGGATCGCGGCGGAGATCGCCGCTCGGCGGCCCGACCTCGTCGGCCTGCAGGAGACCGCGCTGTGGCGCCACGGCCCGCTCGACGGCTCGCCCGCGACCGTCGTCGACTACGACTTCCTCACATTGCTGCTGAACGCGCTGGCCGCGCGCGGCCAGCGCTATGAGGTCGCCGACGTGCAGCAGGAGTCCGACGTCGCCGGTCCCGCGTTCCTCGACGGCACGCTGCAGAACGTGCGCCTGACGATGCGCGACGTCGTGCTCAAGCGCGCGCACGACGGCGTCCGCGTGCTCGCGGCGAGCGGCGCGAACTACGCCGCGCGCATCCCGCTGACGATCGCCGGCCAGTCGCTCGCGTTCATCCGCGGCTACGACGCGCTCGAGCTGCGCGCCGGCGGCCAGCGGCTGCGCTTCGTCGACACGCACCTGGAGTCGGCGTCGAGCGACGTCGCCTACGCGCAGGCGCAGGAGCTGCTCGCCGGCCCGGCGGCGCCGAGCGGCGAGTCGGAGATCGTCGTCTGCGACTGCAACTCCGACCCGCTCTCGACCGCGGTCGACCCGGGCGGCACGGTCCCCAACCAGGCCGCGTACCTCGCGATCGTCAGAGCCGGCTTCGCCGACGAGTGGCTGCGGTTCGCGCCCGGCTCCGCCGGCCTCACCGACGGCTTGAGCGAGCTGGTCAACGACACGCCGCAGCAGGCCGCCGCGGAGCTCGACCACCGCATCGACTTCGTCTTCGGCCGCCGTGCCGACGGCTCGCCGATGCCGGTCGTGCACGCCTGGGTCGTCGGCAAGGACCCGGCCGAGCGCACCCCGCCGACGCCGATCGGCCGCCTGTGGCCCTCCGACCACGCCGGGGTGGTGGTGCGGCTGCGGCCGTAGCGGGCGTCGTTCCGCGGTCAGTCGCGCAGCCGCGCGGCCGCGCGACGTGCGCGGACGAGCGGGTCCGCGCCCCCGCCCTCAGCCGCCTTCTGTCGGGCACGTACGGCGCGGGCGTTGATCAGGGCCGAAGGCCGCCAGCCCAGGATGTCATCGAGTCGCGGGCTGGGCTCCTCCCGGCCAGGCGGGCGAGCGTTCTTGCGCTCGTCGCGCATGTAGACGAGCGAGAGGCGAGGCCACTGCTCCTGCTCTTCTCTGTTGGCAGTGCCGGCCTCGACCGGTGTGTCGCGCTTCTCGACCATGCGTTCCTCCAGCCTACTCTTCGTCTGAGATCCCCACTACGGCTTCGATCGCCTCGATCCGCTCGTGGAGGGCCTCGTTGGCGTCGACGAGTCCATCGATGCCCTCGGCGGCCTGGGCGCGGCCCTCGTGCACAGCCCACTTGAGTCCGCGCAGCTCCGACGGCAGGTCGCCGTCGAAGGCCCGGACCACGACGACGAGCACGAGCAGGTACGCGGTGAAGCAGGCGACCGCCTTTTCGACGTAGAGCAACGCGGGCGACCCGAGTGCAAGCCCCGGCAGTCGCGCCGGGTTGATGCTCAGGAGCGACAGCAACACCGCGCCGACGACGCCGCCCAGCGCCAGGCCCCCGAAGAGGCGGCGGTTGGAGGGCACGTGCGCGGCATCCGGGACCTCGGGGGCGTCGGTCATCCGGACGAAGCATCGCGTACTGCGAGGCACGATGCTCCGGTTGAATGTGCGTTGACGCCCCTCCCGCTCGCCGCGCGACAGCCGTGCTCCGCGATCACGCGATACGTGTGCGAGAGCACCGCCCGGCCCCGCACCGGCGCCCCGCCGCACCGCGACCCGTAGCATCGGTCGAACGACCGACGACCGATCGGAGGCGACCGTGGCCGAGGAGCTGGCGACCTACTGCCGCATCTGCGAGCCGCTGTGCGGGATGGTCGCGACCGTCGAGGAGGGGCGCCTGACGCGGCTGCGCCCCGACCCGGACCACCCGCTCTCGCAGGGCTTCGCCTGCCCGAAGGGGATCGCCTTCGAGCAGGTCCACAACGACCCCGACCGCGTCCTGCACCCGCTCAAGCGCCGGCCGGACGGCAGCTTCGAGCGCGTCTCGTGGGAGCACGCGATGGCCGACATCGTCACGCGCCTGCGCGCGATCCACGCCGCGCACGGCTCTGAGGCGATCGGCTGGTACTGGGGCAACCCGGGCGCGTTCAGCGCCTCGCACACGCTGTGGCTCGCCGCCTTCACCACGCTGCTCGGCACGCCGCACCTCTTCACCGCCGGCTCGCAGGACGTCAACTCCCGCTTCGTCGCCAGCCACCTGCTCTACGGCGCGCCGCTCGCGGTGCCGATCCCGGACCTCTCCCGCACCGACCTGCTCGTCGTGCTCGGCGCCAACCCGCTCGTCTCCCACGGCAGCGTGCTGACCTCGCCGCGCATCAAGGAGTCGCTGCACGGGATCGTCGCGCGCGGCGGGCGCGTGGTCGTCGTCGACCCGCGCCGCACCGAGACGGCGCGAGCGTTCGAGTGGCTGCCGATCGTGCCCGACGGCGACGCGTGGCTGCTGCTCTCGCTCCTGCACGTGCTGTTCGAGGAGGGCCTCGCGGACGAGGCGGCGCTCGCGCGCCAGGCCTCGGGCGACGAGGCGCTGCGCGCGCTCGCGAAGCCGTTCGCGCCGGAGGCGGTGGAGCGCCACAGCGGCGTCCCGGCCGCGCAGGTGCGCGAGCTGGCGCGGGCGCTGGCGGCGACGCCGCGCGCCGCGCTCTACGGCCGCACCGGCACCTGCCTCGGCCGTCACGGCACGCTCGTCTCCTTCCTGCTCGACGCGGTCAACGTCGTCGCCGGCAAGCTCGACCGCGACGGCGGCGCGATGCTCGGCACGCTCGGCCTGCCCGGCGAGCGGCTCGGCAACCTGCTGCTCCAGCGGCTCGCGGGGCTGCGCTACGACAGCCGCCGCTCCCGCGTCGGCGGCCTGCCGCAGGTGCTCGGCGCCGAGCCGGCGGCGCTGATGGCGAAGGAGATCGCGACGCCCGGCCCGGGTCAGGTCAAGGCGCTGTTCGTCTCCGCCGGCAACCCGGTCCTGTCGGTGCCCAACGGCGACGAGCTGGAGGCGGCGCTGGGCCAGCTCGACCTCTGCGTCTCGCTCGACCTCTACGTCAACGAGACCAACGCGCACGCCGACTACGTGCTGCCCGCGACGACGATGTACGAGCGCGCCGACTTCCCGCTGCCGTTCCAGGCCTACTCGACGACGCCGTTTCGCCAGGCGACCGCGGCGGTCGTGGCGCCGGCCGGCGAGGCGCGCGAGGAGTGGGAGGCGATCGACGAGCTGATGCGGGCGCTCGCGCGCCGCACGCCCGGCCTCGCCGCCTTCCAGCTCGCGCGCCGCGCGCTCGGCGCGATCGGCGTGCGGCTCGAGCCGCGCCTGCTGCTCGACCTCGTCGTGCGGCTTGCGGAGGGCGGCGACAAGCTCGGCCTGCGTCCCGGCGGGCTCACGCTCAGGCGGCTGACGGAGCGCCACCCGCACGGCACGGTCCTGCGCCCGCACCTGCGCGCGGGCGTGCTGCGGCGCGTCGTGCTGCACCGCGACCGCCGCGTCGCGCTCGAGCACGCGGCGATCGCGGAGGAGGTCGCGCGGCTGCGCGAGCGCGCGGCGGCCGGCGCCGACGACGACTATCCGCTGCGCCTGATCGGCATGCGCGAGCTGCGCTCGGAGAACTCGTGGATGCACAACGCGCCGCTGCTGCTCAGAGGCGGCCGCAGACAGCGCGCGCGCATGCACCCGGACGACGCGGCCGCGCTCGGGCTCGCCGACGGCGGCGCCGTCCGGCTCGTCACCCGCCACGGCGCGATCGAGCTGCCGCTCGCGCTGACCGAGGACCTCAAGCCGGGCGTCGTCGCGGTGCCGCACGGCTGGGGCCACAAGGGCACCGGCGGCTGGAGACGCGCGAACGGCGCCGCGCGCGGCGGCGGCGTGAACGTGAACCTGCTGACGTCGAGCGAGCCCGAGGACCTCGAGCGGCTCGCCGGCATGGCGCACCTCAACGGCGTGCCGGTGCGCGCGGAGGCGACGGCATGAGCGCCACCGCACCCGCCCCGTCGCCGCCGGCCGCGGGCGTGCGCCGCGGGCTGCCGCCCGGCCCGTCCGGTCCCGGCCTGCTCAACTTCTACCGCCTCGCGCAGCGGCCGCTCGAGACGCTGCTCGCCTGGCATCGCCGCTACGGCGACTGCGTCACCGTCCGCCTCCCCGTCTTCGGCACCGGCGTCTACGTCGCCGATCCGGCGGCGATCAGAGACCTGCACACCGGCGACCAGTCGGACCTGCGCGCCGGCGAGGCGAACGCCCCGCTCGGCGCCGTGGTCGGGCCGCGCTCGGTGCTCGTGCTCGACGGCGCCGAGCACCTGCGCCAGCGCCGCCTGCTGTTGCCGCCCTTCCAGGGCTCGGCGGTGATCGCCTTCCGCACCGTCATCCGCGACGTCGCCGAGCGGGAGGTCGCGCGCTGGCGTCCCGGCGAGCGCTTCGCGATGCGCGGACGGATGCGCGCGCTGACGTTCGAGGTGATCGCTCGCGCGGTCTTCGGCGTCGAGCAGCCCGAGCGGATCGAGCGGCTGCGACGCGCGCTCGTCGCGGTGCTCGACGTCCAGTACGCGTTCCTGCTGCCGGCGCCGCTGCAGCGCGACCTGGGCCGCGCGAGCCCCGGCCATCACGTGCAGCGGCGGCTGCGCGCCGCCGACGCGCTGCTGTACGAGGAGATCGCGCGCCGCCGCGGCGCCGCGGACCTCGACGAGCGCACCGATGTGCTCTCGCTGCTGCTGCGCGCCCGTGACGAGGACGGCGAGCCGATGACCGACTCCGAGCTGCGCGACGAGCTGATGACGATGCTGCTCGCCGGCCACGAGACGACCGCGACCGGGCTCGCGTTCGCCTTCGACCTGCTGCTGCACCAGCCGGCCACGCTCGCGCGCCTGCGCGAGGAGCTGGCCGGCGGCGACGGGGACGCCTACCTCGACGCCGTCGTCACGGAGACGCTGCGCGTGCGCCCGGTGATCGACGCCAACCAGCGCCGCCTCACGCGCCCGCGCGTCGTCGCCGGCTGGGAGCTGCCGGCGGGCGTCAGCGTCTATCCGGCGATCGCGCTCGTGCACCGCCGCCCCGACCTCTACCCGGAGCCTGAGGCCTTCCGTCCCGAGCGCTTCCTCGACGGCCGCACGGAGTCGTACGCGTGGCTGCCCTTCGGCGGCGGCATCCGCCGCTGCATCGGCGCCGCGCTCGCGCAGGCGGAGATGGCGGAGGTGATCCGCACGGTCGCGACGCGCGCGGAGCTGCGCGCGCGGCGCCCGGCGCCCGACCCGGTCGCGATGCGCGGCGTCACGCTCGTGCCGCGCCACGGCGTCGCGGTCGAGGTCGTGCGCGCCGGCTGAGACAAGAACGCTGTACGGCTTTGGCCGGGACGGCCGAGGCGCGAAGACGCTCGGCCCGGGAGACTTCCCGACCGTGGCACCCGATCGAGGGCAGGCGCTGTGGCACCCGTTCGCCGACATGGGCGCAGTCGAGTCGGCGCCGTTCGTGCTCGACCGCGCCGAGGACGTGTGGGTGTGGGACGAGCACGGCCGCCGCTACCTCGACGCGACCGCCTCGCTGTGGTGCGCGAACGTCGGACACGGGCGTCCGGAGATCGCCGAGGCGGTCGCCGCGCAGCTGCGCACGCTCGACACGTACTCGATCTTCGGCGA
>Ga0207664_10001738_pt1 | contig 14338 bp, 9 predicted proteins | sample LARL83metaG_FD_184349 | JGI IMG/M metagenome (GOLD analysis project Ga0207664, IMG submission 184349) | Corn, switchgrass and miscanthus rhizosphere microbial communities from Kellogg Biological Station, Michigan, USA - LAR L8-3 metaG... | ecosystem: Host-associated > Plants > Roots >...
GCGCAGATTCACATACTCATTTCGGCATGAGCGAGCATCGCGGCGGGTCTGATTTGGTGAGCGTGGTGGAGTGCGTCGTGCGGGATTGCTCGTCCGGGAAGTGGCGCACTGTCGGCGGTTACGCGGTGCTGTCTGGTGGCAGCCTCGGTGCGGTCGGCCCGCATCGATATCTGCTGCCGAAGGCCCGTGAGAGTACTGGCTCCAGCTGGACAACCCAGGCCCGTCCGTATGTCGGCAAGGTGGCGCTGCGGCCTGCTCTGTCGCCCGGCGGGATAGCATGCCGATGCCGGTGGCTTCGAGGATCCGTGGCTCGTTCAGGGCGAGCTGGGAGATCAAGGCATGGTCAGGTGCAGGCCCGAGTTCGGCGGCGGCCAGCAGCGCAACCGGGCTCGGGCACCTGGTAGCTCGTCGCGGTTAAGTCTGGTATTGAGTACCCAGCGGGAAGGGTGCCAGGGTTTCTGCTATCCGGGCCGCAATTGCACGAGGTGAGGCGGATAAAATGCTTCAGTCGGCCGTTCACCGTGCCATCTTGATCGTTGACGTGGAAAGGTTCGGCGACCCGGCGCGGACCAACGCCCACCAGCTGGCCGTGCGCGATGCCTTGTATCAAGCGCTGCAGCAGTCCTTCTCCAGTGCTCGCATCAGCTGGGCCGACTGCGCAGCCGAAGACCGCGGGGACGGCGTCCTCGTCCTGGTTCCTCCGGCGGTGCCGAAGAGCTGGCTGGTCACGAGAGTGCCTGCCTATCTTGTGGAGGCGCTGGTCCGGCACAATGCTGTCCACCCGGAGCAGGAACGGATCCGGCTGCGGATGGTGCTGCATGCCGGCGAGGTTCACCAGGATCCGCACGGGTTCGCCGGTGTCTCGATCAACCGGGCCTTCCGCCTGATCGAGGCGCCGGCGTCAAGGACAGCCCTGCGTGATTCATCCGGGGTGGTCGCGCTAATCGCCTCCGACTGGTTTTACGACGAAGTAGTACGGCATCACCCGGCCGCCGCGCCTTCATGCTTCCGCCAGGTGCACGTGGTTATGAAAGAAACCGAGATGACGGCCTGGGTCCGTGTCCTGGAGTCCGGGGAGCCGCCTGCCTGGCGCGATACCGGGCAGGCGGCACCGGCATCGGCAGCCTTGTCTCACCTGACCCGCGTTGGCCGGTCACTGCCGCCTTCTTCGCCTGAGGTGAGGTATTCGCTGCCGCCGGACGTGACGGCCTTTACTGGCCGGGATGAGGAAGTGGACCGCATTACGGCCTCGGTGACAGAGGGCGCCGGTGACGGCGGCGTGGTAGCGATTCACGCGATCGACGGGATGCCAGGGGTGGGGAAGACCACCTTGGCCGTGCACGCCGCTCATCTGCTGCGGCACCGGTTCCCGGACAGGCAGCTGTTCATTAACCTGCACGGGCACACCCCCGGGCAAGACCCGCTGACTCCGGAGGCTGCGCTAGCCGGGCTGCTGACGGCCATCGGCGTCGAGGCCCGTAGCCTCCCCGATGGCCTGCAGGGCAGGACCAGCCTGTGGCGGGACCGGATGGCAGGGCAGCGGACCGTTCTCGTGCTGGACAACGCCGCTGGAAGCGATCAGGTTGCGCCGTTGCTGCCCGGGGACCAGGATTGCCTGGTCCTGGTCACCAGCCGCCGTTACCTGGGCGACCTCCCCGGGACCGCCGTCCCGGTGCTGCTCCAGGTCCTGTCTTCGGAGGAGGCGCGGGAGATGTTCGTGCGGCTGGTCCCCCGCGCCGCCGGGCCGGACCCAGCCGTGGCGGAGCTGGTACGGCTGGCCGGGTTCTTGCCGCTGGCGATCTCGCTGCTGGCTCGCGTGTATGCCCGGCATCCATCCTGGACGCTGGCTGACCTAGCCGCCGAGACCAAGGCGAGCATGCTCACCTTGGCGGCGGAAAAAGACAGCGTGGCCGCCGCGTTCGAGGTGTCCTACAGGCACTTGGACCCGGGCCACCGGCACTTCTTCCAGCGCCTGGGCCTGCATCCGGGTACCGCCATTGACGGCTACGCCGCCGCCGCCCTGGCCGGAACCAGCCTGCGGGAGGCTGCCAGGTACCTGGACGTCCTGCATGGCGAGGGCCTCTTGACCGAGGCAGGCTACCACCGGTACGGCATGCACGACCTGATCCGCCTCTACGTCCGCGATCGCGCCGCCGCTGATGCCGTTCCCGATCGCCTGCAGGCTCTCGATCGGCTGCTGGACTATTACCAGCACACCGCCGCCCTTGCGGAGGCCCGGCTGGCGCACCGCGCCCGCACTCGCGCCGCCCCGGCCCTGGGAGCACCGCCGGCCGCGTTCCCTGCTTTGGCGGGCGCCGATCAGGCGCTGGCGTGGGCACGGGCTGAACGGCCCAACTTGCTCGCCTGCCTTGACCATGTCACTCACGCCGGCCAGCATGCCCGGGTCGTGGCCCTCACCGCCGCCATGGCCGCCTTGCTGCGGCAGGACGGTCCCTGGGCCGACGCCCAGACCCGTCACGCCATCGCCGTCGAGGCAGCACGTCACATCGGTGACCGGCTGGGTCAGGCCAACGCCCTGCTCAGCCTCGGGGCCGTGCGGCAACTGACCGGGGATTACCCAGGCGCCGCCGAGGCCCTGGCGCAAGCGCTGGGCATCTCCCGCGATCTCGGTGACCGGCTGGGTCAGGCCAGCGCCCTGCTGAACCTGGGGATCGTGCGCTGGCTGACGGCGGACTATCCGGACGCGGCCGGCGCCCTGGCAGAGGCACTGCGCATCTATCGCGATCTCGGTGACCGGCCAGGCCAGGCCAGCGCCTTGCTTGACATGGGGGCCGTGCGCTGGCTGACCGGGGATTACCCAGGCGCCACTGACGCTTTGGCGCAGGCGCTGAGCATCTTCCGAGACCTCAACGACCAGCGCGGCGAAGCCGACGCCCTCAACCGACTCGGGGTCGTACGCTGGCTGACCGGGAACTACCAGGACGCGGCGGATGCCTTGACGGAGGCATTGGGGATCTTCCGGAACCTCGGTGACCGGCGCGGCGAAGCCGACTCTCTCAACGTACTCGGGGTGGTGCGCTGGCTGACCGGGGACTACCAGGACGCGACCAACGCTCAGCAAGAGGCACTGGACATCTTCCGCGCTTTCGGTGACCGGCGCGGCGAGGCCGATGCGCTCAACCGACTGGGAGGCGTGCGGCGGCTGACCGGGGATTATCCGGCTGCCGCCGATGCCCAGGAGGAGGCACTGGGCATCTACCGCAACATCGGCGACCGGGGCGGCGAGGTTGAGACACTCAACGAACTAGGAATGCTGCACCGGGTCCGCGGCGACCTCGGCCGAGCAGGAGAATTTCACCGCCAGGCCCTGGACCTGGCCCGCGAGATCACCAGCCCGTGGGATGAAGCCCAGGCACTAGCCGGCCTGGGCCGCTGCGCCCTAGCGGCGGGCCGCGCTGCCGACGCCGTCGCGGGCCTGCGGCAGGCGCGGGAAATCTTCGAGCGGATCGGCGCGGCCGAAGTTACCGCCGTCGCCGCCGAACTGGACGGCCTAGCCGGGCCGGGGCCAGCCACATAAAACCCATCACCTCCCGGGTCGCATCCGCCGATCACAGCCAACACGCCAACTTGCCCTGATTCTCCTCGAACAGGGACCATCGCTTCCCGGCAGCAGGCGCGCCTTCCCACTGCCCTTCTCCGTCACTCAGCATGATGTCAGCGAAACCTGCCGCCGACCGAGTCGAGTCGGCACGGCGTGACCGGCCTGAAGATCGCCGGGGGACGGGGTGCCCGCTGATGCTGCGAACGAAGGGCCCGGCCGCCGACCGGACATGGCTCGCACACTATGCGGCAAAAGAGGTCGAAGTCTGGAACCTGATTTCGTGCCCGGTTCGGACGGCGGGAAGATGCAGTCATGACTGACCTCCCCGCTGATGTCCAGAAGGATTACAGCGAACTCTCGGGCGGCGGAAAATGGCCACCAGGGCAAAGAATGCCTTCCTGGAAACAGTCACGTGGTTCCGAGACATCGATGAAGGACCCGCCTAGCCTCCTGCCCCGGCCGACCGGGGTCACCTTGCATCCTCTGGAGATGCCAGCACCGTCTCCCACGTCCACCGCTATTACATGTGCGCCATCCAGTTCACCGTCAAAGACCTGACAGCGGCAAGGCGTCGCGTCGAGCCCGGCCGACCTTTCCAGGAAGCTGAGCCGCAACGGAAGGTGATCAGGGCCGTTGATACCCTGCGCAGAAGTTCCGAGCCGTCTCCGCACGGGTCTGGTCTCGGATGACCGTGACGGGGCGGCTATCAAGCTGTGATGCTGCTGATATGGGCGGTTCCAGTGGCGTGGTGACAACTCGCGACCATGCGTGGATGATATCCGAATGAATAGTAATCCGCAGCCGCTCGGTTGCCGTTTAGCGGCTGACGGCAGCTCTCCCGGATGGGAATGTGAAGCCGTCGCTTGTTGGGCCGCGACTGAGCCGGGTTGGGAGACGCGATTCAATCAGCAGCGGGTGGTGGCTCTTACGCGCCTGGTGACTGTGGAAGGGGAACGATGACTGACGGCGGGAAACGGTCGGCGCCACGCGGACGGATGATTAGTCCGGCGCTCAGGCGAATATTCGGCGGCTCGCGGCCCCGTCGGCGTGACCGGAGCGGGGTCGACGAGCCGCAGACCTGGTGGCCGGGCGGGTTGATCTGGGCGTTGACCTCACTGAGCGGCTTCGCGGTGCTCGTTTTCCTTGTGTGGCTGGGCTGGTCTGCTTTTGTGATTGTGAACGGGGGTCCGTCGGCTTTGCCATATGACCCCGACCGCAGGTGCACATCGCTAGGCTTCACTTGCGGCGCTGTTTCCAATGTCTTGATCTCAGTCTTGCTGCTCGCAGTAGCGTCGTTCTTTGTGCTGTGGCGGCTGTTCAGGTTGCTGCGTTGGTACCGGGTCCGGGCACGAACCGGATCGCGGGAATTGGTTCCAACAGCGGGGGCAATCCTGGACGAGGTGGTGGGCCGTGACGAATTGTGCAAGGTGGTGATGGCGGACCTGCGCGAGCGCCGGAAGCGGCCGCATGTCCTAGTTGGGGGCGTGGGGACGGGAAAGACCGCGGTGCTGGTCAGGCTGACGGAATTGCTTGCCGACAAGCGTGCTGTCCCGGTGCCGGTGCGGTTGCGGGACGCCACCAACGTGCTGGACTTCGAAAGCCTGGCGCGGGAACGCTTCCTAAACGAGGTGAACCAGCGCCTGATCTCTTCCGCTGAGGGGGAGACCATCTGGCGCAGGCTGCGCAAGGAGGGACGGATTGTCGTGCTCGCGGACGGCCTGGAAGAGGCCCTTGTCGGGACCACCGCGGAGCAGGACCGCGATAACGTCATCCGTGCTGCGATCCGGAAGGCGCACCAAGAGCGCTTGCCGCTGGTCATTGCCTCGCGCCCACATGACCCGCTTCGGGCCTCGGAGGCTGCCATCCTCGCGCTGGAACCGCTGAGCTATGAGGCGGCGCTGGCCTACATCGGGGGCGACGGCACCAGCGAGGACGATCGCCGGCTTGCCCGGATAGTGGAAACCGCGGACGTGGTGGAGGCGCCGCTATACCTGCAGATCACCCGTGAGCTTCAGGTCAAAGGCCTGCTCTATCCCGGCTCGGGAGGGCAGCAGGTAGTGAATACCCGCGGCGCAGATCGCGCACAGCTGCGGCTGGCGCTGCTAGAGACGTGGCAGCGGGCGCTCATCTCTGGTCACCTGCGCGAAGACGTGCCGCTGAATCGGGCCGAACGCCTCGCGGCCGTTGAGCATCTGTCCGCGCTGGCCTGTGTGGGCCTCAGGGGTGACAGTCTTGAGGTTCCGTTCAGCGAACTCGGGCCGGAACAGAAAATCGCCACGGCGGTGCAGGCGAGGCTCGACAAGATTGACGGCGACGCGGGGCACCTAGCCGGAGTCCGGAACATAGACGTGCGGCTCGCCGCAGCCTGGGCCGCTCAGCTGGAGCTTGTCGAACTGCGTGGCGACAGCGTACGGTTCCAGCACAGCCTCATCCAGGCGTATCTGGGATCACGGCTGCTCGACGTGGCGTTGGAGGACCCCGCCTACTGTGAACAAGCCCTTAAGCCTCCCGGACCCGGCCGGGAGTTTCTGATCGCGATGGTTCTGCGCTCCCGCGCGACCAGCAACATGGGCCGGCGGCATGACCTGGCCGCCCACAACGCCGATGTCAGTGCTTCCCGCGCCCTCGCGCCCGCTCTCAAGGTGAGGGGGATCCGCCGCAAGGGCACGCCAGCTAGCCAAGACGTCCAGCAAAGGTATGTGGATCTCATGCGGCAGCGCGCCGCTAAACGCGATGACAACAAGGCCTTGGACATGTATGCCGCCGCGCTTGAGATCGACTGTGGCGCGCCCGTGCCGGCGCACCGTATCATCGCCGACACGATTAAGGACCAGTGGTCCCGGATCCACGCTCAAGATCCAAAGACGCTGGAGGAGGGCAAGCTCACATTGGTGCGCCGCTTCGGCGAGGCGGCGCACAGGCTTGACGACCGCCGCAAGCAAGGTGAGAAAAACCTAGATCTGCCTGCCTTCCGGCAGCTGTATGAGATCGCCTGCATCGAGCGGTCATACCCGGTCAGCCTGGCGGCGGCGCAGGAACTCGGTGCGGGAGGCGATACCGCCTACCGCGAGCTGAGCGAGATCCTCGCCGCACCGTGCCCCGTGTGCGACAAGGAGCGAGCGGAGCGGCAGCAGCGGCTCAGCGGCCCTCGACCCGGCCATGCCACCGGCAACTCGGCAACGATGATCATCAGTGCCTGGCTGGCGCCTATGCTGGCCGGGTCGGTAGGTGCGACGGGCGCCGACCAAACAGGCGACCTGGCCAAGCAGGCGCGGGCGGACCTCGACCAATGGTTGCGGCACATCGGGCGGTACGGGCGGCGATCCGGAGAAGAGGACCTGGATATCACGCTCGAGATCGCGGTCGCGCAGGGATTCAAGCACGCCGCCAACCGGCGGCCCGCTCATGCCGGCCCGCGGCACGAAACGCGCATACACCTCGCCGAGCGGACCCTGGAAATGCTGAAAGGCACCGAGTACTGGTTTTCCCAGCTGACCCTTATCCAGGCGCTGTGCCTGCTGAACCTATCCGGCCAGCCAAAGCAGGCCGCTGACCAGCACGGCGCCAAACCCGAGGCCATCGTCCAGCACTGGCTCGACGTGGCCGGCCGCGACAGCACCGACCGCAATCAGCCCACTAACGTCACCGTCGAACTTCATCCGTTCGTCCGTGAGGCGGCGCAATTGGCCGTCTTGGCCCTGAAGACCGGTAAGCCGCAGCGCTACCTGTGGATCGACGAGAGCGGCGTAGTGGGGCAGGTGGGTTCCCGCAAGGCGAGCGCAACGACGACCCATCGCCAGCACCGGCTATGGATCCCGCCGTCCGCCGGGTGGACCGCGCTGAACGGGCGGGCCCAGCAACTAGTCGCCGACGTGCTGTTGCTGCTGAGCCTAGCGGACCGGGGTGACCAGCCTCACGACAGTGAACGGCGCCTGAAGCGCTCCAACCGGTACGACCTTCCGCCGTGCATCACCCGCTACCGCCCTGCCCTTGACCCTGGCCTCACCGTTGGCACCGCCACATCCGCCGCACCAGGAACCCGCTGTGTGGACGGCTGTGCGTTCGAGCTCTGCCCATACCCGCCGAAGGGTGCCCAGCCCAGGGTAGAGATGAGCGAGGCGTTCTGCCGCAGGCAGCAGACCCTGCTGACGAGGAGATCCCTGAACCACCGCAAGGCACCATGGCAGGAAATGCGGCGCAGGCAGCTCATACAATTCTGGGCAGAAATGGCCGATCGCGCGCGAGGCCCGCGTCCGCGATCGGCGGCAACCGGACGATGAACGGCCGCAGTCGGCGCTTTAGATGAATCACCTGCAAACAATACCAATGGGCGATGATCCCCCCGGCATATGCCGAGAAGCGTTCAGTAATAGGTCACGATCGGTAGCGCCCGTTCCGCTAGATGCTGTAGCCGCCGAAGCAATCAATGTGCTGGAACGTCTGACACACCTGGAGACCATCCGCATACCGGCAACCGGCGGTACCCGATGAAGCTCCTCGCGACCGAGTACCAGCTCGGCTGCTTCATCATCGGCCATATCGGCAGGGCATCCGGCAAGTGGACATCAGGCACTCCTGGCGACAGTCGTGGTTGCGACGGTCAGTATTGGGCTGCATAAGGCTTCAGTACAGTTGCGGCAGCCATTCTAATGAAATGGAGACCGCGAAAGATTTGCTCCGGCAATGGAGGCAGTACTTCAGCTTAGCCGCTGTCGCGATGGAATATCGAAAGACACTGCGCCAAGGCGACGGGGTTGGACTGCGATTTGCGGTCTTGACTGAAATACTCCGGTATACGAAGGTACTCACATCGGCATGAGCGCGCGCGTCGTGGTCGCCTCGATGGCCTCTTGTCGATATCAGACCAACCGGATCTGTGAGGCTCGTCTGATGAGCGCCTTAACGTCTGCGGCTGCGCAGATTGGGCGGCTCCGCATTTCGGCTTGCTATCAGCTCGACGATCCGTAGCTGATAGTGCTGGGTGGCCACTCCGGGGTCGGGTGTTACGGGTGGTCGATGTTGACGCGGCGGCCGACGGCTGCGGCGATGGCCGTGAGATCGCCTTCGTCGGAGCTGATGATGAGGTCGTCGCGGCGCAAGGCACCTTCGACGACGCTGGTGTCGACGATGTCGGTGACGCGGGCGCGGCCGACCAGGGTTCCGGTGGCCCTGGCCCTCGTGTCGTCGAGAGTTTCGGTTTCGCATCCGGCTAGGAACCGGGCGAGCTGCGCCTGGCGGGGGGTGCCGCGCCAGCACTGAGCTATCACAGGGGCGGGGACGGTCGGTACGACGCGTCGGAGTAGCGCGGCGCGGTGGCGGGCCCACATCCGCCGCTCGCTGCGTTCGGCAGCGATCAGCGCCCCGGAATCGTAGGTGACCCCGGTCATGCGGTTCGTCGTGCGGCGGTCGGCTGGGTGATCCTGGCGGCCCACTCGTCGGCTTCGGCGATCTCGTCGGGGGTGAACGGGCCGTGCTCGGACTCGTACTTGCTGACCGCTTCCAGGCCTGCCTGGATGATGAATTCCTTCCGCGCGGTCTGGGTGATCCAGGCGCTATAGCTCATCCCGGCGTCCTGCGCGGCGGCGGCGATCGCGGCGTCGAGCTCAGGCGGGATGGATATGGAGCGTTTCTTGCGGACGGCCATAATACGACGGTAGCACAGCGGTATGACAGTCACGGTATCCGCAGTGGCGGTCGGCGCGGGCGTCGCCGGCCAGCAACCGAAGGCATTGCTGCTGAAAGTCGGCGATGGTGGGACCCGGGTGTAGCGTTGGTCCTGGACGGCATTGCCGAAGGCCAGGGCCTGGCGATGGCGATCCGCTCGGATCTTCCGCTGGCGGCTCCGTACGGACACAGCGGGTGTGCAGCCGGTCATCGCACCTGCAGGACGGTGGAACCCAGCGGTACTAGCAGCGGGTGACGTGCGGGGATTAAGCGAATTCCGCGCGGTGCTGGTGGAGGAACTCAGCTACCGGGCGCGGGGGATGGCCGGTGATCTGGGCGAAGGTGCCGGTGGTGTAGTCGTTCTCGCCGGCCAGTATCGCCCACTCGCGCGTGATAAGCAGCTCAGCCGTCCCGGCCGGTATCCCGGCGCCGGTCAGGCGATCGAGGTACTCCCGGTCGGTAGTGACGCGGAAGGTGACGGGCTCGCCGAGTTCGGCCGAGAGCAGCCCGAGCACGTCGGGCCAGGACAGCGGGACCGGCCCGGTCAGGTCGTGGTGCGCGCCCCACAGCGCGGGGTCGGTGAGCACGCGCAGCCCGACCCCGGCCACGTCGCGGTGGTCGATCAGGGCCATCCGGCCGGTGCCGGCCAGGCCGGTCCAGGTGCGCGAGGCACGTACCTCGCCCGCGGCGGCGAGCAGCGACGCGGAGAAGATCGCGGGGCGGATCGTGGAGTACGGCACTCCGGTGGAGGCGGCGAACTGGTCGATGCTGTGGTGGGCTCGCTGATTGATCCCCAGGGAGCCCGCCGAGGCGTTGAGCACCGACAGGCGGGTGACCTGCGCGATCGTGGAAATCCGGGCGGCGGCGCTGATAGCGATCCGCTGCAGGACGCCCTCGGTCCCGGTCGATCCCATCGCGATGAACACGGTGCGGATCTGGTCCAGCGCCGCGGTCAGGTCGGCCGGGTCGTCCAGGCGGGTGGGGCGGATGCGCAGCCCGCCGGGGTCGCCGAAGGCGCGGCGGGCCTTGCCCGGGTCGCGGACCAGCGCGGCGACCGCATCGCCGCGCGCGAGCAGGCCGCGGACGATCTCGCTGCCGACACGGCCGGTGGCGCCGATCACCGCGGTGCTCATCGCCTCTCCCTCCGGTACGGCTCCGGCCAGCTCCAGGACGTGCCCAGCACCATGATGATCCGCGCCGGGCCGGCCTTGCGCAGGAACCAGGCAGGCGGATAGTCAGCGCTCATGCCCGGATAGTTTCACAACGCCCTTCGGTCCTCGGCTGACAGCAGCGTGACAGCAACGGCCGCAGCCACCAGCTAACAACAGCCACCAGCTAACAACAGCCACCGACGACAGCGCATAATTCCTGTACGATTCGTGCCAACTGGCGATATGTCCGGCCTGAAAGACATCCCAGGGACTTAGATGTGAAGCGGCGATGTCAGATTGAGGGAAGCACCACGCCGGGGTCAGTATTCATCTGCCGCCGACAAGGTCAAGAGCACTTCTTATAGTTATGGCATTGCCACTCACACGGCAGCCTGAATTCTCAGGGCTAGTCTGTGGCCTCTTCCTTCTCCTCGAAGATCAGCCCGCAGACCTCGAGGTACAGCTGCTCGGGGTAGGGGAGATGATCGACGTTGCGCAGTGCCTGATTCTGGCCCGCTGATTCGACGATGAATTCGCCGTAGCCGAACAGTCGGCCCATCGCGGACCGCTGGAAGCTCATGTCCGTCACCTTCGCGAGCGGCATCATCTTCACCGTGTGGGTAAGAAAACCCTCAGACAGCAGCAGCCGCTGAGACGTGACGACGAAATAATTCTCCGACCACTCGAAGACCTTCCAGAACAGGCGCAGCAGCAGGATCGCCCACAAGATCCAGATCACGAGGATGACAATGCTGTTGCCGTGCGCGATCGAGCTGCTCACCCAGCCGGCGATGGCAAGCCCGATCAGAACCTCAAAAACCGGCCGGATCAGCACGGCAGGATGCTGGTGAACGCTGATCACCTGGCGCTCGTGGGGCAGCAGGTACTTATTGACACTGCCCGGGACCGTATCGGTGTTCGGAGCCAGCCTCATCCCAGTATCACGCCTTTAAATCGAAGCGAAGATGGGCAGGCAAGAGACCCTCTGGGCTCTGAACACCGGCCTGCGTTCGAACAGGTCAACCGACGGCACGGCCACAAAATACGGCAAGGCCACAAATAAGGTCGCGGCTCACTGCCGGTCACGTGTCACCGCCAGTCACGTGCCGGGTGAACCGGGTCACTTCTTGAAGGCGTCCTTGACCTTCTCGCCAGCCTGCTTCAGGTTGCCCTTCACCTGGTCGGCCTTGCCTTCGCCTTCCATATACGGGTCGTCGAGAGCCTTGCCAGTACCCTTCTTGACCTTGCCTTTGGCCGCTTGGATCTTGTTCTTTGCCTTATCTGCAGCGCTCACAGCCGTTCCTTCCTCTCGACATACCGCCAAACATGCCTGTCGGCTGCCCACGAAAAATCGTTCCTAACATCCGGAGCTGCCCGGCGCGGAACGATCAAGCCCATAGACCGCGCGTCCCGCACCATCGTGCGCTGCGACGGGCGCAATCGCTGCCGCCCGCCTAAGCTGGCGTACACCCACGGACGGCCGCTCCCCGGCCAGGCGTGCTGCGGCGCCAGTAGTCCGCGTCTGTACGTGGCTCCGGGAATGAAGAGAGTCCGATCGGGAACACAGGCGGGATTGACCGCTCCTAGACCACACAGGTCGAAGGGGGTTAGGTAGAGCGGCTCGCCTGGTCGTGTCCTGCGGTCAGGCGCACGTCATCACACCTGCCTTTCGCGTCCTGCGAATCACGTAACTTCGGCTAATCGGGAAGGTAGGTGAAGAGCATCATCTGAGTGGCGTAGGCCACGAGAGTCCCGTTCTCGTCCCAGAGCACGCTTTCAGCGGACGCCCATCCATCGTCTGCCCAGCGGGCGCGGTCGTGGGCCAGGAGCCATTCGGTGCGAAGCGGCTCGAGGAGGTGCACAGTCAGATCTGCGCTCGGCGCGAACCACCGCGGACCCTGGTGACCCAGACGCTCGGCGACGCATCCGGGCATCCTGTCCGCCAGGGTGAGAACGCCGAGAGGGTCGATCGCACCGTCCGCCAGCTGCGGAGGGCTGTCGAACCGCAGCCATGTGGCCACGTCGGATCCAGTGGGCTCGTGCTGCTCCCATGGCGGGTGGCCCAGGGCAGCGCGTCCCTCGACGCGCGTCCAGAACGGAAGCGGCTCGAACGGCTGGACCCCAGGTGGCGGTGGTTCTCTGTAAGAGGGGCACGCCAGCGGTGGCGGGACTTCGGGCGGTACGGCGTCGACGAACGAAGGACCGCGGCGCGACGAGCCGAACACCGCAACGACACTGGCGCCCGCCTCAGCCCCCTTGTTGCGGATCGTGACCTGGACCTGAGTAGCCGAACGCCCCCGGCGCAGCACGCTGACCTGTATATCGACAGGGCCGGCAGCGACCTGACCGGCGAACACGGCCGTACAGGTACGCAGGAGCTGTCCTGGATCGCCGACTTCCAGGCCGGCCGCTCGCAACGCCAACGATGCCACTATCCCGCCCTGCGGGACCGCGACAACGTCCCAGCTGTGATCCAGCTGGCTGTGATAGCGGCCGCCCCCGCACGGTTCGACCACCACATCGTCCTCGAAGCTCCCCACGGCACCGAGCTTGCCCGGTACCGGAGCCCCGGGGCAAGCGAGATAAGCATCACGCCACAGCGAGGGATACGCGCCGACACCGAACCCGGGGCGCAAGACAGCAGGGACCATAGTCGTCCCCGCCGCGGACACGACCGGCGCCGTTGCGCGGACCAGCGGGGGCTTAGCGGAGCACGAACCCCGGCACCAGCGGGTCGGCGGGGTCCACGACGAACGTGTGCTCCCCGGTCCGGTAGGCCATGCCGGTGACCTGCGGGACGATGGCCGGGCGGCCCGCGGCTGTGGTGGAGGCCAGGACGGTGCCGGTGAAGACGGACCCGACGATCGACTCGTGGCGGAGAGTCGGACCCGCCGGGGCGACCCGGCCCTGGCTGGCGAGGACCGCCAGGCGGCCGCAGGTGCCCGATCCGCAGGGCGAGCGGTCGACCTCACCGTCGGCGAACACGGTCACGTTGCGCTGATGCACCTGGCCCCCGGCGGAGCCGAGGTCCTCATGCAAGATCGTGCCGTAGACCCCGCTGAGCCGGGAGTCGACCGGATGGACGGCGTGCTCGCTGTCATTCAGCGCCCATTTGACCTCGCGGCCCAGCGTGATGAGCTCGCGGTAGTGCGACGCGTCGACGGTCAGCCCGGCGGTTGCCGCGTCGAGGCTGGCGTAGATGGCCCCGCCGTAGGCGAGGGTGACTGCGACCTCCCCTCGGGAGGTGTCCAGCGGGATACCGGAGGCGAGCACGTAACTGGGCACGTTGACAAAGTCAACGGCCACCGTGCGGCCGCGGTCCCGGTGAACCCGGGCCGTGACCCGCCCCGAGGGAACGTCGATAACGACGTCGGCACTGCCGTCCCGGGGGGCCTGCACCAGGCCGGTGTCCACCGCCCAGGCACCCAGGGCGATCGTGCCGTGCCCGCAGGCGGTGGAAAAGCCGTCCTTGTGCCAGAACAGTACGCCCAGGCAGGCGCCGTCATCATCGGGCGGCACGACAAACCCGCCGTACATGTCGGCGTGCCCGCGCGGCTCGAAGCACAGCAGTTCCCGTAGCCCCTGCGCGTCCGGGCTGCCGGTGGCCCGCACCCGCCGGTCCGCGACAGAAACACCAGGCAGCGCCACCGGCGGATCGGCCACGATCCGGAACGGTTCCCCGGCGGTGTGGTAGTCGGTCGCAGTCACCGTCCGCAGCATCACCCCACCAGCATCGCGCATCCGTGCACCGGCGTGAACGCACCTCTCACCGCACGGCGAAGCATCTGACCGTGCCAGATCAGCTCATCCTGGGCGGCTCGACCCCCGTAGCGACCCCGGCAGAATGCGGCGTTACGCTCAACCGGGTCAAGCTGTTCCGGTTCCGTGCGGCCGATGCGGCCGCGGAAAGAGATGGCGGCTCATGGCTGACGACGGCGACCCGACCCCCGAAGGAGTCACG
>Ga0207664_10001739_pt1 | contig 14337 bp, 11 predicted proteins | sample LARL83metaG_FD_184349 | JGI IMG/M metagenome (GOLD analysis project Ga0207664, IMG submission 184349) | Corn, switchgrass and miscanthus rhizosphere microbial communities from Kellogg Biological Station, Michigan, USA - LAR L8-3 metaG... | ecosystem: Host-associated > Plants > Roots >...
CAAGAAACTCGAGCGCCGCGGCGGGGACGTTCTCGAACTCGGTGGTCGCGCCCCGGCAGAGGCTGCGCAACGACGACAGGCCTTCCGGGTCGAGATAGTCGGCGCCGATGTGCCGGTCCGCCACGCTGCCGGCCGGGCTGTCGGCGCCCGGGTCGAGCACCGCAACCTTGTAGCCCAGGCTTTGCGCGGCCATGCAGAACATGCGGCCGAGTTGTCCGCCGCCGAGCAACCCGAGCCATGCGCCGGGCGGTATCGGCGGCTGCGAACGCCTGCGCTGCAGCTTGTGCGTGCTCACACCAATTGGACCCCCACGCTTGCAGCTGTCGCCGCTGCGCTGCCCCCGGTGGGGGCGCTCATGCCGGCGGAGCGCGCATCGCGCGGGCGAGCGTCGTCTGCTTCAGGCGAAACGCGGCGAGCTTGCGCGCAAGCGCCGGATCGCCGGCGGCCAGCATCGCGCACGCGAACAGCGCCGCATTCGCAGCACCCGCTTCGCCGATCGCAAACGTGGCCACCGGAATGCCTGTCGGCATCTGCACGATCGACAACAGCGAGTCTTCGCCGCGCAGATACTTCGATGGGACCGGAACGCCCAGCACCGGCACGATCGTCTTCGCGGCCAGCATTCCGGGCAGATGGGCGGCGCCGCCGGCGCCGGCGATGATCGCGCGCAGCCCGCGCGGTGCGGCGTCTTCCGCGTATTCGAACATCTCGTCGGGCATCCGGTGCGCCGACAGCACGCGCGCCTCGTATGGAATGGCGAAGCCGTCGAGCTCGCGCGCCGCGTGCTTCATCACGTCCCAATCGCTGTCGCTGCCCATGACGAGCCCGATCTGCGGCGCCGCTTTGCGCTGTGCCATGCGTGCTCCCGGCATTCCGTTGAAATCGCGGTGGCGAATTCTAGCCTGCGAACGCTCCGCTGGACGACCTGCGCGAATCATTGTTGCGCCGTCTGCTTGCCTGCATGCGCCGCTTATCGCGATGCGACAGGTTCCGGTTGAATGTCGCGCAATGCCTAAGCGACAATCCACGCATGCAGAAAATGTTCGCCGCTTCTTGCGCGCGCTGGCTGCGCCTCGTCATCGCCGCGCTGATCCTCGCGAGCGCCCCTCATGCAAGCGCGCAGTCCGACGCCGATTTCCTGACGGCGAAAGCCGCGTTCGAGCGCGGGGACTGGCGAGCGCTCGACGCGCTGGCACCCGCCGTCGCAGGTCATCCGCTCGAGCGCTACGTCCGGTACTGGCAATTGAAGTCGCGCCTCGATGAAGCCTCGGCGGAGGCCGTCGACGCCTTCTTCGCGCGCTACCCCGACGGTCCGCTCGCGGATCGCCTGCGCGTCGAATGGCTGAAGGCGCTCGGCAAGCGCGGCGACTGGACGCGTTTTGGCGCGCGCTATGCGCCGGCCGGTGGCGAAGATGCCGAGCTCGCGTGCTACGCGATCCAGTATCGCTATCGAAGCGAAGGCGCCGAGGCGCTCGCTGCCGCAAAGCCGCTGTGGTTCACCGGACAGTCGACGCCCGACGCCTGCGACGTCCTGTTCGCGGCACTGATCGCCAGAGGCGACATCTCGCTCGCCGATCGCGAGGCGCGTTTCCGGCTTGCCGTCGCCAACGGCAACGCACGCCTGGCGCAGGCGATCGGCGGCGAGCTCCCGGGCAAGGACGCCATCGCGCCACGCGAGTTGCGAGCGATCGATCGCGATCCCGTCCGGGCGCTTGCGAAGGGTCGATTCGCGTGGAAGACAGCTTCCGGCCGCGAGCTCGCGCTCTACGCGCTCGAGCGCGCGGCGCGCAAGGATGCGGCCGACGCGCGCGTCGCCTGGGTCAAATGGCGGGCGCGGCTGCCGGAGGCGGATCGCAATTACGGCAATCTGCGCATCGCCTGGCACGCGGCGCGTCAACTCGATCCCGCGGCCAATCAATGGTTCAAGGATGTAACCGGCGTAGCGCTCACGCCGGAACAGCAGGCATGGCGCGTACGCGCCGCGCTGCGCGTTGCCGCGTGGAACGACGTGCAGGCCGCCATCGACGCGCTGCCGGAAAGCGACCGGCAGGAGCCCGTCTGGCGTTACTGGCGGGCCCGTGCGCTCGCGGCGCGAGACGCGAACGACGAAGCTCGCGCGCTGTTTGCGACGCTCGCCGACGGCACCGACTATTACGCACTGCTGGCGGCCGAGGCGCTTGGCCGTGGCGGCGCGCGGCTCGCTGCGCTGTCGAATGCTGCAGCACCGGTCGACCCCGTGGCGCTGGCGAGCTTCGGCGCGCGGCCCGACGTGCAGCGCGCGGTCCTGCTGGCGCGCTTCGACCTGCGCCTCGAGTCCCTGCGCGAGTGGAGCTATGCGATCCGGGGGCTCGACGACAGCTCGCTGCTGCTCGCCGCCCAATTCGCGCGCAACGCGGGACTTTACGATCGCGCGATCTTCACGGCCGAGCGCATCGCGTCGTCCGCGGACTTCGGGTTGCGCTACATGACACCGTATCGGGCGCAGTTCGAGGCCGCGGCGCGCGAGCAGGGCCTCGATTGCGAGTTGCTTTACGGCATTGCACGCCAGGAATCGCGCTTTGTCGCCGACATCGTGTCGGGCGCGGGCGCAGTGGGGTTGATGCAATTGATGCCCGGGACGGCGCGCTGGGTCGCGAAGCGGATGGCGACGAACGATTATTCGCCGGCGCGCATTGCCGACGTGCAGCTGAACACGCAGTTCGGCGCGTTCTATTTCAAGTATTGGCAGGATCGGCTGGGGAACCTGCCGGCGCTCGCGGCGGCGGCCTACAATGCAGGTCCGTCCCGCGCGCAGGCGTGGCGACCGTCGGCCGCGCCGCTCGAAGGCGCGATCTGGGTCGAGACGATTCCATTCAACGAGACGCGCGACTACGTGAAGCGGGTGCTGGCGAACACAATGCTTTACACGCGCGCGCTCGATCGCCCCTACGTGTCGTTGACGCAGCGCCTCGGCGTCGTGACGCCGCGCGACTTCGACAGCGTCGCGATCACCGAGCCGTGAGCGGGGTCCGGCCGGGGCTTGAGCGGCGCGGCGAGCGCCGCAAGCGCGGGGGTCCGATGATCGGCATGGGAGCATGACCGAGCGGGTGCTCGTCGCCGGTGGCACCGGTTTCATCGGCGGTCACGTCGTTGCGAAGCTCTCGGCCGCCGGCCACCATGTCATCGTACTGGCTCGGCGTCGCGAGCGCGCGCGGCACCTGCTGCTGCTGCCGACGGTGCGCGTGGTCGAGGCAGACCCTTTCGAGCCGGCCACGTGGGCCCGCTACACGCGCGATGTGACGGCCGCGATCAACCTCGTCGGAACCCTGCACGCGCATGGACGCAACAGCCTCGAGCGCGTGCATGTCGCGTTTCCCCGCGTGCTGACCGCTGCATGCGACAGAGCAGGCATTTCACGGATCCTGCACATGAGCGCGCTTGGCGCGAGCCCCGATGCGCCAAGCCGCTACCAGCGCTCGAAGGCCGCCGGTGAAGCGGTGATCACCGAGTCCGGACTTGCATGGACGATTTTCCGGCCGTCGGTGGTATTCGGTCGCAATGACACGTTCCTCAACCTCTTCGCGAAGCTCGCGCGGTGGTTTCCGGTGATACCGCTCGCGGCCGCGAACGCACGGTTCCAGCCGATCTTCGTCGGCGACGTCGCGGCCTGTATAGCCCGCGCGCTCGTCGACGATGAAACGATCGGCCAACGCTTCGAGCTCTGCGGCCCGACGATCTACACGCTCGGAGAGCTCGTCCGCTACGTGGCGGAAACATCGGGACGTCCGCGGCCGATCGCGCCACTCGGCCCGGCGCTGGCCAACCTGCAGGCGCGCGTCATGGAATGGCTGCCGGGACCGCTGCTGACGCGCGACAACCTCGCATCGATGCAGCGCGACAACGTCTGCGAAGGGTGCTTTCCCGACCTCTTCGGGATCGCGCCGGCCGCGCTCGAGGCGATCGCGCCCGAATACCTGGCGCCCCTCTCGCGCCGCAGTCGATTCGACGTGTTCCGCGCGCAAGGCGGGCGATGACGCGGCCGTTGCCGCAACCGGTCCATGTCTACCGCGTCGGTGGTTCGGTTCGCGACGAACTGCTGGGACGATCGGTCAGCGACCGCGATTGGGTCGTCGTCGGCGCCACCCCCGAGATCATGCTGGCGTCCGGCTTCCTGCCTGTCGGCAAGGACTTTCCCGTGTTCCTGCATCCCGAGACGCGCGACGAATACGCGCTCGCCCGCACGGAGCGCAAGCACGGACGCGGCTATCGCGGCTTCCGTTTCTTCGCGACACCGGAGGTCACGCTCGAAGAGGATCTGCGCCGGCGCGACCTGACGATAAACGCGATGGCGCGCGCGCCGGACGGGCGCCTGATCGATCCGTACGGTGGCGAAGCCGACCTGTACGCCGGCATCCTGCGCCACGTGTCGCCGGCGTTCGCCGAAGATCCGCTGCGCGTGTTGCGCGTCGCGCGCTTCGCCGCGCGATTCGATTTCCGCATTGCCGACGAGACGCTGGCATTGATGCGGCACATCGTCGCGGCGTGCGAGCTCGAGACGCTGGCGCCCGAGCGCGTGTGGCAGGAGCTGTCGCGCGGCCTGTGCGAAGCGCGTCCATCGCGGATGCTCGACGGGCTGCGGGCATGCAACGCGCTTGTCGAGCTGTTGCCGGAACTCGATCGGCTGTATGCAATTTCCGTGAGCGATACGCGCGCAGCGCTCGACGATGCCGGCGCGTTCACGGAACGCGCGCTCGATTGGTCGGCCGTACATGGAGCGCCGCTGCCGGCGCGCTATGCGATCCTGACGCAGGAGCTCGATCGAAGCGACGAGGCGGGAGGACGCCAGTTCGACACACGCGCCGGCGTCGGCCGTGTCGAAGCCATGTCGAAGCGCCTGCGCGTGCCCGTCGATTGCAAAGACGCCGCGCGCCTTGCCGTACGCTGGCATCGCGTTATCGCGGACGTCGAAGCGCTGCCACCCGCGGCGTTGCTCGACCTGCTGCTTGCGACCGACGCGTTGCGCCGGCCCGACCGCCTCGATACGCTGGCAGTCGCGACGGCCGCGCATGTCGCGGCGCGCGTCGTGCCCGGCGAACGCGAGGCGGCGCCCGTGGCGGAGCCGGCGGAGCGACGGCGAACCGCATTCCTGCACGAGGCGCTCGCCGTCGTGCGCCGCGTCGATGCGGCGTCGATTGCCCGCGACGCGATCGCGCGCGCATCGCGGCGGGATGCCTCGTCGACCGATGCCACGCAAGGCGATGCGATCGCGACAGCGTTGCGCGCGGCGCGCCGCGCGGCACTGCGGGACTGGAAAGGCGGGAAGAAAAGGTCGATCGCCTGAAGCGACGCGGCCGCGATCAGATGCGGTAGGCGACCGCGCGCATCACATCGGCCGCCGCGCGCATCGCACGCCGAACCGGATACGGCAGCGGCAACGCGCCGGCCTCGATTGCCATCGCGCCGTGCCGCGCCTCGTCGTCGCGCATCTGCTCGACGATCGCACGGCTTTTCGCGTCGTTCTGCGGCAGCCGGTCCATGTGCGACGTGAGGTGCTCCTCGACCTGCCGCTCGGTCTCGACGACGAAGCCGAGATTCGTGCGATCGCCGGCGACGCCGGCGACGAGCCCGATCGCGAACGAGCCTGCGTACCAGAGCGGATTGAGAAGCGACGGGCGATCGTCCATTTCGGCGAGGCGCGTCTGCGTCCACGCGAGATGGTCTTCCTCCTCGCGCGCCGCGCGGTCGTAGCGGGCGCGAATTTCCGGATCGCGCGCGACGAGCGCCTGCGCCGAGTAGAGCGCCTGCGCGCACACTTCGCCGGTGTGGTTGACGCGCATCAGCCCCGCGGCCTGCCGCCGCTCGTGCGGCTCGAGCACCGTCTCGGGAAGCTTGGCGCCGGGCACCGGCCGCGCGGGCATCGCGGTGCCCGACAGCGTACGCAGGGCGCGGTCGAAGCCGATGATCAGCGTATCGAGCATGCGCCGATGATACGCCGCCAAAACACAACGGGCGCCCGAAGGCGCCCGCTGCGATACCGCTGGAACGTACGATCTAGAACAGGTGGATCATGCCGAACACGAAGCCGTCCGGCTTGCCGTTCGGACCGTTCGTGCACGTCACCTGGCACGAGGTGTTGATCGTATACGCGTTGATGTTGAACGTGTACGCGGCCCGTGCATCGTTGTTCAGCTTGACGTAACCGGCGTACACCTGCGTGCGCTTCGAGAACGGATACGTGTAGCTGATTTCCCATTGCTGCGATCCGGTATCGGACCCTCTCGTCAGCCCGCCAACGCGCTCCCCGTCTGCAGCGCTGCCGCGGCCGTCACCGGCCTTGCCGTAGAACGCGTACCACGTGCCCGGACCCATCGGCATCGTGGCGCTGATGCCCCACATGTTGCGCTTCAGGTCGCCGGTGGGTGTGTCGTACTTGATGTATTCGTAGAGCAGCGCCGGACGGATGATGCCGAAGTTGTAGCCGCCGGTGACCGTGATGTCGGTATCGTTGAGATTCGGACCGCGCGTCTTCTGGTTCGATTCGACCGCCAGGCCGACCTGGATCGGGCCGTTGTTGTAGATCGCGTTGCCGCCAATGACGAAGGCGTGGCGCAGCTCCTGCGTATGGTTGCCGTTGTCGCCGGCGCCATCCGCGGCATCGGGGTTGCCCGACGAGTCGCGCAGCGAAAGCTGGCCGCTGAACGTCAGGCCGTTGAACGACGGCGAGTCATAGCGTAACGAGTTGCCGAGACGCGCGTCGAAGCCGCCGGCACCTTTGCTGAGGGTACCCTGCGCCCACAGGTCGGCCGTCGACAGGATCGATGTCGTGTAGGTCGGCACGTCGCCGAAGATCGGGTGCATATCGTCGAGGGGCATCAGGAACTTGCCCATCTTGAACGTGCCCCAGTTGCCCTGGAAGCCGACGAACGTCTCACGGCTGGCGAAGCTGGACGTCGGGCTGTTGCCGGTGTCGCCGCTGATGTTCGACTCGATCTGGAAAATGGCGCTGAGGCCACCACCCAGCGATTCGATGCCGCGGACGCCGAGCCGCGACGAGTTCGAGCTTAGCCGCGACACGTGCGGATTCGTTCCGTCGGCCTGCCTGCCGCTGACAACTTCGAAGTCGACGTTAAGCCGGCCGTACAGGGTGACGTTCGCGGTCTGCGCATGCGCAGCCAGCGGAGCGCCAAGAACGCCCGCGACGGCGACAGCAACGAGCTTCTTTTTCATTGAGTCTCTCCTCTATGCGGAAAAAATTGGCAAGGAACCTGCCTTTTGCGCCTGCCATCGGAACCTTCTCAACTCTTGCGAGAAGTTGCGACCATTGTGCCAAACGGGGGAAAGCATTGGCAAGGCAACTCCACGGACGAGTTCACCCCTCTTGCGCGCTGTTGTGCAGAAGCAACAAGCGGCCGCGGGGAGCGGCGCGGCGTTTCGCCCGGCTCGTTGCGGTAAAATGATGATCGGCAAGGGAAAATGCGCTTATCCGCCGCAGTTGCCCCGCGCCGGGGCCACAACGCCCGTTTTTCCGAGATAACTTCCAGCGGCGAGGCTGAAGCGCCGCGGTTCGCTGTTCCTAAATTCGATTCCCGACGAAAAATGACGCGTGCTCGTCCGGCTTCGGCGTAGCCGATGGCAGAAGCCGCCCCCTACGTCGCCGTCGCGGTCGCTTTGTGCTCCAGCAGCGCCGGCGTCTGGCTTCTGCGGCGGGCGGCGGGCGCCCTTCCGGTGGCCGTGCCCAATGCGCGTTCGCTGCACGACGCCCCTGTCCCGCGTGCCGGCGGCTATGCGATATGGCTGGGCTTCCTGCCGGCGGCGCTCCTGTTCCCGCCCGCGTTTCCGCTCGGACTCGCCGGCTGGCTGCCGCCCTGGCTCGCGCTCGTCATCGTTTCGGGGCGGGATGACGTGCGCGAAGTGGGCGTCGCCGCGCGCTTGTCGGTGCACGCGCTGGCCGCCCTGTGGACCGCCGCCGCGCTCGCGCTTTGCGTCCCGGCCGCGAGCGGTAATGATTGGCCGCGCCTCGTGTTGACGACGGGGGGCATCGGGCTCGCCATCGCATGGTCGGCGAATCTGTACAACTTCATGGATGGAATCGATGGCTTGGCCGGAACGATGGGCACCGTCGGCTTTGCCGCCTATGGCGCAGCAGCGCTTGGCGGCGGCGTCACCTCGGCCCCGGCGATGTTCGCGCTCGTCGCCGCCATACTGCCGTTTCTCCTCGTGAACAAGCCGCGCGCGACGCTGTTTCTCGGCGACGTCGGCGCCGTGCCGCTCGGCTTCCTGGCGGCAGCGTTCGGCGTAGCGGGCATCGAGAACGGCATGTGGCCGGCCTGGTTTCCGGCGCTCGTGTTCCTGCCTTTCATCGCCGATGCGACGCTGACGCTGCTGCAGCGAATCGCGCGCCGCGAGCGCCTGTGGGAAGGACACCGCGGGCACTACTATCAGCGCTTGGCACAGCTCGGCGCGGGACACGGAGGCACGCTGGCGGCTTATGCTGCGCTGATGCTCGCGACGGCGGCGACGGCGCTCGCATGCCGCATCCGGGCGCCGCTCTACGGTTGGTGGGCGCTCGCTGGCTGGTGCGCTGTCGTGCTCATGTTGTTCTCCGCAATTGATTATCATTGGCGCAAGAAGACCAACATTCCCGCCTCCTCATGATCTCCCGATTGAACTGGCGTGCGTCGCTCGCTTTCGTCCACGACGTCTGCATGGCGGTCGTCGCCTGGGTCGGCATCTACTGGCTGCGCTTCAACCTCGATCTGCGCGAGCCGTTTCTCACCGACATGTGGGCAACGCTCGCCTGGGTCCTGCCGCTGCAGGCAGCCATTTTCCTGTCACTCGGGCTCTACCGCGGCCTGTGGCGTTTCGCGAGCCTGCTCGACTTGCAGCGCATCATGCTCGCGGCGGGCCTGGGCGCCATCCTCATTCCGCTCGTGCTCGTCATGCTGAAGCTGCAGGCGCTCGTGCCGCGCAGCGTGCTGTTCTTCTACCCGATCGTGCTGATCTTCCTGATGGCGGGATCGCGCTTCGCGTATCGCATCTGGAAGGAGCATCGGCTCTACAGTCCGCTCGCGGCGCTGGGTGAGCCGGTGCTCGTCGTCGGTGCCGGCGAAGCGGGGGCACGGCTCACGCACGAGATGGCGCGCAGCCGCCAGTGGCGCGTCGTCGGCCTGCTCGACGACGACGTGACGAAGCACGGGCGGCTGCTGCGCAACATCAGCGTGCTCGGACCGATCGCCGAGCTCGGCCTGTGGACGGCCAAATACGGCGTGCGCAAGGTGATCATCGCGTTGCCATCGGCGAACCATGCCGTGCGCAGGCGCGTGGCCGAGCTGTGTGCCGCCGCGCACGTGGAAGCGCTCACCGTGCCGGCGTACGAGGATCTCATGTCCGGGCGCACGCCGCTGACGATGGTGCGCATCGTCGAGCTCGACGATCTGCTGGGGCGCGACCCGGTGGTGCTCGACAACGCGGGCATCGCAGACTGGCTCGGCAACCGGATCGTCATGGTGACGGGCGCCGGCGGATCGATCGGCGCCGAACTGTGCCGGCAGATCGCGCGCTTTCGACCGGCGCGGCTGGTGCTCTTCGATCTGTCCGAGGCGGCGTTGTACGAAATCAAGACGGCGCTGGTCGATGCGTTCTCGCAGCTTGGCGTCGTATCGATCGTCGGCGACGTCAAGGACGCGTCGCTGATCGACGAAACGCTGGCGCGCGAGAAGCCCGACGTGATCTTCCATGCGGCGGCGTACAAGCACGTGCCGCTGATGGAGGAGATGAACTGCTGGCAGGCGGTGCGCAACAACGCGTACGGAACGTGGGTGCTGGCGCGCGCGGCGGTTGTCGCGAAGGTCGAGAAGCTCGTGCTCGTGTCGACCGACAAGGCGGTCAATCCGACGTCGGTGATGGGTGCCACGAAGCGCGTCGCCGAGCAGGTGTGCCAGACGCTGCAGGATGGCGCGACGCAGTTCGTCATCGTGCGCTTCGGCAACGTGTTCGGCAGCGCAGGCAGCGTGATTCCGCGCTTCGCCGAGCAGATCGCGCGCGGCGGACCGGTCACCGTCACGCATCCCGACATCACGCGCTATTTCATGTCGCTGTCGGAGGCCACGCAGCTGCTGCTGCAGGCGGGATTGCAGGGCAGGGGCGGCGAGATCCTGACGCTCGACATGGGGGGCCCCGTGCGCATCGTCGACCTCGCGCGCGACATGATCCGCCTCTACGGCGCCGATCCGGACCACGTCCCGATCGTGTTCACCGGCCTGCGCCCGGGCGAGAAGCTCTACGAGGAGCCGCTCGCGTCCGAAGAGGCGACGAAGCCGACGACGCATCCCAAGCTGCATATCGCGCAGGCGCGCGCCGCCGATCGCGACGCCGTGCGCCAGATGGTCGCGTGGTGCGAGCGCGACCGCGTGGCCGATGACGGCGAGGTGCGGGCGCGCATGCGGGCCTGGATTCCCGAGTATTCGCCGCCAGCCGGCGCGTCGATCAAGCCGATTCCGACGGAAGGGGCGGAAGGTGCGGTGGCGTTGCCGCTGCGCGCGCCGCGGCGCCGTTAGGGTCAGAGACGAGCACGCGTTCGCGGCGCATGCCATAGCCGAGCAGGAACGACGACATCGCCCACAGCTCCTTGGCATTGCTGCGAAACAGGAAATCATCCGTAAGGTCCTTCGCGACGAACCCGGCGAGCAGCGCCAGTCCCACGACGCCGACGAACGCGAGAGAATCGTCGCGCGAGCGGACGAAGCGCACATAGCGCGCGGCGAGCGCCGCCAGGAAGGCGATGAAGGCCGCCATGCCGACGAGGCCCGTCTGCAACCATTGGCTCGCAAAGACGTTGTGCGGGTGCGAGAGCAGCGGATTGCCCGTTTCGGCGGCGAGCTCGCCGGCGAGAATCCTGCGGCCGAAGCCATAGCCCGTCCACGGCCGCGCCGCAATGCGCTCGCTAACGCGCTCCCACAGCACGATTCGGGGGTCGCGCTCGATCGACATGGCGACGCTGCCGCGTGACGCGGCCTGCGCGCGCTGTTCCAGCACGTCGGTGAATGCAAAACCCAGCACGACCAGCAGCACGGCGAGCGGCGCGATCCAGCGCAGCGGCGAGCGCGCGAAGGTTCGCGGCCAGCGCAGCGCGGCGACGAGCGACGCCGTCGCGAACACGACGGCGAGCGCAATCCATACGACACGGTTGTCGGTCATGCGCGCCGTGGCGACCATCAGCGCGAGCAGCAGGAACCCGAGAACGAGCGACCGGGTCCCCCGACCGAAGCCTGCCGGCGGCGGCGCGAGCAGCGCAAACAGGAACGGTGCAATCAGCACGAGCCAGGTCGACCACGCGCCGACGCCGTGGTGCCAGCGACCGGCGTCCCAGGTCCCGGCCATCGCGGTCATGCCGATGGCGAGCAGCGCAAGGCACGCGAGGCTCGCCAATGCCGCGCCGATCAGCACGCGCAAGCTGTGCGCGTCGCGCGCCGCGACGTAGAAGATGAACATCGCGAGCAGGCTGTCCATCACTTCGCGCGCGAGTTGTCCGCGCGAATATGCCGGGTCGGCCGACCATGCGATCGATGCGCACGACCACAGCGCCCAGGCGCCAAGCGGCACGAGAATCGACGGCCCGGCCATCGGGATGTGCGTGGCCGGGTTGCGCCACGCGAGGATGAACGCGGTTACGGCGCAAAGCGCCGCTCCGCCAAATGCAAGCGATACGGCGAATGTCGCCGCGTTGGTGGGCAGCAGGAACAGGTACGCCGACGCGAAGACAAGCAGCCACCGGTTGATATGATCCGCCACGCGCGGGATTGCTCCAGAGTTACGGGGTCCGCCGCGTGAACGCGACCCGCGATTCTAACCTTCCCGAACCTCCGTCGATCCCTTGCCAGGCCGTTGACCACGCCATGCGTGTGCTGATCGTCAAACGCGACAAGCTCGGCGACCTGCTGCTGACGATGCCGGTGATCGCGCGCCTCGCGTCGGCATTGCCGCACGCGGAGATTCACCTGCTCGCGAACGACTACAACGCCTGGGTCGTCGACGGCTATCCTTCCCTCGCGCGCACCTGGACATACCCGCGCGCGCGCGACGGCGGACGATTACGCGTGGCGGCGGCGCTATCGCAGTTGCCGCTGCACTGGCGGCTTCGGCGTCAGCGCTTCGAATGGGCGTTCGTCATGGGCGGCGACGAATCGCATCGCGGAATACGGCGCGCGATCGTCAGCGGGGCGGCGCGCATCGTCGCTTACGCGCGCGAGCCCGCCGACTATGGCGAGCGCCTGACGGACCCGCTGCCGCCGCCGGTCGAGGGCCACGAGACGGCGCGGATGCTCGCGCTGCTCGCGCCGCTCGGGTTGCCGGATTTCGGGCGCGCAATCGAAGCGCCGGCATTTTCGCTTGCGCCGGATGCGCGCGCGGCGGCGCGCGCTTGGCTCGCAGCCCGGCAATTGCGCGCGGGCTCGTACGTGGTGATCGGCGTCGGCGCGCGACGCGCGAAAAAACAGCCGGCAACCGATCAGATTGTTCGCTGGGCGAGGCGGCTGTTCGACGCGCATCGATTGCCGACGGTGTTCATCTGGACGCCGGGCGACGCGGTGAACGGGGGTTATCCGGGCGACGATGCGCTCGCGCAAACGGTGATCGACTGCGCACTGTCCTGCGTGCATCCGTTTCGCGGTCCGATCCGCGAGGCGCTCGGCCTCATCTTTGACGCCGCTGCGACCATCATGCCGGACTCCGGGCTGATGCATTTCGCCGCGGCGAGCCCGGGCGGCGTCGTCGGGCTGTTCGCCGATCCGGCCGATTCCGCGCCTGCGGCGCGCTGGGCGCCGCTTGGGTCCAGGGCGCGCTACCTGGAAGCGGCGAAGTGCGTTGCCGAGTTGCCGGACGACGCGGTGTTCGAAGCGCTCGAATCGCTGCTGCGGTAAATGGGGTCAGAGCGAATTAAGGCGTGATAGCCGAATCTTCGGCGTCGCGCCTTAATTCGCTCTGACCCCATTTACCCTTTGCCGTACAGGTACGGATTGAGCATGGGGTCGTTGTACATCTTGAACTGCCGGTAGATGCGCCAGAACGCGCGGCCTTCCGCCGCAGCGCCAAGGAGCGTATCGAAGCAGCGGGCGAGATCGTCACGCTGCAGGCGCAGCCGCGCGAGCTTGTCGCTGCACTGCGCGACGTGTTCCGGATCAGCGTCCGCGCGCAGCGTCTGCAGTCGCATGTGGTGGATCTTCAGCGCCAGGATCGACAGGCGATCGACCATCGAGCCGGCCGTCTCCGAGTTGTGCCATGCGCCGGGGAGCGGCTTCACGCCGGCGAGCCGCGCGAGCAGCACGCCATCGATGCGCTCGATCGCGTCGTTTCGCTTCTGGTTGTAGCCGTCGATCGCGCGCTTGCTCGCCGCGATGGCCGAGTCCGGAACATCGCGGCGACGCGCGCGGTCTTCCTCGTCCCATAGCAGGCCGTTGCAGCGATGATTTTCCGCGATCGATGGCCAAGGGTCGTCGGTGATCGCCGCGTCTCGCGCGTCGGGCCCTGCTACGCGGGCATCGTGAAACGCGCGGATTACGCGTGATTCGATCGCTTCGAACGGGAGTGTCATGCGGAATCCCCGGTGACGGCGTCGATTGCAGCTTCGACCGCGGCGACAGGAATGGCCGGCATGCACAGGTGCTTCGGGCATTCGGCGACACTGCGCTGGCAGCGTCGCACCCACCCGATTTCGCGCTTGAACAGCGTGCGCTGGTCGCGGCACGGGAACGGGTCGACCGTGACGGCGCGATACGGCGCATCGCGCCAGAATTCGCCGGCGCCGCACAGCAGCGCCGAGCCGGGCCCGAACAGCGCGACGGTCGGCACGCCGACGACGCGTCCGAGATGCGCGACGCCGGTATCCGGCGCAACGAGCACGCGCGCGTCCTGCAGCAGATGCCAAAGCTGTGCGAGATCGAGGCGGCCGGCAAGCGACGGAAAGCACCGCTCGGGGTCTGCGGCCGCCACCAGCGCCGTCTCCTGCGCGCCGGCCGACCACACCGGCGTTATGCCGCGCGCGGACAGACGCTTTGCGATGTCGCGCCAGCGATCCGATGCCCAGCGCTTCAGTGCCGAGCTCGCGCCGACGTGCAGCACCGCGTAGGGCGACCGCGGCTTCGCAAACGCGCCACACGCTGGTGCGCTCCATTCGCTCGTCCGATACGGTGCGGGCGCCGGACCGTCGATCAACTGCGCGACCATGTCGCCCCAGGCAGCGGGTTGTGCGGAGTAGGGCAGCAGCCGATCGACCTGCCAGTTCTTTGTCGCGGGACGGTCGCCGGCGAACGCGACGATCCAGCGCGCGCGCATCGCCGCCGCGAGCCATGCGTAGCGGTTGTC
>Ga0207664_10001740_pt1 | contig 14336 bp, 12 predicted proteins | sample LARL83metaG_FD_184349 | JGI IMG/M metagenome (GOLD analysis project Ga0207664, IMG submission 184349) | Corn, switchgrass and miscanthus rhizosphere microbial communities from Kellogg Biological Station, Michigan, USA - LAR L8-3 metaG... | ecosystem: Host-associated > Plants > Roots >...
CGTCAGCAGCCCGGCGTCCGCCGCCGGCGCGACCGCCTCGGCCCCGATCCCGAGCCGCTCCGCCGCCCTCCACACCAGCGTCGGCTCGCCGGCCGGTTCCGCCGCAGCGACCAGCATCAGCTGCCGGGTGGCGGCCGGCAGAACCTCCAGCCGCCCCCGGAAGCTATCCTCGATCCGCCCCGGCAACCCCGGCACACCGGGCACACCGGGCACACCGGGCACACCTGGCACACCCCGCGGCAGCTCCAGCAAGGCCAGCGGATTGCCCCGCGTCTCCGCGACGATGCGGTCCCGCACCCGCTCATCCAATGGCCCCCTGAGCACCGAGCCGAGCAGCTCGCGCGCATCGCCCTGACCCAGCCCCCCGACCGGCAGCTCCGGCAGCCCCCGGAACTCCTCGCCCGGCTCACGTGTGACGAACACCAGCGCGACCGGCTCGGCCAGCAGCCGGCGCGCCACGAACGCCAGCACCAGCGCCGAGGCCCGGTCCAGCCACTGCGCGTCATCGATCACGCACAACAGGGGCTGCTGCTCAGCTACCTCTGACAGCAGGCTGAGCGCGGCCAGCCCCACCAGGAACCGGTCCGGCGCCGCCCCTGTGTTCAGGCCGAACGCGACGCCAAGCGCCGTACGCTGCGGATCCGGCAGGCGCTCTAGCTTGTCCAGCATCGGCGCGCACAACTGATGCAGGGCCGCGAACGCCAGCTCCATCTCCGACTCGACCCCGGCCACCCGCGCCACCCGCAGGCCCGCCGCTGACTCGATTGCATACTCCAGCAGCGCGGTCTTGCCGACCCCCGGCTCCCCGCGTACCACCAGCACGCCGCTGCGCCCCGCCCGCGCCGCCTCCAGCAGCCCGCTGAGCGCCGCGCGTTCCGGGAGACGATCTAGCAGCATCACAGGGCCTCACGTGGAACCGCCGGCGCGGATAACGCCACCCGCCCGGTTCACGCTACAGGCCGCCCGCGCGCGGCGCCAGCACCGGCCGCCGGCACCCGCCAGTGACCCGGCAGCAAGGGATCTGCTGGTCCGAGGTGACGGCCAGCAAGCCGACTCCGGTCGCACCGCCGTCCGGGATGATCTTCGCTCGTCCCTGCCGCCGCGGGACGCCGACCCGGCGGCGTTGCTCCGCTCCGCGGGGATCGGCGATCGCGATTTCCGCGTAGATGTGGAGCAGTTCCATCGCCTTTCGCATCCCGCGTCGCGCGGGTCGGTCTGCAGGAAGCGGTCCAGTTCCGCCAGCTGTTCATCAGTGCCTCACCGGGTTCTCGTGCAGGTATCCGTTAGCGACGAGGCTGGCCCGCAGCTTACGTCGTGCGTCGAACATCGTCTTGTACAGGGCATTCCGGCTGGATCCCAGCTCCGCGACCAGCGCATCCAGCGGCACGGCGTCCACCATGATCGCGGTGAAGACCCGCCGCTGGTGCTCCGTGAGCTCCTCCTCGGCCGCCCGCCGCAGCGCCCGGACCAGGTCGCGCCACTCGGACTCCCGGGCCGGGTCGAGGCCGAACCTGTCAGGCAGCCGGTCCCAGTCCCCCGCCTCCAGCGGGACTGCGGGATGGCGCCAGAAATGCCGGCCGATCTTGCCGGACACCTCGAAGATGACGAACTTGCACGCCCAGGTGGTGAACCGGCTCTCGCCACGGAACTCGCCGATCTTGGCGATGATCGCGAGAACCGCGTCCCCGGTGGCCTGGTGCGCCAGATCGTCCAGTTCGGGTCCGGAGATCCGCAACTGCCCGCTGCGGCGGCGCGTTTCCGCCCGCGCGACGCGCAGCAGCATCTCGTGCAGCCGGGCCGTGGCCCGCTCGCGCTCGACCCCGGCGGCGCTCAGCGCCCGGACCCATTCATCCGGCACCGGCGTGGCCGTGTCGCTCAACATGGGTCTCCTTCGATGGCTCCTTGCGGGTCATTCAGACTCGTAAGCAGCAAGTTCGTTGATTCACAGGCATCCACATCGTCAAGCTGGCTAAGTCGTACGCACGCGCGCAGCGAGCCCTGGGTGGCATAACGGTTGACCGAGGGCAGACACCACGGCCCGTTCGGGATAAACATCCGACTGCGGCACGGGGAGGGAGCTATGGCGAGTGCCTGGCCAGGCCCGCGACCCGGCCGATCGCTGTGGGGGCCAGTAAGACCCCGGCCGCCGCTGACGCCAACTTGGCAAGCAAGAAGGCGGCGGGGTCGCGCCGTCCAGGTTCCGGTATCGCCGGAGGAAAGCACAATGAACGCCGCTGTGCAGGCAATGGAGAACATGCGATACGCGCGCAGGCGCTGGCTGATCCTGGCGACGGTCGCCGTCGCCCAGCTCATACAGCCGTCCCCGCCCGCTACACTCCGGACTGGCTCACGCCGCCCCGTACCCGGTGAGCCCGACGCTTGCTCAGCAGGCAGCCGGCGACCGACGACCAGGAACCCGCCGAAATCCGCTCCAGGGCCGGACCCTGGCGGCGAGTCCGCGAACGCCTCGACGACCACGCCGCGCGCCCAGCGCATCCGGATCACCGCCGTCTCGGGATGATCACCGAACTCTTGCGCCACCCGTCCAGCACAGCCCGAGCAGCCGAACGCCCGGATGGCTACGGCGGCCGCCTGCCGGACCTCACAGGCGCTAGGCTCATCGCAACGCTGCAGCCCGGACACGAAGACGGCGTCAGCCCGGACAGCACTGATACTGGGATAAGCCATCACCGGCCACCTCATGAGCCTCTCGACGGTACGTATCGGTCCCCGATGGGTCCCCTGGGCCAGCTCATCGGGCGCAGCCACCGCCGCCTCGTCGCCCGCCCGTAGCCGTGCGACGAGGTCCGCGTCGGCGTAACCCTCTGATGAATAAGTGGCCTGTGACATCGCAGCCGCCTCCCGGTCTTGGCTGTTCCGAGCCTCGCCTCGCGACCGGCCACGCACCTCCCCCCTCAGCCCACCTCACCCGGATGAGAAACCCCGAGGGTCGTTCGGGACAAAGGATCTTCCTATTTTCCGAACGAGCCGTGGTGCTCGTGCCCTGTAACGCTCGTGCGGCAGGGGAGACGGAACGTGTATTACAGCAATGACCGGCATCTCGCCTGCCGACTCGGCACTACGGGCCGCTTCGGAGTACGGGAGCTGACCGTGGCGGCGACAAGATACCGCATCGCCGTGCGGGGACGGCTGAGCGAGCGCTTCGGGTACGTGTTCAACGGGATGACCCTGGAATATGGCCCCAACCAGACGGTGCTTGTCGGTGACGTCCGGGATCAAGGCGCATCTGCACGGGCTGCTCGACTAGGTGCGGGACCTCGGGATCGAACTGCTCGTGATAGCACCGGCAACGGATTACTTATTCGCCTATTCGCTCCGTCATGTGTCCGTGGCCGCGGCTCTACCGATCCGCTGTCGTCGCAGGCTAGAGTCGTTAACGGGTTCGGTCTGGCCAGTTCGGCACGCTGCGCCGAGCCCACACCGGCCACTGGCGGGAATCTGTTGCTGCGGCGGAGACGGTGGGTGATGGCTGGCGCTGCCGAGGTCGTGATCACGACCAAGTTGTTCAGGCCGAGTCTCCGCCACCATACCGTGGAGCGCAAGCGGCTGCATGACATGCTGCGCCTGGGGTGCACGCTGCCGCTGACCTTGGTCGTCGCGCCGGCCGGATGGGGAAAGAGCACGCTCGTGGCCGAATGGCTGGCGCACGACGGGATCACCGCGGGCTGGGTATCGCTCGATGGCGGCGACAGCGATCCGATGCGCTTCTGGCGGTATCTGCTGCTGGCCGCCGACCAGGCCGGGTCGGCGGCGGGCGCCGCCGCCTTGAGACGGCTGGACGCGGCCGGTTCCGACGTGCTGCGTGACGTGCTTCCCGCGTTCGTCAACGCGCTGGTGTCCGCGGACGCTCCCTTGGTGCTCGTGCTGGACGACTACCATCTCGTGACCAGCGCCCAGGTGCGCGCCTCGGTCGCGATGCTGCTGGACCGTTCCCCGCCCCAGCTGCACCTGATGCTCATCACCCGGGCCGACCCGGCGCTGCCGCTTGGCCGGCTGAGAGTGCGCGGGGAGCTGGCCGAGGTGCGGGCCGAAGATCTGCGGTTCAGCGTCGCCGAGGCGCTGGAATTCTTCAGCGACCGGCCGGGCCCGCAGTTGTCCGAGCGCGACGTGCTCCGGGTGCTCGTGCGGACCGAGGGATGGGCCGCAGGGCTGCAACTGGCGTCCCTGCAACTGCGCGGGCGGGCTGACCCCGCGGCATTCATCGAGCGCTTTACCGGTGCTGACTGGCACATCGTCAATTATCTCGGCGAGGAGGTGCTGGCCAGCCAGACCCCCGAGGTCCGCGAGTTCCTGCTGGTGACCTCCGTGCTCAACCGCATGTGCGCGCCATTGTGCGATGCGCTCACCGGACGGGCCGACGGCGCGGAGCTGATCAGCGAAATTTACCGCGCCAACCTGTTCGTGATCCCGCTGGACGACGAGCACCGCTGGTTTCGATATCACCACCTGTTCGGCGGCCTGCTGCGGCACGAGCTGGCTCGCACATCGCCCGGGCGACATGCGATATTGCACCGGCGGGCGGCACAGTGGTACTCCGAACACGGCGACGCCATCGAGGCGATCGGTCACGCGGTCGCGTCGGGCGATGATGCGCTGAGCAGCCGGCTGGTCGCGGCGCACTGGCTCCGGACGTTCAACACGGGCCAGCTGGAGACGGTGCGCATGTGGCTCGACGCCCTGCCCGCCGGACTCGTCGCCACCGACGCGTCCCTGTCGGCGGCGCAGGTCTTGCTCGCCCTCGACACCGGTCGGCTCGAGGAGGTCATTGCCACGCTTGACGCCGCCGAGGCGTCGAGTCCGGCCAATACCCGGCTGATGTTCCTGCGCGCGCTGCACATGTACAAAACCGGGGACGTGGGCGGGGCTGCGGCCCGGCTGCGGGAGATCTCGCCAAATGCCGATGACGCGTTTATCGCCACCGTCCACCGGCTCGTCCTGGGCATGGCCTCGATGTGGCTGGGAGACGCCGACCGCGCCTGGGAACTGCTCGCCGAGGCCGCCCGGCGGGCCGAAGATGACGATAACCGCCTGGCGTACCTGTGCGCCGAGGGGTATCAGGCGCTGCTCGCCGTGAACCGGGGTGACTTGGCGCTCGCGGACTCGATCGCGGGCGACGCGGAGTCGGCGGTCGGCCAGACGTTCAGCGACTCGCATTTCGTGGCCATGTTCGCGGCTCTGGCCCGGGCCCGCCTCGAGCTGAAGCAGGCGGACTGGTCCGGCGCGTGGCGTGCGGCCACGACCGCGGTCAAACGAGGCCGCAGTGGGGCCGGACGAGTGGAACTCGCCGCGGCCCTGCTCACCGCGGCGGCGGCCGGCCGGGTTTACCTGGACGCCGCGATCCACCAGGCGGCTGACGTCCACCCGGCGGCGCTGATGGGTGAGGCCCGCGGCATTCTGCGACAGTGCGCCGACCCGGGGCCGCTGGTCAGCACGTGGCTCGCCGAAGAACAGCGCGCCCAGGCGGCACGCACCCGCCAGCAGGGGCTGTTCGAACCGCTGACCGACAGGGAGCTTACGATCTTGCGGATGCTGCCCGCTCCGGGCTCGCTGCGCGAGCTCGCGGCAGACCTGTTCGTCGCACCGAGCACCCTGAAGACCCATCTGCGGGCGATCTACCGCAAGCTCGGCGCCGAATCCCGGGAGGACGCGGTGATCCGCGCCCGTGAGGGCGGCCTGATCTAGCCCTCAGCCGCGGGCCCGCGATTGCGGGCCCGCGGGGTTTTGAGGTGCTGCGCTGCCGGTTACCTGGGCGGGAACTGGGAGTTGGGTGCCGGGGGCGCCAGGTTCGCGGTGGGGGCCTGGGCGATGTAGCCGATGACCGCGCAGTTGATGTCGACGCCGACCGAGCCGTAGGGGGCGGGCTGGCCGGTGGCCGGGTTGACCCCGGTCAGCAGGTCGGGCCGGGTGGCGGCCAGGTTGAACACCTGATTCTCGTCGATCTGCCGCTTGTTCAGGCCCGCGGCGACCGCCTTGGGGGTCCACAGGCCGAGCTGCGCGTCCCAGAGCGGGCTGTAGGCGTCGGCGTGCCGCGGGTCGGACAGGGTGGGGAAGTCACCGAACACGTTCAGCAGGTCGCCGCCGTAGCGCAGCGCGTTGATGAACGCCGTGTCGCCCAGGGAGGCATCCTGGCTCGCCATGCCGTCCTTGGCCAGGTGCTGGAACCCCTGGGCCTGCGGGTTGCTGGCCCCGGTCTGCCCGTTGATGAAGCCGAACAGCCGCTCGCGGGCCGACCCGAGGAAGTCATCCCCGCCGTTGAATGCGGCGTTGTTCATCGCGGGCACGTAGACCGAGCGCTCGAGCACCGCGGTCAGCGGCTGGCCGGCGTCGGTGGACAGGTAGACGATCGGCTGGCCGGCGTCGAAGCCCTTGACGAACAGCATGTCCACCCAGGATTCGGCGAACTGGCCGGGCCCGGAGGGCCCGGCGATGTGGATGGCCAGCGCGCGGTCCGCGGTGTTGGTGTGGTGGGTCACGTCGAACGGGCCGTTGCCGGTGGCCACGATCGGCGCGTTGTAGACGACGTCGGAGCCGGCGATCTTGATGAACGGGCTGTACCCGGGGCCGGCCACCGCGCCGGGCTGGAACTTGGCCAGCGGGAACCCATCCGGGCCGGGTGTCGCGATGCGGGTGGGGCTGAAGTCTGGCGCCCCGGCGAAATCAATTGTCGCCGGGCCGAACGGGTTCTGCTGCGGCGTCGGGTTTTCCAGCGTCACGGTCTGCACCGCGGCCGGGTCGCTGACCGCGATGTTGGCCAGCTTGGGCGCGTAGTTCACCCCCAGGTCATGGGCGAGCCCCGAGTCGGAGGCGCCCAGCAGGATGTACCAGACCTTCTCCTGGTGCGCGGTGCCCTTGTACGCGATCCCGGGGTACAGCGGCAGCCGCACCGTCTCGTTGCTGAGATTGACCTGGATGGCGCTTTCCTGGGTCAGGTGGTCCCGCGGCAGCAGGCCGCTGAGCTGCCCCAGCCCGGTGGCCGCGGCCGGCACCTGGTGGCGATCACGCAGAAGGCCGGGCAGTTCGGGGGCGAAAGCCGGTTCACCACCTGGGCCTACAAGTTTGTCATCTTCGAGGTATCCGCCAAGGTCGCTCGCCATTTCTGGCGCCACCCGACCAGGTCCTTGGATGCCGAGAGCTGGGACCGGCTGCCAGACCGGTTCGGTTTCGATCCGGCGCGGGAATCGGAATGGCGGGATCTGCTCCTCGCGCTGCGCCGTGCCGTCGACACCGAACTGACGCCCCGCCAGCGCGAGGTCTTCGTCGCGGTCGCCCTTAACGGTGTCCCGGCTGATGCCTTGGCGATGAAGCTCGGCTCGAACCGTAACGCGCTCTACAAGATGATGTTCGACGCGCGGCGTAAGCTGCGCGCGGCTCTGGTCGCTAACGGGTATCTGGACGATGCGGAATCGAGGCGTTCATGACCGGCTGGACGGCGCTGGACCGGTTTCTTCACGCCGACCCGCGTGACGTGGGGTGCGCTGAGGCGATGGACATGCTGCACGTGTATGCCGATCTGGTGGCCGCGGACGCCCGGGCTGAGGAGCGGTACCCGGGCATCGCCGCGCACCTGCGCGCCTGCGGCCCGTGCGGGGAAGACTTCGCGGGGCTGCTGGCCGTGATCGCGGGTGAAGGGCCCTGACCGTCACCCGCGGTCGGCCTTGATGGCCAGACCGCAATGCCGGGCGCCGGCTGGGGAACGTGCCCTCCTGGCCCGCGGCGGGCTTGCATGCCCCAGCGGGCACGCCAGACCACGTTGCTGGGACAAGCACCACGGTCCGTTCGGGAAATTCAGATAATTCCGAACGGACGTGGTGTTACGGCCTGAGCCTGGTCATCCCGGCGTGCCGTCGGCGGTGCTCCGCGTTGAGCGGGCGGCAAGACGGGAATGCGTGCGGCGTGACCGGAGCCGGAGTCATGCGTGACCACGGCTCTGGTCGCTGCGGTGAGGGTGACCACGATGCCTGCGGGGGGCGGCTCCCGAAGAAGAGGTAAGACACCGGGCGGTCCCGCCCGCTAACAGCCTCGGAGAGCAACAACCAATCGAGGGAGTTCCGCAGTGAAGGACTATCCGGCGGCGATCACCGCCGTCAACCATGTCGAGCCGGTGCCGCGCCGCATCCGCGCGTTCCTGGCCGGCGAGAAGGTGCTCGACACTACCGGGGCGCTGTATGTGTGGGAGTGGCCGTACTACCCGCAGTACTACATCCCCGTCGCGGACGTGCGCCGTGATCTGCTCATCCCGGAAGGCCACACCCAGCAAAGCAGGCGCGGCATATTCGAGGCGCATGCGCTGCGGGTCGGCCAGGTCGAGCGGCCCGGTGCGGCCCGGCTGCTGACCGATTCGCCGGTCCCAGGACTGGCCGGTACGGTCCGGTTCGACTGGGCGGCGCTGGATGCCTGGTTCGAGGAAGACGAGCAGGTGTTCGTGCACCCCCGCAACCCCTACGTACGGGTCGACGCCCTGCGCTCGACCCGCCCGGTGCGCGTCGAGCTAGACGGGATGGTCCTCGCCGAGTCGCCCGCACCGGTCATGGTGTTCGAGACCGGGCTGCCCACCAGGTACTACATCGACCCGACGGAGATCAACTTCGACCACCTGATCCCCACCGGCACCGTCACCAGTTGCCCGTACAAGGGCAATACCAGCCGGTACTGGTCGGTCCGCGCCGGCGACACGGTGCACCCCGATCTGGCGTGGGCCTACGACTTCCCGACCCGCCAACTCCAGCCCATCGCGGGCCTGGTGGCCTTCTACAACGAAAAGGTCGATCTATTCGTGTGCGGCCAGCGGCTCGAGCGGCCCACGACGCACTTCTTCGCGTCGGCCGGCAGCCCGGACACCCCGTGAGCGCCGCAGCGGCACTGCACCGCTGGTCCCGGTGCTCCCAGCGCGGGTCACCGCACTGTCCGCCCTCCCGCTGAACCGGCGGAGACAGGCCTTTAACAACCCCGATGAACTATGCGAAAGGAATTAGAAATCATTCGCCACTTGCGTGGCGCTGCCGTGGGATGTGAAAACTGGGCCCTCCCGCGTCGGCGTGGCGCGGGCCGCGGGTGGCCGGGGTTTTTCGTGCTGCCCCCGCTGGCGCAGGTCGCGCTGGAAGAGGGCGAGACGGTGGCCCGCAACCTGGACGCGGAGCTGGAGGGCAGGCCGCTGGAGGCGTTCACCTTCCACGACAAGGGGTTCGTCGTCTCGGTCGGGACCCGCCGCGGGGTCGCCGGCATCGCCGGCATCACCAGCGGCGGGCGGCTGGCCCATCTGCTGAAAGACGCCATCGAGTGGGAGTACCGCGAGTCCGTCAGGCACCTGCGCGGCCGCGACCCCGTAGCCGTATAACCGCGGCCCATCCTGCTGTGAGCAACCAAGGAGCAAAGGTCGCTGCTCAGCTGGCTCGCCCGCAGCCACCAGCTCAGCATAGCCGTGCAGTATCTCTTTGGCCTGGGCGCATCCCGCGTCGCGCGGATCGGTCCGCAGGAAGCGGTCCAGTTCCGGGTGCCCGTTCACGAGCGCCCCGCAGTGTCATGACCTATGGCCGTCAGCGGAAAAGGCGGCGCGGCCGGTAAGACCTGCGCCAGGCGCGGGCGCTAACTGGACATGACTGGCAAGACAATGCTGCACGCTGGCGACCCGTACCACGCGCTCGCCGTAGATCTTGCCCAATTCCGCTCCGCCTGCTCTCATCACCCCGTGCCGGGCCCCCGGCCGCCGGCCTGGTCTGGGCCGTCCGGGGTTACCGCACCTCACGACGACGGTGCGTGCGCGCCGCCGCCGAAACCCAGTTCAGCAGACAGGGGATGCCCCATGGCACCGCTACCGCATGACCAGGACATAACCAGCTGGCTGCAGCTCCTCAGCGCGATTGAAGAGGCCGAAGTCGGCCGGGACACCGGGTCCAGCGAGGACAGCGGTTCATCCAGCACGAGCAGGCGCGGGCGGCGGGCCAGGGCGAGCGTCAGCGCCAACTGGGCCTGCTGGCCGCCGGACAGCTTTCCCGCCTTGCGGCGCAGCGGGATCCCCAGCTCGGCCAGGCGCTGCTCGGCGCGCCGCTGGTCCCAGCGCCGGTTGAGGTAGCACGTCATGCGCAGCATGTCCCGGACCAGAACGTTCCCGTACAGCGGGGCGTCCTGCGCCACGAAAGCGATCTCGTCGCGCGCCGCCGGCGAGCCCGCCGGCTCGGTGCCCAGCACCGTGACCCTGCCCGTGGTCGGAGTTATCAGCCCGACCGTCAGGTTCAGCAGCGTTGTCTTACCCGAACCGTTCGGGCCGACGAGCGCGGCGACGCGGCCCTCGGGCATAGCGAGACAGCAGTCCCGTAGCGCCCAGTTCCTCCGGTAGCGCTTCCCGAGCCCAGTCGTCTCGACGATGTTCATGCCACCCGTCCGCATTCCGGTCCCGACCCTGCCAGCCCGGAAGGCCACGCCGCTCCTGAGCTTACCGATGGTCGTGGTAAAGAAACTAACGCGGCACCGTCAACCATCGGTTCCCACAGAGCCCGGCTTGGTCCGTAATCTGCAGGTCCGCCAATAGGCGGGCAACGGCCCTGACCGGCGCCACCCACGACATCGGCGACGGCCAGCAACTGGCAGCCACTCAGGAGCGGCGTAGACGGGGACGGCTTCATATAACCACTGAGCTGGCGCCGGGCCTGGCATGACGAAATGGCCGGCGAGGCCGCTCGCAGAGTGGGTGATCTGTGCTTGCTCGCCGTGCGGTGTGGTCACCGGCAGGACTTCGAGGCGGTTGCACCACGGTCGGCCTGAGGGCGGGCCCGGAGAGCTCGGTAGAGCTTTCGGAGCGGGCTTAATGCGTGGCATCAAGGTCCGGTCGTGTCGCGTGCCGGTGGGCGCCGCCGGTTAGGGTTGCAGGGCGGCCTGAGTCAGCCCTCGACCGAAACCGCAACGCCAGAAATGGCAATTCCGTGCCAATTCGCGTCGGCGATGTCCCCCTCCGCGCTTCGCACGAGTCGGCGATAGGGATCCGGAGCCGCGGACGCCTCTCACTACGATGCGTGATCGGTCCTCGTTTGAGTTAACGCGCACACTGCCGCCGATCTGGGCGGATGTCGGCGCGATACCGATCAAGACACTGGATGTACAGATTTGGGCCTTCTGCGCTCGGGCTGGCAAGCCCGGCCCGTCGATGTGGTCAGCGCCGCCCAGGCCCCAAGGACGCTCTATGCGGGGTGACAGGGCCGATGGGTTGGGGAGACACGTTCACCTGCACTGTATGCATCGCCGGCCGGTCGCGCCTGACGGCCGCCCCCCGCGGAAGCAATGCGAGGGTGCCAGCCGGGGGCTGGTGGCGGGACTTCTGGCCCTGCCGGTTCCAGGGCCGGAGCGCTTGTACTGCTGGCATGAGGGTGAAGCTGGCAGCGGGGAGAACGCTGGCGCTGGCGGTGGCCATCGCGAGCCTGGCGCTGGCCGGATGCGGCTCTGGCGGCGGGCCTGCGCCGGCAGGGGCCGGCGGTGCATCACTACCCGCAGGCAGCGCGCCTGGCCCGGGGATGATGGGCGGCGGATCTGGGCCTGGCGCTGGGTATCACTTCGCCACGCTAACCTGCACGGCGCCGCCAGATCTGCCCGGGAGCACGGTCACCGTGACGCTTGCCGATATGGGGATGACCCAGATGATGGGCGGTACCGCCCCGCCGGGAGCGCACATGATGCTGCGGGCGGTACCGGCCACCGTGCCCGCCGGGAAGGTGAGCCTGATCGCCCAGAACAGGGGATGGCGCACCCACGAGCTAGTGATCTTGCCGCTCGCCGCGGGAGACCAAGCCGGCCAGCGGGTCCCCGGGCCGGACGGCACGGTCGATGAGAAAGGAAGCGTGGGCGAGGCATCTGCCAGCTGCGGCGCTGGCGCGGGCGAAGGCATCCGGGCGGGCACGGTGAGCTGGACCACGCTGACCCTGGCCCCGGGACGTTACGAGCTGATCTGCAACCTGCCCAACCACTACGCCGACGGCATGTACCAGGAACTGCAAGTCACCTCCGCCTAGCGCCCGGGTACGCGCACCGCGGCAATCATGCACGATGGCTCCCGGTCATCTGCGTCCACTGACACCGGACGCCATAGCCGGCAGTGACACGCTGCTCAGCTTGCCAGTCCCAGTCATCGCTCTATCACGAAGCCCGCCCATAACTTGACCACCCGAGCCGCCTTACTAATCGTTAGTCCTGGCGCTTGGTAGCAAGGGCGGCACATAACAAGTCATCGTGGTGTCAGCTAGTGGATGCCAGCGGCTGCTGGAGTCGCCCGCTGCTGGCGACAGCGCCGCGACCTGCGGGTAGGCTGCCGCGTTCGCCCGTGCCTCCTGGTGGCCGTCGACGTACGATGAGTGAGTATGACGTTTGCCATGCCCCTATCGGCCAGCGGCCGGTTCATTGTGGATGCCAACGGGCGCCGGGTCCGGCTGGCCGGGGTGAACTGGTTCGGCGCCCATGAGGATGTCGGTGTCCCGGCCGGCCTGGACCGCGTGCACCGGACCGCGCTGGCCCGCACGATCGCCGACCTGGGGTTCAATAGCGTCCGGTTCCCGTTCAGCGTGTGGATGACGGACCGGACCTCGGCGGTCTCAGACCAGTTCCTTGCCGCGAATCCCGACCTGCACGGGGCGACCCCCATGCAGGTCTATGACGCCTGCGTGGCGGCGCTGACCGGCGCCAGGCTGATCGTCATCCCGAACTGCCACATGCTGTTCGGCGGCTGGTGCTGCGCCGACAACGACAACAACGGCCTCTGGTACAACGACAACTGGCCGGCCGCGAAATTCAATAAGGCCTGGCAGAACATCGCCCAGCGATACGCGCCCAACCCGCTGGTCGCGGCGATGGACATCAAGAACGAGCCGCGCCCGGCCACCGTTGGCGGCAAGAAACTGACCCCGACGTGGGGCACCGGCGGCAGCGGCACCGACTTCGCCGCCATGTACACCGGGACCGGGAACCTCATCCACCAGATCGACCCGCACGTCCTGATCATCTGCGAGGGACTTGGCTATGCCGCCGATCTGACCGGGGTGGCGGCGCACCCGGTGCGCCTGGCCCGGCCCGGCAAGGTGGTGTACAGCCTGCACGATTATCCGTGGTACCACCCCGCGAACCAGTCGCAGCAGGCGTTCTTCACCCAGCTGGAGAACGCCGGCGGGTACCTGCTGTCCCGGGAGATCGCCCCGGTCTGGATCGGGGAGTTCGGCACCGACACAGGGTCGCTGGCCAACTTCGGGCTGGCGCCCTCCTCCCAGGTCGGCAACGCCGCCAACGGCGTGTGGTGGAACAACATCCATGCCTGGCTCACTACGCTCGACGCCGACTGGTGCTGGTGGGGGCTTAACCCCTCCCACGTCAAGGGCAGCACGCCGGTGACCAACCAGCTCCAGTACAACTGGGGCGACCGCGCGGTCAACGGCCTGCTGGCCCAGGACTGGGCCGGCGTGGCCAACCCGACCGTCCTGGGCCTGCTGCACGCCATGATCGTCGCGCGCGCCGGCCCCGGCGTGAGCTGAACACCCGCGCCGCCAGCGGCAGGCGCGGGCGAGCGTCCGGCCGAATGCGGGACAAACCGCGCAGCCTGCTGGGGCGGCTGCCCCAATGCCGGCGCGCCTTCCCGCACAACGACACAGAGCGCGGCCAGCCCCCGGCCCTGCGGATTCGCGGAAGCCCCGCGGCTGGCCGCGTGCCATAAAAGGGCAATATGCGCGCTCACGTATCAGTTCTCGCCAATTGGATCACGAGCGAATAATCGGCAGATCTGAAATTGTTCGAGCCAAAGGCAATGTGTTCGTTTTAGCGGTTCGTGACCGCGAGGAACGCTAGCCGGGCCTGGTCTGGCCATGTGGATCGAGGCCCGATGTGACTTGCCGGTTACAAGACGGCAGGTGCGCCTGGGACCATGGCGGCAGGAGGTCGTTGAGACGGGACAGGCCGCAGGCGTTGCGTAGCCGCCATCGCCGGGCCGGCAGGCCTGTTCTGAGCCTTCTGGTCCCCGGCTGCTCCGTCGCCGGGGACCAGGATCCTTCCAGGTTGCTGGTTCGGGGCTCGATGCCGCGTAGGCGTCCGGAATGTGAGCTCGTCACACCTTGGCAGAGACCTTCCGCGCCGCGCTCTCAGGGAGGACGGATGCTGGCGGCGGATGGCTGGGCGTCCAGCTCGGGCGACCTGGCGTGCTGCTTCTGCGGCGTCTGGGCCCCGGTGGGCCGAGGGAGTGGCGGTCGCCATGTTCGGGCCCTCACTGGTTTGGGCATGCTCATCTGACCCTATAAGGGCCGGGCCCCTTCCCAGCTCAGCCCGGTAGCAGGACGCTCCGGGTGAGAGATTCC
>Ga0207664_10001741_pt1 | contig 14335 bp, 13 predicted proteins | sample LARL83metaG_FD_184349 | JGI IMG/M metagenome (GOLD analysis project Ga0207664, IMG submission 184349) | Corn, switchgrass and miscanthus rhizosphere microbial communities from Kellogg Biological Station, Michigan, USA - LAR L8-3 metaG... | ecosystem: Host-associated > Plants > Roots >...
GAAGACGAGAGTCAGCCGCGGGAGGCGGCGGGCCGGTCCGGACATGGGACTTCCTCGGAGAGACGCGCCCATCCTAGCAGGCGCACGGCATGCCTGTCAGGGGTGCGGCTGGTCGCCATCGCGGGCGGCCGCGCGGGCTTCCTCTTCCACGCGGTGCAGGCGCGCCCGGTAGCGCTGCCTCTGCACGCTGTCGATGCCCGGCGTGGCCAGCGCGATGCGCAGTTGGTCGGCGGCCTCTGCGGCCAAGCCGTTCACCAGGTAGTACTCGGACATGTAGTAATGGGAGTCGGCGCTGTCGCCGTCCTTGTCATAAGCCTTGGCCAGGAGGTGCACCGCTTCCGGTTCGCTGCCCGATTCCAGGGCCAGGGGCGTCAGCAGCCGGATGGCCTCCTTGGGCTTGCCGGCGTCGATCAGGTCGTTGGCGTAGCTCAGGACCAGCGGCGCGCTGTCCGGGAACAGCTTCATGGCGTCGGCATAGGTGGCGATCCCGTCCTTGAGCTGGCCGGCATGGATCAGGGCGTCGGCGAGGCCGATGCGGAAGGCGATCACGTCGTCGTACTGCTTCACCAGCGCGCGCATGGCCGCGACCGCATCGTCGTAGCGGCCGGCCTTCTGATACACCAGGGCCTGGCCGTAGCGCGCCGCCACCTGCTGCCAGCCCTTGGCCTGTTCGACCCGGCCCTGGAACTCGGCGAGCTGTTGGGTGGTGCCGTCGTTGTTCTGCATGGCTTCGAGCCGCATCTTCATGAGCGCGTAGCTGCGGCTATCGGGGCGCGGTGCCACATGCAGTTGGCTGGCGCGGTTCTCCGCCTCGGTCATGCGGTTCAGGTCCAGCGGGTGGTCCATCAGGAACTCGGGGATCTTGTCGTAGCCGTTGAGCGAGGAGCTCTTCTGCATCACGGCGAAGAAGTCCACCATGCCCTGGGGCTGAAAACCGGCTCGGGCCAGGGTGGCGATGCCGACCCGGTCGGCCTCCTCTTCGTCGCCGCGGGTGTAGTTTATCTGGTGCTGGATGATGGAAGCCTGGGCGCTGGCCAGCGCTCCCACCGCCACATCGGGGTCACTGGCCCGGGAGGCCGCCACGATGGCCCCCAGCAGGGTGGCCAGGTTGATGAAGGTGCGGTCCTTCTGGTCCTCGAGCTGGCGCGCCAGGTGACGCTGCGTCACGTGGCCCACCTCGTGGGCGATCACGCCGGCCAGCTCGTCCTCGCTGTCGGTGAGCAGCACCAGCCCGCTGTTGACCACGATGAAGCCGCCGGGGAGGGTCGTGGCGTTGATGTCGTCGTCGTCGATGATGTAGAAGCCGAAGTGCAGCGAGGGGTTATCGCTGTGGGAAGAGAGCTGCCTGCCCAGGTCCTGGATGTACTGCTGCAACTGCGGGTCGTCGAGGATGGCGCCGGAGTCGCGCAGCTCGTTGATGATCTGCAGGCCCACCACGTACTCCTGCTGCGGGCTGATCACGTCGGCGCCAGCCTCGCCGATCTGCGGCAGGTTGAAGTCGCTGCTGGAGAGGCTGCTGTTGTATTCGTTGCTGCGGGGCGCCGGCACGGATATCGCGGCCGGGGGTGCGGTGGCGGCCAGCGCGCTGCTGCCCGCCAACACTGTGGCGGCGAGGCATGACAGCGGTCTCTTCAGGACGGTAAGCAACTTGGGGCTCGCAGGCGCGGCAAATCCGGGGTGACACCATTATGGCATGCGGGTACGCGGCATGCCGCAGGCTCCGTCGGTATGGCGAGGCTGGCGGCGAACGGAGCAGCACATCCGCCGCTGAGACTCAGATAAAAAAGCCCCGGCCGGAGCCGGGGCTTTCTTCATCGGGACCGATGAAGCTCAGAACCTATAGCGATACGACACGCCGAAGATATCGGCGTCGGCCTTGAAGGTGCCGACGATGTGGTCGTGGCCTGCCGCGTTGGTCTGGTTGAAGGCCAGGCTCGAACCCAGGAACAGGTGGGCATACCCCACGTCCCACTGGGAGTGCTCGGTCATGTGCCAGGTCGCGCCCAACGAGATCCAGCGGCGGTCGCCGTCCGGCAGCCGCGCGGTGCGGCTTGCATTTACGTCGTTGGTGCAGGCCGAGTTGAAGGCCGTGGTGTTGCAGGGTGCGGCCGGATCCGGCACCGGCGAGAGGTCCAGCGCCAGGCCGCCGCGCACGGTCCAGGCTTCATCGAAGCGATAGTCGGCGCCGAAGGCATAACGGTTGGAGTTGCTCAGGCCCTCGTCCACCACCGCGTCCTGGGTGCCGGCATTGGCGAACTTGATGTCGAGCTTGTCGAAGCTGCTCCACATGGTGCGTGACCAGTCGGCGAACAGGGTCCAGTGGTCATCCAGCTGACCGGCCCAGCTCAGGGACCACATGGCCGGTGAGTCGAAGGAGGCCGTCACGCCCTGGTCCTGGAACTGCGGCTGCGCGGTGAAGGCCGTCGGCACGTTGCCGAAGCTGGCGTGGCCGGACAGGTCGTGGCTCACCTTGGAACGGAAGGAGAAGCCGATGCGGTTCTTGTCGCCGATGTTGAACAAGGCGCCCGCGTTCCAGCCCCAGCCGTGGCCGCTGGCCTGGGCCGAGAAGAAACCGTCGTGCTGCTGTGGCGCGAGGCCCAGCGAAGTGCAGGTGGCCGGCGAGGCCTGGCCGAAGCACAGGGTGCCGAAGTCCACGGCGTTGGTGAGCTTCACGCTCATGGTCTGGTAGTCGATACCGGCGCCCAGCGACACCACGTCGTTGATCTTCCAGGCGAGGCTGGGGTTGTAGTTCACCACCTGCACGCTGCTGTAGATGGCCTGGTAGCGGAAGATCGAATCGTCGTCATACTTGGTGGCCAGGCCGAAGGGCGTGTTGATGCCGAAGCCGAAAGTCAGGTTGTGGCTGAGCGGCTGGGCGTAGTAGAGGAACAGCGGGCCGCCGAGCTTGCCGACACTGCCGCCCTCGCCGCCGGAGAGCGGCTCGATGCCGGTGCCGTCGGTGGCCGAAGTCTTGGTGAAATCGGCGCCGAAGCGGATCAGGCTGTAGCCGCCCAAGATTTCGCGGTCCGAGAGCTGGGTGAGGCCGGCCGGGTTGTACCAGATGCTGGAGGAGTCCTCCGCCGCCGCGGCGCCGCCGGAATGGGCGCGCCCCAGGCTGGTGACGCTCTGCTCGGTGAGCTGGAAGTTGGAGGCGTAGGCGCCCGGCGCCAAGGCCGCGGACACGGCGGCAGCCAGCGACGCAGCCCACAGGGCGGTATGTCTGTTCTTCATCTGCGTACCCCAGGATGACGGATAGATGACCGCCTGATTTAAGCATAGGCGGTCCGAAATTGTAAGCACCGCAGAGGCTTGGGCGAGGGCGGCGTTTTTCTGCGAGCCCGGCTCGCATCCGCCCGGACAGGACGTCCGGGCAGGAAGGCATCCCGGGGAGGGGCGGAGGAACCCTAAGTCGATTACCTGCGAATCGCCTTGAAAGGTTCTGTTACAGGCTGTCGGAGGCGAAATCCGCGAGCCGCGAACGCTCGCCCCTGAGCAGCGTCAGGTGGCCGGAATGGGGCCAGCGCTTGAAGCGGTCCACCACGAACGTCAGCCCGGAGGTGGTCTCGGTGAGGTAGGGGGTGTCGATCTGGGAGACGTTGCCGATGCACACCATCTTGGTGCCCGGGCCGGCGCGGGTGATGAGCGCCTTCAACTGCTTGGGCGTGAGGTTCTGGGCCTCGTCCACGATGATGTAACGGTTGAGGAAGGTGCGGCCGCGCATGAAGTTCATGGAGCGGATCTTGATACGGTTGCGCAAGAGGTCGCCGGTGGCGGCGCGGCCCCATTCGCCGCCTTCGCCGGACTGGGTCAGCACCTCCAGGTTGTCCATCAGCGCGCCCATCCAGGGCGTCATCTTCTCCTCCTCGGTACCGGGCAGGAAGCCGATGTCTTCGCCCAGCGGCACCGTGACGCGGGTCATGATGATCTCGCGGTAGCGGTTCTGCTCCAGGGTCTGGGCCAGGCCTGCGGCCAGGGCCAGCAGGGTCTTGCCGGTGCCGGCCGAGCCCAGCAGCGACACGAAGTCGATGCCCGGATCCAGCAGCATGTTGAGCGCGAAGTTCTGCTCGCGGTTGCGGGCGTTGATGCCCCACACCGTGTGGCGGATGCCGCGGTAGTCGCGGGTCAGTTCCAGCAGCGCGCCGCGCTCGTCGATACCGCGCACCAGCGCCTCGAAGTTGTCGCTCTCGCTGTACACGCACTGGTTCGGATGCCAGTCCTTCACCAGCGGCCCGTTGATACGGTACCAGGTGCGGCCTTCCTGCTGCCAGGACTCCATGTCCTTGCTGTGCTTGTCCCAGAAGTCCTTGGGCAGCTCCTGCAGGCCGGTGAACAGCAGGTCCAGGTCGTCCAGGGCCTTGTCGTTGAAGTAGTCCTCGGCGTGGATGCCCAGCACCGAGGCCTTGATGCGCAGGTTGATGTCCTTGGACACCAGCGTGACGCGCCGGTCCGGGTGGCGCGCCTGCAGCGCCTGGGTGGTGGCGAGGATGTAGTTGTCGGGCTTGTTGCCAGGCAGGGTGTCGGGTAGCGCTTCGGTCAGCGCTTCGGTCTGGAAGAACAGCCGGCCGCCGGTGATGGCGGCGCCGGCGGGATTCTGCAGGTTCTGGATAACCAGGCCGGCGTCGATGTCATCCTTGCCGGCGTCGCGCATCATGTCGTCGAGGAAGCGGCTCACCTGGCGCACGTTGCGCGACGCTTCCGAGAGGCCCTTCTTGCCGGCGTCCAGCTCCTCCAGCACCACCATGGGCAGGAAGATGTCGTGCTCCTGGAAGCGGAAGATGGCGGTGGGGTCGTGCATCAGCACGTTGGTGTCGAGCACGTAGAGGCGGCGCTGCTCCTTCGATCTCGGCGACTTACGGCTCACTTGCGACTCCGCTTGGCGGTCTGCTTCTTGCCGGCGGCTTTCTTAGCTCTCACCTTCTTCTTCGGAGCAGCTTTCTTCTTCGGCTTGGCCTTGGCCGGCTCCGGGTCCGCCGCATCGACGGCCTGCAAGACCTCGGCAGCGTGGCCTTCCACTTTCACCTTGCGCCACTCGCGGCGCAGACTGCCGTCCTTGCCGATGAGGAAGGTGCTGCGCTCGATGCCGCGCACCTTCTTGCCGTACATGTTCTTCATCTTGATGACGTCGAACAGCTTGCAGAGCCTCTCGTCCTCGTCCGAGAGCAGGTCGAAGTCGAGGCCGTACTTCTGGCAGAACTTGTCGTGGGACTTGAGGCTGTCGCGGGACACGCCCAGGATCACCGCGCCCTTGCGCCGGAACGCGGCATGCAGGTTGCGGAAGTCCTTGCCCTCCAGGGTGCAGCCCGGGGTGTCGTCCTTCGGGTAGAAGTACAGGACCACGTCGTGGCCCTTGAGTGCGGAGAGCTTCATCTGCTTGCCGCCGGTGGCGGGGAGGGAGAAATCCGGGACCTTCTTGCCGGGGGCGAGCTTGCTCATGTGACTCCCGTAGGTTCAGCCCTTGATGGGCTCCATGATGGCGTCGAGGTTGAGGTTGTCGCAGAACTCCATGAACTCCTCGCGCAGCCGGCCCACGTGGGTGTCGGCTGGGATGTTCACGGCCATTTGCACTGCGAACATGGGCGCACCGGTGTGCGCGGCGGTGTAGCTGCGGGTGGAGAGGTCGGCCACGCCGATGTTGCGCTGGGCGAAGAAGTCCGCGAGGTTGAAGATGATTCCCGGCTGGTCCAGGCACACCACGTCCACGGCATAAGGGAGCAGGTCTTCACGCGGCTCCCGCTCCTTGGTGCGGCGTGCGGCCAGGGTCAGGCCCAGCTTCTTCTCGAGCTTGGGCAGGGTGCCTTCCAGCTTGGTGACGGTGTTCCAATTGCCGGAGATCAGCAGCAGCATGGAGAAGTCGGCGCCAAGCACGGTCATGCGCGACTCGACCACGTTGCAGCCGCTCTCTTTGACGGCCTTGGTGAGGTCGTGGAGGATGCCGGGCCGGTCCTCCGCCAGGACCGAGACCACCAGGAACTGTTTCATGCGGGCTCGCAGCGGGCTAACCGACCGGCGGAACGGGATGGCAGCAGTGTAGCCGGTTTCCGCGGGTCCGCAACCGGAGACGGCGGTCCCGGCGCTGGCGATGGCGCCGGGCGGCCGGTAAAATGGCGTTTTCCCCTCCAAGGTCCGCATCCGCATGTTCCAGGGAAGCATGGTGGCGCTGGTCACGCCCATGGCCGACGACGGCCGGCTGGACCTGGCGGCGCTCGACGCACTGGTGGAATGGCAGCTCTCCCAGGGCACCGATGCCATCGTGGCCATCGGCACCACCGGCGAAGCCTCGACCCTGGAAGGGGACGAGCAGTTCGAGGTGGTGGCGCGCTGCGTGCGGGCCGTCAAGGGCCGCGTGCCGGTGATCGCCGGCGCGACCTCCAATTCCACTGCCCATGCTGTGCAGCTCTCGCGCCGGGCCGAGGCGGTGGGCGCGGACGCGGTGCTGAGCGCCGCGCCTTACTACAACAAGCCCATGCAGGAAGGCCTATACCGGCATTTTAAGGCCGTGGCCGAGGCGGTCTCGATCCCGGTGCTGCTCTACAACGTGCCGAGCCGCAGCGTGGCGGACATCCTGCCGGAGACCGTGGAGCGCCTCGCCAAGCTGCCCAACGTCAAGGGCATCAAGGAGGCGACGGGCGATCTGAAGCGCGCCGCCGAGATCCGCCGGCGTTGCGGCGCCGAGTTCCTGCTCATCAGCGGCGACGACGCCACTGCCCGGGAGTTCATGCTGCAGGGCGGGCAGGGGGTGATCTCGGTCACCGCTAACGTGGCGCCGAAGCAGATGCACGAGCTGTGCGTGGCGGCCCGCGCCGGCGACGCCGCCAAGGCCGGCGCCATCGACGCCGAGCTCGCGCCGCTGCACAAGGCCCTGTTCGTCGAGAGCAACCCCATCCCCGTGAAGTGGGCACTGAAGGAGATGGGCCGCATCCCGGCCGGCATCCGCCTGCCGCTCACGCCCCTGGCCGCCGACGCGCAAGCCGCCGTGCGTTCGGCGCTCAAGGCCACCCGCGCCCTGGCATGACCTCCAAATAAGCCCATCCCCAAGGTACGCATGAAATCCCATCACCTGTCCCTGTCCCTGACGGTCCTGGCCTGCCTGCTGGCTTCCTGCAGCGGCACGCGTCCTTGCGGAGACTCCCATCCTTATCGCGCCAATCGCCCCATCCCGCCGCTGCAGGCGCCGGCGGGAGTGACCCTGCCGAAGCCCGACCCGGCCTATCTGGTCCCGGGCGCCAGCACCAAGGTGCCGGCCACCACGGCTCCGGCGGCGGGCACCGCGGCGGCTCCCTGCTACGTGGTGCCGCCCTCGGTGCTGACCAAGGAAGACATGACCCGGTCCGCGAAGCCGGCGCCCGCCAAACCTGCTCCGGCCGCCACCACCAAGGTCCCGGCAGCTTCCACGGTGGCCAAGCCGCCGGCGAGTCCGGCGCCCACGGCCTCGACGCAGCCGAATCTTGCGGCCGGAGGCCCCTTGGAGTAACCTGCCGCGCCTTTTGCCCCGCCACTCGGGCAAAAAGTCGTAAAGGTTTAGTTTTCCGGAGAGGTGTCCGAGTGGGTGAGGGCGGGGCGAGCCGCTCGCAACCGCCCGAACGCGAGGCATGGATGCCGAGCCGGGTGAGGCCGCGAAGCGGCCGAACAAGCCGGACAGGTCGTCCGGCCCCGCAAGCTCTACAAGTTAAAGGTCATTGGAGAGGTGTCCGAGTGGTTTAAGGAGCACGCCTGGAAAGTGTGTATACGGTAACCCCGTATCGCGGGTTCGAATCCCGCCCTCTCCGCCAGTACCAAAAGAAACGGGGCCCTCTTGGGGCCCCGTTTCTTTTGGTCTTGTGGAGAAGATGTCGGATTCGGACCCGCGATACCTAATCCGGTTGGGTTCGACTGATTCGCCGGGAGCGAATCAGGACCGCCGAAGGCGGGCCGCGCGAAGCGCGGGAGCACCCAGGGATGGGGGCGAACAATCCCGCCCTCTCCGCCAGTAACTGAGTGAAAGGACCCGCCAGGGTCCTTTTGCTTTTGTGGTTGGCTGACAGAGCGGGATTCGAACCCGCGGGCTGATATATAAGCAAACTGGCCGACGTTGCGGGCCGTCTCTACTCAGTACTTCCGCAGGGAGCGAATCGGGACCGCCGAAGCGGGGCGAAGCCGGCGTGCTGGCCGAGCGTCTGGACAGGATGTCCAGGCTGGAAGACGCTCCAGGGATGGTCGTGGTCGAATATTTACGAGCAATTTTTTTTGCTTGAACGGCGGGTCCCCAACCCCCATCATTACCAAGTCAAGGGCAGCTCGCGCCGGCTCCCCGGCCGTGACGCGCTGCAAACCCCGCCAGGCCCGGAAGGGAGCAACGGTAGCAGAGGCTTCGCGGGCCGGATCTGGCCGGCGCGGGCGGCCACCACATCCCACATATATGCCGTGAGCGGGTCTGTTAAAGTACCCGCTGACGGCGTTTTAGCCCCGGAAACCCCGAGCCTTCATGTCCTATCAGGTCTTGGCGAGAAAATGGCGCCCACGCAACTTCGCGGAGATGGTGGGCCAGGAGCACGTGTTGCGGGCGCTCATCAATGCCCTCGACCATGACCGCCTGCACCATGCCTTCCTGTTCACCGGCACCCGCGGCGTCGGCAAGACCACCATCGCCCGCATCCTCGCCAAGTCCCTGAATTGCGAGACCGGCATGACCTCGCGGCCTTGCGGCGTCTGCAGCGCCTGTCAGGAGATCGACGCGGGCCGTTTCGTGGATCTCATCGAGGTGGATGCAGCCTCCCGCACCGGCGTGGACGACACCCGTGAACTGCTGGACAACGTGCAGTACGCGCCGAGCCGCGGCCGTTACAAGGTCTACCTCATCGACGAAGTGCATATGCTCTCCAAGAGCGCGTTCAACGCGCTGCTGAAGACCCTGGAGGAGCCGCCGCCGCACGTGAAGTTCCTGCTGGCCACCACCGACCCGCAGAAGATCCCGGTGACGGTGCTGTCGCGCTGCCTGCAGTTCAACCTCAAACGCCTGCCGGAGAGCCTGATCTCCGGGCGCATCACCCACATCCTGGACGCCGAGAAGATAGAGTACGAAGCACCGGCGGTGGCGCTGCTGGCCCACGCGGCCGACGGCAGCCTGCGCGACGCACTCAGCCTCCTCGATCAGTCCATCGCCTTCGGCGGCGGCGAGGTCAAGGATGCCGACGTGCGCAGCATGCTCGGCACCATCGAGCGCACCCACGTGAGGGCCTTGCTGGAGTCCCTGGCCAGCCGCAACGGCGCCGCGGCGCTGGCGGCGGTGGCGCAGTTGGACGAGCGGGCCCCGGACTATCAGTTGGTATTGGACGACCTGGCCTCGGCCCTGCAGCGCATCGCCATCGCCCAGGCGGTACCCCAGGCCGCCGCCGAGTTCGACGAGGCCGAGAGCATCAAGGCGCTGGCGGCGCGGCTAGACCCAGCAGACGTGCAGCTCTATTACCAGATCGCGCTCATGGGCAAGCGCGACCTGGGGCTCGCGCCTTCGCCGCGCGCAGGTTTCGAGATGACGCTGCTGCGTATGCTGGCCTTCCAGCCCGTGGATGGCACACCGGCACTGGCGAACAGCGGCGGCTCCATGGCGATGTCGCAAGCGCCGGCCGCGGCTTCAGCGGCGCCCGCGGCCCAGCCCGCCGCGTCGGCTGCGGCACTGGCAGCGCAGGCTGCGGTGAAATGGAGCGAGCCGGACTGGAATGCATTGATGGAGAGCCTCGGTCTCAAGGGCGCCGCCCAGCAGTTGGCGGCGAACTGCGTGTACCGGCGCCGCGAGGGCGGCACCGTGCACCTGGAGATCGACGCCGCTCACCAGCACATGGTCACCGGCCAACTGCTGGGTCGCCTGGAGGAGGCGCTGTCGCGCCACTACGGCGAGACTCTCAGGGTGAAGATCCAGGCGGGCGAGGGGGCCCTGGCGACTCCTGCCAAGCTCGATCAGCAGCGGGAAGCGGACAAGCTGACGGCGGCGCGGGAAGCCATCGCCGCGGACCCCAACGTCCGCGACCTCTGTGACACCTTCGGTACCCAGGTGAACCCGGACCTGGTGAAACCCGCCGATTGAGCGGGCTTCCACTTATATATATGGAGTGACTGCAGATGCGTGGCGGACTTGGCAACATGATGAAGCAGGCGCAGCAGATCCAGGAGAACATGCGCCGCGCCCAGGAAAACCTGGAGAAGCTGGAGGTGGTGGGCGTCGCTGCCGGCGGCAAGGTCAGCGTGACCCTGAGCGGCAAGCACCAGGTGCGCCGCGTCCACATCGACCCGGAGCTGCTGAAGGGCGACGCGGAGATGCTGGAGGACCTCATCGCCGTCGCCAGCAACGACGCTGCGGGCAAGGTGGAGGCCGCCATGAAGGAGAGCTTCTCCGGCATCGGCCTCCCGCCCGGGATGAAACTTCCTTTCTGATATATGTCTGAAAAACACCATCCAGGGTTTTTCAGACTCGGCGAATCCGGTGCATGCCCGGATTCGCCTCCGCTCCGCGCCCGGTGCATCCCTGCACCGTGTGGGTTATGAACAAAGCGGTGATTTGATGGCTTACTCTCCGTTATTGCAGAAGCTGGTGGATTCGCTGCGCTGCCTGCCGGGGGTGGGCCCCAAGTCGGCCCAGCGCATGGCCTTCCAGCTCCTGGAGCGCAACCGTGAAGGCGCGCTGGCGCTGGCACAGGCGCTGCAGGCGGCCATGCAGGGTATCGGCCACTGCGAGCGCTGCCGCATGTTCACCGAAGGCAAGCTCTGCGAGACCTGCGCCAACCCCAAGCGCGATGCCTCACTGGTATGCGCGGTGGAGACCCCGGCGGACGTGAACGCCATCGAAGGTGCTACCGGTTACCGCGGCCAGTATTTCGTGCTCATGGGCCATCTCTCGCCCCTGGACGGCATCGGCCCGGAAGAATTGGGCTTGGCCCTTCTGGAGAGGCGCTTGGACGAGGGCGGGGTGCGGGAACTGATCCTCGCCACCAACCCCACGGTGGAAGGCGAAGCCACTGCCCACTATCTCGCGGAACTGGCTCAGCGCCGCGGTATCCGCGCCACCCGCATCGCCCACGGCGTGCCCATCGGCGGCGAGCTGGAATACATCGACGGCGGCACACTGTCCCACGCCTTCAGCGGCCGGCAGGACGTGCGGTGATGCTCCCTGCGGCCGGACGGTAAGGAGGCGGCTATGGCGGAGTGCCTGTTCTGCAAGATGGTGTCCGGCGAGATCAAGCCGGACATGGTGCACCAGGATGCGGACCTGATCGCGTTCCGCGACATCGCGCCCCAGGCACCGACCCATGTGCTGATCGTGCCGCGCCGGCACATCGCCAGTCTCGACACCGCGAGACCGGAAGATGCGGAACTGCTGGGCAAGCTGCTGTTGGCGGCCCAGAAGATCGCGCGCCAGGAAGGCATCGCCGCTTCAGGCTATCGCACCGTCAACAACTGCAATACCGACGCAGGACAGACGGTGTTCCATGTGCACGTGCATCTGCTCGGCGGAAAGAAGCTCGTCACGCCGTTCGGGTGAGCAGCGGCAGTCACGAAGCCGGGAAGGTGGCCACGCCAGCCCGAGCTTCCATTTTCTGACCGCTAGCCTAGTTCGCTGCGTTTTAACCTTCTTTCGCTAGTCGAACTTCCGATCTTTGGCCTGCTGCATCGTCGTCATCAGCCATCTGTAACTGGTGTAGCGGCTTTTCGGTAACACTTCTTTCTCTACCGCTTCCTTCACAGCACAGCCCGGTTCCTGCAGGTGCAGGCAGTTGGCGAAACGGCAATCCTCCGCGATGGCGCGTATGTCCCGGAACAACGCGCCGATCTCGGAGGGGTCGCGGATGGCCAGCTCCAGGTCCCGCACCCCCGGTGAGTCCACCAGCGCGCCGCCTTGGGCCAAGGGATGCAGGGTGGTGGAGGTGGTGGTATGGCGGCCTTCGTCGGTGGCGGCGGAGAGCTCGTCGATGCGGTGACCTGCGTCCGGCACCAGCGCGTTCAGTAGCGAGGATTTCCCCACGCCGGACTGACCCACCAGCATGCTGTCGTGGCCCTTCAGCGCCGCGGCGAAGCCGGCCAGCCCCGTCTCGTCCCTGGTGCTCACCTCATATAAGGGATAGTCGAGACCGTTCAGGTAGCTGAGGCGCCGCCCCAGGCCCCCGTCGTCATCCTCATCCACCAGGTCCAGCTTGTTCAGCACGATGCCGGCCTCGATGCGCATGCCCTCTATGGCGGCCAGGTACTTGTCCATGAGGAACAGCTCAGGGCTGGGGATCGGCGCCAGCACCATGAACACCCGGTCCAGGTTGGCGACCGCCGGCACCGCGCGGCCGCGGGCATCGGCCTTGCTGAACAGGGAACGGCGCGGCAGTACTGCGACGATGCGTGGCTCCGGGTCCGTGGCCACCTGTACCCGGTCGCCGCACACCGGCTGCACCGACCGCCCGGCGGTGAGGCAGACGAGGCGCGCCCCGTCGCCGGTCTCTACCACGAAGCGGCGGCCGTGACCGGCTACCACCCGGGCTTCGCGTGGGCCGCTCATCTACCTGATTGCAGGCGGGCGATGCGGCTCAGGGCCGGCGGGTGGGAATCATAGAAGGCGGAGTGCAGCGGATCGGGTGTGAGCGTGGAGGCATTGTCCCGGTACAGCTTCACCAGCGCCCGTACCAGGGCGGCGCCGTCGGCCTGGGCACGCGCGTAAGCGTCCGCCTCGAACTCATGCTTGCGAGACCAAGCCGAGCCCAGGGGCTCCAGCAGCAGCAGGAAAGGGGGCAACAGCAGCGTGAACAGCAGCAGCGCCATGTAGCCGGAGGGCGCAGCGACGCCAAGGCCGGTGTAGAACCAGTCCCGGGTCGAGAGCCAGCCCAGCAGCGCGAGGCCGGCGAGGCCCAGCGCCGCCGTGAGCACCAAGCGCTGGATCACGTGCTTGAGCTTGAAGTGGCCGAGCTCGTGGGCGAGCACCGCCTCGATCTCCTCGGGCTGCAGCGTCGCCATCAGGGTGTCGAAGAACACGATGCGCTTGTTGGAGCCGAAGCCGGTGAAGTACGCATTCCCATGGGCCGATCGCGTGGACCCGTCCATCACGAACACGCCCTGGCTCTTGAAGCCGCAGCGGCTGAGCAGGCCTTCGATGCGGGTCTTCAGGCCTTGGTCGGTCAAGGGCGAGAACTTGTTGAACAGGGGTGCGATGAACTTTGGGTAAGCCCAGGTCAGCACCAGGCTGAATCCGAACCACAGCGCCCAGACGTACAGCCACCACAGGTCGCCGGACCACTTCATCAAGGCCAGCGCTGCGTACAGCAGCGGCACTCCCAGCGCCACGGCCAGCAGCGTGGACTTGAGGAGGTCCAGCGTCCAGATGCGCCAGGTGGTGCGGTTGAAGCCGAAATCTGCCTCGATGCCGAAGGTGGAGTAGAGGCTCAGGGGCAGGCCGATGAGCGCGTTCACCACGGCGAAGCTCGCGATCACCAGTACGCCGGTGCTGAGATAACTGAAGGGCAGGCCGCGCCACAACCCGTCCAGCGCGGCGAGTCCTCCCCCCAAGGTCCAGATCAGCACCACCGCGAAGTCCAGCAGCAGGCTGAGACGTCCGAGCCGGCCCTTGGCGGCGGTGTAGTCCGCCGCCTTGCGATGGGAGTCGAGGCCGATGTCGGCGGCGAACGGCGCCGGCACCGCGTCGCGGTGATGCATCACATGGCGGGTCTGACGCAGGCTCAGCCACAGGCGTAAGACCAGCGCCAGGACCAGCGCCACCACGAAGACCAGCGAGAGGGGGTTCATGCGCGCCATTCTAAGCCATGCATTCCGGGATGGGCAGGCGCCCGAGGCCGCGCTAGACTACGGCGACTTGCCCATCTATCACGTTGATGACAACCATGGCGCTAGACGCTGAGAACCTCATCTGGATCGACCTGGAGATGACCGGGCTCGACGTCGCCAACGACCACATCCTCGAGATCGCCACCCTGGTCACCGACAAGCAGCTCACGTTGCTGGAGGAAGGTCCGGTGCTGGCGGTGCACCATGACGATGCGGTACTGGCGGCCATGGGCGAATGGTGCACGCGCCAACATGGCCAATCAGGGCTCACCGAACGGGTCCGGCAGAGCCGCGTCTCCATGGTGGAGGCGCAGCAGGCCACGCTGGAATTCCTGCGCCGGCACGTGCCGCCCAACGCCTCGCCCATGTGCGGCAACAGCATCTGCCAGGACCGCCGCTTCCTGGCGCGACAGATGCCGGAGCTGGAGCGTTTCTTCCACTACCGCAACCTGGACGTGAGCACGCTCAAGGAACTGGCCAAGCGCTGGGCGCCGGGCGTGGCGTCCGGCTTCACCAAGGAATCCAGCCACCTCGCCATGTCCGACAT
>Ga0207664_10001742_pt1 | contig 14334 bp, 14 predicted proteins | sample LARL83metaG_FD_184349 | JGI IMG/M metagenome (GOLD analysis project Ga0207664, IMG submission 184349) | Corn, switchgrass and miscanthus rhizosphere microbial communities from Kellogg Biological Station, Michigan, USA - LAR L8-3 metaG... | ecosystem: Host-associated > Plants > Roots >...
CAGCCTCACCAGCAGGCAGCACCGCGAGCGCCTGCCGGCTGCGGATGAACTCCTCGAGCTCGCGCTCATAGAGATACGTGTGCAGGTCGGGCATGAACGGCAGCACGCGGCGCTGCTCGACGAAGTCCTCGAAGGCGTCAAAGGTGCTCCGCTCGGCCTTGAACCCCATCAAGCTCGCCGCTCGCTCGACGTTCAGGGATCGGCCCCAGCGGAGCAGGTCGAGCAGCTGCGGCGAGAGGAAGGCGAGGCCCAGCGCGCGCAGCGTCAGGGCGGTCATGCCGAGGCCGGCCGGCGGCAGCAGCGGAGCGTGCGGCTTGCCCGCCGCGGCGAGGATTCGCGTCAGCGGCGCGGGGTCGGGCGTCGCGATGTTGTAGGTGCCGGGCGGCGCGTCCAGCGCCGCGATGGTGAGGGCGCGGACGCAGTCGTCGCGATGGATCAGCTGCATGATCGGGTCGTAGCCGAGCACGGTCGGCACCAGCGGTAGGTCGAGGTACCGCGCGAGCGGCTGCGGCTCCTCGGCGTTGAGCGCGTTGCTGAACCGCAGAGCGATCGGCGTGACCTGCGGGTTGCGGACGGCGAAGTCCGCCAGCATCGCCTCCACCTCGATGATGTCGCGCACGAAAGCGTGGCCCGAGTTCACGTCGAGGCGCCGGTCCTCGCGTACGAAGGCGGGCAGGTTGTAGCGGCAGCCGTAGACATGCCCGGACGACTTGATCACGATCCGGGTCACCGGCGAGTCGACGCCGGCACAACCCGCCAGGAGGTTGAGCGTGCCGATCACGTTGGTCTCGTGCGCCCGCTGGCGGTTCAGGTCGAAGGAGTCGATCGTCGTGCTGGTGTGCACGACCGTGTCGATGCCGACCGCCCGCACGAGCTTGCCGATCAGCGAGTGCCGGATGTCGAGGTCGATGAAGTCGGCCCGGCCGAGGTCGTAGCGCGGCTCCTCGGTATCGATGCCGATCACCTCGGCGACGCGGGGATCCTCCTGCAGCCGCTGCACGGTGAGGGCTCCCCACCACCGGGCGACCCCGGTGACGAGGACGCGGCGATTCCCAGCCATGGCTTGGAGATTAGAGCAGGGAGGCGATCGTCTCTGAGAGCCGCTCGGCGAGCATCACGGTCGGGAAGTGGATGAAACCGGACGGCGGCTCCGGGATGATGGAGGCGTCAACCACCCAGAGGCCCTCGGTGCCTTTGACGCGCCCGTCCAGCTCCACGACCGAGCCCAGCGCGCAGGTGCCGACCACGTGTGGAATGGAATACTCCTCGGCGCGGATCTTCGCCTCGAGCTTGGCGTCGTCATCCTCGGGCGCCAGTCCGAAGACCTCCAGGGCGTGGCGGTAGGCCTCCATCAGGCGCCGCAGGTCAAAGCCATCCTCGAGGTTGGGTAGGCGGATCACCGGGGGGTCGTTCGGATCGGCCGAGCGCAGCCGGACGGAACCACGCGATCGCGGCCTCATCAGCAGGACCTCGACGCCGTGCTCCGCCGGGTCGCCGTCGGGGTCGCCGATCCAGTACATGAGGTCCGGCGGTCCGTCCGGAGGGGCTTCCGGGCTGCGGAAGGTGGTGATGCTGTGGAGGACCGGGTTCGACGCCACACCCTGGTATCCCAGGTCGAGGAAGACGCCGGGGTGATCGCCCAGGTTCTGGCCGACGCCCGCCAGGTCCACGCCGGAGCGGAGCAGCACGGTGGGGCTGCCATAGACGCCGGCGCAGAGAATGACAGCGCCGGCGGAGAGCTCGGTGCCATCGGCCAGGCGAACACCCGTCGCGCGCGTCTGCTCCATGAGCACCCGATCCACCGGCGCGCCGGCGCGCACCTCGAGCCCGTCCGGCGCGAGGCCCAGGTACGCGTCCGCGGTGGTCACGCGGTGGCCGTCGGCCGTGTTCATCGGCATCCGCCCGACCCCGACGGCCCCGGGGCGATTGTGGTCGTCGACCCACGCGTGCCCGTGCGCCGTCAGCGCTTCGATCGCTCGCTGCGTCTCGGGTGAGAAGTCGCGGTCGAGGTAGCGGCGCGAAGGCAGCGGCCCGCTGTCGCCGTGCCAGGGCTCGTGTCCGAAGTCGGCGTCAGACTCGAGCCGCCGGAAGTAAGGGAGGACCTCGTCCCAGCTCCAGCCGTCGCCCCAGGCGGCGTAGTCGCCGGGGTGGCCGCGAGGGGTGAAGCGGGTGAGCCAGCCCGTCCCCCCGAGCAGCTTTTTCCGCCAGACGTGGCGGGCGTCGTGCACGCCGTCCGGCTCGGACATGAAGCCCCAGTCGAGGGACTCGCGATCGATGATCCAGCCGTCGCGGAGCGAATCCGGCAGGTCCGAGCGCCGGTCGGGGCCTGCCTCGAGGAGCAGTACGGCCTTGCCTGCCTGTGCCAGCCGCGTCGCGACGACGCACCCGGCGGCGCCCCCGCCGACGACGATCACCTCAGGCATGGCGCCGGAGCTTACGCGAGGGGACACAAATCTCTCCCCCGCTTGACGGGGGAGTCCGGCCGCGAAGCCGGGAGGGGCGCGTGAATCGCCACCTCAGTTGGGGCCACGGCACGCCCCCTCCGTCGCGCATGCGCGCGACACCTCCCCGTCAAGCGGGGAGGAGATTTCTTCTCCCTCTAGGTCCGCTTGATCACGTCGCGCTCCATCGCGGCCGTCGCCTCCGCGGCGACCGAGGCCAGGGGCCACTTCTGGTGGCGCAGCGCCCACTCCAGCTGGCGGAGCAGCGAGTAGAGGCCCTTCATCGCCTTGATGGCGTCGCCGATGTCGACGTTGGGCGGCAGGGGGATGGAGTCCAGCGACTCGCCCGAGGCCCAGCGGTAGGCGAAGTCGATGTAGTCGTGTGACGGCGGCCGCAGGTTCGGCTCGTCGAGGTCCCGCTCCAGGTCGGCGAACCGGAAGTAGAGCGAGCGGACCAGCCGAGCAGTCTGGGCCACGGCATGCGAGGGGTAGCGACGCGCCTGCCGCGGCCCCCGGTCGCGCTGGCGGTCCTCGGCCGTCAGCATCACGAGCACGGCGCAGAGCTCCGGCGCGGTCAGGCCTTCGAACCACTCGAGGCCGATCGCCTCGACGACCAGGATCGTGTTCTCGCCGTAGACGCGCGAGGCGAGCAGCCCCTTGGCGGTCGGCTTGTCGTCGGCGAGGAACCCGGTCTCGGCCAGGATCGACCGGAGCCGGCGCAGCTTGCGCGCGTACTCGTCGAACTGACCTTCGACCTGCTTCTCGCCGTCGGCGAGCTCCCGCTCCAACGTGCGAATCTCGCCATAGGCGTGCACGTGCTCGCCCCAGTTGTGGCAGTGCACCACCTTCAGTCCCCGCTGCTGATGCAGCAGGTTCCGGCCCTCCGACTCCAGCCGGTCGATCTGCTGCCCCGTCAGCCCCCTCGCGCGCTGCCGCCCCCGGGCCCGCCGGGACACGCCGTGCTCGCGGCGGAGCCGGCGCAGCTCGACGCGGATCGCGCGCCGCCGGTCCTCGATGCGGAAGTAGTCGGCCACCTCGCCGATCCGATGGCACTTCGGCCAGAGCCGGCGCTGGTCCTCGAGCTGCGTCCGCACGTTGACGAGCCGCTCGCCGGCGGACTCCGCGGCGAGAGTCTTCTGGAACTGGCCGAATGACCGCTGCATCAGCTGCTCCGCATCCTCGGGCGAGTAGATCCGCAGCAGGTTGAGGGCCATGTTGTAGTTCGGCAGGAACTTGGACTCGACGACGAGCCCTTCGCCCATCGCGACCTCGTAGATGGTCCCGATCTCGACGTCCGACTCCTTGAGGATCGCGCCGTGGCCGATGACGTCGATGCCGCGGCGGCCGGCGCGGCCCATGAGCTGGGTCAGCTCGCCCGTCGTCAGGTTGGAGAAGTTCACGCCGTCGAACTTCGTGAAGCTGGAGACGACGACCGCACGCGCCGGCATGTTGATGCCCAGCGACAGCGTCTCGGTGGCGAAGACGACCTTGATCAGTCCGGCCTGGAATAGCTCCTCGACGAGCTCCTTGTGGTACGGCAGCAGCCCGGCGTGGTGGACCGCGAGCCCGCGGCGGAGCATCTCGGCGTCCACCATCCGGCGGTAGAGCGCCGCCTCGTCGGGGTCGCGCAGCGACTCGAGGCGCGCGCTCGACGCGCGTTCGATCTCAGCCTTCTCGGCGCCGTCGGTCAGGTCGATCTCGTGGTAGGAGCAGCGCTGCAGGGCGTCGCGGCAGCCGCGCCGGCTGAAGATGAAATAGATCGCGGGCAGCATCTGCAGGCGGCTCAGCTCGTCGATCACGCCGAGGAGGTCGTTCGAGGGCAGGCGGTTGTAGCCGCGGATGCGGTAGTCCGCCTCCTCCTGGCGCGACGCCCGGGCCCAGGTGCGCTGGTCGATGCCGCCATCGGGCGCGAACAGGGGAAGGAAGCGGTTCTGCATCGCCAGCCAGAGCTTCAGCTCGACCGGCCGCTGCTCGTGGAAGACGGTCGCCACCGGCCCCCGGTTGGCGGACATCCAGTCCGCGATCTCCTGGTAGTTGCCGATCGTCGCCGAGAGCCCGACCAGCTTGATGTGGCTCGGCGCCTGGATGATCACCTCCTCCCAGACCGAGCCGCGAGGGAAGTCGTCGATGTAGTGCACCTCGTCGAGGACCACGTAGTCCACGCCGTCCAGCCGCGCGGGGTCCTCGTAGATGAGGTTGCGCAGGATCTCCGTGGTCATCACGACCACCGGGGCGTCGTCGTTGATCGTGTTCTCGCCGGTGACCAGCCCCACCAGGTCGTCGCCATGCGCCTGCTGGAAGTCGCGGAACTTCTGGTTGCTCAGCGCCTTCAGCGGCGTGGTGTAGATGGCCTTGCGGCCACTCTTGAGCGCGCGGAAGATCGCGTACTCGGCGACCACGGTCTTGCCGGAGCTGGTCGGCGCGCTGACGAGCACGCCGCGGCCCTCGTCGAGCTTCTGGCAGGCCTCGGCCTGGAAACGGTCGAGGGGCCAGGGCAGCGTGGCCTGGAACTCTTCTATCAGAGCGTCATGAACTCCGTGGCGACGTCGGCGACCACCGCCTCGCCGGCGTTGCGCTCGACGAAGGCGACCACCTTGTTCAGCACCTCGCCGACGTGCTGCCGGTCCTCGCTGACGGCCGCGATGGCGACCTCCGCCAGCTGCCACCGGTCGCGCTCGCCGACCTCGGCGGCGGCGACCTTGAACTCGTCGCGCACGCGGCGGAGGAGCCCGCCCACCACGTGCCGCTTCGACTTCAGCGATTCGCTCTCCGGGATGTGCAGGGTCAGTCTCAAGACGCCCAGAGCGGCCATGTCACGATTGTCGTCAATGGCCGCCGCCGCCGATGAAGCGCTCTTCGAGCTCCTGCGCATTCCGAGCATCAGCGCGCTGCCGGAGCACGCGGACGACGTCGAGCGGGCGCGCCAGCTGGTGGTGGACCGCCTGCGCCGCCTCGGCTTCGAGATCGAGCTGGCGCCTGGGGTCATCTCGGCCGAATGGATGGGCCGCCCCGGCAAGCCGGTCCTCGGCATCTACGGGCACTACGACGTGCAGCCGCCCGATCCCCTCGACCTCTGGGAGACGCCTCCGTTCGAGCCCACCGTCCGCGATGGCTACGTCTACGCGCGCGGCGCCGTGGACAACAAGGGGCAGCTTGTCGCCAACCTGATGGCGGTGGAGGGGGCCTTCGCCGAGGGCGGGCCGCCGGTCAACGTCCGCTTCCTGATCGAGGGGGAGGAGGAGATCGGCGGGCGCTCGCTGCCCGACTTCGTCCGCGCCAACGCGGAACGGCTGCCCACCGATTACATGTCGCTCATCGACGGCTACTTCGTCGCGCCTGGCATCCCGAGCCTGATCACCGCGCTGCGCGGGCTGCTCTACGTCGAGATCGAGGTGACCGGACCGGCGGTCGACCTCCACTCGGGCATGTTCGGCGGCGTCGCGCCGAACCCGTTCAACTCGCTGGTCTGGATGCTTGCGGGCCTGAAGGACCGCGGCGGCCGCGTGCTGATCCCGGGCTTCTACGACAGCTGGCGCGCTCCTACGAAGGAGGAGATCGAGAGCTGGTCGAAGCTGCCCTACGGCGAGGAGGCGCGGCTGCTCGCGACCATGGGCGCGCGAGCGTTGGAGGGTGAGTCCGACTTCACGCCGATCGAGCGGATCTGGGCGCGACCGACGCTCGATGTCCACGGCATTCGCGGCGGCTTCATCGGCGAGGGCCAGAAGACGGTGATCCCATCGCAGGCGCTGGCGAAGGTTTCGATGCGGCTGGTGCCCGACCAGGACCCGGAGGAGATCCTGGCGTCGCTGCGCTCGCACCTCTCGACGCTGGCGACTCCGGGCGTGTCCTTCGAGGTCCGCGTGATGTCCATGACCCGGCCGGTGCTGTGCGGCGTGGACCATCCCGGCGTGGCGGCCGCGCGGCGGGCCTACGCCGCGGCGTTTGGATCGGAGCCGGTCCTGGCCCGCGAGGGCGGCTCGGTGCCGGTCAGCCTCGAGCTGCAGGAGGCGCTCGGCGCCAAGATGATCGTCAGCGGCTTCGGACTGCCCGACGACGGGATGCACTCGCCGAACGAGCGCTTCAGCCTCGACCAGTTCCACCGCGGCATCGAGTTCACCGAGCGGCTGATGCATGAGCTCGCCGCCGATTAACCGCGCTGAGCTCGCCCGCGACCTGGTCGCGGCGGCCTGGCTGGAGGGCGACTTCGTGCTCCGCTCCGGCCGGCGGTCGAAGTATTACTTCGACAAGTACCTCTTCGAGACGCAGCCGGCGATCCTGCGCCGCGTCGCCACGCTGCTGGCGGGGCTGGTGCCCCCGGCGACGCAGCGGCTGGCGGCGCCCGAGCTGGGCGCGATCGTGCTCGGAGCGGCCGTGTCTTTGGAGACCGACCTGCCCCTGGTCCTGATCCGGAAGGAGGCTAAGGAGTACGGCACCGCCAAGGCTCTCGAGGGCCGGCTGGAGCCGGGCGAGCGCGTGTGCCTGATCGAGGACGTGCTGACGACCGGCGGCGAGGCGATCCGGTCGGCCGGGAAGGTGCGCGAGGCGGGCGCGGAGCTGCTGCGGCTGATCGCGGTGCTCGACCGCGAGGAGGGCGCGGACGAAAACCTGGCGGCGGCCGGGATCGAGTTCGCCGCCCTGTTCCGGCGGTCCGAGCTGCCCGTCTCTTCTTGACGCTGCTGCGCCTGCCCGGCGCGATCGACGCGCACGTTCACAGCCGCGACCCGGGCTACCCGGAGAAGGAGGACTTCACATCTCTGTCTGCCGCTGCGCTGGCGGGCGGCGTCACGACGGTGCTGGACATGCCGAACAACGTGCCGGCGCCCGATACCGGCGAGGCCCTGCAGCTGAAGGCGGCGTTCGTCGGGGACCGGGCGGGCGTGAACTTCGGGCTCTGGGGCTTGATCCGCTCCTCCTCCACGGCTGACCAGCTGCGAAGCCTCGCCGAGGCGGGCGCGATCGGGTTCAAGGCCTACCTCGGCTACGCGTACCGGCATTCGCTGCGGTCGGTGACCTACTCACCTGCCGCGGCCGGCGATCCCGACCTGGAGGCCCCGCCGTCCTACGACACCCTGGACCGGCTGGGGCCGGTGCTGGCTTCTTTGGGTTTGCCGGTGGCCGTGCACGCTGAGGACCCGGAGCTCCTGGTGGGCGCAACCCGGCCGGTTGCTTCCTACGGCGACCTGCTGGCATCGCGGCCGGCAGAGGCGGAGGCCCTCGCCGTCCGCCGCTGCTGCGAGCTGGCGCGGCAGCACGGCTTTCGGCTTCATGTCGTGCACCTGGCGTCGGCCCTGGGCGTGGAGGAGATTCGGCGCGCCCGCGCTCGCGGCGGCCTGTCGCTGTCCGTCGAGACGTGCCCGCAGTATCTCTGGCTCTGTGACGAGGACTTCGAGCGCGTCGGGCCGTGGATGAAGATGTTTCCGCTGATCCGCACGGCGGACGACCGGGACGCTGTGCGCTCGGCTCTGCTGGACGGCGTGATCGACACGGTGGGCACCGACCACGCGCCGCACACCGCGGCGGAGAAAGATCGCGCCTTGGGGGAGGCGCACGCCGGCAGCCCGGGCGTGCAGTGGCTCTATGTGTCGGCGCTGGAGTTCGCGCGCCGCTTCGGGGGCGACCCGCTGCAGGCGGTGCGCTGGGTGGTCGAGCGCCCGGCAGAGATCTTCGGGATCGAGCCCAACGGCGAGGTGGAGATCGACGACGCCGCTGTCACGCGCGCCGGCGAGGGCGCGCTGTCGCGCCAGCCGCGCTCAGCCCTGGACGGCCAGGAGTTCGGCTTCCGCGTCCAGAGGGTCGACGTCCCGGACCGAGGCCGCTGGGTGCGGCCGACAATCGAGGCGTGACCCGCAGCGACGTGGTGAGGGCCATCCGCCGGCGGATGGCCGTCCTGCGATGCACCAACCCGGCAATCCGCCGGCGGATGGCTCCCTGATGGCTGCAAGCGAGAGGCCCGAGCTCAAGCGAGTCCGCGCCATCTGCGTCGCCCTGCCTGAGGTGGAGGAGCGCCTCAGCCATGGGTCGCCCGCCTTCTTCACCAAGAACAAGCAGTTCCTGCACTACTGGGACAACCACCACGACGACGGGTGGCACTGCTTGTGGTGCGCGGCGCCGATCGGGATGCAGGAGGCGCTGACCACCGCCAATCCAAAGAGGTTCTTCCGGCCGCCCTACGTCGGGCACCGGGGCTGGCTGGGGGTCAACCTCGACGACGAACCCGACTGGAAGGAGATCGAGCACATCGTGGGCTACGCCCACCGGACGGTCCGGACTCCTAAGCCGGCCCGCGCAGGTAGGGGTTAGTCCGGAGCTCGTTCTCCAAAGAGGTGACCGGCCCGTGGCCGGGATACACCGCCGTCGACAGCGGCAGGCCGGCGAACGCCGTGCCGATGCTCATCAGCTGCTGCCGCAGGTCGGTCTCCGGCATCTGCTTGCCCAACCCGCCCGCGATCAGCGTGTCGCCGGTGAACAGGTGGTTGCCCACCACGAAGCACAGCGAGCCCGGCGTATGCCCCGGCGTGAAGAGGACGCGGACAGAAAAGGCGCCAAAGGGCAGCACGTCGCCGTCCAGCAGATAGCGGTCGGCCGAGCGGAGAAAGGCCTTCGCGTCCGACATGTGCATGGCGGACTCGCCGCCGGCGGTATCCTGCAGCGCGGTCTTGCCGGCCACGTGCCCGGGGTGCCCGTGGGTCGCCACGATCCAGCGCACCGTGCCGCCCTCCAACTGACCCTGGATCTTGTCAGCCGGCTCGCCCGGATCGATCACGACCGCCTCACCGGTGTCCGAGCAGCGCAGCACGTAGGAGTTCACGTCGCGCTCGCAGCGCACCTTGACGATCGAAAGACGAGACATCGATGGATGATTACCCCGTGCACGCGGCGGCAATCATCTTCGGGCTGGTCCTCCTGGCGGTCTGCATCCTGTGGACCCTCCAATATTTCCTGAGGCGCAGCGGATGACCGCGGACCTCGTCGAGCGTATCCGCGCGTCGGTGATCGGCGAGGACGAGGCCGTCCACGGTCCCTTCGGGCCCAGGCGCGTCACCTACGCCGACTACACCGCGAGCGGCCGGGCACTGACTTTCATCGAGGACTTCATCCGCGAGGTGGTGCTTCCGCTCTACGCCAATACGCACACCGAGAGCTCCGGCACCGGCCGGCAGACGACCCGCTTCCGCGAAGAGGCCAGAAGCATCATCAAGCGCGCACTCGGCGCCGACGACGAAGAGCACGTGGTCATCTTCACCGGCACGGGCTCGACCGCCGCGATCAACCGCATGATCGACGTGCTCAACCTCCGCATCCCGAAGGACCTGGACCGCCAGCACCACCTGAGCGAGCACATCCCAGCCGAGGCCAGGCCGGTCGTCTTCATCGGCCCCTACGAGCACCACTCCAACGAGCTGCCCTGGCGGGAGTCGATCGCGGACGTCGTCGTCATCCACGAAGACCATGACGGCCACATCGATGTCCAGCACCTCGAGCACGAACTGCAAAAGCACGAAGGGAGGCCGCTCAAGATCGGCAGCTTCTCCGCCGCCTCGAACGTGACCGGGATCATCACCGACTGGCACGGCATCTCGGAGCTGCTTCACCGCCACGGGGCGCTGAGCTTCTGGGACTTCGCCGCCGCGGCTCCGTACGTCGAGATCGACATGCGGAAGGACGGCCTCGACGCGGTCTTCATCTCGCCTCACAAGTTCATCGGCGGCCCCGGTACGCCGGGAGTGCTCGCGGCCCGAAGAGACCTGTTCAAGAACTCGGTCCCCGGCCTGCCGGGCGGCGGGACTGTCGCCTACGTCAACACCACCGAGCACGACTACCTGACCGACGTCGAACGCAGGGAGGAGGGCGGCACGCCCGGCATCGTCGAGGCGATCCGCGCAGGTCTGGTCTTCCAGCTCAAGCAGGCGGTCGGGAGCGAGACCATCCGCGGGCGAGAGGAGTCGTTCATCCGCCGCGCCATCGAGCGCTGGCGGCGCAACCCAAACCTCGAGATCCTCGGCAACCCCGATCTCGACCGCCTCTCGATCGTCTCCTTCGTCGTCCGGCACGACCGGCGGCTGGTGCACCACAACTACGTCGTCGCCCTGCTCAACGACCTCTTCGGGATCCAGGCGCGCGGCGGCTGCTCCTGCGCCGGCCCCTACGGCCACCGCCTGCTGGGTATCGACCTAAACACCAGCCACGAGTTCGAGCGAGAGGTCAACCAGGGCTGCGAGGGCATCAAGCCGGGCTGGGTGCGCGTCAACTTCAACTACTTCATCTCCGAGGCGGTCTTCGAGTTCATCCTCGACGCCGTCGACCTCGTCGCGAGCGACGGCTGGCGGTTGCTTCCGGAGTACCGCTTCGATCCGATGAGCGGCCTCTGGACGCACAAGGACGGGCAGCCGGAGCCGCCGCTTACGCTGCACGACTTCGACTTCACCGCGACCTCGATGCAGGCTCACCGGCACACGGCACCGGAGTCGGCGCTGCCGGGCTACCTAGTGGAGGCGAAGCGAATCCTGAACACCGAGCGGCCCGACGCGCCGCCGGAGCAGCTGAGTCAGGACTTCGAGCACCTGCGCTGGTTCTGGCTACCCCACGAGATCAGGCAACAGCCCGCCCGAACTGCCTGACCGCCAGCACCAGGCCCACGACGGCCAGCACGGCCATGATCGCCAGGCCCTTCACGACCTCGGGGTCGCCGCCGTGGTTGTTGAACAGGTCCCGAGCCGCCGTCACCGCATAGGAGAGCGGGTTGAGGCCGCGATCTGCCGCAGCCAGTCCCGGCGCGAAGCTCAGCGGCAGCAGCACACCCGAGAGGAGGAGCAGGGGCAGGGTTGCGGTGAAGATCAGCGGTGCGTAGGAGTCCTCGCTCTTGAGCCACAGCGCGCAGGCGTAGGCGACGGACGCGATGGTCAGGCCGATGAGCGCGACCAGGCCGAGGACTACGAGCACCGGGACCAGCTCGAACCGCAGGCCGAACGGTATCGACACCAGCAGCAGGACCAGGGCCTGGATGATCAGCGTCAAGATGTCGCGGAGCGCCCGGCCCAGCAGCAGTGCCACCCGGCTGACCGGCGTCACCCGGAACCGTTCGATGACCCCGGAGCGCAGTTCGGCGATCAGCCCGAATCCGACGCCGGCCGCGCCGAACATGCCGAGCTGGATCAACAGCCCCGGCACGAAGACGTTGTAGGCGCCGCCGCGCGGGAACCCAGGCATCGAGGCGATCTGCTTCAGGAGCGGCGCGAAGAGCACGACGTAGAGGAACGGCTGGATGACGCCAATCGCCACCCAGGCCGGATTGCTGATGAAGAGCTGGAAGTAGCGGCCGAAAACCAGCCAGGTGTCGCGCAGCAGCTTCATTCGGCCTCCTCTCGCAGCGAGCGCCCGGTCTGGCGCAGGAAGACGTCCTCCAGGGAGGGCCGGTGCAGCTCAAGCGCGTCGAGCTGCAGCCCGTCTCCGTCCAGCAATCGCAGCACGGCCGGCATCGCCTCCTCGCCGCGGTCGACATAGAGCCGAACGCGCCCATCCTCCCGCGCCGCCTCGCGCACGAAGGGCTGCCCCTGCAGTAGCTGCAGCGCGCGTTCGCCGTCCTTCACGCCGATGGTCACCACGTCTCCGGCGACCTGACGCTTGAGGTCGGCCGGCGTCCCCTCGATGACGATGCGGCCGTGGTCGATGATCGCCAGCCGGTCACAGAGGGCGTCAGCCTCGTCCATGTAGTGGGTGGTGATGAACACCGTCGTGCCCTGGTCGCGCAGGCGCTTGACCTCTTCCCACAGCCGCGCCCGGCTCTGCGGGTCGAGGCCGGTCGTCGGCTCGTCGAGAAAGAGGAGCTGCGGCTTGTGCGCAAGGCCGACGCCGATGTCCAGCCGCCGCTTCTGGCCTCCAGAGTAGGTGCTGGTCTTGCGGTCGGCGCAATCGACGAGCTCGAGCGACTCGATCAGCTCCTGGGCGCGGGCGGTCGCCTCGGCGCGGGAGGCGCCGTAGAGCCGCGCCTGCAGCACCAGCTCGCGCCGGCCGCTGACCATCGGGTCGGCGCTGCCGCGCTGCCCGACGTAGCCGATCCGCTCCCGCACCTTCTGCGGCTCGGAGGCGAGGTCGGCCCCGGCGATGGTCGCCGAGCCGCTGGTCGGCGGGAGCAGCGTCGCCAGCATCCGCAGCGTCGTCGTCTTGCCCGCGCCGTTCGGGCCCAGGAAGCCGAAGATCTCGCCCGGCCGGACGTCCAGGTCGATCCCGGCGACCGCCTCGACCTCGCCCCGGCGCGATTTGAAGACGCGCCGCAGGGCGCGCACGGAAATCATGGCGGGGGGAGTCATCGCGGCTGGGAATGTTATTCCCTCCCCCAGGGGCCGCGGGCCGAGGTAGAACATCTCCTCCCCGCTTGACGGGGAGGTGCCGCCGCTAGGAAGGCGGTGGAGGGGGCGTGGTCGGCCTCGAAGTAGCCTAGGAACCTCCCCGGAGGGTCTGCTACCTAGCCCTGCAGCTTCTCCTTGAGGGAGTCCAGGCGCTGGAACTTGTCCAGCGAAGGCTTCGCCCGGCGCTGCTCCGGGTACTTGGCCGTCTGGATCGCCTCGAGCAAGAGCGCCAGCTCCGCGTCGGTCACGTCCAGGTGGTTGACGTGCTCGCGCTGCTCCGGCTCCACGCGGCGCTCGACCGCCTCCGTGATCACGTCGTCGGTGTCCTCGAGGACCTTCGGGCGGGTCGGCCGGAAGAGCTCCTCGGAGCCGGCGAGAGAGGCGCGCTTGAACTTGCTCACTTGTGGTTCTCCATGACTGCCTTGGCCAGCTCCCGGTAGCCGCGGGCGCCGTCGGAGCCCGAAGCGTACTGGAGGATCGACTCGCCCGCAAGGGGCGACTCCGCAAAGCGGATCGAGTCCTTGATGGCGAAGGGATAGACGGTGTCGCCGAAGTGCTGCTTGACCAGCCCGAGGACCTCCTGCGAGTGCAGGGTGCGGGCCTTGTAGATGGTCGGCAGGATGCCGCCGATCTTCAGCTTCGGGTTCAGCTTGGCGCGGACGCGGTTGATGGTCTGCAGCAGCTGCTCCATCCCCTTCATCCCGAAGTACTCGCACTGGAGCGGGATGATCACCTCGTCGGCGGCAACGAAGGCGTTGATCGTCAGCAGGTCCAGGTTGGGCGGGCAGTCGATGATCACGAAGTCGTAGCGCCGCTTGACCGCCTCGAGCTTCTCCTTGAGGACGCCCTCGCGGCCGATCTCGTTCATGAGCTGGAGCGACGCGCCCGCCAGCTCGACGTTGGCGGGCACGAAGTGGACGCCCATCTGGTCGTTGGCCTGGATGACGTCGCCGACCGACGTGTTGGAGTCGGTGAGAAGGTCGTAGACGGTCTTCTCGAGCTCGTCGGGCGCCTTCACGCCCATGTTGATGCTCAGGTGACCCTGGGCGTCGAGGTCGACGAGCAGGACTCGCTGGCCCGACTCGGCGAGGGCGGCGCCCAGGTTGACCGCGGTGGTGGTCTTGCCGACTCCGCCTTTCTGATTGGCTACTGCGATGGTGCGGCCCACTGGCAGCGAGAGTCTACCGTTTAATACGGCCCCCTAGAATGGCGGCCGTGGTCGTTTTTGCCGCTCTCGCGGCGCTCATCGGCGGAGCCTTCGGGCTTGCCGTCCTCAATCAGTACCGCAGCCGGCGGAAGCCTTACCAGCTGATCTGGGGCGCGGCTCTCATCATGTTCGGCATCGCCGCGCTGTGTGAGGCGATCGGCCTGGCGTCCGGCTGGTCGGCGGGCGACTACAAGGCCTACTACCTGTTTGGCGCGCTGCTCAACGTGGGCTGGCTGGCCGTCGGCGAGGTCTACCTCCTGGCGCCGGGACGGTGGGCGCGCGGCGCGGTGGTCGTGATGGCGATCATCACCGTGGTCTCTGTCATCCGCGTGCTGATCGC
>Ga0207664_10001743_pt1 | contig 14333 bp, 13 predicted proteins | sample LARL83metaG_FD_184349 | JGI IMG/M metagenome (GOLD analysis project Ga0207664, IMG submission 184349) | Corn, switchgrass and miscanthus rhizosphere microbial communities from Kellogg Biological Station, Michigan, USA - LAR L8-3 metaG... | ecosystem: Host-associated > Plants > Roots >...
TGCCGGCACCACTCCCGGTGCCCCGGTGCTGAACGCCGTGGCCCGGCTAGCCGAGATCCCCGGCATCAGCGAGGACCTGGCCCGGACCATCATCGCCGAGACGGGCCTGGATATGAGCAGGTTCCCCGCCGCTGCCCGGCTGGTCTCCTGGGCCGGGCTGTGCCCGTCCGCCCGCCAGTCCGGGCCCCGGACCCGGGCCGGGAAGAAGGGCCAGGGCAACGGCTACCTGCGCGGCGCCCTCGGCCAGGCCGCCATCGGCGCCGCCCGCACGGACACCTTCCTCAGCGAGCGGTACCACCGGATCGCCCGCCGCCGCGGCAAAGCCAGAGCCCAGGTCGCCGTGGCCCGCTCCATCCTGATCATCATCTGGCACCTGCTCGCTGACCCGGGCGCCCGGTTCACCGACCTCGGCCCCGGCTACTACCAGGCCCGCACCGACAAAGACAAGAAGATCAAGAACCACATCCGTCAGATCGAAGCCCTGCTGGGCCACCCCATCACCATCACCAACGCCGCGTAACCCCATACCGCCCTGACCAGGCCCGATCACCGCACCAGGCCCGGGTCCGCTGCCGCGCGCGCCCATTTACGCTAGACGATTTTCCGGTCAGAACGCCACGCGCCGATCCAGCAAAAACACCAGGTCAGACAAGAAATCGCCTGCCGAACTGGCCGTAACTTCGGATTAGAGATCATTAGCCCCAGATATCGCGCACCACGTTGAGCACGACACGCGAGCCGAGGCGGTCCAGCTTGACCGGCAGTTCCCGCATGTCGGCGAGGCTCTGGCGGACGGCACGCTGCCGCTCTATGGGGCAGATGACGAGAAGGAAGCCGCCGCCGCCCGCCCCGGTCAGCTTGGCTCCCGACGCCCCAGCATCGAGCGCGCGGCTGACCGCGCCGTCGATCTGGTCGTTCGAGACTCCCGACGCCAACTGCCGCTTGGCCGCCCAGCTTTCCCGCATGGCGAATCCGAGCGAGTCGACATCCCCGCCGCGCAGGCGCTCGACGACGACACCCGCAAGGTCGCGCAGGAGATCGAGCTGAGGCCGGGTGGCCTTGATATTCGCGGTCTGCTCGGCCAGGATCGAGTCCGCGCTCCTGGTGACCCCGGTGTAAAAGAGCAGAATATTCCGCTGCAGATCCCGGCGCTCGACCGCGGAGAGCGCCAGCTCGGCTGGCACCACCTCGTCGCCGGGCCCGAAGCGGATGTCGCGGATGCCGCCGAAGGCGGCGATGTACTGATCCTGCTTGCCGATGGGTTTCCTGCACCGGTCGATCTCGATCGTGCAGGCCCGCTCGGCCAGTTCTTCGGCGGTCACCTGCCGTCCCTGGTAAGCGAACAGCGCGTGCAGGAGCCCGACTGTCACCGCGGAGGAGGAGCCGAGGCCGGAGCCTGCCGACGGGATGTCGGCAAGGGTGGTGATCTCCACCCCGCAGGAAACGCCAGTCATGATCATCGCCTCGCGGACGAGCTCGTGCTCTAGGTCCTCGACGCGCGAGACGATCTCCTTTTTCGAGTAATTGACGTAGATCTCGTCATCGAAGCGCTCCTTCACGATGACGTAGACATACTTGTCAATCGCGCAGTTCAGCACCCGACCACCGTGCTCGCGATAGTAGTCCGGCAGGTCAGTGCCCCCGCCTAGCAGGCCGATCCGCAAGGGCGTCTGGGTAATGATCATTGGCTCACCCGCACTGGCCACTCCTGCTGAGCTCTCCGGTAAGCGTCGACCGTCCCTATGTCGCGGAAGTACCCATCTACTAGGATGGCCCTCGCGCGCCCCACCAGCCGCGGTAGCAGGTGATAGCCGATATCAACCGGTGGCGGGCCATCGATTTCCTCGAGCACGCATGGATGCAGCGCGTATATCCCTGCGTTTACAAGGTCGGAAACCGGCTCGCGGGGCTTCTCCGCGAAACCCGTAACCATGCCACCGTCATCGACCTCCACGACGCCTCCGGCTGACGGCTGGTCGGAATGGAATACCGACAAAGTCGCGACCGGCCGGTACTGACGATGCACGTCGACCAGGGACCGCAGGTCGAAATCCGTGAGGTTGTCAGCGTTACAGGCCAGGAACATGTCGTCCTCGCCAATCCAGTGCCGGCTGGCGGCAAGCGTGCCCGCGCTGCCGAGCAACTCCGGCTCAAAGACCGTACGTACTCCCGGCGGCCCATTACGCGCGGTGAGGTGACTGCGCACCACGTCTGGCAGGTGATGGAGGTTGACGAGAACCTTGTCGATACCTGCGGCGTAGAGCGCCTCGAGCCAGATATCGATCAGGGGCCGCCCGTCGATGACTACCATGCATTTCGGCACAGTGTCGGTGATGGGCCGCAGCCGGCTGCCGACGCCGGCAGCGAGCAGGAAAGCCTTCACGGCGTCGTCCTCCGGACCACCCCAAGGGCACGCATGCGCGCGTCGGCTTCGGCTAGCACACTGTCGAGACCGTCTATCCCCTTGAGCCAGGCCGCATACGCGGCAACTGAGTCAACCGGCGTGCGCTGGGGTTCCCAGCCCAAGGAACGGAGCGCGCCGATATCGGAAAAGATGTGCCGGGTATCGCCGAACCGGTACTCGCCCGTCACCACCCCAGGCTCGGCTGATCCGTAATGGCGCATCACGATATCCGCGAATTCCTTAGTGGTGACCGCTTTACCTCCCCCGACGTTGAAGACCCGACCGATGGCACGATCATCCGCCAGGACCAGCACGTTGGCGTCCACCACGTCATCGATGTTGACGTAATCCCGGATGGCCCCGCCATCCTCGTAGAGGGTGGGAGCCCGGCCCAAGAGATAACTGAGGCAGAAGATACGGCAGGCGCCTGAATAGGCATTGTAGACCGACTGTCGGGGACCTTGGACGATGCTGTACCTGAGCGCGACGGTCGGGATGCGGTAGCGGCGCCCAAGGTTGATGGCGACCATTTCCTCGCCGAGCTTCGACATCCCGTAGGCGTTCTGGGGATTAGAGATCCGCTCGGGCGTGGCCTGCATCTCTAGCGGGCCGCCGCACACCGGGCAGGAGATGTCCCACTGCCCGGCGGCAAGGGCGCTTTCCGGTCGCATGCCCGGAACCTGCTCCCCGTCGGCAGGGCACAAGTACAGTCCCTCGCCCATGGCCGCTTGGGATGAAGCCACGACGACCCTGGCCAGGTCGAGTCGCTCGGCCACGATGATCTCGTAGATAAGCGAGGTCGAGACCACGTTCACATCGGAGAACCTGGAGAAGTCAGGCATGTAATCCTGGTAGGCGGCGAAATGATAGACGGCGTCGACGCCGCGGAGCAGGTTGACGAGCAGGTCGCGATTGCGGGTATCGCCCTGGTAGAAGTCGGCTCCCGGGATCACGTTCGCGGCCCGTCCGTTCCGGTGGACAGGCGGGGTTAGCGCATCGAGCACAATGACCTCGTGTCCGAGCGCCATCAGGCGATCGCAAGTGTGCGATCCGATGAACCCGGCGCCACCGGTGACGAGTATCTTCATTTCCGCCCGTGCCTCCTGTGCTCGGCCGCTTCGCGGTATACGTCGAGGGTTCCCGCGGCGGTTGCCCCCCAGGTGAACTCGCTCGCGCGCTTGAGTCCGAGATCGCGCATGCGGTCCCGTCCCGGCCCGATCGCCTCGGTGATAGCGCGGGCGATGGACTCGGGATCCTTCGGGTCGGCCAGGACGGCCGCACCCCCAGCCGTCTCGGGCATGGCACTGGTGTCCGAGGTCACCACCGGGCAGCCGCAGGCCATGGCCTCGAGGATCGGGAGGCCGAAGGTCTCGTTCAGCGACGGGTACACGAACAGGTCAGCAGCCCGGTAGAAGGAGACAGTCTGCTCTAGCGGCACGCCGCCTACGAAGACCACGTCTTCCGTGATCCCGAGTTCAGCGGTCAATGACTTGAGCGACGCGAGGTACCGCTCATCCCGTCCGGCACCGACGATCGCCAACTGGCGCCCCTGCAAGCCGGGCCGGGCGACGGCCCACGCCCGCAGCAGCCCGTCGCAGTTCTTGTACGGCCATAGCGAGGACACGAACAGCACGAACGGCTTGGTCACGCCGTGCGAGGCCACGGTGGTGCGGGCTTCGCCGACGTCGCTCGTCCGGAAGAGATCGTGGTCGACCGCCTCGTAGATCAGCTTCAGCTTGCGCTCATCAACGTCGAGGTAGCGCCTGATCTCGGAGCGCAGGCTCTCGGAGTTGATGATGATGGCATCGGCGGCCCGCGCCGAGCGCGGGTAGTTCAGCCGACGGTAGAGCCTGGGCAGCGGTTTGATCGCCTCGGGCTCGGTGAACGCATGCATGGTCTTGAAGTGCAGAACGAGCGACCAGGGAAAGTTCGCGATCGGCGCCATCAGGGTGTTGAAGACGTCGATGCGGCTGAGCGGCAACCGCACTGGTGAATACAGGTGCTCACTCAGCGTGCGCAGGTTGCGCTGCTCGTTCGACCAGGGATAAGTGATGTAGTAGACGTTCGGCCCGTACCCCTGGTGAAGGTGCCGCGATTTCGGGCTCACCAGCAGGTGCAGTTCCTCACCGGATTCCAGCCGTTTGGCCATCTCGGGGATGACCCGGGTCCAGAACCAGTGTGCCCCCGAGGGATTGGCTGGATCCTCCGTCAGGAGATTGATTGCCACGCGCATTCGTACCGGCTGGCTCCGTTCTGCGGATATCGAGGTGCCCGGCTTCCGCGTCACGACCGGACTTCCAACGGCTGACATTTATTCAGAACACCGTCGTGGAGATCGCGTCCGCACTGATTCGCGAATGGCGGACATACTGGGCCAGCGCGTGCATGATCGCCTGGTGCAGGTCCTCGACGATACCGTAGTTCGTGCAGTCAACGTGGACGCTGACCTCGGCCACGGCCCGGGCCGGTCCTCCGTCGAACCCGGTGATCGCAATGGTCCGCAGGCCGTGGTCGCGAGCCCAGGTGATCGCGTGCACGATGTTGGGCGAGCGGCCCGACGACGACACGGCCATGAGCACGTCGCCCGGCCTGGCTTGGGACTGAAGTTGGTAGACGAAGACATTCTCGTACCCAATGTCGTTGGCTACCGCGGTCAGGAGTTCCACGTTGGTGCTCAGGCTCAGCACCTGGGGAACGAGGTCGGTGGCGGTCCGTACCCCCTTCACGTGGTCACATTGCGCGTGATTGGCGATCGACGCCGACCCGCCGTTGCCGCACGAGAACATCCGCGCGCCAACGGAATAGGCCTCGATCAGCACGGCCGCGGCGCGGTCGAATGCCCCGGACTCGACCGTCTTGGCGGCCCGGGCCATTTCCTCCGCGTAGGCGTCGAAGTACGACGCCGCGCTCGCGTATGGCGCCATCGGGAACTTTACCGGGTCATTGTCTGCGGGTGCCGTGACAGGCCGCAGATCGTAAACAGAACTCATACCGCGATACGCTCCAGGATGAACGGGGCGGCTGCCGCCAGGCTCGGGAACGACCAGACGTTAGGGCGCTGGCACTCGTCGCGCCCCAGGTAGATCGCCGATGCTCCGACCGCTTCCGCGAGTCCGATATCTTCAGGCCGGTCACCCACCACCCAGGACGTCGCCAGGTCGAGGCCGAGCGCGGCCCCTGCCGCCTTCGCCATGCCCGGCCTCGGCTTGCGGTCCTCGCTGGTACGAGCGAAGGCCTCGACGACACCCGCAGGGTGATAGGGACAAAAGAGAAACAGATCGACGTGCGCCCCGTGCCCGGCCAGGTTCTCTGCGATGTACTGGTGCACCCGGGCGACGTCGTCGATACCGTAAAGGCCTCTTGCGACGCCTGCTTGATTCGTCACCACCGCCACCGGAATGTCCGCACGATTGAACGTGGCGATCGCCTCGGCCGCTCCGTCGATGAAGTCGACGCGCTCCACCGATCCCACGTGCCCGTGGTCGACTATGATCGTGCCGTCGCGGTCGAGCAGGATGCCGGGACGCGACGGCGGACGTGCGGACGTACCCGGCATCGCGTTGACGTCGGCCGTGGCGACCTTCATCCTCTGGTCACCGGGTCGACGATCGTGTTCACGTCACATCCCCTCTGGCGACGTCCCGGGCCCAGCACCAGGCACGATCACCGATTTGTCGCATCTGAACGCCTCGGCGTAGCGCGCCCGGCATTCCATGCCGCGCAGCCGCGCCAGGCCGAAAAAGACCTCGTCGTCCCACCAGTCGCGGCCGTGCTGCGACGGAAAGACCTTGTGCAGCAATTCCGCCTTACGCCGCATGATGTGATCCGGCAATGGAATATATACCGACCGCCGACCGATATCACCGTCCCATTTCGGGATCTCGTACGCCAGGAAGAGCTGGTCGCGGAAGACGGTCGGTATGATCTCGCCGATGGTGCGGTGGTCCTGGTGCGCGTCGTCAGGCGACGGCGCGATGATGACGTCGGGTGCGCATGATCGTGCCACCGTCTCGAGCAGGTCCTTCGCCCGGTCCCAGACCGCGGGCAGCCGGCCCTCGGGTAGGTCGAACAAGTCGATGGTGAGATCTGCGTCTGGCAGGAATGAATGTGCCGCGTTCCGCGCCTCCTGCTGACGTTCCGCGGTGCCGGTCAGTATGACGTACCAGGCGCGCAGCCTGCTCTCAGCGAGACGAAGCAGCAGCCCGCCCGCACCGATCTCGATGTCGTCGGGGTGCGCTCCGATCGCGAGGACCGAGAGCGGCTGGCCCCGTGGTGGCTGCAGGTGAAGTGGCAACATGGACAGCTCACTCCACCGTCTGCTCGGCCGTCTTGGCCGCGCCCGAGCGTTCTGGGTCCCAGACCATCCACGGGCAGTGTCCGCGGTGGTACATCTCCTCGAGCTGAGCGCGCTCCTTGACCGTGTCGGCGGGCGACCAGTAGCCCTTGTACGGGTAGGCCAGGACCCTCCGCTCCGCGATCAGCCGGGGCAGTGCGTTCTCCACGAGGTCTTCCCCTTCGTTGAGGTACTCGAAGATCTCGGGCCGGAGCACGAAGTAACCGCCGTTCTCCCACTGGCGCAGGTCCCGCACCGGGGTTACCTGTGTGATCAGCCCGTCCTCGGCCACGTCCACCACATGGTGCGAGGATTGCGGCGGCACCGCGAGCAGGCTTGCTACGGTACCGCTGGCGCCAAACCGCTCGATCATGTCAGGCAGCGGCGCATCGGTGAAGACGTCCGCGTAGTTGGCCAGGAACATCGTCTCGTCCTCGACGAACCGGCGGACCCGCCGCAGCCGTTCCCCGATAGCCGAGTTCAGGCCGGTATCGACGAAGGTGATCCGCCAGTCGGAGATGTCGGTCCTGAACAGCTTCACCTGGCGGTCGCCGCCCTCGAGGACGAAGTCGTTGGACCGGGTCTCGTCGTAGTTCAGGAAGAAGTCCTTGACGTATGACGCACCGTAGCCGAGACAGAGCACGAAATCGGTATGGCCGAAATGCGCGTAGTAGCGCATGACATGCCACATGAGCGGGCGATCCCCGATCATCGCCATCGGCTTGGGACCGCTGCTGACGCCATCGCGCATCCGCATCCCCAGGCCACCGCAGAAAAGCACGACCTTCATGATTCACACCCCTACAGAAACGATTTCGAGCTCGGGGATGGGGAAGACGAGCTTTCCTCCCCACGATCCGACGTAGCTGAGCTGCTGGCTTATCTCGTCCCGCAGGTTCCACGGGAGTACCAGGATGTAGTCGGGCTTGGTCTGCGCTAGGCGCTCCGGCGAGTAGATGGAAATGTGCGTGCCCGGCAGGAATTTCCCCTGCTTGAACGGGCTGCGGTCGACCGTGTACGAGAGGAGATCGGAGCGGATGCCACAGTGGTTCAGCAGCGTGTTCCCCTTGCCCGGGGCGCCGTATCCGGCCACGGAGCGGCCCTCGCGGGCCGCGGTGAGCAGGAAGCCGAGCAGATCGCTCTTGATCTTGAGTACCGCGGGCGCGAAGCCCTCGTGGCCAGCCACCGTGTGCAGGCCTGCGGATTCCTCAGCGGTCAGCACCGCCTTCACCCGCTCGGTCGGCTCGTCACCGTTTTCCTCCGGACGTGCGTAAACCCGCAGCGACCCGCCGTGCGTTCCGAGTTCCTCGACATCCACCACCCGCAATCCGGCTGTCGCGAGAGCGCGAGTGGAGGTCAGCAGGGACAGGTACGAGAAGTGCTCGTGATAGATCGTGTCGTACTGCCTGCGCTCGATCAGCCGGAGCAAGTGCGGGAATTCCAGCGTTACCGTGCCCTCGTCCTTGACCAGCGCGCGAAGCCCGGCCGCGAAGCCGTGGATACCCGGCACGTGGGCGAAGACGTTGTTCCCCGCCACTAGGTCGGCTCGGCCGTACCGCTGCGCGATCTGAAGGCCAGATTCGGCGCCCAGGAACCTGACCTCTGTCCGGATGCCCCGGGCCCGGGCCGCCTCGGCCACGTTCGCGGCAGGCTCGACGCCGAGCACCGGGACGCCCGCCGCCTGGAAGTGCTGGAGGAGATAGCCGTCGTTACTGGCCACCTCGGTGACGAGGCTCTCCGGGTTCAGCTTCAGGCGCTCGGTCATCGCGTCCGCGTAGCGCTTCGCGTGAGCCACCCAGGAGTCCGAGTACGAGGAAAAGTAGGCGTAGTCGGAGAAAATACTCTCGCCGGACACGTAGGCGGGCAGCTGAACGAGCAGGCAGGCCTCGCAGAGACGAACATGAAGCGGATAGAAGCTCTCGGCTTCGTCGAGCGCCTCCTCGGGAATGTAGCTCTCGCATAGCGGCGACATCCCAAGATCGACGAAGGTGCGCGTAAGCTCCGCGCCGCATAGACGGCATTGATGCTTAGACGACATGGATTAAAGAACCCCCAACTCCCCAGTTGGCCGGTGATCAGGCTAACATCGATAATCTTGCTGAACGAGTCATTCATAATAAATGGGGACATAAGTGGACAAACCTCGGTGCCGTGCGTGCCACGGGTCAGCGGGTGACCTCGTACTGGATCTGGGCGAGCAGCCGGCCTGCGACTATTTCCCGCGGATGGACGACCCGGGACCCGACCCGGTGTACCCCCTGCAGATGTGGCTGTGTTCATCGTGCGGCCTGGCCCAGTTGCTGGCTGATCCCACCGTGCCTGAGGAGCCGAAGGGCACCGAGCCCGCCGCTCTCGTCGCCCAAGCCGCCTACGCGGTGCAACGAGTGGGCTCGGCGGGCCTGCTGCCGGAGCAAGGCGTGGTCGCTGAGTATGGCAGCCCGCACGGCGGATCCTGGCTGGGGCTGCTTGCCGGTCGCGGGCTCATACCGACCGCTGGCAGTCCGGCTGATGTGATCATCGACTGCTTCGGTTTCATGCACGCCGCGGATCAGCAGCGGGCCCTGGCCGAGCGCGCGGCCAGGGTTGCACCGGGCGGGGTGCTGCTGCTGCAGTACCACGCGCTCAGCACGATCATCAGGCAGCGGCAGTGGAACGCGCTCCGGCACGGGCACTTCGCGTATTACTCGACCACCGCGCTGACCGCCATGCTGGCGACGGTCGGCTTCGGCCCGCGGACCGCCTGGCAGTTCGACCTCTACGGCGGGACCGTCTTGCTGGCGGCGTCCCGGGAGGGGGAAGCGGGGACTGGGCCGGATGACATGGTCCAGTCGCTGCTGCAGGACGATGCTCGCGTCGGTGTCTGCGCTCCCAGCGCCTTCGCCGACCTTCAGCGCGATGTCCAGGCCCATGCTAACGCCCTGCATGACTGGCTGGTCGGCGAGAAATCAGCTGGCCGGAACGTTCTCGGCTATGGCGCCGCGTCCCGAGCGGTGGCGCTGTTGTGCCACGCGCACGTGGACCGCGAGCTGTTGCCCGCGGTGGTCGACGCCTCACCGGCCAAACAGGGCTTGCGGATGCCGGGAACCGACATTCCGGTGACCGATCCGGCTCGGCTCGCCGCGAGCCGACCGGATTCGGTAGTGCTCTTCGTCCCGGACCTGCTGGCCGAGGTCCGAGATTCCTTCCCGGAGGTCGAGGCTGCGGGAGGCCGGTGGGTCGATACCGGGACACTTGGCTCACGAAGCCTGCAGTAGCACGCGCAGCTGGGCCAGGCACCGTCCCCGGGTGGGACCGATGCTGCCCATCGGCAGCTCGAGTTCATCGGATATATCGGCGTAGGAGGCCGGCGGATCCGCCATGAGCATCTCGAGCAGCCGCTGCCAGCGCCGGGGCAGGCGGGAGAGCGCGTCACGGACGGTCTGGGCACGTTCGTCGGCGAGAAGACGCTCGTCGATCTCGGGTCCGTGGACCGCGGCACTGCCGAGTTCGGTGTCATCGTCACTGAGCACGACTCTCTTGCGCGCCGCGAGGCTGCGCAGGCACTCGTTGCGTGCCGTCGCCGCCAGCCAGGAGCCGACGCGATCCGGATACTCGATGCGGTCGATGTGCTCGAGCAAGCGCAGCCAGGTCGTCTGCGCGACATCGGCGGCGTCGCTTTCCACCAGCTTGAAGTCCGCGGTGATAGACCAGATAAGCCGCGCGAATTGGTCTACCAGGCATTCCCATGCCTGCCGATCCCCGTCGACGGCACGCCGGACCAACTCTGCGACATCGGCAGAACCGAGATTCTGCCTTACCATCGTCGTCGTCATTCCCTTGCCCCTCCCTCTATAAAGACACGCGTACCAGGCACCCGTCACGAATATGTGATGGGTGACTGGCTCGCGGTTATGAAATTAATCCGAACAATGATCAAACTCATATTCAACACACCAGTGCGGCGTAATGGGCCATAGGCCGCCGCTAGTAGGCTCCAGACCCCCTCATCATTACCGAGATCGTCTTCCACAGGATCTGCAGGTCGAGCGCGAACGACCAGTTCTCGACGTACCGCAGGTCGAGCCGCACCGACTCCTCCCAGGACAGGTCGGACCGCCCGTTGACCTGCCACAGACCGGTCAGGCCTGGCTTGACCACCAAGCGCCTGCGGACATGTTCGGCGTACTTCTCCGCTTCATCGGGAAGCGCGGGCCGCGGACCGACCAGCGACATGTGGCCGAGGAACACATTGAACAGCTGCGGAAGCTCATCCAAGGACAAACGGCGCAGGTGCGCGCCCACTGCGGTCACCCGCGGATCCTTGCGGAGCTTGAACAGCACGCCGTCGGAATCGTTGCTCGGCAGCAACTGCGTCCGGCGCTGCTCGGCGTCCACCACCATGGTCCGGAACTTATACATCCGGAACGAATGACCGTCCTTGCCCACCCTCATCTGGGTGAATAGCACGGGCCCGCGGTCGTGCAGCCAGACGGCCGCGGCCAGCGCCGCCATTACCGGCGCGAGCATGACCAGCGCAGCGGCGGCCGCGCACCGGTCGAACAGCCCCTTGAGCACGAGCCGGAACCCGGCCAACTGCGGGTGGTCCACATGCAGCAGGGTCAGCCCGGCCGTCGGCCGGATCGTCGTCCGCGGACCTGCGACGTCGAGCAGCGCGGGCGAGACGCACAGGTCGGTACCTGTCTTTTCGAGCTCCCAGGCCAGACTGCGGAGCCTTACCCCATCCATCTCCGGGAAGGTGGTAACCGCGACGGTATCCGCGTCGAACGCCTTGACCGCGGCCGTGATGTCGTCCAGCCCGCCGTAGACCGGGACACCGACCACCTCGTCGCACTCGCCCGGCCGCACCACGCAGGCACCCACTACGGTCAGCCCGTGGTACCGGTCTCGTCCCAGTTCGGTGACCAGATCGGCGACCGCAAGCTCATGGCCCACGGCTACCACGTTGTGCAGGCATTTGCCATGCATGCGCTTCTGATGCAGTCGCTTGCGCATGGCGAACCTGGCGAGCAGGTCGAACACCGTGACGCTGGGTAGCGCGATCACCACGTAGGCACGGGACAGCTGGAGGTTGACGGTATAAGAGAAGATCGCGACCGCCGCGGTGAGGCTGACTCCCGCGTTCAGCACCTTGCGGTACTCGTCAGAACCGGTTCCGATGAACCGGACATCGTACGCTCCGGACAGCCACAACGCCACGATCCAGAGCACCGGCAACGCCAGGCTCAGGCCCAGGTACATGGGTGTGACGCTGCTGCCGAACCGGACCTGAGCCGCTATGAACACGCCGACCACGGCACAGCCGAGGTCGGCCAGTGCTACCTGACGCAGGTAGTCCCTGGTCCAGGTGGACAGGCGCCTAGCCGCCCGTCGCTCGATTTTGCCACCGTTAGCGGCAACACCAAACATGCCCACCGACCCCCCATGGGCAGCCCCCAGACGGCATGCCTGGCGCTTCCCACGTGCTCCCACTCAGTTCGCTTAGCCCTGAGTTCTCCCACATTACTGACGTGTAGTCAACCGTCCCGGTTTACCGGCGAAGATCGTGACTTACGGTGACCCCCACGACGAAACGTATGGTCACCATACATCGCAAAGTGCAGAAAAAGTCGCGTAAACCGAACAAACACCCAAACGGCAACCGAGATACATCCCGCGGGCACCCAGAGTGGGCGGACAGGCTCGCGCCCACAATCGGTTCCCGCTTCGGCTGGCTGGCCGACGAGGCCCATCACGGGATCCATGCCAGGCCAGGCCCGGTATGCTGCGGGGTGACCGGTTGACGTCCGATAGGCAAGGTGGTCCCGGGCGGCCGCGTCGGCTGGCCATTCGCCAGATGCGCGACGCACGCCCGGTATGTCTGCCCTCACGCTCAGTTCACCAAATTTTTACTCTTATTGGGCGATACGACCCCGATGTCGTGTTCAGGCCCGGAGAATGGTGACTGACCGTGACTACCACGGCTCATTGGTCACCGACTGCAATCCCGACAAGCACTAGGGTCGAATCAAACGAAAAAAAGTTCGGCCAATCAGGAACGCTCCCAGGCGCGCACCAGGTCGCGGTAGCGGCGGGCGGCGGCGCGCAGTTCCATCTCGGGGTCGCGCCCGGCCTCGCGAGCCTTCATGACCAGACGGAACAGCTCACGGCCGATGTCGCCGGCGGGACCGGTGAGCCCGGGATCGTCCTCGAGACGGGCCAGCTCGTCCGGGACGCCCGCCCGCGCCGCCCGCCGTTGCAGCTGCCCGGCCAGGGCTAGGGCGGGCTGGCCGAACGGCACGCCGTCGAGCGCGGATGGTGGGCCGTCGGCATCGGCGGGCACTCCGGCCCGTTCGGCCCGTTCCTTCTTCTCTTCCCGCTCTGCCTTTTTAATGTCGTCCCAGTTGCGGTAGACCTCTTCCGCTCCGGAGACCGTCAGGCCGGCGAATACGTGCGGGTGCCGCCGAACCAGCTTGGCCACGATCCCGTCGGCCACGTCATCGATCGTGTAGCCGTCCGCACGCTCGGCCGCGACGCGCGCGTGGAACACCACCTGCAGCAGCACGTCGCCGAGTTCCTCGCAGAAGGCCTGCTCATCGCCCGACTCGAGGGCGTCGAGCGCCTCGTAGGGCTCCTCCAGCAGGTGCGGGGCCAGCGTCTGGTGGGTCTGGCGGGCATCCCACGGGCATTCCACCCGCAGCCGGTCCATGGTCGCCACCAGGTCGATCAGGTGCGCCCCCGGCAGGTCGGCCGAGCCACGCAGCAGCGTGGCCCCCGGCGGGAGCGGCGGGTCGTCACCCGGCTCGGGCAGCCACACCACGGTGCCGTCCGCATCGGGCGACTCCGGGATGCGCTCCGCCGCCCGGTAGCTGATCCCGGCCTCGTCCAGCGCGGGCAGCAGCGGATGCCCGGCCGGGGCCAGCACGGCGTCAGCGGACCGCAGCGCGTCCCACGCCGCCCAGCTGAGCAGGCCGGGCGCCACCCGCGGGCTGGTCTCCAGGACGATCAGCAAGCCGGCGTCAGCCCCGACTTCGAGGGCGCCTTGGCCGGGCCAGCCGGCCGTGACACTATCCCGGGCGCGGGGACGACCGCGACCTGGCTGTAGTCCAGCCGGCCGAACTGGGGGTTGACCTGGACGTTCAGGGCCTTGGCCGCCCGGCAGCGCGCCGTGTTGAGCTTGGCCGTGGTGGCCGACTGGGCGGACGTGCTGGTGGGCTCCTGGCCCCCGTTGACCTGCTCCGCGAACTTGTTGTCGATGGCCTGGTAACGGCCGACCTCGCTGGCCAGGTTCGGCGGGATCCCGTTGGCGACCAGGATGAGGTCGAGGGTGACGTTCTTGATCCCCTGGGCCTGCGCGCTCGCCTTGGCCGCCGAGTAGATCTCGTCCAGCGCCTTCTGCCCCTGCGCGGTGGTGACCGTGATGCCCGCCTGCCGGGCGAGCTCGTCGTTGATCTCGAACCGGATCAGCCAGGTGAGCGTCTGCTGCGTCAGCTGCTCCTGGCTCAGCTGCACGGTGCCCGGGTAGAGCTTGACGGTCTGGCTGAGGTTGGTGACCTCGGTGTCCAGCGTCGCGATCGTGATCCGGTCGTTGCCGACGATCGCCGCGGCGCCCAGCTTGAC
>Ga0207664_10001746_pt1 | contig 14320 bp, 14 predicted proteins | sample LARL83metaG_FD_184349 | JGI IMG/M metagenome (GOLD analysis project Ga0207664, IMG submission 184349) | Corn, switchgrass and miscanthus rhizosphere microbial communities from Kellogg Biological Station, Michigan, USA - LAR L8-3 metaG... | ecosystem: Host-associated > Plants > Roots >...
GGACTTCGGGTTCGCGTTCGCCATGATCACCATGACACTGGCCTTGTGGGAGCGGGCGCTGCACCGCTCGCGGTACGACCCCGCCGCGGACGCCGGGCCCGAGCGCCGCCCCCGGTCATGAGCGCGGCCCCCGTCATGAGCAGGGTCAGCCGCCCGGCGATGTTCGCCGCGCTGCGGATGACGGTTCGCGGCGGGCTGGCCGGCGTATGGGTGCGCGGTCGGCTGCCGGCCGGCCCGGTGGTGTGGGCGGCTAACCACCACAGCTGGTGGGACCCGTTCATCGCCGGCACGCTGCTCAGCTGCGCCGGGCGGCGCATGGTCCTGCTGGCGGATGTCACTAACGTGCACCAGTACCGGTTCGCCCGTGGCATCGGGGTGGTCGGCCCCGACGAGCTGCGCACCTGCCTCGGCACGCACCTGGCCCGGCTCATCCTGCACACCGCGCTCACGCCGCTCTGCTCCGGCCGTCTGGCTCAGGTCGGCGGTGACCCCGGGATCGCGGTCGGCCTCACGCTGCGCCCGCGCGGCCCGCTTCGCATGCGCGCGGCGGGTACCGGCTGATCAGGTGCAAGACCAGCGCGCGCGGGTAGCCAGGCCGAGCAGGAGAGACGCCCGGGCGGGGAAATGAGGTTCCGAGGAGAATGAGCTCCGTGATCATGCAGCGACCGGTGTTCCACGTGGCCGAACGGGTCTGGCGCGACCTGCGGTTCGCAGACCTGCACCGGCGCGGCAAGGAGTTCGAGCTCATGTACCGGGCCATGGGCTTCGCCGCCCTGTCCATGCTCACCGTGTTCCCGCTGCTCGTCATCGTCGCGGCCGCGGGCGCCGCCACGCATCACGGCATCGCCCTGTGGGTGGTCTACGGCATGGGCCTGACCGGCTCCTCGGCCCGCGCGATGGTGCAGCTCTTCTCCGCGCCCGCCCGGGTGCTGAGCACGACCAGCGTCTTCAGCCTGGTGCTGCTCGCCCTCTTCGGCGTGACGTTCGCCGGCAGCGTGCAGGCCGCGTTCGAAAAGGTCTGGGGCTTGCCCGCCGGGCCGTGGCACAAGATCTGGCGTCAGGTGGTGTGGCTGACCGTCTTCGTCGGCTACATCTACGCGGCGGCCACGGTCGGTGACGTGACCGGTCATTCGGCGGCCGAGACGGCGTCCCGGGTGCTCGTGGCGGTCGTGCTCGGCGTCGCCTTCTTCTGGTGGGGGCTTCGCTTCCTCGTCGGCGGCCGGGTGAGCTACCTGGCGGCGCTGCCGGGCGCCGTGATCACGGTGGCGTTCCTGGCCGGCCTGCGGGGCTTCTCCGTCCTGGTCTTCCAGCCGCTCGTCGTCGCGAACGCGGTCACCTACGGGGCACTCGGCACCGTGCTGATCGTGCAGTCGTGGCTGATCGGCGTCGGCTGGGTCGTCTACGGCGGCCAGTTGTTCGGTTGCTGGTTCCACGACGCCTGGCTCCAGGCCTGGGCCGAGAACCGCGAAGACCGCAAGCAGAAGGACCGGCCGTTAGCCATGCCCGCGATGATGCTCCCGTGATCTCGGCTGCTGAGAACCATTACACCGAACGGGTGCGGCAGCTTCTGCGCCTCCCCGTGACCCGCCTCAGCGTGGCCGGCGCCCAGCACGGCTACCACCACCTGACCGCCACGCTCGCGGACGGCCGCGCGGTGTTCGCGAAGGCGGTGCCCGGACCGGGGCAGTCGGCCGCCGGACCAGGGCAGGAGGCGTCAGAACCCGGGCAGGCGGCGGGATACGGCCAGACGGCCGGACCCGGGCTTTATCGCGAGCCTGCCGCTTGACAACACGCCCGGCCGGGAACGGCGGGCGGCGAGGCCGGGCCGGTCCGTTCCGCCGGCCTGGCGGTGATCAACCGCTCCGGCTGGCGGGTCACCGACCTGCGCGTCGACTGGTCCGACGATCCCCTGGCCGACCTCACCGCGCTGCTCGGCGTCTGGCTTCCGCAGCGCGACGCCTACATCACCCGGGCGCTGAACCCGGCGGCCGCGCCCGCGTACGGCGTCCCCGGCGACGAGTGACGGGCCGGCTTAACCTGAGCTCTGCTTGCCTGAGCCCTGCTTGCCTGAGTCCTGCTTGCCTGAGTCCTGCTTGCCTGAGTCCTGCTTGCCTGAGTCCTGCTTGCCTGAGTCCTGCTTGCCTGAGCCCTGCTTGCCTGAGCCCTGCTTACCCGGGCCCTGCTTACCCAGCTTGGCCTCGGGCAGCACTGGCTCGAACAGCTCCACGGGATTGCCCGACGGGTCCTCGGCGATGATCTGCCTGCCGCCCACTCCGTTGACGATGTCGTTACGGAACCGGACGCCGTCGTCGTGCAGCTTCCCGACCAGCGCGTCGAGGTCGGTGACTTCGATCGAGAAGCGGTTCCAGCCGCCCGGCGCCGGCAGCGTCCCGTCCGGCATGGCCTGACCGCCGCCCGGTCCGCCGCCCGGGGCGCTGAGCACCAGGCGCAGGTCGCCCCGCGACAGCATCGCGAAGGCCGGGGCCGGGTGCATCACCTCGGCAAACCCCAAGTGACCCGTGTAGAACGCGATCGCGGCGTCAACGTCATAGACGATGTACCGGACGCTCACCGTAGCCATGGCATACCTCCAGAAGGACGGTGCCCCCACGCTACCCGGTCATCCTCCAGGCAACCGGCCGCGGGCGCGCGGGTGCCTTCGATTACTCGTCGCGCCCGGTTACTCGTCGCGCCCGGTTACTCGTCGCCGATGTCGACCAGGATCGCGCGCAGGTCGGTGATCAGCGGGTCCCCGTGGGGCAGGACGCGGTCAAGCCGGTCGACCGTGTCGCGCAGCAGCGCGCGGGCGTCGCCGTACCGGCCCAACTGGTGGTACGCGCGGGCAAGCTGCGCGCGGCTGCGCAGCGCGTCGGGGTGACGGGGGCCGAGCGTCCGCTCGAAGCCGGCCTTGGCCTGCTCGTATACCCGTTCGGCGGCCACCGTCTTGCCTGTCTGCTGATAGGCGGTGCCCAGGCTGTACCGGGCCCGGTTGGTGTCCAGGTGGTCTGGCCCGAGGGCGCGCTCCCGGTCGGCGACCACCCGCTTGTACAGGGTGACCGCCTCCTTCGCCTGGCCGCTGGCCAGGTAGGCGTCGGCCAGGCACTGGCGCGTGGTCATCGTCTCCGGATGGCGCGATCCCTGGCTGACTTCACGGTCGGCAAGCGTGCGCCGGTACAGCTCGATGGCGTCGGAGTGCCGGCCCGCGGCCAGGTACGCGGCGGCGAGCTCGTCCCGCGCGCCGGTCGTATCGGGGTGCTCGTCGCCGTGGACCCGCTCGGCGCCGGTCACCACCTTCTCCAGGACGGAAACCGCGCGGTCGAGCTGGCCGGCCGCGACGAGAGCGTGGCCGAGGCGGCGCCGCGCTTCGACCACTTCCTGGTGGTTGGGCCCGAGCCGGACGCTCTGGATGTCGAGCAGCCGCTGGAACGAGGCGACGGCGTCGTCCGCGCGGCCGGCCGCCAGCTGAGCCTCGGCTAGGCGCTGCCCGGCCAGGACGGTGTGCGGGTGCCCGGAGCCGAGCAGCCGGTCGCTGGTCGCGAGCAGGTCGCTCCAGTGGTCCGCCGCCGGACCGGTCAGGCGGGCGTGGTCCAGGCTGTCTCCGGCCCGGAGCAGCACCGGATGGCAGCCGGCGGACCACAGCCGGTCTCCGGCGACCTGCCGCAGGGCCTCCGCACAGGATCGCAGGCCGGAAGCGGGCCAGCCGGGCAGCTCGGCTTCCGGCCAGGCCTGGAGCAGCGCGTCCGCGGCCACCCTGACCGCCTGGTCAAGCATGGCTTCCGGCATCGCGGCGCGCAGCGCCGCCTGCAGCACGGGGTTGATCCGGATCATCGGCGGTGCCGCGGGCGTGAGGGTCAGCAGGCCGGTGCGTTCCAGCGCCGCGAGCGCCGCGTGGACGACCTCGCTGCCCGCGTGGGCTCCGCCGCCGGCGACATGGGCGGCCGCCGCTGGCGCGGTCAGCGCGGTTACCGGGATGCCGTTACCGTCGAGCAGCGCGGCCAGGGCAAGAACCGGCTGGGCCGACCCGCCCGGGGCGAGCTGGCTGGCGCGCTCGAACGAGATCGTCCAGGTGACCGCGCTGGCCGGCGGCGGTGCGCCGGATGAGCCGGTCAGCTGGTCCCGCCTGCGGAGGAAGTAGTCACAGTAGCTGTGGCACGACATCGTGGAGCTGGCGATCACCGCGCTGGCCTGGGTCAGCGCGGTCGGCTCCAGGGCGATCGACCGGACCAGGTCAATCGCGCCGAGCCGCTGGCCCGGGTTGGCCGACAGCCGCTCCATGAGGTAACCGAGGGCCTCGCGCGAGTTGAACAGCCCGACCGGCAGTACCTGCAGGCGGCGGGGGAGGCCGGTGGCTTCCGGGCAGGTCACCAGGACCCGGCCGTTGGGGCCGGACGGCCAGAGGCCGTCAAGGTCCGCCGGGTCGGCCACGCCGTCGAGTACCACCAGCCAGGAACGGCTCGTCTCGCTCAGCCAGCCGAGAAACTGGGCGGCGACCGACTCGCAACTGCTCGCCTGCTCCCGGCCGGTCGCGGTGGCCGTCGCCGCGGCGTAGCCGGAGAGCACCGTGGCCCGGCTCGTGGCCTGGATCCAGACCAGCAGGTCCAGGCCGCGCGAATGCCACAGCGACTCGGCAAAGGCCGCGGCGAGCTGAGTCTTGCCCGACGATCTCAGCCAGTCCCGCGCCGCGCGGCCGTCCCCAGGATCGGAGTCCGCTGCCTGGCCGGAATCCGCCTGATCTGCGCCCGCCTGATCTGCGCCCGCCTGACCTTGGCCTGACTGACCTTGGCCTGACTGACCTGGCCCCGCCTGACCTGGGCCCGCGGTCCGGCCGGATACCAGCGCGATCGCGGTTCCTGGCGGCAGCGCGGCCGCCAGGTTGGGCGTGGTCTCCTGCCGCTGCGTGTAACCGTCGGCCAGCGCGGGGACCGTCCCTGACCTGGCCGGCCAGGACGGTCCGGCGGCTGCCGGGCCCGCCGTACCCCTAGGCGGCGCCACGCTGGTCATCACAGTTCCAGTTCGGGGACTCGCACGGGAGTGGCCCTGGTCAGAGTCTGCCTGCGGAAGAAGGCGGGAGCGGTGACGCGCATGTAGACGTAGCTGACGATCCCGGCCAGCGCGGCGAGCGCGGCGATGATGAAGATCCCGCCGACCTGCCACCGCAGGCCGGGCACCGTCCAGCTGGTGTAGCTGTTGGACGCCACCCAGTCACTTTGCAGGCTGTAGAGGCCGGCCGCGTACATGATCACGCCGCCGAGCAGCGGCAGGATGCAGCGCATCCACCGGTCGCGCGCGCTGTTCAGCCGGGAACGGTAGTACCAGGCGCAGGAGAAGGCGGTCAGCCCGTAATAGAAGGCGATGTAGAGCCCGATCGCGGATACCGCGTCGGCGATCGGGTTGCCGCCGGAGATGTAGTTCAGCGGTATGTACAGGGCAGCGGCGGCGACCCCGACCACGACCGTGGACACCGTGGGGGTCAGGTACCGCGGGCTGATCTTGGCGAACTGCTGCGGCAGCGCCCGGTAGGCGGCCATGGACAGCGTGGTGCGGGCGGCCGGCAGGATCGTCGTCTGGGTGGACGCGGCGGCCGAGCTGAGCACCATCAGGATCAGCAGCCGGGACAAGACCGTGCCGAACGCTGAGTTGCCGAAGATCGCGCTTCCGGTCACCGACAGCACGTCGAACTGGTGGTCCGGGTTGGTCAGCCCGACGCCCTTGCCGCCGACCCCGGCGAACGACTGCACGGCGACGATGACGATCGCGTAGGTGAACAGCAGCAGGACCGTCGAGATGATGCCGGCCTTGCCCGGCGTTTTCGACTTGTCCGCGGTCTCCTCGTTCACCGACAGGGCGGTGTCCCAGCCCCAGTAGATGAACAGCATCAGGATGAGCCCCGGCACGAAGGCCGACAGGGGCAAGTGCGACGGCGACAGCCAGCTAAAGCTGGGGTGCACCGATCCGGGCGGGCTGCTGATGTACACCCTGACCAGTGCGGTCACCGACATGACCATGAGCATGACCACCTCGATGGTCAGCAGCACGCGCTGGAACCTGGCCGAGAGCTCGATGCCGCGGTAGCAGATGTAGGTCATCGCGGCGATCCACAAGAGGCCCACGAGCAGTACCCAGCCACCGGAGGCGTTGGCTCCGATCGAGCTGTTCGGCCCCTGGAACAGGAAGAACCCGTACTGCCCGGCCACCTGCGCGAGGCTGCCCATGACCAGGATGTCGGCGGCCACCGTGGCCCAGCCGCCGGCCCAGCCGAGGGCCGGGCCGAACGCCCGGGTCCCCCAGATGAACGTGGTACCGCAGTCGGGGTCGGCCTTGTTCAGCTCGCTGAAGCCGATCGAGCACAGCAGCATCGGCACGAACGCGAGCACGGCGACCAGCGGGGACTTGAGCCCGACGGCGGCCACCACGAAGAACAGCGTCGCGGCCAGGCTGTAGGCGGGCGCCGTCGACGCGACCCCGATGACGACGCTTGATACCAGGCCGAGCGCGCCAGTCTTGAGACCTTTGTCTCTTGACTCCTCTGTTGGCTGCATGCCAGTGGCGAACGTGGCCATGGTTCCCTCCGCAAGGCAAAGCTCATCGCGACGGGAGCACGCTGACCGCATCAGCCTCCGCCGACAAGGCTGGAGCGTAACCGATGAACCGTAAGTAAATCCTAATATTTCGACAATTGGCGATCACATCTGCTCTGAATCACCTCTGCCGAACATCTGCGATCGGTTGCACTACCCCGCGAGTTCTTGCCTATTAGCCAGCCCTTGGGCGTTCCCGAGCCGCTGCCCGCTACTCCCGAGCCCTTGCCCGTTATGGGATGTATGTGTAACTATGCATAAATCGTGATGTATGAGACAGGCGGTGCTCGATGGACGAGGTCAGTTTCGGGCCGAGCCGCGAGGTGCGCCAGCCGTCGCGCCGCCGGCGCACGCTCACCCTCGTCCTTTCCGCGGCCGGCGTCGCCGCGGCTGGCATCGCGCTCACGGTGACGGCCCCGAGCGCGTTTCACGCGCTGGCCTCGCAGTACACCCCCGCCCGGCCGGCGGCGCCGTCGGCTTCTCCCGTCCGCCTGCCGTCGCCGGGGTGCCGGCCCGCTCACCCGGCCTGGCCGAGCCTGGCGGGCCTCCCGGCCGGCCTGCGCCCCGGTGCGCTGCCGGTCATCGCCGACGCCCAGTTCAGCGGCCGGTGCGGTTAATCCTGCGAGTGCGGCAGGAACTCCTGCACCTTGGTCTTGATGCCTTCCACGATCACGCTGCGCCGGTCCTCATCGCCCTTCAGCATGGCCTTCGCGGCGTCCTTGGCCTGCTCGAATGTCGCATGCGGCGGGATCGGCGGGATACTCGGGTCCGTCCGGACGTCCAGCAGCGTCGGCCGGTCGGCCGCCAGGGCCCGCTCCCAGGCGGAGCCCAGGTCATCGGGCTTGTCGACGTAGATGCCCTGCAGGCCCAGGCTGTTCGCGAAGGCCGCGTAATCGACGTCGGGCAGCCGCTGCGACTCGGCGAACTTCGGCGCGCCCTCCATCGCCCGCATCTCCCAGGTGACCTGGTTGAGGTCGTCGTTGTGCAGCACGGCGACGATCAGCCGGGGGTCGCTCCACTGCTCCCAGTAGTGCTTGATGGTGATGAGCTCGGCCAGGCCGTTCATCTGCATGGCCCCGTCACCCTCGAACACGATCACGGGCCGTCCCGGGTGGCCGAACTTGGCGCCGATCCCGTACGGCACGCCCGGCCCCATCGTGGCCAGGTTGCCCGACAAGGAGCCGCGGACGTCGCCGCGGAACTTCAGCTGGCGGGCGTACCAGTTGGCCGCGGAGCCGGAGTCCGCGGCCACGATCGCGTTTTCCGGCAGCCGGACCGAGAGCTCGTGGAACAGCCGCATCGGGTTGACCGGGTCGGCCGAGACCATGGCCTCCATTTCCATGGTCTCCCACCACCGGGTCACCTTGGCCTCGATGTCCTCCCGCCAGGACCGGTCCTCCTTGCGGTCGAGCAGCGGGATCAGCGCCCGCAAGGTGGCGCGCGCGTCCCCGACGAGGTTCAGCTCGTACGGGTAGCGCATTCCGACGTACTTGCCGTCGATGTCGATCTGTATCGCCCTGGCCTGGTCGAAGGCGGGCAGGAACTGGGTGTACGGGAAGCTGGAGCCGACGGTGAGCAGGGTGTCGCAGCCCGTCATCAGCTCGTAGCTTGGCCGGGTGCCGAGCAGGCCGATGGAGCCGGTCACGTAGGGCAGCTCATCGGACAGCACGTCCTTGCCGAGCAGCGGCTTGGCCACCCCGGCGCCCAGGATCTCCGCCACCTGCTCCAGCTCCGCCCGGGCGCCTCGCGCGCCCTGCCCGGCCAGGATCGCCACCTTGCTGCCCGCGTTGAGTATCTCGGCCGCGCGGGCGATCGCGTCGCTGTTGGCGACGGTGGTGGGCCACTCGATGCCGAGGCTGGAGGGAACCATCTTGAACGCGTGGGTGGGCGCGGAGTACTCAAGCTCCTGGACGTCGGCGGGGATGATGATCGCGGTCGGCGCCCGCTCCGCCATGGCCACCCGGATCGCCCGGTCGAGCACGCCGGGCAACTGCTCGGGCACGGTGACCATCTGCGCGTACTCGCTCGCTACGTCCTTGAACAGGCTGAGCAGGTCGACTTCCTGCTGGTAGGAGCCGCCCATCGCGGAGCGGTTGGTCTGACCGACGATCGCGACGACCGGCACGTGGTCGAGCTTGGCGTCGTAGAGCCCGTTCAGCAGGTGAATGGCCCCGGGCCCCGACGTCGCCATGCAGACGCCGACCTTGCCGGTGAACTTGGCGTAACCGACGGCCTCGAAGGCGGCCATCTCCTCATGCCGGGCCTGGATGAACGTGGGCTTGTTGTCGGCCCGCCCCCAGGCGGCCAGGATCCCGTTGATGCCGTCACCCGGGTAGGCGAAGACCTCGGTCACGTCCCAGGCGCGCAGGCGCTCGAGCAGGTAGTCGGCGACATCGGGCTTAGCCATGGGGAACTCCTTCCGTGGGTTTAATGTCAGCGGCCGCCGGCGGCCAGGTGGCTGGCCGCCCGGGCGGCGACCGCCATGATGGTCAGCGCCGGGTTGGCGCTGCCCTGGGTGGGCAGCACGCTGCCGTCGGTGATGTAGAGGTTGGGTATTGCGAAGCTGCGGCAGTCGCGGTCCACGACGCCGTGCCGCTCGTCGGCGGCCATCCGCGCGCCGCCGACCAGGTGGGCGTAGCGGTCGATGGTGATGACCTCATCCGCCCCGGCCGCGTGCAGGATCTGCTCCATGACCTGCTGCGCCGCGTCCCTGAGCTGCTTGTCGTTGTCGCACTGGGAGTAGGCGAAGTTGGCGACCGGCAGGCCGTAGCGGTCTTTTTCCTCGGCCAGGGTGACGCGGTTCTCGGGCTGCGCCAGGAACTCGCACAGCGCGCCCAGGCAGGACCAGTGCACGTAGTCGCTCATGTACTGGCGCAGGCTGGCGCCCCAGTGCCCCTGCGCGGCCACGTGCTCGGCCCAGGTGATGGGCAGCGGCGAGACGGTCTGGATGGTGAAGCCGCGCTTGTACGGCTTGGCCGGGTCGGTCTCGTAGAACTGCTCGCTGCTGACCTCGGGCGGCGGTGACTTGTACATCCGCACCTCGGCGTCGAACCGGCCGGCGGTCTGCGGTGCGCCCTGCACCATCAGGTACCGCCCGACCTGGTCGAAGTCGTTGCACATGCCGTTCGGGAACCGCCGTGACGCGGAGTTGAGCAGCAGCCGCGGCGTCTCGATCGAGTAGCCCGCGACCGCGACCGCCGCCGCGCGCTGGAAACGGGGCGTGCCGTGCAGGATGTAGTGCACCCCGGTGGCCCGGCCGGTCCGTTCGTCGAAGCCGATCCCGGTGACCATGGCGTTGGCCCTGACCTCCGCCCCGTGCGCCAGGGCGTCGGGAATGTGGGTGATCAGCGGGGATGCCTTGGCGTTGACCTTGCACCCCTGCAGGCAGAAGCCGCGGTAGATGCAGTGCGGCCGGTTGCCGAATCGCCCGTTGGCGATGGCGACCGGCCCGACCTTGGCCGTGATGCCGGACTTGTACGCGCCGCGCAGGAAGATCTCGCCGTTGCCGCCGACCGGGTGCGGCCGCTGCGGGTAGCCGTGCGGGTCGCCCCAGGGCCAGTCCTCGCCCGCGACGGGCAGTTCCTGCTCGATGTCCTCGTAGTAAGGCCGCAGGTCGGCGTAGCGAAGCGGCCAGTCGGCCCCGACGCCGTCGTTGGTCCAGGTAGCGAAGTCGCTCGGGTGGAACCGGGGCGTGTACCCCGCGTAGTGCACCATGGAGCCGCCCACGCCGCGGCCGGAGTTGTTCGAGCCCATCGGGACCGGGTCGCTGCCGCTGATCACCCGCGGCTCGGTCCAGTACAGGTGGTGCGACCCGGCCTCGTCGCTCACCCAGTCGGCGTCGGGATCCCAGAACGGGCCCGCGTCCAGGCCGACGACTCGCCAGCCACGCCGGGCCAGCCGCTGCAGCAGGGTCGAGCCCCCGGCCCCGCAGCCCACGATCACCAGGTCGGCCGGGTCGCTGTCGGCGAACCGGCGCATATCGGCGCGCAGCTGGTGATTGGTCCGGCTGCCGTCGTTCGGCAGCAGCCAGGCCGACTCATTGCGCTCGCGCACTGTTGTCATCGGCGCTGGCGTCATCCGTTGTCCTTTCCGCTCACCGGGTCGCTGGCGGGGTGCGCGTCCGCGACCTCGTAAGGCTCTCGGGCGTCCACGCCGGGATTCTTGTAACCGCGGGGATAGGCGGGACCGGAAAACCCGATCTCGTTCCACGCCGACGGATGGGCGTAGAACGCGGTGCACGCGTACCGCGTCCACAGGCTCCAGACGTGCGCGGCGTTGAGTCCGTGCCAGTCCTTCGCGCCCAGGTCCTGCACCGCCGCGATGACGGCCCGCTGGTCTTCCACCGGGGCCTGCGCGAACGTGAGCGAGCACGTGTCCCGGCTGTCGTCGTCCAGGAACCGCAGCGAGTCCCGCCAGGCCTGCCCGTCCTCGGGCATGTCCGCGTAGCGCCAGCCGTCCGTCTGCTGTTCCGCCAGCCGGGCGTCGACCTGCGGGACGACGTCCACCTTCGGCCCGTCGTCCTGCCCGAGCAGCCGGTCGCACAGCGCCGTCGCCGTGGCCTCCTCGGCGGGGGTGAAGAACCGGATATCGGGCAGCCGCCCGATCCTGGACAGGACGACGCCGGCCGTCACCGGGTCCCAGTAGCCGGCCTGGTCAAGGACGTTGAAACCAGGGAACCGGTCACCGGTGGCCTGACTGATGCGGGGAGCCATTCCCGGATCGGCTGATCCGCTCGCCCGCTGCCTGCGGCCGGTCACTTCTCGCGGCGCAGGATCGAGGCGAGCAGGCCCATGCCGCCGACCACGGTCACCAGCAGCGGAGCGAGCAGCGGCGGCCCCATCTCCATGTTGTAGCGGGCGTTCGCCCAGCCGCCCGGCTTCTGCGCGATCCCCCGAGCGTGCAGGTAGGTTCCTTGCAGGCCGTTGGCGACGATGGCCGCGGAGGCGACTGGCAGCGCCGTCTTGGCCATCTTCTTACTGAAGACTCCCGCCACGCCCGCGGCCGCGCCGACCGGCCCGAGGGCGACGGGGATCCACATCATCTTGTTGCCGAAGCTGGCGCTGTCATGCTCAAAGAAGATCTCGGCCGCGGTAACCAGCGCGCCGGCCGCCGTCAAGGCGGACAGGCTGCGCTCGAAATGGCCCGTCTCCACGTTCTGGATCATCCGGTCAATGCCATGAACGGCACGTCCGTTCCCAGGACGCAGGTGCCCCAGCTTCATCACATGTCCCTTCGACTGCCGGCATGCCTCCCCGGTTGGGCAGCGCAGAGCGATTTCAGGGCCCCTACCCGCTTGGCCGGCCGTAAACGGGCGCGTCAGGGATGAATGCCGGCCGCCCGGGAAAGAGCAGTTCCCATGAACCGCAAGACCCTCTACCGGGCACCGCCGCCGCCGCGATGAGCTCGGCCCGTGGGATGCCGCCAAGGCGCGCGCGGGCCTGCACCCCGCGGCGTTGGAGTTCATCGCCGAACGGGAGGTTGCGGTGCTCGGCAGCGACAGCAACAGTGACGTCGCGCCGAGCCTCGCGGAGGGGGTTGAGCTGCCGGTGCACGTGCTCGCGATTAACGCGCTCGGCCTGCACCTGCCCGACTACCCGCAGTTCGAAGACCTGGCACCGCTGTGCGCGGCGGCCGGCCGCTGGTCCTTCTTCTGTGTCATCGCCCCGCTGCGACTGCCGCGCGGAACCGGCTCTCCCGTCAACCCGGTCGCGGTCATGTAGCGGAGCCGGGGCAGCCAGAAAACGGGCTAGAGCGTGCCCAGGGCCGCACCCAGCGCGCTGATCGCGCTGGACAGGGACGCGGCCGCCTGGCCGGTGATCTGCCCTTGGGACTTGTCCTGGGTGTAGACCTGGACGAGTTGCGAGTACTGCTGCTGTAGCTGCTGTGAGTCCTGGCCGGGCTGCTGGAACAGCACTTGCTGCAGCTGGTTGAACAGCTGCTGGCCCGCCTGCGGCGCCACCTGCCCGTCGTCGACGCCTTCCTTCAGTTCGCCCACCAGCGTGGCGGTCGCGGTGGCAACGGGTGACAGGGTTCCTGGGCCGGCGGTGGCGGGGTGCGTGGTGACGGTGGCGGCCGGCCGCGCGGTGGGCGAAGCAGGCGGGGAACTGGTCGCGGCCACCGAGCCCCGCGTCAAGAGCACCACCAGGAGCGTGATCAGCGTCGCGGCGAGTGCGCCACCGAGCGCCGCCTCGGCTGGCCGGGGCCGCCAGCCCGGCCGCGGTGCGTCCGGCCCGGTCCCCGGCGGGACGGGAAGCACGGCGGTGCCGGCGTTCGGTGCGCCGCCGGCGGGCGGGAAGACGGAGAGCAGCTCCGCCCGGGCCGCGGCGGCGGTGGGCGGGCGGGACGACGGGTCCTTGGCCAGCAGCCGGGCGGTGACCTGGTCGAGCCGGGCGGGCAGGCCGGGGCGCGCGGCCGACGGCGGCCCTGGATCATCGTGGACCTGCCGGTACGCGAGCCCGACCGCCGAGTCGGCGGTGAACGGCGGCCTGCCGGTGAGCATCTCAAACAGCACGCAGCCGAGGGAGTACAGGTCGGACCGCGGATCCGCGGGACGCCCTGAAGCCTGCTCGGGCGACAGGTAGGCGACCGTGCCCACGACTGTGCCGGCCGCGGTCGCCGCGCGGGTGGCGTCGGCCCGGGCGATGCCGAAGTCAAGGATCTTGACCTCGCCGCCGTTCAGGACAACGTTGGCGGGCGTGATGTCGCGGTGCACGAGCCCCGCGGCGTGCGCGGCCTCCAGCCCCTCGCAGACCGCCGCGGCGATCGCGACCGCCTGCCCGGGCGGCAGCACTCCGGCCTCGTCAAGCACCTGGCGCAGCGTCCGCCCCCCGACCAGTTCCATCACGATGAACGGCGTGCCGTCCTCGACGCCGCAGTCGAACACGGTCACGAGCCGGGGATGGCTGACGGCGGCGGCGTGGCGGGCCTCGCCTTCGAACCGGTCAAGGAACGCGGCGTCGGCGGCGTGCTGCGGGTTGAGTACCTTCACCGCGACGTCACGGCCCAGCGTCTCGTCCCTGGCCCGCCACACCGTCGCCATCCCGCCGGTCCCAAGCACCGCCAGCAGCGTGTACCGGCCGCCAAGCACAGTCGTCCCTGCCACCGCCATGATCCGCTCTCTTCGCGCTCCTGCCAGACCAACCGTAATGGCAGCGGATCATCCGTATGGCCCAGTTTGCGGCCCGGCGGTTACCGGCTGATGACGGGCAGGATCAGCTGGCTCGGATGGTCCGGGCCGTGCAGCACCCGGTTGACGGCGGCGGCCGCCAGTTCGGCCGGCTCGTCGGCGATGACGCCGCCGGTGTTCGTGTTGCGGTCGAAGCGCGGGAAGTTGCTGCTTGATACCTCAAGCCGGATCCGGTGCCCCGGCCGGAAGACGTTCGACGTCACCGACAGGTCCAGCGTGAGCTTGACGGGCTCGCCCGGCGTGAGCGGCTCCGGCTCGGCCAGCGAGTTGCGGTACCGCGCCCGGACGATGCCGTCGGTCAGGTAAATCGCGCGCCCGTCAGGGAACACGTCGACCAGCTTGCCGGTGAAGTCGGTGTCCGGCGCCGAGGAGGACGCGTACAGGGTCAGCGAGACGTGCCCGGTGACCTCGAGCGGCTCGGTCAGCACGGGTGAGGTGAAACAGAGCACGTCGTCGCGGGCCTCGGCCGGCCGCTGGTCGACCGCGCCCGCGGCGTTCGCGGTCGTCGGGAGCATGACCCGCCCGCCCAGGGTGGGCACCGGGCGCCGCGGATCGT
>Ga0207664_10001748_pt1 | contig 14316 bp, 5 predicted proteins | sample LARL83metaG_FD_184349 | JGI IMG/M metagenome (GOLD analysis project Ga0207664, IMG submission 184349) | Corn, switchgrass and miscanthus rhizosphere microbial communities from Kellogg Biological Station, Michigan, USA - LAR L8-3 metaG... | ecosystem: Host-associated > Plants > Roots >...
GGGGGCGCCGGTGCATCTGCGGACCGATTTTGACGCCGTCGTGGACGGCACGGATGGCGACACCTACCTGCAACCGGTCAAAGCACGCTTTCTCCATTCCACCGTCGTAGCGGCAGGCAAGGTCGAGGGCATACCCGGTCGAGAGGGAAAGCTGATCTCGCTACAGGTGAGTGCCCGTCAGGCTCGCATACAGGACCTCATGCGGCTGGCCGTGAAGAGCGGCAAACCGCCAATGACGGGAGTGGTTCATCTGTACAGCCTTTTTGAATTGCCGCCGGGCAAGCAGAACATCGTAGATAAGCTTTATCTAAAGGGAAACTTCGAGCTGAATAATGCCCGTTTCACAAATCCCAAGGTGCAGAACAAAATTGAGGCTCTTAGCCGGCGTGGGAGAGGTGTTCAGGGAGAGGACCTCTCACACATAGCTTCCGATTTTGCCGGCCAGTTCCGGCTCGAGGGTGCTGATATGTCATTCAGTCAGCTATCGTTTGAGGTTCCTGGTGGGAAGGTGAATTTGCGGGGAGACTACGGACTACGGAGCGAGCAACTCGATTTTCGCGGCGAGCTGACATTGCAAGCCAAACTCTCGCAGACGACTCACGGCATCAAGTCATTCCTTCTGAAACCGATTGATCCTCTTTTTCGCAGGCGGGATGCTGGTACTGTGGTGCCGATCAAGGTTGAAGGCCAGCGCTCGCATCCACATTTCGCGATTGAATGGGGGAGGCTGTTCGGCAGAAAGAAGGACATCAAGAGGTAGGTTCGAAATGATGAAATGTCGACAACGATCGAGCACCTGAAACCAGGCGCGAGTTGCTAGGACGCCGATTCAGGACTTATGGTGCCGTCGCTTACTTTGGCGTCCTCACCCGCGAAGTCAGACGCAGGGTGGCCACTGCGGCCTCATGCGCACCGGGCTTTACGTCGTTCACGATCCACTATGCAGCGTTGCCGGCAAGCAGGGTTTCCCGATCGGTGAGTGAGAACGGGGCAACGCCGAGCGAGAGAAGCGAATGAAGGAGAGGGCAAGCCAAAAAACCACAGACCAGTAAAGCTGGCCGCTAATAACTTCGATACCTGTTCTGCTGGAGCTTGCCAATCTCCGCCGAGAGTTTCTTCTTACTCGAACCCGCAGAGTCGTTCTGCACTAGTCATCTGGCAAAAAGCTGTAACCAGCGTTGACATACTTCCCCGAAGTGCCTGCAGTACGGATAATCTCGCCCCGGCAGAGCACCTTGCTGTTCGCCTGCCCCGCAATCTCTCGTGCCATCACAAACATCATCTCTAAATCGATCCCTGCACACAGAGATTGGTCCGCTACGAATGAGATTCCCGATTCGCTGATGTCCTGCACAGTTCCCGGAAGCCATTCTCTGGTATCGCTTTGGCGAGAGAGCATTGGCTGTTGCAAGCGGATGTGACGTGAGCGCGGTTTCCAGACCTTTCGGGAACATGCCGAGCCTGCGGAACAACCTCCTCCCTGTCACCCCGGCTTATAGTGTTCCAGTCGTAGCGACGCAGTCACCGCAGATCAGGCACACTTGATACAACGTTCCGTCCGCCGCACGACGTGGCCAACCAAACTGGTGGGAACACGCACGGGTAAAAAGCGAACTGAGTAGATCAGGCATGGTGGCATCTACATTTGCATCGTATCCTGAAGATGGACTGGGACACTGCTGTTCGGTATAAGCCAGTGCTTACATAGGTTGCTGTCCCTGCCGCTGCTTAGTCATCGATATGGAGGAATTTTGATAATGCCCGATATCAATTGAGCGGAACTGAAGGTTCTGGTGTACCGCTAGACAACCGCCACCCGGATGCCCTTGTCCAAATAAAGGCTTGGGTGAGATCATTACACTCCGTTATTCTCGAAGCACGCGGAACTAGGAGACGCTCTTGGCGACCCATTTGAGGTTGGAGAATGCGCCTTAGCCAACTTCTCGTGACATTACTTGTGCTAATCAGCACAATAAGCTTAATCGGTTGCAGTGGCAGCGCTTCCCTTCCCGCCAACAATCCCATGGTTCCGCCGGTTGTGCCGCACCCTACCGACGTACTTACCTTTCACAACGACAATTCCCGTACCGGGCAGAATCTCAAGGAGAGCATCCTGACCCCTGCCAATGTCAAGTCGACCACCTTCGGCAAGCTACAGTTTTTTTCCGTGGACGGCAAGGTTGACGCTCAACCGTTATATCTCTCCAATGTCACTGTGGCTGGAGCATTGCACAACCTCCTCTATGTGGCCACTGAGCACAACGGCCTGTACGCCTTTGACGCTGACACAGGGGCGATAGTCTGGCACATTTCCCTGCTCGGGCCTGGAGAAAGCCCCAGCGATGATCACGGCTGTGACCAAGTCACCCCTGAAATTGGCATAACGGCCACGGGGGTAATCGACCGCACTCGTGGCCCCAACGGCGCGATTTACGTGATCGCCGTGTCCAAGAACGGGTCGGGACAATACTTCCAACGTCTACACGCCTTAGACATAACGACCGGAACTGAATTGTTTGGTGGTCCTCAAACGATACACGCATCTTTCCCCGGAACTGGTGCCAATAGCTCCGGCGGTATGGTTATCTTTGATCCCGCACAGTATACAGAGAGAGCCGCTTTGCTCCTTCTCCAGGGAGTAGTTTACTTCGGATTCTCTTCCCACTGGGATTTCGGCAGCTACACAGGCTGGATCATGGGATACGATGCTTCCACCCTGGCTCAGAGCACGGTCTTGAACCTCACTCCCAATGGCAGTGAAGGCTCAATCTGGATGAGTGGCGGTGGGCTGGCAGCCGATAGTGCCGGAAACATCTTCCTCCTGGATGCCAACGGCACATTCGACACGATGCTCGATGCCAACGGTTTCCCTGCTCAGCACGATTTTGGTAATGCCTTCCTGAAGATTTCTACTGCACGCGGACTCGCGGTTGCCGATTACTTTGCTTCCTTTGACACCGTGGCAGAGTCGAATGCCGACACTGACCTCGGTTCGGGTGGCACCGTTCTCCTTCCAGATTTGACCGATGGTTCCGGACGAGTGCAGCACCTCGCCATGGGTGCCGGTAAGGATTCTCGGATTTATATCGTGAGCCGGGATGCCATGGGAGAGTTCAATGCCAACAGCAACAACATTTACCAGGAACTTCCAAGTGCTCTGTCCGGACCAGTGTTCTCCACTCCCGCCTACTTCAACAACACTGTGTACTATGGCGCGGCAGGAGACAGCATCAAAGCCTTTGCCATCGCTAATGCTTTTCTGGGATCCTTGCCTTCCAGTCAAACCAGCAATAGCTTTCCATATCCCGGCACAACCCCTAGCATCTCGGCAAATGGGACTGCCAGTCCCATCTTATGGGCTGTTGAAAACGGAGCTACTGCCGTCCTGCATGCTTATGATGCCACGAACTTGCGCCACGAACTGTATAACAGCAGCCAGGCCGGCTCAGGCCGCGATCAGTTCGGCATGGGAAATAAGTTCATTACCCCGACCATCGCTAACGGCAAAGTATACGTAGGCACCACAAATGGAGTAGTAACTTTTGGATTGTTACCTCTTAGCCACTAAGATCAGAATGGTCTATAAATGGCAAGTTCACTCCACAGAGATCGAGGGTCGAGTTCGCTCGTGCCAGCATTCCATATCAGGCATGCTCGAATGTGAGTCAGTTCCGTTTCGTAACAACCCGCAGTAATCTGAGCTATTTCAGCCCATACTGAAATGTTATGTTTGTGCCGTCAATCAACGTAATTTGGAACCCGTATGTCGCGGGTGCGCTATTGAGATTGGTTCCTGAGCCGGTGGCCGTGTTGTAAATCCACTGCTGGTTCGTGGGATCCCAACGAAACGCCGTATCTGGCGTCGTGGAAGTTAGCGTCTCGTCAACGTTCGCAAGCGTTCCATTCAAGATGCTAACGATATTATAGCTCGCGACCACATTCTGGTTGGGGAAGGCCGCATTCGGGCCGACAGAGTTGCCATTCACGTCGCAAAGAGCAAACTTGGTCGGTACAGTGCTGCCCTTCTTCACAACTGTGGTTCCATTCGTGGCAATGGGTGGCTGAATTACGTGGCTCGCCATGCCGTTTGTACAAGTAGTTCCTGCGGCGAATAACACGCGGATAGTAACTGTCCTGACGATGGGCGACGCGTAGTCAGTCGTATCACTCGGAACGAAGTTGACGGTCAACGACTGCGAGCCGGGAGCAACTACCGTGCCCGAACCCGGACTATAGGTAAATGTGCCTGGTAAAACAGATCCTCCGACTCCCGTTGCGGCGGCGTTCAACTGGGTGTTACCTAACGCGGTTCCGTAAATGATGTTCGCGGGATTGGACCAATTGACGATCGGAGTGGCTTTACCAATAACATCGTTCACACTGCCACTATCGCTGTTGTAGTTCCCCGTCCCATCCGTGAACATCCAGGTATCGGTATAGCTTCCCGCCGTCGTATGCGTTGTACCGCTCAGGTTCAGGCCGATCAAGCTTTCACCCTGCACGCCAGTCGCAAACCCTGTGGCCGTGTGAGGATTGCCGTCGAAGATCAAATTGTAAGCCGAGACCGCGATTACAGCCTTTGCTTTGGCAATCGAATCGTGCACTGTGCCGCTGGCATTGATGTAGTTCCCACTGGTATCGGTGAACGACCACGGGTCAACCGGATAATCACCGGCTTTGTTGTGCGTGGTGGCGGTCAGATCCAATCCTGCCAATGCCTCATTTTTCACGCCCAGCGCCGAACCCGCTGCCGTATGCGAATTGCCGTCATACGTTATGCTGTACGGGCTAACAGTAACTTTTGCAGCCGCCTTGGAAATTGCGTCGCTCACAGAGCCGGTAGCATTGTTGTAGTTGCCAGTTGTATCCGTAAATGTCCAGGAATCTGTGTAAGCTCCGGCGTTCGTGTGCGTAGTCCTGCTCACATCAACGCCGGCGAGCGCTTCGCCTTTCACGCCTGTCGCCGCACTCGCGGCGCTATGGGCATTTCCGTCATAGGTGACACTGTAGGGGGTTACCGTAATTGCTGCGTTCGCCTGAGCAATTGTGTCAGCTGTCGAACTGCTGGCGTTGTTGTAGTTTCCCGTGGCGTCGGTAAAGCTCCACTTATCGATGAAGCTACCAGCATTTGTGTGTGTAGTGCTACTCAGGTCAAGACCGCTCAGCGCTTCCCCTTTTACACCTGTCGCAGATCCGGTCGCGGTGTGGGCGTTTCCATCATAGGTAACGTTATAACCCGTAACATTGATGGTTGGATTGGCTTTCGCGATCTGGTCGTGCGTGGTGCCGCTAACGTTATTGTAATTTCCAGTGGAATCCGTGAACGTCCACGGATCGTTTATGTAGTCTCCGGCATTATTGTGGGTCGTGCCACTCAGGTCCATACCGGATAACGCCTCGCCTTTGACTCCCGTTATGGTGCCAGTCGCAGTATGAGTGTTGCCATCGTAAGTAAGGCTGTAGGGAACGACGGCCACCGTGGGATTAGCCCTGGCAATCGCGTCACCGACCGTGCCATTGGCATTGTTGTAATTCCCGGTCGTATCGGTGAAAGTCCAGCCGTCACTGCCATAGGTGCCGGCGTTGCTATGCGTGGTGCCGCTCAGGTCGAGACCACTCAGGGCTTCACCTTTGACGCCGGTCACAGTCCCAGTCGCGGTATGCGAATCGCCGTCGTAGGTCACGCTATATGGAATTACATTGATTGCTACGTTCGCTTTGTCGATATGGTCGTGAACCGCTCCGTTCGCGTTATTGTAATTGCCCGTCGAATCGGTGAACGTCCAAGCATCATTCGGGTAATCCCCTGCATTTGTGTGCGTGGTCTGACCCAGGGCAAGGCCAGTCAGTGCTTCGCCTTTCACGCCGGCAATACTGCCAGAGGCAGTGTGGGCATTGCCATCATAGGTGAGTGTATAGGGGGTGATATTAATGGTGGCGTTTGCCTTGGCAATGGAGTCGTGAACTGCACCACTGGCGTTGTTGTAATTTCCAGTCGAATCGCTGAACGTCCAAGCGTCACTCGGGTACTCACCTGCATTGGTGTGCGTCGTCTTGGTCAGATCCAGGCCGGATAGCGCTTCACCTTTTACGCCGATTGTAGTGCCTGTCGCCGCGTGGGCATTCCCATCATAAGTGACACTATAAGGAGTCACATCGATGGTCGCCGTCGCTTTGGTGATGATGTTGTCCACACTACCGCTGGCATTATTGTAATTGCCAGTCGAGTCCGTGAATGTCCATCCATCTGTGTAGTTGGCCGCATTGGTGTGACTAGTGGCGCTCAGGTCCAGGCCGGCAAGAGCTTCACCTTTGACTCCAGTCGCGGTTCCGGTTGCCGTGTGCGCGTTGCCGTCATACGTGAGGCTATAAGAAGTAACGTTGATCGTTGGGTTTGCCTTCGCTATGCTGTCGTTCACACTGCCAGTCGCATTGCTGTAGTTTCCAGTGGAATCCGTAAAACTCCACGAATCCGGGTAGGAACCCGCATTGGTATGGGACGTCTGGCTTAAATCCAGCCCGCTCAGGGCCTCGCCATGTACGCCGGTTGCAGAGCCGGTCGCACTGTGGGAGTTGCCGTCGTAGGTCACGCTGTAGGGCATTACATTGATCGTGGCATTCGCCTTCAATACGTTGATTGTGACACTGCCGCTCGCCGACGCTAAATTGATGGCCTCAGCAGGTGTGAAGCTCAAGTTGATGGTCTGCCCGTTGCCCGCATTCAAAACCGCCCCATTTGCGGGGGTGGTACCGTCCGCCAGCGTGTACGCGAATTTGCCTGGCGCATTTCCAAAAATCTTGATCTCGTCAATCGCACCTTGGAAAAACCGCGTCGGGATGCCCCCACCCCAACTAAAGCCAACGTTGACGGCCCGAGTGTTGTTGGCGGGGGTTGCCGTAGAAGTAGTGTTCTGCAGGGTGCCATCCACATAGAGGGACAGAGTAGTTTGCCCATCCCAAGTGCCAACAACAAAGTGCCAATTGCCGTCAAGCACGTTCACAGTCGAGGGCACATCCGCAAATTGCTCGCAGCACGGCGAAGCTCCTCCTTGCCCTACGTTGAAATGGATTAGGCCGTCGCTGACACTGGCTTGGAATGCCCAGCCGGTATTGTCCACCCACCCGTGCGATTTCTCCAGCACGGTGACTAATCCCCCCTGCTGACCCGTTTGGCTCTGGGTGCCCTTCATCCAGAAGGACGCTACGAAGCCGGGCGAGTCCATGTCGTATCCGGAGTTGTGGGGAATCGTTACACCGTCGCCTGAAGCATCGGGAAAACTGAATGCCTGTCCGTCTTCGCCGCTCGTGTACGTGGTTCCACCTAGGAGGACGCCGTTGTTCGCAGCGAATGAATCGGTCGCATTCCCTTCGGCCTTCCACCACCCGGTCATGCCCAATGCCGACGATGTCGCATCCAGTTGCATGCTGCCCAGCGCTGAACCGTACGTAATATCCGCAGGCGTGGGCCAGCTGATGGCCGGCGTGACCTGCGTCACGTCAATGTAAGTAGTGGCATTAGCTGTATTGTAGTTCGTGCTATCGGTTGGCGTGAGCAAAACGACCAAGGGCTGGTGGGTTCCGACATTCAGGATCGTCCCCCCAGGGGGATTGTAGCTGAGCGTCCCGGGGACCGAGCCCTTGGCGTTCAACTGGGCGCTCGTCAGCAGCGACCCATAGGAAATGGCAGCCGGATTAGCCCACGTGACCATAGGCGTGGCCTTCTCAATGGCATCGGTCACGGTGCCGCTCGCAGGGTTGTAGTTCCCGGCGCTATCGGTGAATGTCCACGAATCCGGATATGTTCCGGCGTTCGTGTGCGCGGTACCTGTAAGGTTCAGCTCCGTGCTGAGGTCGGTTCCGCCGACTCCGGTGGCGGTGCCAGATGCGGAATGCGAGTTGCCATCGTAGGCCAAGTCGTAGGGCGTCACTAAAATCGTGGCGGTCGCCCTTCCGATCACGTCATTGACGGTGCCGCTGGCGTTGCTGTAATTACCGGTCGCGTCCGTAAAAATCCATGTGTCGGTATATGACCCAGCACTGGTGTGAGTTGTGCCACTCAGGTCAAGGCCGTTGAGGAGTACGCCTCCAACGCCAGCCACTGATCCTGTCGCGGTGTGGGGGGAGCCATCATAGGTCAGGATGTACGGATTAACGACAATGGAAGCTGTCGCCTTCATCACGTTTATCATCACCGATTTTGGAGCCGTGTTGTAGTCGGTCGTGTCTATGGGGGTGAAGGTTAAGGAAAGCGTTTGTTGAGCTCCGGCATTCAACACTGTTCCGGCTGCCGGGCTGTACACAAAGTTTCCCTGTACATTGGCGGTTGCGTTCAACTGCGTTCCGCTCAGGGCGGTTCCGTATGTGATGTCGGCCGGGTTCGCCCACGTGATACTCGGGTTAGCCTTGCTCACAACTTGCATTATGCCGGCAGAGGTGCTCCCGGTGAAGTTCGTGTCGCCACCGTACATTGCAGTGATAGTGTGCGATCCAGCGCTGAGAGTGGAGGTATTGAGGGTAGCTATTCCAGCGTTCAGAGCTCCAGTGCCCAGTGAGTTAGAACCGTCTTTGAAGGTAACAGAGCCAGTGGGGGTTCCATTATTCGCCGACACCGTCGCTGTGAACGTGACCGCTTGCCCATACGTGCTCGGAGTCAGTGAGGACGCAACAACAGTCGAGGAATTCGCCTGCCCTACGGTCTGGTTCATCGTCGAAGCGGTGCTACTACCCACGCCCGTCGCATTGAAATTATTATCGCCAATGTAGATGGCGGTGATGCTGTGCGCTCCCACCGGCAGCGTAGAAGTGCTGTAGGTCGCACTCCCAGCACTCAGGGGCTTCGTATCTAACGTGGTGGTACCATCTTTGAAGGTCACGGAGCCGGAGGGTGTGCCTGCGCCCGGCGATACGGCTGTTACGGTCGCGGTGAAAGTCACCGATTGTCCGAACGCTGACGGGTTCACCGAAGATGTCACAGCGCTCAAGGTGTCCGCCTTGTTGACGGTCTGGCCTCCCGATAGCGAGCCGTTGCTGCTTGTGAAATTACTCCCTGTACTCGGAGTGTATGTAGCTGAAACTGTATGGGCGCCCACCGCGAGGACCGAGTCAGTGCCGCTGCTTGCAACTCCGTTACTGCCACTCGGTGAGAGCGATACCGGGGAACCGAAACTCACTCCATCTACCGCAAACTGAACAGTCCCGGTCGGAGCGGTTGTGCCTGAGGACGGACTCACCGTCGCTGTAAATGTAACTCCTTGTCCCAAAATGGATGGATTCCCGGAAGAGCTTATGACCGTCGTTGTGCTTACAGTCGAAGGATTTACCGTGAAGGAGTTGCTCGTTCCGCCGATGCCGCTATTTCCGCCTGTACCTGTGGCGCTGATCGTGAAACTCCCCGCGTTTGAAACAGTAACGCTTTGGTTCGACAGAACACCATTCGTGAACGCCGGCGTCGTGACCGGAGCACCGACGAGGTTGCCCGTGGAAGTCAGGGTGACTTTATTGCCATTCCCGCTGAAGCTTGTCACGGTGTTCCCAAAAGCATCCTCGGCGCTTATAGTGATGTTGAACGGCGTTCCCGCTTGTTGTGTAGTGATCGTGCTGAATACGAATCTGCTCAGGGCAGCAAAACTGACCAAAATGCCATTCTGGGTAGCCGAGCCGACACCACCCGTTCCCGACCCCGCTATAGACTGGGTACCGGCTGTCTGCAACGTGGCAGTAAAAGTATGTGAGCCCGCGTCGGCAGCAGTAAAGGTATAAGGGGAAGGCAATATCGCTTGGGGATCAGAACTGCTAAAGCTGACTGTCCCAGTGTATCCTTGGGCTGTCTTACCGTTGCTATCCAAGGCAGTGACGAGTAAATTGCCTGCTACCCCTGCTGTTACCGAGGTGGGGTAGGTCACCGCAAGGTGCGTTGCATTGCTGTACACAGTCAGGTTGATACTTCCGTTCGTATTCTGCGAAGTATCGTTTGCGGTTATGGCCTGTACACCGTTACCCAGTGATGTTGGATTGTATTGAGTGGAGCAGGATGCATTATTGCCGTTCGTTGCGAGCGTGCAAGCGGCTGGGCTAAAAGTACCTGAGCCACTCGGGCTGAGACTCCAACTGATGCTGTTGCCAGACTGATTTTTGTTTTCACTCGCGGTGCAAGTGGTTGCTGCATTCAAAGCAACTGGGTTTGGAGCACAACTGACACTAGGCGGTTGACCAGCATCCGTGAAACTGTTTTGTGCCTGGGAGTGAAGTCCCGTAACCGTTAAGTAGAAGCGCACATTGACATCGTGCGAGTCGGGTGAGAACTGGTTATTGAAGATGTTGCCGTTGGAATCTGCAACTGCTGTGAGCGTGGGGTGGGTGTCAATAAGTGGAGATTCGACCAAGGTTAGAGTCACTGTCTCACCCGGCTGCCAGCCTGTGCCGGTAATGTTGACGGTCGTGCCGGGAGCATAATCGGATTGGTCGGTTTTAACCGTGGCGAAGCTATACAGTTCGGCGCTGGTTTGTGAGGAGCCACCTCCTACCATCAACAGCCCGTCCACGATGCTTAGGGGTGCTCCAGATGCTTGCGAGCGGGCGGTCGCCATGGAGCCCGTCGCCTGAACTGTGCCCCCGGCCTGATTTCCCCAGGGAACGTAAAGCTCGGCCGATGCTAGATCAACCCCAGCTGACTGCCCGCCTACGACCAACACCTCATTGTTCTTCGCCAGCAAGAAAGCAAGATGCCCGCTGCGTTCAGTCGCCAAGGAAGCAGATACGGGCGCAAAGTTCCCGGCTGCGGAAGGATCAAAGACTTCAATGCTCCCGAGGTCGTTCGATCCATTGTTGCCACCAATCACGACAACCTTACCGTCCAACTGGGTAGTCGCAGAATGCTTGCTGCGCGCGGTCGCCAAAGTTGGACCCGGCAAGATCGTGCTATTGCTCGGATCGTAGATGTCGCTTGAGCCAAGGACTGTAACGTTGCCATTCGCATCCAACCCGCTGCCTCCGATGATCAGCACCCGCCCGTCCTGCAGCACCGTGGCAGCGGCGTTTTGCCGCGACGCCGACATCGTCCCACCGAAGCTGAAGGTTTGCGAATTCGGGTCGAAAATTTCAATGGAGTTGCTGGGGCCCCCCGAGCTTTCGCCTCCGGCGATCAGTACGCGTCCATCCTGCAATGTCGAGGCGGTTGCATTGGTTCGCGCCTCAGTCATGGCCGGTAGCTCTGACCAAGCGTTTGCAGCGGGATCAAATATCTCGGCGGAGTTAGTGGCGCCGCCTCCGGTGGTTATGCCGCCCGCCACCAGCACTTGTCCACTCTGCAGGGAGGCACAAACCTGATGGGCTCGTGGCGACAGCATGGGAGGTGCGGAGGACCAGGTGCCGTCGGTATTAAAGATGTCTATTTTGGGAGTGGGCCCACTGGCCTCGGAGCCGCCGCTGACCAAAATGCGTCCATCCTGCAGCAATATGGAACAGCCGCCGTCGTGCAGCGAGGACATGTTGTTCGCGGAAGTCCAGTTCCCTGTCGCAACTTGTGGCAGAGAGGCCCTTAGAGCAAAGGTGAGCGTAAATAGGCCAGCAGCTAAAAGGAGGTACCGATTGACACGGCGCATCTCACACACTCCGCACAATATCGAATGTTCGGGGGAGCTACTCGGGGGAGCTACTGCGGGGAGATAATCGAGACACCTGCAAGACCGTGATCTATTACGGTAGTGGGGACGTGCGTCGCATGTCTCCGATCACAGGCATACCCTATAAGCATTTTCAAAGCCAAGTGGCAATGCGCCGTCGCGAACCCTAATTGATAGAAGGCAGGTACACTAAGGGCCTTTGGGCAGCACATTGGAATGTTTAGCACTTAGGCCGTTCTGAAAGGCATTTACCTTAGGAGCGAAAGCATTTTCTCTCGGGTCGATCGAAGGATTACAAAAGTAACCTACGTAAACTATAGCTGGATATCGCATACATCAACGCCCGTAGGTTAGATCCGGCGGCACGGATGTTCGTGGTGAAGAGCAAGCTTGTCGCTCATTGCTCTCCGGGTTCTCGGAGGATTCCCTCAAGATCCCGCGGGGTCTGAACAAGTCTCCAGCTCATCACGTTCTGATAACCAGCAAAGACTTGCATTTCGTCGTACAACTAACTGCGCGCAAAGACCCTGCTGGTCCAAAGAGTCATACGTTTACGGCCACAGCCGGTTGGCCGTTGAATTGCCAATGCAATGTCCCTGAGGTTCGCCTTTCGTATGCCAAGCAGCAAGGAATCCGGGTCGCAGCCAGGGACTGACCCACTTTCGGACTCTCGCAAAGATGCCGAGGTCCCGGGTGCGAGTTGGGAGACGCTGCGGGGCTTAACAGACGGCGCCCAGAAGCAGCGCCGATCCACGAACGTTCGTATTGTCGCCTTCGCGCTCCTCCTGATTTTGACGTTTAGCTTTCTGGGTTGGCTTCTGCACATCCATTTGCCCGCGCTCGTCGATTTCGGGGAGCACGTTAACAAAGCTGTTTCCACTTTCATGGCAAATGCCCCCAAACCTTCCCCGCCCAAACAAAGATCGGATGGTCTCTCGGCCCGCAGTACACATAAGAAACACCAGTCCTCTCGTGTCAGATCCTATCCAGATCGCGCAGAAACAACTTCTGATGACGCATACGATCCACTGTTTCATCCGTTTGGGGCCATGGCCATAGTTGACGGTCGACGAATTCCTTTGGTGCCCCATAACAGAATTATCATTGTGGACCTTGCCAACGGTACATGGAAGGTGGGATCCGAATCGGAATGACCGCGTGTGACTTCTGGATTTGCGTATTGTCGGGCCAAAATCCCCGCGAGTATTGAAAAGGTCAGGAAAGAACAAAAGATCCAAGACTGTAAAGCTCGATCAAAACTTCAATTTTACCCTCGCATTTGCTGACGATCACCCCATAGGAAAATTCTCCTGCGATTACTAACCAGCCGGATCTCCATACAGGATCCGAGCGAAGTACTCGTCTTCCCAAGCCACGCATGAACCGCACTCTTACTAGCCAGATCTAGTAGCAGCACTGTAAGGAGAGGCCAAAGAGTGACTGCAGTTTTGGCGTGCATCTCTGCTTTCTCAAAACACCATGTCTGACGAAACTTTAAAGCCCGGCCAAAGGTACGGAGGGCCAAACCAGAGACGAGTGGGCTAACTCTTTTTGACGGTGATAGTGGAGCCGGTACTCGACCGACAATCCGATGCATTCTTGGGCGGCATGGGTTTGCACTATTCAAGGACTCAGGTCAAGGAGAACCAGCCGTGGCGCCAAGCTTAGAGATGAGTTTGATCGCAGCCAGAGCACTCGGTTCCGGCCAGTCTGGGTTGCCAGCGTTATCATGACCTGTCGAGCACCCGAGGTGCTACTCTGCCCTGACATAAAAAGGCAAGATCATCCCGCCTTCGCGAACGTCCGTAGAACCGAATCCATAAAGTCAAGATCGTATCCAATGTGCTCGATGTCATCGCGCTCGGTCACAGGTTCGACAAATTCAAAAACAACAGCCGATCCGCAGCGCCGGCACTCAGGAAATGATTCGCCTTCTTGAATAATGGCCCTGTGGGGCTGGCGGTGCCCGAAGTGAAGGACGTTGTACACGCCCACACGTTTGACCTTCATCCCTGCTGTTGCTCGCATTGCGCTGCTCCTCGGAAATTGGATGCAACTTTCCTCGTGCAGATGTGTCAAGGTAATGCCACGTGGGTGCCTGATTGTGCACCGACGGTTCGAAGCTTGCCCGGAGCTACATTATCAACTCAGTGCGGTCACGTTACCTCGGCCCGCTGTTGATGCGGTGTGGAATAGGGCGCTCGAAGAGAATTTTTCTGGCAAGACTCGTGCTTTTAGGCGCAAAGGCATTCTTCCTATCCTGCGATGGACTCTCGACCTGGACCGACGATATGGTAAGACATTCCACGACCGAAGCATCAAATGCGAACAGTCTAGTAAGGCAACTCCCCCGAAACGTCCTGGCAATGCGCGCAGTTGCCTGGTGGGGTAATCGCACCAGTTCAGCGTAGCGACCGAGTTCGAGCGTGTTGTGGCACGCCCTGAAGCTTGAACCCGAGGAATACATTGGCTCCCAGGAATTACGCGATGGTGGAGAGGAACTACGACGCGCGGTTCGTTCCCGAGCGTCTGCTGAAATCGTGGAATCTCTCCCTCCGCGGCACCGTTGACGATATCGGATAGGTTCCTGCTGGCCAGTAGTCCCCATCAGGCCGCTCGCAAAAGTCTTTGTGTGCGGCAGTTGTCGAACTGTGTAAAGCATCGAAGCAGCTCCGCCTCTCCGTACTTCCGAACA
>Ga0207664_10001749_pt1 | contig 14315 bp, 13 predicted proteins | sample LARL83metaG_FD_184349 | JGI IMG/M metagenome (GOLD analysis project Ga0207664, IMG submission 184349) | Corn, switchgrass and miscanthus rhizosphere microbial communities from Kellogg Biological Station, Michigan, USA - LAR L8-3 metaG... | ecosystem: Host-associated > Plants > Roots >...
CAACGGCACCGACGTGCCGGTGGAGGACGAGGACCCGATCCCGAACTTCTACTGCGCGGTGACCCGCCGCTCCAAGAAGGACGGTGTGCCCTTCCATCCCGAGCAGGCCATGACCCGCGATGAGGCGCTCAAGTCCTACACCTGGAACAATGCCTACGCCACCTTCACCGAGCAGCAGCGTGGCTCGCTGGCGGTGGGCAAGGAAGCGGACATCACCGTGCTGTCCCAGGACCTCATGAGCGTGCCGGAGCAGCAGATCCCCGCCACCCAGGTGATGTACACCCTGGTGGGCGGCAAGGTCGCCTACCAGCACCAGGAGAGACCCGCGCCGCGCAAGCCGGCGCCCTCCGAGGTGGGCGGCCGGTGATTTCCGTCCTCTCAGTGCTGGTGCATGAGGTGCTTGTATAAGGTCTCGTAGCGGTCCTGGCCGTGCAGGCCGAACACAGGGTCGTCTATCTGCTTGAACCGGTCGGCGACGTCCGCCCAATCCTGCTCGCTCAGGGCCGCCTGGGCGCGCGGGAACAGCAGCCGTTCCTCCCGTTCCGAATGGCGGAGCTGCGTCGCCACGTAGCGCCGCCCGGATTCCAGCATGCCTCTGCGCTCGGCGCTACCGGGCGGCGGCGAATCCAGGACCTGTTCCGCCAGCCATTCCTCCATCTCGGCTATCTCGTTGTGCTCGTCGCGGGCGTAGATGACCTCGTCCAGCAACGAGGGTTCACGGGCGTAGAGCAGCCTGAAGATGAGGTCTTCCTTGGGGTGGTGCACCTCGCTGGGGAACTTGCGCATGTAGTAGAGGGCGTTCGCCAGCAGCACGAAGTTAGGTGTGCGGCCGGTCTCGACCTCGTCCAGGAGGCCGTCTATCAGCCTCAGCACCCTGCGCATGTTGGCGTGGTCGGTCTTCAATGCGTCGATGGCATGGCTGGCCATGGCTTTCCCCCTCAGGCCCGGTCCGACTCGCGCAGGAGATGCTCGTACAGCAGCTCGTAGCGGTCGCCGGGGTGACGCCCGAACAGCGGGTCATCCACCTCCTGGAACTCGTGCCCGATCTCCTCCCAGTCCGCGGCGGTCAACGCCCGTTCCGCCTCGGGGAACAGCACATGTTCCTCCCGCTCCGAGTGCTCGCGCTGTGCGTCCAGGTAGGCGCGGCCGATGTCCAGCAGCCGGCCGCGCGCCAGGGTGCCGGGTTTGGGCGCGTTCAACGCGCACTCCATCAGCCATTCCTCCTGCTCGTAGATGCGGCGGTGCTCACGGCGCGCGTATTCCACGGTCTTGCGCAGTTCCGGCACGCGCTTCACCAGCCGCTCGAAGATCAGGTCTTCCTTGGGGTGGTGCACCTGGCCCGGGAAGCGCCGCATGTAGTGCAGGGCGTTGGCCAGCAGCACGAAGTCCGGGACCTTGCCCGTCTCCAGCAGGTCCAACTGGTCGCGTATCACCACCAGCACGCTGCGCATGTTGCCGTGCTCCTGGCGCAAGGCGTTGATGGGCGATGCTTTCATGGTCTATTCCCGTGGCGGCCCTGATCCTTTATAGCCAGGGCCGCCGCCGCGCGCCTTGACCTGGGTCAGTTGGACGGCAACCGGCTGCTATCATCGGCCCATGAGGAGACCGCTCGTCCCGGCCCTGGGGGCCTGCCTGCTGGCGGCTTCCTGGGCAGCGCCTGCCGACGACCTATATTCCGGCGCCAGCACTTACCTGGATCTCGGCCGCTACCGCATGCCGTTCCGGTATCCGGACGGCGACCATGAAGGCCACGTGGGCGAGTTCGGCGTGGCCTACGACGTGCCCCTGGGCGGAGACATGCACGGCGGCCTGCAGGGCGGTTACGCGGTGTTGGACGTGGCCGATGAACCGCAGCCCACCGCCGGCAGCCTCGACGGCCGCTATCTCGGTCTGATGCTGCGCTACGAGGGCAGCGAGGGCGACTACCTCAACATGTCCGGCGAGTTCAGCTACACCTGGCACGACGTGAACGGCGGCGTCTTCGCCGCGCCGGCCTCGGAGATCACCTGGTACGAGAGCTGGCTCGCGCTCGGGCCGACGCTGCGCTACGGGCGCCTGCGTCTCATGCTCGGCGGCTACTACCAATATGTGGAAGGCAGCGAGACCGACAGGCTGCCGGCCCGGGTCCTGGATTTCCATGCGCCGCAGCGCACCGGCGCCTATCTCGGCTTCCTGGTCTATCTCGACCCGGCCAACTCCGTCGGTCTCTACGCCACGGAGGGGGCGAGGCGCGGCGTGCGCCTGGTGTTCCGCCGCGACTTTTAGTCAAAGCTGCTGCGCTCGACGGGGCGTTGTTGCGCTTCGGACTCGCAGTCGGTCATGCACAGAAGAGTGCACTCCCTCCTGCTCGCCTCGCGCGCCTAGCCCCGTCTTCGCTCGCGACGCTTTGACTTCACAGCATTGCATATCGGGTTTTTCGCTGAAATGTGCGGCTCGGACTGGCATCCGTCGGATGCGCAGTTAATTGGTATCCTTAAGGCAGGGACAAAACAGGGGTAGGGTCATGCTCATCTTCCTTTGGATCGTCGGCGCGATACTCGTGTTCCTAGGGCTGGTGGCGCTCTACGACATCAGGCAGCGCCGCCATGCCATCACGCACAACTACCCGGTGATCGGGCACCTCCGCTACCTGATGGAGTTCATCGGCCCGGAGCTGCGCCAGTACTGGGTGGCGGACGACAAGGAAGAGCTGCCCTTCAACCGCAGCGAGCGCACCTGGGTGTACGCCACCGCCAAGGGCCAGAACAACTTCTTCGGCTTCGGCACCGAGGAGCAGCAGTACTCGGTCGGCTACCCCATCATCAAGAACAAGGCCTTCCCCTTCCCGGAGGACAAGGCCATCCACATCGGCGGAGACGCCAGCGCCGTGCCCTGCCTCAAGGTGCTGGGCGCCACCCACAAGCGCAAGCATGCCTGGCGGCCCGCCTCGGTGGTGAACATCTCCGCCATGTCCTTCGGCTCGCTCGGCAAGAACGCCATCTCCGCCCTGAACCTCGGCGCCAAGATGGCGCACTGCTTCCACAACACCGGTGAGGGCGGCTTGAGCCCCTACCACCTGCTGGGCGGCGACGTGGTGTTCGAGATCGGCACCGGCTACTTCGGCGTGCGCGGCAAGGACGGCAAGTTCAACATGGACATGCTGGCTGAGAAGTGCGCCCGCTATCCGCAGATCAAGGCCATCGAGATCAAGCTGTCCCAGGGCGCCAAGCCCGGCAAGGGTGGCGTGCTGCCCGGCGTGAAGGTGGTGCCGGAGATCGCCGCCACCCGCGGCGTGCCCGCTTACCAGGATTGCATCTCGCCCAACGCCCACAGCGAATTCGCCAGTGTCGACCAGATGATCGACTGGATCGAGCTCATCGCCGATCGCACCGGCCTGCCGGTGGGCATCAAGTCCGCCATCGGCTTCAGCGACTTCTGGGAGGAACTGGCCCAGCGCATGAAGAAGCGCAAGGAAGGTCCGGACCACATCACCATCGACGGCGGCGAAGGCGGGACCGGCGCCGCGCCGCTCACCTACACCGACCACGTCTCGCTGCCCTTCAAGATCGGCTTCGCCCGGGTCTACCAGATCTTCCAGAAAGCCGGCGTCTCCAAGGACATCATATGGATCGGCAGCGGCAAGCTGGGGTTCCCGGACCGGGCGGTGGTGGCCTTCGCCATGGGCTGCGACATGGTGAACGTGGCCCGCGAGGCCATGCTCTCCATCGGCTGCATCCAGTCCCAGAGCTGCCACACCGGCCACTGCCCGACGGGCATCACCACCATGAGTCCCTGGCGCCAGGCCGGCCTCAACGTGGACCTCAAGGCCATCCGCTGCGCCAACTATATAAAGGGCTTCCGCAAGGAGCTGGTGGCCCTGGCGCACACCGCCGGCTACGAGCATCCCTGCCAGTTCCGCGCCTCGGACATCGAGCTCTCCACCGGCGTCAACAAGTTCTCGCCGTTGGACGAAGTGCTGGGCTACATGGCCGACAAGCCGCAGTTCACCCGCATGCTGGACCTGGCCCCGGCCATCCCCAAGGTACCGGTCAAGCTCACCCCGGTCCGCAAGAAAGCCACCGCCTAGGGAGAAGAATGATGAGACGCAGTATCAGATGGTTTGCGGCGGCGCTCTTGCTGGCGCCTTTCATGGCGGCCCACGCGGGTCCCGTGGTGGTGGAGCTGGGCTACCTGGGCCACGGGCACTACATGTTCAAGAAGCAGCCCTATGACCATGCGGGGCTGGTGCAGGCCATCCGTGCCAAGTACCAGGACCAGCAGATCGACCTCATCTCCGTGCACGTGGTCGCAGGAGCCTCGGTCGGCGACCGCCAGGACATCTGCCTGCTGCGGGGCGAGCTGGGCACGCAGCTGAAGATGCATGTGGAAGTGGGGGATGGAACGGATGCTACCCAGGAACAGTTCTGCAACTGACTAAAAGCTACTGCGCCTCGCATAACGTCGTCTGTAGCAGGATGCGTACGTGCCGCGGAGCGCAGGGATGCGCGGGAGCGGCGAGGGCGTAGCCCGCCTCGTTCTGCTTCGGCTCGCGACGCTTTTAGCGGAGCTCAAGTGTGCATATGATGAGGAGATGGCAAGTGAATACTCTGACCCGCCAAGTTGCAGGATGTGCATTTAGTCTGGTTTCTACCGCGTGTCTAAGCGCCGCCACCTCAGATTGGTTTTTATCCATTCGCGTGACCAATGCTTTGTTCGGTTCTTCGGAACCCGTGGTCTTCGTCCTGGATGGAAAAATTTCGTGCAAGGTCGTCACCGATGAGGCTGACTCTGAGAAATCCTGCGTTTTCACGGCCGATTGCAATGGATACAAGGATCAATGTATTAAGACGGAACTGAAGCCAGGTAAGCACTTTATTAAGGCAGATTTTGGAGATTTCAGTATCACGAGGGCGGTGGACGTAGAGTCGAGTCACAGACCAGTGTGCATAGCTAGCGAATCGAATGGCGCAGCACGAATATATTTTGAATGCTGATAGCCTCAATCGTAAGCAGTAGGCAGAAGCTTACCCGCCAACCACTGCAATCCCGCCAGATGCTGCTGATCATGGCTGCAGAGGTAGTGGATCAACCCCTTTAAGGTCGTCTGACCATAGCCTTCGAACTCCGCCTTGCGTGACAGGTGCTGGGGGCTGAGATCCTTGAGCATCTCCACGGTCTTCGCCCGCGCCGTCCGGAACTCCGCCAGCACCCGCACCGCATCCTGCATGTAGTACGCCCGGTCCCGCGCCAGCGCGTCCGTATCGAGCGACGGGAGCAGGGGATTCTCCTCCCTGAGCGTGCGTTGGAAGCGCGGCTGGTAGCCTTCCAGCTCGATGTCTCGCACGTGGCAGAGCTGCTCGATGGCGGTCAGGTGCTCGCTGGGGATGCCTTCCCAACTGGCAGGCTTCCAGTGCTTATGGCTCGCCGGGATGAGCCCGTAATGGGCTTCGAACTGCGCCGGGAAGGCCGCGAGCGTCGCAAGGGTGATGGAGTCCATGGGAGAGTAGGGAGCGGACCGGCAAATATCTTCGGCCAAACGCCGAATAGTGGCAAGGTATTGCTGTCCTAGATACGGTAGTACGGGTCATCAGGAGCAGCGCCGCCATGAAAGCTCACATGTTTGCCCTATCCGTCGTCACAGTGCTGGCCGCCTGCGCCGCCATGCCGGATCACGATGACGAGGACCGGACCCACATCACCAACGGGCAGTTCATCACGCCCCTGGCGGCGCCCGGTGCCACCTTCCAGGCGCTCAACGCCGGCCTCAAGGACTTCCCGGCTTACGACGTCGGCGGCGCCATGAGCGAGGCCCTGAGCCCCGACGGCAGGACCCTGCTGCTGCTCACCAGCGGCTACAACCGCCTGCACGGCAGCGACGGCAAGCAACTCGAAGCCGATTCCAACGAATACGTCTTCGTGTTCGACGTGAGCGGGCCTGCGCCGCGCCAGACCCAGGTGCTGCAGGTGCCCAACACCTTCGCCGGGATCGTGTTCGCGCCGGATGGCAAGCGCTTCTACGTCTCCGGCGGCGGTGACGATGAAGTCCACGCCTTCGATCAACAGGGCGCCGGCTGGGCGGAAAGTACGCCACCCATGAAGTTGGACCACAAGGACAGCTACGGGCTCGGCATCCCGCCGGTGGTGGCGGGCATCGCCGTCACCGCGGACGGCAAGCGCCTGGTGGCCGCGGACTACTACAGCGACTCGATCTCGGTGCTCGACACGTCCAGCGGCAAAGTCATCGGCGAGCTGGATCTCCGTCCTGGCAAGTCCGGCGGCGCGGTCGGGACACCGGGGGGCGAGAATCCCTTCTGGGTGGCCATCAAGGGCGACGCCACGGCCTACGTCGGTAGCCAGCGGGATCGGGAAGTGGACGTGGTGGATATCGCCGGCGCCAAGCCCGTCATCCGCGTGCGCATCCCGCTCGAAGGCACGCCCGTGAAGATGCTGCTGGATGCCTCCCAAGCCCACCTCTATGTGGCCTGCGACAACAGCGACGTGGTGGCGGTGATCGACACCGCCACGCAGCAGGTCACGGCGCGCATCGCGACCCTCGCGCCCCCCGGCATGGTGTCTCCCGCCTATACCTATCGCGGCGTGGCGCCCAACAGCCTCGCCCTCTCGGCGGACGGCAAGCGTCTCTATGTCACCAATGGCGGTGCCAACTCCGTGGCGGTGGTCGCGCTGGATCGGCCGCAACCGGTGGTATTGGGGCTCATCCCCACCGGCTGGTATCCCCAGGCCGTCGTGGCGGGGACGCGGCAACCCTGGCTCTACGTGGTGAACAGCCACAGCATCCCGGGCCCCGATCCGGATAATCCGACGCACCGCCTGAACCCGGTGAAGTCGGCGGCCAGCAACCACTACGTGCTGAAGCTGGACAAGTCCGGGTTCCTCGCCCTGCCGCTGCCCGCGGACCGCCAGCTCGCCACCCTCACGCAACAGGTGATGGCCAACGACAACTTCGGCGCCCCGGCCTCCGCCGCCGACGCCAGGCTGATGGCGGCGCTGCGCCAGCGCATCAAGCACGTCGTCTACATCATCAAGGAGAACCGCACCTACGACCAGATCCTCGGCGATCTGGGCAAGGGCAACGGCGACCCCCAGATCACGGAGTTCGGCGCGAAGAACACCCCCAACTTCCATGCCCTCGCCGGCCGCTTCGTGGACCTGGACAACTTCTACGTCTCGGGCGAGGTGAGCGGCGACGGCTGGCCCTGGAGCACCGCGGCGCGGGAGAGCGACCAGGGCGTGAAGACCGTCCCGCCGGCCTATGCTAACCGCGGCGTGCTCGACGACACCTTCGGCCTGAACCGCGGCATCAACGTCGCTTACCGGACCCTGGCGGAGCGGCTCGCCGCGGACCCAGAGACACCCAGCGACCCGGACCTGCTGCCCGGCACCGGCGACGTGGCGGGGATGGACGGACCCCAGGGCCAGATCCAGCAGGGGTATCTGTGGAGCGCGGCGCTGCGCAGAGGTCTCACGGTGCGCAACTACGGCATGGAGGCGGACACGAGCCGCTACGAGAGCGGCGATGCCCATCCCATCCCCATGGACCTGGACGCCTACGCCCATCGCCTGCAGGTGTTCTATCCGGCCATCGCGGACCTGGTCGGCATCAGCGACCCGTACTATCGCGCCTTCCAGCCGGCCTATCCGGATTTCTACCGCGAGCGGGAGTGGCAGCGGGAGTTCGCAGGCTTCGTGCAGGACGGCAAGTTGCCGGCCCTGTCCCTGGTCGCGCTGCAGGGCGACCACATGGGCGACTTCGGCCACGCCCTCGACGGTGTGAACACGCCGGAGCTGCAGCAGGCAGACAACGACTATGCGGTGGGCAAGCTCATCCAGGCGGTGGCGGAGAGTCCCTACGCCAAGGACACGCTGATCTTCATCGTGGAGGACGACTCCCAGGACGGCCCGGACCACGTGGATGCGCACCGCAGCCCCGTGTACGTCGTGGGACCCTATGTGAAGCACGCGGCAGTGGTGAGCGACTACTACACCACGGTGAACGTGCTGCGCACCATCGAGGACGTGCTGGGGCTGGACCACCTGAGCATCTTCGACGCCAACGCCCGGCCCATGTCCTCTGTGTTCGACCTCAGCCAGGCGGACTGGGAATTCAAGGCCGAGCCTTCGCCGCTGCTCGCCAACACCAAGCTGCCTATCCCCGGCATGCTCGAGTCCGGCGAGACCGTGCCCGCGCCGAGCCATGCCGCGGCCTATTGGGCGAAGCAGACCCAGGGGATGGATTTCAGCGACGAAGACCGGATAGACGCGGACGGCTTCAACCGCATCGTGTGGCAGGGCCTGATGAGCACGCCCTATCCCGAGGAGCGCAGCGGGCTAGATCTGCGTCGGCCGGGTGACGACGAAGCCGATAAGCCTTAGGGAGCTGCCTGAAGCCAGCCGCCGGCGGCCTGGATCGGTAGCGGCGAACCGATAGGCGAGACCCAGGCGGCCAGGGCATAGCGCGTGGCTTTGACGGCCACCGGCGCCGGCAGCGTCACCACGCTCTGGTAGCTGCCGTCCTTGCCCTTGCTGAGGCCACCGCGCGTGTCCGCCACCACCAGGAAGTCGTGGCGCAGGGTCGCGCCCTTGTTCTCGCCGGCGCCCACCGGCACGTCCACTCCGAAAGCCAGCAGTACCACCCGCGTCTCCAGAGCCTCGTTGCGGGCCTGGGTGGGGGAGAAACGCACCGTCACCTTGCGGCCTTCGGCAGTGAGGGTGAGCGCGCCGACCTTGGCGCCGTCATCCACCTGCAGCGGCCTGTCATTGAAGAATCCGCGCCAGTCCTGGCCGTCCAGCACGAACTGCGGCGTGTAGATCACGCGTCCCGCGAGTCCGTCGGCGCGCGCCGCGATTTGCTGCTGGCGTTCCGTGTAGGCGTGGCGGTCGAAGGGGTCGCGCCAACCCTGGTCATCCCAGTAATCCACGTGGAAGGCCACCGGCACCAGCTGCTTCCACAGGCGCGCATCCTGCTGCAGGCGCGAGTCGAACTCCTCCGCGGGCGGGCAGCTGTTGCAGCCCTCCGAGGTGTAGAGCTCGAGCAGGCTCACGTGGTTCGCCGGACCCGTGATGGTCTGGGGCGCGGCCCAGGCGGGGCTGGCCGCCAATATCAATAACGCTCCAATCCAAGTTATGCGCATGGCCAGACTTCCGAATACCGATAATCAATAGACCCGCAAAGCCGCAGAAGATTTCATTTCTTTGTTCAGGGGCGCTGCGCTAGAAACAGCGGATTTTGGCCTCTGGCTAGGCGCGGGCGGCCGACCAACCGGAGCATACTCTTAGTGTATGTGAGGATTGGGAGGCCGACCGCAACAACGCCAGAGGGCAAAAGACGCGTTTCTAGCATAGTCGAGTAGAATACCGACCCTATGAAACCGTCAGTCAACCAACGGAAACTCGAAAAACGGCTTCGGCACTCCGTTGGTAAAGCAATTCAAGACTTCAACATGATCGAGGACGGCGACCAGGTCATGGTCTGCCTCTCCGGCGGCAAGGACTCCTACACCCTGCTGGACGTGCTGCTGAAGCTCCGGGAGAGCGCGCCGGTGGAGTTCGAGATCCTGGCGGTGAACCTGGACCAGAAGCAGCCCGGCTTCCCGGAGGAAGTGTTGCCGACCTACCTCACCGGCATCGGCGTGCCCTTTCACATCCTGGAGCAGGACACCTACAGCGTGGTGAAGCGGGTGGTGCCGGAAGGCAAGACCACCTGTGGCCTGTGCTCGCGGCTGCGCCGCGGCGCCCTCTATAGCTTCGCCGCCGAGAACGGCATCACCAAGATCGCCTTGGGGCACCACCGCGGCGACATCCTGGAGACCTTCTTCCTGAACCTGTTCTACGGCGGCAAGCTGCGCGCCATGCCGCCCAAGCTGCTCTCGGACGACGGCCGCCATGTGGTGATCCGGCCCCTGGCCTACGTCGAAGAATCCGACATCGAGAAGTACGCCGCCCTGCGCGAGTTCCCCATCATCCCCTGCAACCTCTGCGGCTCCCAGGAGCACCTGCAGCGCAAGGCCGTGAAGGCCATGTTGCAGGAATGGGAACGCAAGTTCCCGGGCCGGACCAATACCATCTTCTCGGCCCTCTCCACCGTGGTGCCGGAGCACCTTCTGGACCCCAAGCAGTTCGACTTCCAGTCCCTGGGCGCGAAGGGGAAAGCCCGTACCGATTGGCTGGATTCCGAGACGGCTGAGCAGGGCGGTGGTGATCCAATAATGGCGACGGTGTCCGTCGACCAGCTCAAGCAGGCGCTTAAGAAAACCTCCAATTCTTCGATCGAATGAGTACTGCCAGCGAGAAGCTTTTCTCGTACGGCACGCTTCAGCAGGAATCCGTCCAATTAGCGAACTTCGGGCGTAAGCTCCACGGCCGCGCCGACGTGCTAACGGGCTGGCGCCTCTCCGCAGTGCAGATCACCGACCCGGACGTGCTGGCCCAGAGCGGTCTCGCAGTGCACAAGATCCTGGTGCCGAGGAAGCCCTCGGATGAGATCGACGGCGTGGTGTTCGAGATCACACCGCGGGAGCTCAAGGCCGCGGATGGCTACGAGACCGATGCCTACCAGCGCATCAAGACGAGACTGCGTTCAGGGACTGAAGCCTGGGTCTACGTGGCAAGGTGACCAACGGCGGCTTTCGACCCGTAGCGGCACTTCACATTAATCGCTCAATAGCGTTTGCAACTTACCTGTTTCCACTTTGAAAGTGCCGGGCTGTCATAGATAGCCTTATCTAGAGCTGCGACAACATCTGCGATTTCTCTGGGCGGTCTCGCATCTCCACAGCCGCAATTCCAATGAACTTCGTTAATCTGTCCGGCGTCCAATATTTTTAGACGGTATTCCCGGCAAGGGGCAATTACGCAAGTCTTTCCTACGACCTCTCGTTCTTTCCCTTCGACGTTTTCTACATCAACCCCTTTTAGCTCGGGTGGCAATTGAAAGAAATTATCAGCGTGTGCAAGCGCCACAATCTTTCGTAGTTCTTTGATATCAATAACTACGCGTATGTTTTCCGCTGGTGCGCCATCGCATTGTTCTCTTACAAGAGTCGCTGTTTGAGAGTCGTATTTATCGTCATAACCCTTGTCATACTCGATTATGGGCGCTGTTTGTAAGCTCGATGACGAGCTACACCCGACGAGGATGCACGTAATCAAGCACAGAGAACCAGATTTCATCTACCCCATCCCTATCCTAAAGCGAAGTTAGTTATTGGCCGATAACAGACCTGCAGTTCTATCATATCTAGCAAGCCCTAAGACCTAACCAAGATACCCAAGCCGATTCTGAAGTTCCCATACACTGAGCAACAGTCTGGATTACTATTGTCTGGGGACTCTGCCTATCAGCCACTGCCTGGGGTATTGCATGAAATTGAATGGTCTATGCGCTTGTATACCTGTTTCCCTATTATTGATTAGCGGCTGCGCGATAATTAATTCTGTTAATCCAATAACAAAAGATGGCATGCCAGCTCTCCAAGTCGGGCAGGGTATAGCAGCTGTCGTTATCGAAAGCGAGTACCCGCTGGCGCAACTTACTATGGTCCCTGACTCAGGCAAAGGCGACAACCTATATGTGCCATCCATTCCTGCAGGGCGCAACGTGTATCTATTTGTTGCGCCTTCGGGAGTCTATTGCATGCATCAATTTCACGCAGGCAGCGGAACTTATACCGCGAAAGAAAATGATCAATGTTTTGACGTCGTACAAGGTAAACTCTCGTACGGTGGCAATTTCACTCCTATTCCTGGCCTCGGAGTATCAGACGTAGGTGGTGGCATGTCCCAAGGTGGGGATATGCAGGAATTCATGATTTTGCTGAGTCAACGATATCCGAAAATCGCCGCCGTAGCTTTCCCTACTGGTCAGGACAAGTCTGTTGCGAATTCGTCCTCTGGTAGATCACTTATAGGCATATGCGACTTGCTTAGCCAACAGGATGCCGGAGATTTGCTTGGATTGGCGGTGAACCAGGGCGTGATTTCCAACGGTTTTAATTCGCAAACCTGCACGTATTCACATTCAAAGAAGGAAGGTGTCTCTCTGACCCTTCTACCTGGGGGCGACTACAAGCTCTCGAATGCCAATGGCGACGGAAGTTCTATAGTCATGATTTCGGGCAATGGGCATTCCGTGATGTTGGCAGTGAGTGGTTATTCAGGCATTAACATTACCGATGCGCTCAACAAAGCAACAGCAAAAATAAAAGCTAACTTAGAAAAGTTCTAACGTTGATCCAAATCACGTGTTCCTCGGACTTGCACAAGTCCGCGTCTGGCCGAAGACCCATCTCGCCAAATGCCGCTTTGATTGCGCCGCCGCCGCATCTGCTGCCGACCCGAACCGGTCATTACGTCTGCAACGGGGCTGCAGATTGGCTATTAATACTTTTCCAGTGCAAGTCGAAAGTTCTCATCGCCTACCCAGTGTTTTAGGTATTCGGCATTATTTAAAAGCTCATCCTTTGGAACAATTCGAGGTAGCAGGCATCTTGTTACATCTGATCTGAATAGTCCTTCATAGAACGAAACAACCAATATTGTGTATACGTCGTCGCCGGCAGTGCCGCCTCGAGGCTGGGCTTCACACCATTCTGTGAATTCAATCACTCTCTGCACTATCTCCGGAGGAAATCCAGATGTACCGGTTTCCTTCAACCAATCAACAACTGACCCCATGACAATGTAGGGCACATCTTCATCGCCGTCGGTGAGGCGTGATTGCACTTCAGGAAACCTGCGAACCACCTCATCGCAAAGTGCTTTCATGCTCTTACTCTAGTGCGTCGATTGCCTTGACCATGTGGCATTACCCTGACTGGCTTGCCAGTCCATCGGTGCCATTTAGTGTCTGACCTGGTGGGCCGCTTCTGGCCGTAAGTGGTCCATCACACTAGCTAAATCCTAATACAGTTCCGTTGGTCAGGACGAAGCTAGTGCCGGAACCGCTTCCACACGGCAGGCAAATTCGCCGGCAATTCCACGCTGACACCGGGCTGTGAATACGGGGCCGGAGCGTGAAAATCCGATCCCACTGAAGCCGCCAATTCGAAGCGCTGCGCCAGATGCAGTGCGGTATGGAACTCGTCCGGGTTGCCACGGCCGCTCACCACTTCCATCGCATCGCCGCCCGCCTGCTTGAATGCGGTCAGGGCCTTCACCAGCCAGGCGCGGGTGAGCCCATACCGGAAGGGGTGGGCCAGCACCGCCTGGCCACCCGCCGCGCGGATCCAGTGGATGGCTTCTTCCAGGCTCGCCCATTCCGCGGAGACGTTCGCCGGCTTGCCGCGGCCGAGCCATTTCCGATAGGCCTGGGCCTCGTCTTTCACGTGTCCCGCCCGGTGCAGGAAGCGGGCGAAATGGGTGCGGGTGGGTTTGGCGTCGCCGGCGAGCGCCAGCGCGCCGGCATAGGCCCCGGCGATACCCTTGGCTTCCAGGCGCTCCCCGATCTTGCGGCCGCGTTCATCCCGCACTGCCTGCAACCGCGCGAGGCCGGCGGTGAGGGCAGGGTGCGCCGGGTCCAGGTCCAGCCCCACCACGTGCACGGTCTTATGCTCCCAGGTGACGGAGATCTCCACACCGCTGACCAAGTGTAGGCCGGCCCCAGCGGCGGCTTCTCTAGCCGTCGCAAGGCCAGCGACAGAATCGTGATCCGTGAGGGCCAGCGTCTTCACGCCGCGGGAAGCGGCGAGCCGGACCAGTTCCGTGGGGCTGAGGGTACCGTCTGAGACCCGGGAATGGGTGTGCAGGTCGATCAAGCGTCCAGGTCCGGGATCAGCATGCTCTCGAGGCGGGCGATGTAGTCCTTGAGTTGCAGCTTGCGCTTCTTCATGCGGCTGATCTGCAACTCGTCGGAAGCCGGGTCTTCCGCGAGCCGGGCGATGGCCACGTCCAGGTCGTGGTGCTCCAGCTTCAACTGGATGATCTGGTCGCGGATTTTCCTGGTCTGTTTCGCCATGGGCGCCCCGTACTTATCCGCCGATTATACGAGGCTTTGCCCGGGCTCGGCCCGCAAGGGATAATGGCCGGATGGACATCTACAAGGCATTCCACATCGAGGCCGCCCACCGCCTGCCCAACGTGCCGGAAGGGCACAAGTGCGCGCGCCTGCATGGCCATTCCTTCCAGGTGCAGATCCACGTGTCCGGTCCGGTGGACGCCAGGACCGGCTGGATCATGGACTTCGCGGACCTCAAGGCCGCCTTCCAGCCGGTGTTCGAGCGCCTGGACCACCGTTACCTCAACGACGTACCGGGCCTGGACAACCCCACCAGCGAGAACCTTGCCCGCTGGATATGGAAGGAACTGCAGCCGTCCTTGCC
>Ga0207664_10001750_pt1 | contig 14308 bp, 14 predicted proteins | sample LARL83metaG_FD_184349 | JGI IMG/M metagenome (GOLD analysis project Ga0207664, IMG submission 184349) | Corn, switchgrass and miscanthus rhizosphere microbial communities from Kellogg Biological Station, Michigan, USA - LAR L8-3 metaG... | ecosystem: Host-associated > Plants > Roots >...
AATCCGAATCCGGCGATCGAGGGGGAATCGTGAAGAGGCCGCAAACCCCGGGGCCGTCATTCCCGCGAAGGCGGGAATCCAGCGCCCTTGCCGTGTCCCGTCGAAAGACACCGGATTCCCGCCTTCGCGGGAATGACGGTGGCGGTGAGTGGAGGCTCCGGTGAGCGCGCCCGTACGCCGCGGCGAACCCACCCTGGCCAGCGTCACCGACCAGGTCAGCGCCATCGTGCTGCAGCGGCCGACCGGTCGCATCTGGCTGCTCGCCTTCGCGCTGGCGCTCGCACTCACCGCCTTGCTTGGCGCGGGCATCAGCTACCTGCTGGCGAAGGGCGTCGGCATCTGGGGCGTGGACATGCCGGTGGCATGGGCGTTCGCGATTGCCGATTACGTGTGGTGGATCGCGATCGGCATGGCCGGCACCTTCATCTCCGCGGCGCTGTATCTGGCGCGGCAGGAATGGCGCACATCGCTCAATCGCTACGCCGAGGCGATGACCGTGTTCGCGGTGTCGGTATCGGGCATTTTTCCGATACTCCATCTGGGCCGGCCGTGGTTCTTCTACTGGCTGGCGCCGTACCCGGATCGGATGGGCGTGTGGCCGCAGTGGCGCAGCTCGCTGCTGTGGGACTTCTTCGCGATCGTGGCGTACCTGATCGTGTCGATCCTATATTTCTATGTCGGCCTGATCCCCGACCTCGCCACCTTGCGCGATCGCGCCCACACGCGCGGCAAGCAGGTGTTCTACGGCCTGCTGGCGCTGGGCTGGCGCGGCGAGGCCCGGCACTGGCAGCGCTTCGAGACGCTGAGCCTGCTGCTGGCCGGGCTGGCCGTGCCGCTGGTGTTCTCGGTGCACAGCATGGTCGCGCTGGATTTCTCCGAGGCGTTGCTGCCGGGCTGGCACTCGACGATCTTTCCGCCGTTCTTCGTGGCGGGCGCGCTGTTCTCGGGGTTTGCGATGGTGCTGGTGCTGGGCATCCCGCTGCGCCGCTTCTACGGGCTCGGCGACTTCATCACCGAGCGGCACCTCGACAACCTGGCGAAGATGCTGCTGGCGGCGGGGTTGTTCGTCGATTACAGCTACCTCAGCGAGATCTTCACCGCATTCTACGGTGGCGACCGCTACGAGATCGCCATGACCATGCAGCGCTTCACCGGCGCCTACGCATGGGTGTTCTGGACCACCATCGCCTGCAATGTCGTGGCGATCCAGGCGCTGTGGTGGGCGCGGGTGCGCCGGCATCACGGCGTCTTGTTCGCGCTCGGCATCGTGGTGCTGGTCGGCATGTGGTTCGAACGTTTCATGCTGATCGCCAGCAGCCTGTACCGCGACTTCCTGCCGTCGAGCTGGGGCATGTTCTATCCGACCTTGTGGGACCTGGCGTTCCTGTTCGGTTCGATCGGCCTGTTCTTCGTGCTGTTCCTGCTGTTCGTGCGCTGGTTGCCGCTGGTGTCGATGTACGAGCTGCGCAAGCTGGCGCATCGCCATGGAGGGACGGCGGCATGAAAGCGTCGCATGGTTGCCTGGCGCAGTTCGCCAGCGTACCGGCGCTGCTGGCCGCGGTGAAGCAGTTGCGTTTGGATGGCTATACGCGGCTGGAGGCGTACACGCCGTTCGCGGTGGACGGCCTGGCCGAGGCGCTCGGCCCGGTGCGCAGCCGCATTCCACTGCTGATGCTTCTGGGCGGCCTGCTGGGCGGATTCGGCACGCTGGCGCTGCAGTACTACGCGGCGGTGATCGACTATCCGATCGACGTGGGCGGGCGCCCCGACGCCAGCTGGCCGGCCTTCATTCCGGCCGCGCTGGAAATGACCATCCTGTTCGCCGCGCTGGCGGGAGTCGCAGGCATGCTGGCCGGCAACGGGTTGCCGCGATTGAATCATCCTTTGTTCGGCAGCGAGCATTTCGACGAGGCCAGTCGCGACGGCCTGTTCGTGCTGCTGCGCGCGGACGATCCACGCTACGAGATCGGCCGCGTGCTGCACGATCTCGCCCGGCTCGATCCGCTGCACGTCGAGCAGGTGCCGCGGTGAACGGTGCGCGCCGGTGGTGGCCGCTGTTCGCGCTGCTGGCGCTGGCCGGCTGCGAGCGCGCGATGCACGACATGTACCAGCAGCCGAAGGACCGGCCGCAGGCACCGAGCGCGCTGTTCGCCAACGGCAACAGCGCGCGCACGCCGCCGCCGGGCAGCGTGCCGATGGCCGGCGGTGCGGCGGCCGACAGCAGCAGCGGACGGCTGGGCCGGCTGGAGTCCGTTGCCGCGCCGGGCCCGGCATGGCCGCTGGACGAGAACGGCCGGCCGCGCGTGCGCGATGGCAGCAGCTACGCCAACCCGCTGCCGCTGACGAAGGCGCTGCTCACGCGCGGCCAACAGCGCTACGACATCTATTGCGCGCCCTGCCATGGGCGCAGCGGCGATGGCGCGGGCATGGTGGTGCAACGCGGCTTTCCGGCACCGCCGAGCTATCACACCGACCGTTTGCGCCGTGCGGCGGACAGCCATTTCTACCAGGTGATCAGCGACGGCTACGGCGTGATGTACCCGTATGCCGACCGGATCACGCCGCACGACCGCTGGGCGATCGTGGCGTATATCCGCGCGCTGCAGCTGAGCCAGCACGCCACGCGCGACCGGCTGGACGCGCACGACCTCGCGCGGCTCGCGGCGTTGCCGGCGCCGTCGTCGTCGGCGGCGGGGGCGCGGTGAACGTCGTGGCGCAGCATCGCCGGCTGGGCGCGGTGGCGATCGCCGTGCTGGCATTGCTGGCCTGTCTGTTGCTCGGCCTGCGCGCGGCCCTGCCGGTGCTGCGGTCCTACCTGACCGCCTATGTGTTCTTCCTCGGTCCCACGCTGGGCAGCGTGGGGTTGCTGATGGTGCACCGGCTGGCCGGCAACGGCGACTGGGGCCGCGAGCTGCGCGCGCCGCTGCTGGCGGCCAGCCGCGTGCTGCCGCTGCTGGCGGTCCTGCTGCTGCCGATCCTGCTCGGTGCGACGCAGCTGTTTCCGTGGGCGCAGGCCAGCGTGCCCGGCGCGCCGCACATCGCGCAGCAGCGCTGGTATCTCGACCTGCCGTTCTTCGTGTTGCGCGCGATGGCGTGTTTTGCCGCGTGGCTGTGGCTGGCGCACGGACTGCGCCGGCGGCTGCTCGATCCGCGGCTCGACGCGACGTTGCCACGCTTCGCCGCGGCCGGCCTGATCGTCTACCTGCTCACCGTCAGCGTGGCCGCGGTGGACTGGATCATGTCGCTGGTGCCGGCGCGGCATTCGTCGGTGTTCGGCCTGATCGTGGCGGCCGGGCAACTGCTAGCCGCCGCGGCGCTGGCGGTGTGCTGCCATGTCGATGACGCGGCGCCGCCTCAACGGCGCGGCGACCGCGGCAGCGTGCTGCTGGTGCTGGTGCTCGCCTGGTCGTACCTGGTCTTCATGGATTACCTCACGGCATGGATCGCCGACCTGCCGGCGGAGACCGTGTGGTATCTGCCGCGGCTGCAGACCAGCTGGCGCTGGCTCGGCGTGGCGCTGGTGACGTCCGGTCTGCTGTTGCCGTTCGCGCTGCTGCTGTCGCGGCGGGTGAAACGGCGCACGCCATGGCTGCGCGGCGTCGCCGGCGTGCTGCTGCTGACGCAGGCGGGCTACGCGCTGTGGCTGGTGTTGCCGAGCCTGCGTCCGCACGGGTTCGCCTTGACGTGGAGCGATGCGCTGGCGTGGCTTGGCATCGGCGGGCTGTGCTGGGCGCTGTTCGACCTGCGCCTGGCGCAGGCGCGCCTGGCGGAGTCCGCGCCATGAGCCAGCGCGACGCGCACGAATCCTACGCGGTGGCGGCGCGCCGGCTGCACTGGATCGCCGCGATCCTCGCCGCCAGCTTGACCGGGATCGTGCTGCTGATGTACCTGCTTGCGCACACCTGGTTGCAGACCACCGAGCCGCCGCACGGAGCGATTCCGCCGGAGCCGCGATGGCAGAGCGATCCGGCGGCCGACCTGGCCGCCGAGCGCGCGCGCGAGCGGGCGCTGCTGCACGGCTATGCGTGGGTGGACCGCGAGGCCGGTGTCGCGCGGATTCCGATCGATCGGGCGATGGCCATACTGGCGCGGTCGTCCAGCAGCGCGCAGCCGAACAGGGAAGCTCGCTGATGGAAAATTTCGCCGCCCCGACTTCCTGTGGGAGCGACTTCAGTCGCGATGCTCCTGATCGAGATGAACCGAGAGCTATCGCGGCTGAAGCCGCTCCCACGGTCGGGTGCAGCTATACGCAGCGCCTGGTTCTTCTCTTGCTGTTTTGGCTGCCGCTCGTAGCCGGTGCAGGTGTGCTGCCGCCGACGGATCTGAATCAGCGGGTGGGCTTCGATCAGCGACTGGGAGCACAGGTGCCGACGACGTTGCCCTTCCGCGATGCGGATGGCCGCAGCGTGACGCTGGCCGAGCTGGCCGGTGGCAAGCCGACGTTGCTGGCGCTGGGTTACTACCGCTGCCCGAACCTGTGCGACGTGGTATTGCACGGCATCGCGCATGCGCTGCCGGCACTGCGGTTGCGTCTGGGTGAGGACTACCAGGTGGTATTCATCAGCATCGATCCGCGCGAGACGTCGGCCGATGCGCACGATGCGGCCCGCATGCTGGCGCGGATGATTCCCGCCGCGCATGTCGAGCGTTGGCACATGCTCACCGGCGACGCGGCGTCGACCCGTGCCGTGGCGAACGTGGTGGGCTTCCGCTATTTCCACGACCCGCGCAACGACCAGTACGCGCACGCGGCAGGGCTGGTGGTGCTGACCGGGCAGGGCAAGGTCGCGCAGTACTTCTTCGGCGTCAGCTATCCGCCGGATGCGTTGCGGCTGGCCTTGGTCGGTGCGTCGCACGGCAGGCTCGGCAGCCTGATCGACCGGCTGGTGTTGTTGTGCTGCGGCTATGACCCCAGCACGGGCCATTACAGTTTGCTGATCGGACGGATGATGCAAGGCCTGGGCGTCGGCTTCGTGCTGCTGATGTTGGCCGGCCTGTACCGGTTTCGGCGCAGGGAGCGGACATGATCGGGTTGCCGCAGGCTTCGGGCTTCGCCGGACGCGTCGACGCGCTGTTCGACACCTTGCTGGCGCTGAGCGGCGTGGTGGTGCTGGGCGTGTTCGCGGTGATGATCTGGTTCTGCGTGAAGTACCGCCACGGCAGCGCGGCCGATCGCCATGGCGAATCGCATCGGCACCTCGGCATCGAGTTGGCGTGGACGCTGATCCCGATGGCCATGTTCATCGGCTTGTTCGCGTGGAGCGTCAAGCTGTGGGTGGTGCTGCGCACGCCGCCGGCGGATGCCACGCCGGTTTACGTGATCGCCAAGCAGTGGATGTGGAAGGTGCAGCACGTCGGCGGCCAGCGCGAGATCAATACGCTGCACGTGCCGCTCGGCCAGCCGGTGCGGCTGGTGATGACCTCGCAGGACGTGATCCACAGCTTCTACGTGCCGGCGTTCCGGGTGAAGCAGGACGTGCTGCCCGATCGCTACACCGAGCTGTGGTTCACCGCCACTCAAGCCGGCAACTTCGACCTGTTCTGCGCGGAGTTCTGCGGCACCGACCACTCGCGCATGGGCGGCAGCGTGGTGGTGCAGGCGCCGGCCGATTTCGCGCAATGGCTGCAGGCGCATGCGGGCACCGGGCTGGCGGCGCAGGGCGCGGTGCTGTTCCGCCGGTTCGGTTGCAGCGGTTGCCACGATCCGCACTCGGGCGTGCACGCGCCCGACCTCGACGGCCTGTACGGCAGCACCGTGCCGCTGGACGACGGCAGCCAGGTGCGCGCCGACGAGCGCTACCTGCACGATTCGATCATGTTGCCGCAGCTGCAGGTCGCCGCCGGCTATGCGCCGGTCATGCCGAGCTACCAGGGGCGCATCGACGAAAGCGATGTGCTGGCCCTGGTTGCCTACCTGAAATCGCGCAGCACGCATCCGGAGATCGTCGATGAATACCGTTGAGCCGGCCGCGCGCAGCTACCTGGAAGAGGGTTACGGCCTGCGCTCGTGGCTGGGCACCAGCGACCACAAGCGCATCGCGATCCTGTACGCGGTGGCGATCACGTTCTTCTTCTTCCTCGGCGGGCTCGCCGCCGCACTGGTCCGGCTGGAGCTGGTGACGCCGGCGGGCGACGTGATGAGCGCGGAAACCTACAACAAGATGTTCACCTTCCACGGCGTGGTGATGGTGTGGTTCTTCCTGATCCCGTCGATCCCGGCCACGCTGGGCAATTTCCTGTTGCCGCTGATGATCGGCGCGCGCGACATGGCGTTCCCGCGGCTGAATCTCTTCAGTTGGTATCTGTATATCGGCGGCGGCATCTTCACCCTGGCCTGCCTGCTGTTGGGCGGAGTGGACACGGGCTGGACGTTCTACACGCCGTTCTCGACGATGTTTTCCAACTCCCGCGTGATGCTCGTCGTGGTCGGCGTCTTCGTCGTGGGCTTCTCGTCGATCTTCACCGGGCTCAATTTCATCGTCACCATCCACACCATGCGTGCGCCCGGGATGACCTGGTTCCGGCTGCCGCTGTTCGTGTGGTCGATGTACGCGGTGGCGCTGGTGATGGTGCTGGCCACGCCGGTGCTGGCGATGACGCTGGCGCTGATCGGACTGGAGCGGCTGTTCGGCGTGGGCATCTTCGATCCCGCGCTGGGCGGCGATCCGCTGCTGTTCCAGCATTTCTTCTGGTTCTACTCGCATCCGGCCGTGTACATCATGGTGCTGCCCGCGATGGGCGTGGTCAGCGAGCTGATCACCGCCGGCGTGCGCCGGCGCATCTTCGGCTACCGCTTCATGGTGTACGCGATCGTCGGCATCGCGGTGGTCGGCTTCCTGGTGTGGGGCCACCACATGTTCGTGTCGGGGCAGTCGATGTATGCGGGCATCGTCTTCTCGATCCTCAGCTTCCTGATCGCGGTGCCGTCGGCGATCAAGGTATTCAACTGGACCGCTACGCTGTACAAGGGCGACATCACCTTCGATGCGCCGATGCTGTATGCGCTGGGCTTCGTTGGACTCTTCATGCTCGGCGGACTGACCGGGTTGTTCCTGGCGGCCACCGCGCTCGACGTGAGCCTGACCGACACCTATTTCGTGGTGGCGCATTTCCACTACATCATGGTCGGCGGTTCGGTGATGGCGTATCTCGGCGGCATCCATTTCTGGTGGCCGAAGATCACCGGCCGGCTGTATTCGGAGGCGTGGGCGCGCTTCGCCGCGATCCTGATGTTCTTCGGCTTCAACCTCACGTTCTTCCCGCAGTACATCCTGGGCTGGGAAGGCATGCCGCGCCGCTACCACGAGTATCTGCCGCAGTATCAGGTGCTGAACGTGCTGTCGTCGGCGGGCGCGACGATCCTGGCGGTGTCGTACCTGCTGCCGCTGGGCTACCTGCTGTGGTCGTTGCGGCACGGCGCGCGCGCCGGTGCGAATCCCTGGCGCGCGCAGGGGCTGGAATGGACCACGCCTTCGCCACCGCCGCTGCACAATTTTGCGCGGACGCCGCAAGTCGACGGCGGCCCGTACGCCTACGAGCAGCCATGAACGCCAGCGCCGGCCACCTGCGGGAACAGTTCGACGACTCCGTGCAGCAGCGCGAAGCCTCGACGCTCGGCATGTGGACGTTCCTGGCCACCGAGGTCCTGTTCTTCGGCGTGCTGTTCGCAGGCTATGCGTTCTGCCGGGTGATATTCCCTGACGCCTTCGCCGAAGCGAGCCGCCACACCGACATGCTGCTGGGCACGCTGGAAACCGCCGTGCTGCTGAGCAGCAGCTGCGCCGCCGCGCTGGCGGTGCGCGAGGTGCAACTGGGTGGCCGGCGCGTGGCCACGTGGCTGCTGCTGATCACCGCAGCGCTGGGCATCGCCTTCCTGGCGATGCATGGTCTCGAATATGTTGCCGAGTACCGCGAAGGCCTGATCCCCGGCATCCGCTACACGCAGCACGGCCCGCATGCGGCGTCGATGCAACTGTTCTTCTGCCTGTACTACTTCATCACCGGCTTTCATGGCCTGCACGTGTCGATCGGCGTGGGCCTGCTGCTGGCGATGGCCTGGCGCACGCATCGCGGCGCGTTCGACCAGGACTACCACACGCCGCTTGAGTTGACCGCGCTTTACTGGCACCTGGTCGACATCGTGTGGATCTTCGTTTATCCGCTGATCTACCTGGTCGGGCGCGCGGCATGAACGCGCGCGCGCCATCGCGGCAACCTCGCAACCATCGCAGCGGACCTGCGCCGCCATCGCTGCGCAGCAACCTGCTGGTGCTGGCCGCGCTGCTCGTGCTGCTGGGGCTGAGCGCCGGCAGTGCGCTGATCCCGATGGGCGCCTTCAACGAAGTCGCCAACCTGGGCATCGCCGCGATGAAGGCGCTGCTGGTGCTGGTGTTCTTCATGCGCCTGAAGAGCGACAGCGCGCTGCTGCGGCTGGTTGCCGGCACCGGCTTCGCCTGGCTCGCGTTGCTGATCGCGCTGTCGCTGGCTGACCTGCTGAGCCGCCAGAACCTGCTGCCGCCGTGGTGACGAAGCGGCTGCCACGTGACGAGCACGTGCTGCCCACGCCGGATTAACGATGCGGGTGGAAGGCTGCCAGCTTCCGCCATCCACCGGAGTTGTCCCATGTCCGAGACCATCGGCGATTTCATCCTCCAGCGGCTTTCCGAGTGGGGCGTGCGCCGCGTGTTCGGCTATCCGGGCGATGGCATCAATGGCTTGATGGGTGCGATGGGACGCGCCGCCGAACGCTTCGACTACGTGCGCGTGCGGCACGAGGAGATGGCTGCGTTCATGGCCGGCGGCCATGCGAAGTTCACCGGCGAAACCGGCGTATGCATGGCCACTTCCGGGCCCGGTGCGATCCATCTGCTGAACGGCCTTTACGACGCGAAGATGGATCACGTGCCGGTGCTGGCGATCGTGGGCCAGGCCACGCGCACCGCATTGGGCAGCGATTATCAGCAGGAGGTCGATCTGCAGACGCTGTTCGGCGACGTGTGCAGCTACGTGCAGACGCTGGTGTCGCCCGTGCAGGTGCGCCACGTGCTGGACCGCGCGCTGCGTATCGCCGCGGCCGGGCGCTGCGTGACCTGCGTGATCGTGCCGAACGACCTGCAGGAGAAGGCGGCGGTGCCGAGCCCGCCGCGCAAGCACGGCAGCGTTTACTCGGGCACGGGCTATGCCGGCGCGCATCCGGTGCCGCCCGAATCGGAGATCGATCGCGCCGTCGCCGTGATCGACGCCGGCAGCAAGGTCGCGATGCTGGTCGGCGCGGGCGCGCTGGGTGCGGGACCCGAAGTGGCCGCGCTCGCGGAAAAGCTCGGCGCCGGCGTGGCCAAGGCGCTGCTCGGCAAGGCGGTGCTGCCTGACGATCTGCCCCATGTAACCGGCGCCATCGGCCTGCTCGGCACCAAACCCAGCTGGGATCTGATGAACGACTGCGACACCTTGCTGATGGTCGGCACCACGTTTCCATACGCCGAGTTCCTGCCGCCCGACGGCCAGGCGCGCGCGGTGCAGGTCGACATCGACCCGCGCAACGTTTCGATGCGCTACGCCACCGAGGTCAACCTGATCGGCGACAGCGCGGCGGTACTGCGGCGCCTGCTGGCCAAGGTGCAGGCGAAGACCGATCCGGACTGGCGCGAACGCATCGAGGTGAACGTACGCAAGTGGTGGCGCGCGCTGGAAGACAAGGCGATGGCACCGGCCAACCCGATCAATCCGCAACGCATCTTCTGGGAGCTGTCGCCGCGCCTGCCGGATGCCGCGATCATCTGCGGCGACTGCGGCTCGCACACCGGGTGGTACGCGCGCGACGTGAAATTGCGCGAAGGCATGATGGGCTCGCTGTCGGGCAAGCTGGCGACCATGGGCAGCGGCATGCCCTACGCGCTGGCGGCGAAGATGGCGTATCCGGACCGGCCGGTGCTCGCCATCGTCGGCGACGGCGCCATGCAGATGAACGGCAACGCCGAGCTCATCACGCTGAAGCAGTACTGGCGGCGCTGGAAGAACCCGTGCTTCGTGGTGATGGTGCTGGCCAACCACGACCTCAACCAGGTGACCTGGGAGCAGCGCGCGCTGGCCGGCGACCCCAAGTTCGCCGCGGCCCAGGACGTCGAGGACTTTCCGTATGCACGCTACGCCGAACTGCTCGGCTTCAAGGGCATCCGGGTGGACGATCCGGAGCGCATCGCCGAAGCATGGGACGAGGCGTTCGCCAGCGACGGGCCGGTGCTGATCGAATTCATCAGCGATCCGGACGTGCCGCCGCTGCCGCCGCACGTCAGCTGGTCGCAGGCGAAGGCGTACATGACTGCGCTGGGCAAGGGCGATCCCGACGAGAGGGGCATCATCGTGCAGACCTTGCGCGAAGTGCTTGCGGGCATCTAGCACCGCGGCGCGCAACATTGCCTGCACGATCCGGTGACGGGCGATGCGGAAGACTGCGCGGGTATCGGCTGATGCCTCGCGGAGAATAGACATGGGCAACACGAATATCCCCCAGGGCGGCGCCGCCGACACGCGCAACAGCCGGGACACGCTGACCGGCGACGACCAGCTCACGGACGAACAGAAGCGGCAGCGCCCGGCGCAGAAAGGTACTGCCGTCGGTCCCGCGCCGAGCCGTCCGAAGGATGCGCCGGAGCGCGTCCCCGGGCAGTCGCGCGAGCCGCCGGACAGTGCGCAGGAAGGCGACAAGGTTGGCGGCTTCCGCCGCGTCGACACCGAAGAGCTGGCCGAAGACGATCCCTACAACCCGCGCAACACTACCGGCGCGGGCGATCCCGAAGCCCTGGTAGGCCACGCCAACACCGGCCATTCGCCGCCGGGCGCGACCTGAATCGGGCGCTGGCGCGGTGCATCGCTTGGCCTTCCGTTCGGCCCGGGCGCCCGGCAAACTGCGGCGCATCCCGCGCAGGCCGATGAAGCAGACGTGCAGCCGAAGGCGTCGCCGTGAACGAGGAAGTCGCTTATCCGCGCTTCGCCAGCCGCGGCCGCACGTTTGTCTACGTGCTGCCATGTCGCGACGAGGACATCCTGAAGGTCGGCTTCTCGCGCGATCCGCTGGACCGTTTCCGCACCCTGCATCGGCGGTTTTTCGAATTCTTCGATCTGGAGCGCGGCCTGCTGATCGGCACCGATCGGCTGCGCGATGCGCGGCGCATCGAGCGCCTGTTCATCACCACTTTCGCCGACTGCCGCGCGCCTGCGCCGCTGGTGGTGCCGCAGGCGGCGGCCGGCCATACCGAATGGTTTCGCGGCGTGTCGCCGCAGGTGGATGCGTTGGCGCGCGAGCTGTGCGCGCAACAGGCTTTCACGCTGCACGCGCCGTTGAGCGAATGGTTGCGGGAGCGCTTCGGCGAATGGAGCGGCCTGCTGTTCGGCTGGTCCGCGCGCATGCTCGAGATGATCGAGTACGAACATTTCAACGTGCCGCCGCAGGAGCGCAGCGGACGTGCCGATCGCGCCCTGCGCGAGGTGCTCGATGCGTACGCGACGCTGGGCATGGCGGTGGAAGAGCGCGTTCCGCCGGCGGTGCTCGAGTGGTACCGCAACGACGCCTACTTCGGCGATCGTTGATCGCGCACGGCAGGCGGCAGTTGCGCGGCGACGCAGGCGGCGTGCCCGCACTGGCAACCCTCGGGCTGATCGGACAGCGGCGATTCCACGCGCTTGCGGCAATGCTCGCTGCAATAGGCGTCGCCCGGAGCGACCGTGCACAGGCAGGCAGGGTGGGCGCAGCGGGGACGATCGGTCATGGCGGCATCCTGGGCTGGGTTGCCGCTAGCAAAACCCAATCGTGGCGAATGCGATGTGATTTTCCCTCGTGGCGGCATCGTGCGGCGGTCGCTGGCACCGGTCGCTGAGAGGGCGCGAGGTTCAAAAGTATGCGCAGCGTTCCGCGTCACTTGCCATCGTCACGGTTCGTTGACGATCGGCGGCTATGGTGTCTTCGGCGACGAGATGTCGTCGACTGGCAATGGCGGTTTTCGTTGCCGATTTGTGCGGTGTGTTTTTCAAAAAGATCGGTCGCTGTCCTACCATCGGATTCCCATGCTTTCCCCAGAACATGCCGTGGCTGATAGCGAAATTCCCGGGCGCGTCGTCGATGCAGGCAGCTTGCTGGGCGATCTCGGCCAGGCCTTGCTCGATGCGATGCCGGGGCCGGCGTACATCTGCGACGTCCATGGCGCGATCGTGACCCGCAATGCCGCCGCGGACGCATGGTGGGGCGAACGCATGCACTCCGGCATGAAGGGCGATGCATTCCTTCAGCCGATGCCGCCGTGGCGAAATGGCGGGGGCGGCGTGGCCGCGCAGGACACGCCGCTGGCGCTGGCCAGGCGCACCGGCAGCGCGGTGCGCGATGTCGAAGTCACCGTCGATACGATGCGGGGCGGACACCGTTCCGCGTTGGCGAGCGTGGTGCCGTTGCGGGATCGCCGCGACGCCATCCGCGGTTTCGTGTGCAGTTTCGGCACCACCGAATCGACGGACGATATCGAGGACCTGTTCGAGAACGGCACGGTGGGGCTTCATCTGGTTGCCTCGGACGGCACCATATTGCGGGCCAATCGGGCCGAGCTGGAGCTGCTGGGTTACCGCAGGGACGAATACGTCGGCCATCACATCCGCGAGTTCCATGTCGATCAGGACGTGCTCGCCGAGATTGTCGCCCGGCTGCGGGCGGGCGAGACGATCGACAGGCACCCGGCGCGCCTGCGGGCGAGGGATGGCCGGATCCGCCACGTGCAGATCACGTCCAGCGCCTGTTTCCGTGACGGCAACTTCGTGCACTCGCGCTGCTTCACCATCGACGTCACCGAGCAGAAGCGCCTGGCCGATGCGGCGAGGGCGCGCGAGATGCTCGCGCACCAACTGCTGCAGGCGCTGCCTACGGCGATCTACACCACCGACGCGCAGGGAAGAATCACCTTCTACAACGAAGCCGCCGTCGAGTTCGCCGGGCGGCGTCCCCAGCTGGGCGAGCAGTGGTGCGTGTCGTGGCGGATGTTCCGTCCCGATGGCACGCCGTTGCCGCATGACCAGTGCCCGATGGCTGTGGCTATTCGCGAGTCGCGCCCGATCCACGGCGAGGAAGCGATCGCCGAGCGTCCGGATGGCAGCCGGGTCGTGTTCGCCGCCTATCCCACGCCGTTGCGTGACGATGCCGGCGTCATGGTCGGCGCCGTGAACATGCTGGTGGACATCACCGAGCGCAAGAAAATCGAGCTGTCCCTGCAGCAGCTCAACGACACACTGGAGCAGCGCGTGATCGAGCGCACGCATGTGGCCGAATCCGCTGCGCTCGACCTGCGCTACAGCGAACGGAACTTCTCGCTGCTGGTGGGAAGCATCGTCGACTACGCGATCTTCATGCTGGATCCGGACGGCATCATCAGCAACTGGAATGCCGGCGCCGAGCGGATCAAGGGCTACCGCGCGGACGAGGTGGTCGGCAGGCATTTCTCGTGCTTCTACACACCGGAAGATCGCGCCAGGGGGCTGCCCGCCAACGCGCTCGCCGTCGCCAGGCGCGAGGGCCGCTACAGCGCCGAGGGCTGGCGCATGCGCAAGGACGGCTCGCGTTTCTGGGCGAGCGTGGTGATCGATCCGGTGATCGACCATGGCGACGTGATCGGCTTCGCCAAGGTCACCCGCGACGTTACCGAACGCATGGAAGGCGAAGCGGCCTTGGTCGAAAGCGAAAGCCGCGCGCGCGGGGTGATCGACACGGCGCTGGACGGCTTCGTGCAGCTGGACGAGGCCGGCCGCGTGGTGGAGTGGAACCCCAGGGCGACGGCGATGTTCGGCTGGTCGCGCGAGAACGCGATGGGGCAGCCGTTGACGGCGCTCATCGTGGCGGACGAGGACCGCGCGCGTATCGCGGCCTGCCTGCCACCGGGCAGGCGGGCCGCCGCGGCGGGCAACGAGCAGATCGAGGCCATCGACTTCGAGGGAAACAAGATCCCGGTCGAGCTCAGCATCAGCACGCTGGTCTCGAAAAGCGGACGCCGCACCAACGTGTTCATCCGCGATCTCAGCGAAAAGATCTTCATCGAGGCGCAGCTGCGCCAGGCGCAGAAAATGGAGGCGGTCGGCCAGCTGACCGGTGGCCTAGCGCATGATTTCAACAATCTCCTGCAGGGCATCATCGGTTCGCTCGACATCATTCAATTGCGCGTGAACGAAGGCCGCACCGCGGACATCGGCCGCTTCGTGGGCGGCGCGCTGACGTCGGCGTACCGGGCGGCGGCGATGACCCACCGCCTGCTCGCCTTCTCGCGCCGGCAGCCGCTCG
>Ga0207664_10001751_pt1 | contig 14301 bp, 9 predicted proteins | sample LARL83metaG_FD_184349 | JGI IMG/M metagenome (GOLD analysis project Ga0207664, IMG submission 184349) | Corn, switchgrass and miscanthus rhizosphere microbial communities from Kellogg Biological Station, Michigan, USA - LAR L8-3 metaG... | ecosystem: Host-associated > Plants > Roots >...
TACGCCGAGTACATCGAGGCCAAGAACGAGCAGGCGCTGGTCGAGGGCCGCATCGCGACTCTGGAGGACCTGCTCAACCATGCCGTCCTGATCGAGGACGAGGAGCGCGCCAAGGGCGTCGTCGACCTCGGCGCCCACGTGGTGGTGGTCACCGAGGATGGGGAGGAGGCCTACGACATCGTCGGCGCCACCGAGGCGGACCCGATGCGCGGCCTGATCTCCAACGAGTCGCCGCTGGGGCGGGCGCTGGTCGGCCACAAGGCGGGCGAGACGGTCGAGTGGGAAGCGCCCGCCGGCCGCAACACAGTCACGATCAAGAAGGTCCGTTAGACCCCGTACTCTTTTCCGATCGAACCGGACGACGAACTGCCGCCCGTTCTCGCCGATCGCCGCCGCAAGCTGGAGCGGATTCGCGCGACCGGCGGCGAGCCCTACGCCCGCGAATACGCGCGCACGCACACGGCCGCGCAGGCGCGGGAATCGGAAGGACAGGAGGTCGCCGTCGCGGGCCGGCTGATGGTCAAGCGCGAGCTCGGCGGCCTGACCTTCGCCGACCTGGTGGACAGTTCCGGCCGCATCCAGCTGCAGGCACGTGAGGACGTCGTCGGCGGCGACCGCCTGGCTCAGTTCAACGACCTCGACACCGGCGATTTCGTGGGCGCCGCCGGGCCGGTCTTCCGCACCAAGCGCGGCGAGCTGACGGTGGAGGTTCGCGATTTCACCCTGCTCACCAAGTCGCTGCGACCGCTGCCCGAGAAGTTTCACGGCCTGCAGGACGTCGAGGCGCGTTACCGCCAGCGCTACCTCGATCTGATCGCCAATCCGCTGGTGCGCGAGATCTTCACCGCGCGAACGCGGGTCCTCGCCTCACTGCGGCGAAGCCTCGACGAGCGTGGGTTCCTGGAGGTGGAGACGCCGGTGCTGCAGCCGATCCCCGGCGGCGGCCATGCGAAGCCGTTCGTGACGCACTACAACGTGCTGCACCGCGACGTCTACCTCCGGATCGCGCTCGAGCTCTACCTCAAGCGGCTCGTGATCGGCGGCCTGGAGCGTGTCTACGAGCTCGGCAAATGCTTTCGGAACGAGGGCGTCTCGCCGCGCCACAACCCGGAGTTCACCATGCTGGAGGTCTACCAGGCCTTCTCGACCTACGAGGAGGTCATGGCGCTGACCGAGGACCTTGTCTCGGCGGCAGCCCGCGCCGCCGGCGGCGGCACCGAGCTGACCTACCAGGGCAGGGCGCTGGATCTCACGCCGCCGTTCCGCCGCGAGCGGATGGCCGACCTGGTGCTCGAGGCGACCGGTCGCGAGCTCGCCGGTGTCGAGCTCTTCGAGGCCTACGAGGAGCACGTCGAGCCCAGCCTCTGGCAGCCGACCTTCGTGATCGACTACCCGGTCGAGGTCTCGCCTCTGGCCCGCAAGCGGGCCGACGATCCCCGCTTCACCGAGCGCTTCGAGCTGGTCATCGCCGGGCGCGAGCACGCCAACGCTTTCACCGAGCTCACCGACCCCATCGACCAGCGCGAACGCTTCGAGGAGCAGCAGCGGCGGAAGCTGGAGGGCGATGACGAGGCGATGCCCTTCGACGAGGACTTCCTGGTGGCGCTGGAGTACGGGCTGCCGCCGACCGGCGGGCTCGGCATCGGCGTCGACCGGCTGGTGATGCTGCTGACCGACCAGCCGTCGATCCGCGAGGTGATCCTCTTCCCCCAGATGCGCGACTGATGCTCCCCCTGGATCTCATCCGCCGCGACCCGGACTCGGTGCGGCGCGCCGCGGAGCTGAAGGGCGAGCCTGCGCCCGTCGACGAGATCCTCGACCTCGACCGGCGCTGGCGGGAGGCGACGACCGCCGCCGAATCCGCCCGCGCCCAGCAGAAGCAGCTTTCGAAACGGTTCGCGGAGACGCGCGACCAGGCCGACCTGGAGAACGCAAAGCAGGTCGGCGAAGAGGCCAAGCGCGAGCAGGCGGTGGCGGAGGAGCTCCGAGCCCGGCTCGACGAGCTCCTGCTCGAGGTGCCCAACCTGTTCGACGAGAGCGTCCCGGTGGGGGAGGACGAGGCCGACAACGTCGTCCTCCGCGAGTGGGGCGCCAAGCCGTCCTTCGACTTCGCGCCGCGCCCACACTACGAGCTGGGGGTCGGCTTCGACTTCGAGCGCGCCGCGAAGGTCTCGGGGTCGCGCTTCACCTTCCTCGTCGGGCCGGCCGCGAGGCTCGAGCGCGCCCTGGCGCAGTTCATGCTCGACGTCCACACGGGTGAGCACGGCTACACCGAGGTGGCGCCGCCGTACCTGGTGAACAGCGCGACCATGACCGGCACCGCGAACCTGCCCAAGTTCGCCGGCGACTCTTTTCGAATCGAGGGCCGGGACCTCTGGCTGGTGCCGACCGCCGAGGTGCCGGTGACGAACCTGCACCGCGACGAGATCCTCGAGCCGGCCGACCTGCCGCGCCGGTACGTGGCGTTCTCGCCCTGCTTCCGCTCTGAGGCGGGCGCCGCGGGCAAGGACACGCGGGGCTACATCCGGCAGCACCAGTTCCACAAGGTGGAGCTGGTCAAGCTGTGTACACCCGAGACTTCTATGCAGGAGTTCGAGGCGCTGACCGCCGACGCGGAGTCGATCCTGCAGCGGCTCGGCCTGCATTACCGAGTGCTCTCGATGTGCACCGGCGACATGGGCTTCGCCCAGTACAAGAAGTACGACCTCGAGGCGTGGGCGCCGGGTCTCGGGCGCTTCGTCGAAGTATCGTCGTGCTCGCTCTTCAACGACTTCCAGGCCCGGCGGGCGAACCTTCGCTACCGGCCCGCGGCGGGCGAGCCCCCGCGCTTCCTGCACACGATCAACGGCAGCGGGCTGGCGACCATCCGCGTCGTCGACGCGGTGCTCGAGACGTACCAGCAGTCCGACGGTACCGTCACCGTGCCGGAGGTGCTCCGCTCGTACATGGGCGGGGCCGAGGTGATCGGCTCGCCGGCTGGGTAGACTCGCCAAGCGCCGGAGGGATGGCCGAGTCCGGTTGATGGCGCCTGTCTTGAAAACAGGTAACGCGAGAGCGTTCGGGGGTTCGAATCCCTCTCCCTCCGCCAGCGTGCTTGCTGGGCCGCCAAGCTAAAGGGAAGGCTGGGCTAACCGCTTATTTCGCACCCGATCTATGCGATAACCTGATATGTTCGGTGTAACGTGCGGGACGAAAATGACCGCGCGGCCGCGGAGGGTCGAACGGACGGAAAGGGAAAGCGCCGGCGGTCGGTGGAGGAGATCCGAGCCGACCTGGACGCGATCGCGATGGAGTACGAGCGAATTCACGGGCGTCCCCTCCTCGACGGTGGACGCGACCGGCGGGTGAACGAGGAACGCAGGCGCCGGCCGGCCTGAGCAGCGCCGCCGCTAACCCGTAGCCAGGCGTGGTACCGCCGACTATCCTGATACCGCCTCTATAGGTAAACCACGCGGGAGGGAATTCAGTGGCTACCACGATGAAGGCGGCGCCACCCGCCGCCACCGTCGATGCAGGCGTGCTGCTCGCCGTGCTCGAGGGCTTCAAACGGGGGGACTTCTCCACCCGGATGCCCTACGACTGGACGGGCGTAGCCGGCAAAGTCGCCGACACGCTGAACGAGATCATCGCGGCCAACGAGCGCATGAGCGAGGAGCTCCAGCGCGTCGGCCGCGTCGTCGGTAAGGAAGGGCGCATTTCGGCGCGCGCCTCCGCCGGCAACCTCGGCGGCGGCTGGGCCGCCTCGGTCGACTCCGTCAACGAGCTGATCGAAGACCTGGTCCGGCCGACCAGCGAGATCACGCGCGTCATCAGTGCCGTCGCCGGCGGTGACCTCTCCCGCACCGTCCCGATGGAGATCGATGGGCGCCCGCTGCAGGGGCAGTTCCTCCGCACCGCGAAAACGGTGAACACGATGGTCGAGCAGCTGAACGGGTTCGCCGGCGAGGTGACGCGCGTTGCCCGCGAGGTCGGCACCGAAGGCAAGCTGGGCGGCCAGGCTCAGGTCAAGGGCGTGGGTGGCGTCTGGAAGGACCTGACCGAGAGCGTCAACGGCATGGCCGGCAACCTCACCGCACAGGTCCGCAACATCGCCGAGGTCACGACCGCAGTGGCGAACGGCGACCTCTCGAAGAAGATCACGGTCGACGTCCGCGGCGAGATCCTCGAGCTCAAAAACACGATCAACACGATGGTCGACCAGCTGAACGCGTTCGCCGGTGAGGTGACGCGTGTCGCTCGCGAGGTCGGCACCGAAGGCAAGCTGGGCGGTCAAGCCCAGGTGAAGGGTGTTGGCGGCGTGTGGGCCGACCTCACCGACAACGTCAACCTGATGGCCGGCAACCTCACCGCCCAGGTGAGAAACATCGCCGACGTGACGACGGCCGTCGCCAACGGCGACCTCTCCAAGAAGATCACGGTCGACGTCCGCGGCGAGATCCTCGAGCTCAAAAACACAATCAACACGATGGTCGACCAGCTGAACGCGTTCGCCGGTGAGGTGACGCGCGTCGCGCGCGAGGTCGGAACCGAAGGCAAGCTCGGCGGCCAGGCCCAGGTGAAGGGCGTCGGCGGCGTCTGGAAAGACCTCACCGACAACGTCAACAACATGGCCGCAAACCTCACCTCGCAGGTGAGAAACATCGCCGACGTTTCCACCGCCGTGGCGAACGGCGACCTTAGCAAGAAGATCACGGTCGACGTGCAGGGAGAGATCCTCGAGCTCAAGAACACGATCAACACGATGGTGGACCAGCTGAACGCGTTCGCGGGTGAGGTGACGCGTGTGGCGCGCGAGGTCGGAACCGAAGGCAAACTGGGCGGTCAGGCGACTGTGAAGGAGGTCGGCGGCGTCTGGAAAGACCTCACCGACAACGTCAACAACATGGCCGCGAACCTGACCTCACAGGTGCGCAACATCGCCGAGGTGACGACCGCGCTCGCCAACGGTGACCTCAGCAAGAAGATCACCGTCGACGTCCAGGGCGAGATCCTCGAGCTCAAGAACACGATCAACACCATGGTCGACCAGCTGAACGCGTTCGCCTCAGAGGTCACGCGTGTCGCGGGCGAGGTCGGTACGGAAGGAAAGCTCGGCGGCCAGGCTCAGGTGAGAGGTGTCGGCGGCGTCTGGGCAGACCTCACCGACAACGTGAACGGCATGGCCGGCAACCTCACCTCGCAGGTGAGAAACATCGCCGAGGTGACGACGGCCGTCGCCAACGGCGACCTGAGCAAGAAGATCACCGTGGACGTCCGCGGAGAGATCGCGGAGCTCAAGAACACGATCAACACCATGGTCGACCAGCTGAACGCGTTCGCCGGCGAGGTGACACGTGTCGCCCGCGAGGTCGGCACCGAGGGCAAGCTGGGCGGCCAGGCCCAGGTGAAGGGCGTGGGCGGCGTCTGGGCCGACCTCACCGACAACGTCAACCTGATGGCCGGCAACCTCACCTCGCAGGTGAGAAACATCGCCGAGGTGACGACGGCCGTCGCCAACGGCGACCTCTCCAAGAAGATCACGGTCCAGGTCCAGGGCGAAATCCTGGAGCTCAAGAACACGATCAACACGATGGTCGACCAGCTGAACGCGTTCGCCGGCGAGGTGACGCGTGTGGCGCGCGAGGTCGGTACCGAGGGCAAGCTCGGCGGCCAGGCTCAGGTGAGAGGCGTCGCCGGTGTCTGGAAGGACCTCACCGACAACGTCAACATGATGGCCGGCAACCTGACCGCCCAGGTGAGAAACATCGCCGATGTGACGACCGCCGTCGCCAACGGCGACCTGAGCAAGAAGATCACCGTCGCCGTGCAGGGTGAGATTCTCGAGCTCAAGAACACCATCAACACGATGGTCGACCAGCTGAACGCGTTCGCCGGCGAGGTGACGCGTGTGGCGCGCGAGGTCGGAACCGAGGGCAAGCTCGGCGGCCAGGCTCAGGTGAAAGGCGTCGCCGGGGTCTGGAAAGACCTCACCGACAACGTCAACATCATGGCCGCCAACCTCACAGAGCAGGTGCGCGGAATCGCGCGCGTCGTCACAGCCGTCGCGCAGGGCAACCTGCACCCCAAGCTGACAGTCGAGGCGAAGGGCGAGGTCGCCACACTCGGCGAGACGATCAACGAGATGACCGACACGCTGGCCATCTTTGCCGACCAGGTGACGAGCGTTGCTCGCGAGGTCGGCGTCGAAGGCAAGCTCGGTGGTCAGGCCAGCGTGCCCGGCGCGGCCGGGACATGGCGCGACCTCACCGACAACGTCAACCAGCTCGCCGGCAACCTGACGACGCAGCTCCGCGCAATCGCGGACGTGGCGACGTCGGTCACCGAGGGCGATCTCACCGGTGAGATCGGCGTCGAGGCCTCAGGTGAGGTGGCGCTGGTCAAGGACAAGATCAACCAGATGATCGGCAACCTGCGCGAGACCACGCGCAAGAACACCGACCAGGACTGGCTGAAGACGAACCTCGCGCGGTTCACGCGCATGCTGCAGGGTCAGCGCGACCTCAACACCGTGTGCCGCCTGATCCTGTCCGAGCTGGCGCCGTTGGTCGGCGCCCAGCACGGCCTGATGTACACGATGGACGCGTCAGATCCCGAGCAGCCGGTGCTGCGTTTCCAGGCCGCCTATGCGTTCCGGGATCGCAAGAGCCTGCCGCAGATCTTCAACATCGGCGAGGGCCTGCTGGGGCAGTGCGCCGCCGAGAAGGAGCGGATCTTCCTGACAGGCGTGCCGGCCGACTACCTGCGCATCTCGTCCGGGCTCGGTGAGTCGACTCCTCTCAGCATCATCGTGCTGCCGGCGCTCTTCGAGGGCCAGGTTCGCGCGGTGATCGAGCTCGCCTCGTTCGAGCGCTTCGGCGCCGTCCACCAGGACTTCCTGGCGCAGCTGACGGAGTCGATCGGAATCGTGCTCAACACGATCGAGGCCAACATGCGGACCGAGGAGCTGCTCAAGCAGTCTCAGTCGCTCGCCCAGGAGCTGCAGCAGACCAACGAGGAGCTGGAGCAGAAGGCGCGGCTGCTGGCCGAGCAGAACGCCGAGGTCGAGCGCAAGAACCTCGAGGTCGAGCAGGCGAAGCAGTCTCTCGAGGAGAAGGCCGAGCAGCTGGCTCTCACCTCGAAGTACAAGTCCGAGTTCCTCGCCAACATGTCGCACGAGCTGCGCACGCCGCTCAACAGCCTTCTGATCCTCGCTCAGCAGCTGGCCGAGAACTCAGAGGGCAACCTCGATGCGCGGCAGGTCGAGTTCGCGCACATCATCCACTCCTCCGGCGACGACCTGTTGAACCTGATCAACGACATCCTCGACCTCTCGAAGATCGAGTCCGGAACCGTCGCCCTCGAGGTCACGACCGAGCCTCTCGCGGAGGTCCGGGACTTCGTCGACCGCAGCTTCCGGCACGTGGCGGAGGACAAGGGACTGCAGTTTGCGGTCCATCTCGACGCCGCGACGCCCTCCCACGTCACCACGGACGCCCGCCGGCTGCAGCAGATCCTGCGCAACCTGGTCTCCAACGCTTGCAAGTTCACCGAGCGCGGCTCGGTCTCAGTCGACATCGGTCCGGCGAGCAGCGGCTGGAGCAGGGACGAGAGGTACCTCAACGCGGCGCCGCACGTGATCGTCTTCCGCGTCGCGGACACCGGGATCGGCATCCCGCCGGACAAGCAGCGGACCATCTTCGAAGCCTTTCAGCAGGCCGACAGCAGCGCCAGCCGCAAGTACGGCGGCACCGGGCTGGGCCTCAGCATCAGCCGCGAGCTCGTGCGCCTGCTCGGCGGCGAGATCCAGCTGGAGAGCAAGCCCGGGCGCGGTTCCACATTCACTGTCTATCTGCCGGCTCTGATCGGCGATGTCGAGCTCGCGCCCGCCGCTGGTCAAGCTGACGGCAATGGGGCCGGCTCCGCCGTCGCGACAGTGGTCAGCAGCGGCGTGTTCCAGTCCGTCACCGGCGAGGACCTGCCGGTCGTGTCCACCGGGGTGGCCGACGACAGGGACTCGATCGGTCCGAAGGATCGGTCCGTGCTCATCGCCGAGGATGACCCGACCTTCGCCCAGATCATGCGAGACCTGGCGCGGGACCGCGGCTTCAAGGCCCTCGTCGCCACCACCGGCACGGATGCCTTCGCTCTCGCCAAGCGCCACCGGCCGCTCGCCATCACCCTCGACATCGGCCTTCGCGACATGAGCGGCTGGACGGTGCTCGACCGGCTGAGCCACGACCCGGAGACGGGCTCGATCCCCGTCCACGTGATCTCGGGCCTCGACGCCAACGCCGACCGGGGCCGAACCGGGGGCGCCGAAAGCACCGTCACCAAGCCGGTCCGCAGGAAGACACTGCAGAACCTCTTCGACCGCATCCAGGCGGCGGCCTCGACCCAGACCTGCGACGTGCTGGTGGTCGACGACAACTCGATCGAGCGTGAGGAGATGGCCGAGCTGCTCGCGCGCTCGGACGTCCGCATCCACCAAGCCGGGTCGGCGAAAGAAGCCATGGCGGCGATTCGCGGCCGGAGCGTGGATTGCGTGGTGCTGGACCTGCGCCTCCCCGACGGGAGCGGGCTCAAGCTGCTCGAGCAGATCCGGCGCCGGGCTGATTCCAAAGACGTGCCCGCCGTCGTCTACACGGCGGCCGAGCTCGACGGGCCGCAGCGCGCGGAGCTGCGGCGCGGTGGCACCGAGGTTCTGGTCAAGGGCAAGGACACGCCGAAGGCGCTGGTCGAAGCCGTCTATCGCAGCCTGGGCAGACCCCGGCGCACATCCAGCTCTGCGGTGGAGCACACGCGTGACCGCGGTGAGCTCCGCGGGCGGCGCGTCCTGGTCGTCGACGACGACGTCCGGAACATCTTCGCCCTGACCGCGATGCTGGAGCAGCACGGCGTGGTCGTCTCTCACGCGGAGAGCGGCCCCGAGGCGATCGAGAAGGTGCAGGACGACCCCCAGCCGGAGGTCGTGCTGATGGACATCATGATGCCGGGCATGGACGGCTACGAGACGATCGGCGCCATCCGCCGGCTGCCCGAATTCCAGCGGCTGCCGATCGTGGCGCTGACGGCGAAGGCCATGAAAGGCGACCGCGAGCGCTGCCTGGAGGCCGGCGCCTCCGACTACGTGGCCAAGCCGGTCGAGCCCGAGCTGCTCCTGTCGGTGCTCCGGGTCTGCCTCTACGGCGAGCCGGCGGGGGCCGGCGTGTGAGTCCCACGTTCCAGCGCGCGGCGGTGCTCGTCATCGACGACTCCGCCGCGAACCGAAAGGCTGTCGAAGCGATCCTGGCGCCGCTGGGAGTGGACATCGTCCACGCCTCCAACGGGCGCGAGGCCCTTCGCCACCTGCTGCAGCGGGAGTTCGCACTGCTGCTGCTCGACATCCGGATGGGTGAGCTCGACGGCTTCGAGACCGCCGCGATGATCCGCAAGCGGCCGAGCAACCGCGACACCCCGATCATCTTCATGACGGCGCACGACCAGAGCGAGACGGACCTGACGCGCGGGTACGCGCTGGGCGCCGTCGACTTCGTGCACGCGCCGCTGCACCCCGACGTCCTCTTCACCAAGACGAGCGTTTTCGTGGACCTCTGGCAGAAGACCCAGGAGGTGACCCGGCTGCTCTCCGAGGCGGAGGCCGCCAGCCGCGCCAAGAGCGACTTCCTGAACATGGCGGCACACGAGCTGCGGACGCCGCTTTCGGTGATCCGCGGCTACCTCTCGATGCTGCTCGAGGGCGTGTTCGACACCCTGCCCGAGAGCTGCCGGGCGCCGCTTGACATCCTGACGGCCAAGACAGACGAGCTGAACGCGATCGTCGACAGCCTGCTCCTGACCGCCCGGATCGACGAGGCGCGCGTGCAGACCCTGGCGCAGGCGGTGGACCTGAGCGTCGCGGTGAAGGAGGCGGCCGAGCGGGCGGAGGGGCGCCGCGCCCTGCTGAAGGCTGAGATCGCTTACGAGCCCGCCCCGGAGCCCCTGCTGGTGAGGGCGGACCCCAGCCACGTCGCCCGCATCCTCGACAACCTGATCAACAACGCGCTCACCTACTGCGCGGGCACTCCTCAGGTGGCGATCAAGGTCGAGGCGGGCCCCATGTCGCGCGTGATCGTGGAGGACAACGGAGTCGGCATTCCCCAGGATCGGCGCAGGGCGGTCTTCGAGAGGTTCGTGCGCATCGAGGATGCCTCCGTCGGGCCGACGCAGGGCACCGGATTGGGCCTGCACATCAGCCGCGAGCTGGCGCGCCTTTCCGGCGGCGACCTGCTTCTCGAGCACTCCGAGCGGGGCGCTGGCTCCCGCTTCGTGGTCACACTGCCATCGGTGGAGTCGATGGGACGGGTGCGCACCCGCGTATCCGCACAGGAGATGGTCGCGGGCTGACAATCTGGCGGTCGTGAGCGTGTCGCGCGCGGAGTGGGCCGAGCGACGCGGGCGGCGGCTGCTGAAGGAGTGTCGCTGGACGCGGGCGTCCGCTGTTCTCCGCTGGGGGCTCCGCGCCGGGGACGAGCCCCGGCTGCGTTCGCTGGCCGGACAGGCATGTTGGTGGCTCGACCGGTTGGAGGAAGCCCGGGCGGAGCGTGAACGCGCCTACCGGCTCTTCACCGAGCGTAACGACCCGTGCGCTGCAGCTCAGGAGGCGATGTGGCTCGCACGCGAGCACATCTTCGCGTCGGCGGCGGGGTCGGTCGCCGAGGGGTGGTTCCAGAACGCCGAACGCGCCGTCGCCACCTGCGGCGACGAGGTCGCGCGGCTCTGGCTGCCGGCGCTGCGCCTCTCGGTGGGGATGCAGCCGGGTGACGCGCTCGATGCCGCGGAGGCGCTGGAGACCGCGACTCGGAAGGCCGGTGATCCCGATCTGCACGCCTTCGCCCTGGCCCAGCTCGGCCTGAACGAGGTCGGCCGGTCGCGGGTCGAGCCCGGACTGAGGCATCTCGAGGCGGCGGCCGCGGCCGCCCTCGGCGGCGATGTGAAGGAGCGCTACGTCGCCAGCGAGATCCTCTGCACCGTGCTCTTCGGCTGCGACATCGCTCGCGACTACCGGCGCGCCCTGGAATGGATCGCGCATTCCGAGGAGATCGGCCGGGCGCGGGGCGGCACGTTTCTCGCGGCCGTCTGCCGTGTCACGCGGGCCACGATCCTCACGGCGGCGGGCGACTGGGCGGGGGCGGAGACGGACCTCGAGGAGGCGAAGCGCCTGTTCGAGTCGAGCCACCACGCGCTCCGCGTCCCGGCGGTCGCCCGGCTCGCCGATCTCCGGGTGCGTCAGGGCCGGCTGGAGGCGGCCGCCGAGCTCCTGAGCGGCATCGAGCACCATCACGCGGCCGTGATCCCGAGAGCCCGGCTCGCCCTCGCCACCGGCAGCGCCGGCACGGCCATCGAGCTCCTGGAGCAGAGCCTGGCGCCCGAGCCTGCCCTCGGCGATGCCGCGGCCCTCCAGCTGCTGGTCGAGGCGCTCCTCGCCGCGGGGCGGTCAGACCTGGCAGCGGCACGCGCCGAGCAGCTGGTCGCGCTGGGACGCGCCAGCGGCTCGAGCGAGGTGGAGGTGGACGGCCTGCGCGCCCAGGCCGCGGTGGTGGGCGCGGGGGACGTGGACGCGGGGCAGGCCCTGTTGCGAGCCGCGCTGGCCAAGGTCTGGCGGCACGAGCGCTCGCCGGCGCTGCCGGCGCTGCACCTGCAGCTGGCGAGCCTGCTGGCGGACTCCGACGAGCAGGTCGCGGCGGCGCACGCCCGCTCCGCCCTGGCGGGCTTTGCGGCGCTGGGCGCGACCCGGGAGCGAGACGAGGCCGCGAGCCTTCTGCGGCGGCTGGGCCGCCCGACCCGGCTGGTGGCCGAGTCCGCGGACGGACTCAGCGGGCGCGAGCGCGAGGTGTGGGAGCTGATCGCCCTCGGCCTGAGCAACCCGGAGATCGCCGACCGGATGTTCATCAGCCGCAAGACGGTCGAACGCCACGTGACCACCCTCCTGAGCAAGCTCCAGCTGCGAAACCGGGCGGAGGCGGCGGCGCGATTCAATAAATGAGGGAGCTCCCCGATGTGGGGAGGGCCGGGGGCTTTGATGCTGGGCTCATCAAATCCCAGGAGGTGCCAGAGATGGCAAACGCAGCCCTTACCGAACCGGCCGCCGGCAAGCGGCACAGCATCGGCGGTGACACGTTCCGGATCCTCGGCGGCAATGCGGACACCGGCGACGGCTTCACGGCGATCGAGTACACCGGCTTGCCGGACGTCCCCGGCCCGCCGCTCCACGTTCACCACACGTTCGACGAGGCCTGGTATGTCCTCGAGGGCGAGGTCGAGTTCACCCTGCCCGAGGGCGCGCGCCTCGCCGGCCCGGGCGCGTACGTCGCGATCCCCCGCGGCGTCCCGCACACTTTCCAGGTGCGCGGCCAGAGCCCTGCTCGCTGGGTGGGACTGTTCTCGCCCGGTCGCTACGTGCAGTTGCTCGTCGACCTCGGGCCGGCGATCCCGGCGGACGGGCCGCCGGACTTCCAGCGCGTGGCGCAGGTCTTCGCCGCCTACGACACGGAGATCCTGGCCGGCTGATGGCCAAGGAGCGTTCGAGCCCGCGCCGGCCGGTCTGGAACGCCGTCCGGCGCTCGCTCGAGCGCGACGCGCTCCTGGCCGCGGAGGGCCAGGAGCTCGCCACCGCCGTCGCGGACTTCCTGGTGGCAGGCGAGCCGGAGGCGCTGCGCGCGGCCCTCGAGCGCTACCGGCAGGCCGAGGCTCAGGTGTCCGGCCCGACCTCTACATAGTCCCGCTCACCGGTGCGGGGGTTGAAGCGAACCTGCATCAGCCGGCCGGTGGTCGGGTCGATGAACTTCTCGTCCGTGTCATGCCATCCGGCCGCCCCGCTCACTCGGGCCCGGTAGCGGCGCGCCTCGAAGATCGCGGCCACCAGCACCACCCCGGCGCCGAAGGCCTGGACGAAGAAGTAGGGGTGCACGGTGAAGCCGAGGGCGAGCAGGACGACCATCGCGACCGCGAACAGCCCGATGACGAACGCGCGCAGCATCGCTCAGCCGGTCGCCGGCTCGATCACGACCGCGGTGCCGTAGGCGACGATCTCGCTCATCGTCTGTCCGATCTCCGAGGAGTCGAACATCATCCGGACGACGGCGTTGGCGCCCATTGCGCTGGCGTTGGCCACCATGCGGTCGGTCGCGTGCCGGCGCGCGTCCTCCAGCAGAGAGGTGTACTCCGTGATCTCGCCGCCCGCGATCGAGCGGAGCGAGGCCATGATGTTGCCGCCCAGGCCGCGGCTGCGCACGACCAGACCGAAGACCTGGCCTTTGGTTTCGACGATGCGGTGGCCGCTGACGTCCTCGGTGGTTACAACGATCATGCGCGAAGGTTAGCTCCCTCTAGAGAGCGGGGCGGCGCCGTCCTTCGATCGCGTCGGATTCGGGCGTCTCGACGTTGTGTGTGCCAGGATCGGCCACCGGGCCGTCGGTGATGGGCTCACCCAGCGCCAGGCGGTTGGCCACCGCGCCGAGCATCACCAACTGGCTCAGGAAGGTCAGCCAGGTCGCCAGCAGGAAGAACAGCGCAAAGCTGGCGCCGTAGGTCCCGAAGTCGTGCGTGAAGTGCGTGTAGACGGGCCAGAGCAGGCTCAGCGCCTCCATCAGCACGCCGGCCAGCAGCGCGCCGCGCCAGATCTCGCCGAGGGTGAACGTCCGGTGCGGTACCACCCGGTAGATCGCGAGCATGAACAGCACCCAGATCACGAGACCTGCCAGTGGGCCCAGGAAGGGGACCACCTTGGCGAATGAGAGCGCCGAGTTGACGCCCACCGACAGGAGGATCACGGCGGCGAACAGCACGGTCATCAGGAGGCCCATCAGGCGCTGCCGGACGAAGTCGCGCTGCGGGGCGCCGAATATGCGATCGAGAGCCCACTCCATGGTCGAGAAGATGCTGGTGCCGCTCCAGACCATGCCGGCGAGGCCGATGATGCCGAGCACGCCGGAGTTCTGCTTCACGCCCTTGAGCACGCCGGTCAGCGCGGAGCCGGCGTCGGTCGGGAAGAAGCTCAGCAGGGAGGAGGTGATCCTCGCCTGCGTGCCCGGGTCGCGGATCACCAGGCCGACGATCGCGAGCACGCCCAGCATCAGCGGGAACATGCTCATGAACATGCTTAGCGCCACCGAGCCCGCATAGTTGCTCGCCTGCGTTTGGCCGAACGCCTGCAGGAGCCGGCCCGCGTAGCTGGAGCGGAGTCGTTCCAGGAGTGCTTTCACAGCTTTCGTTTTACGCAATCCCTGCTCGCTGTGGCCCCTGCGCCCGGCATTCGCCGCTTGCTTAGGGGCCCCCGCTTGCGGG
>Ga0207664_10001757_pt1 | contig 14282 bp, 10 predicted proteins | sample LARL83metaG_FD_184349 | JGI IMG/M metagenome (GOLD analysis project Ga0207664, IMG submission 184349) | Corn, switchgrass and miscanthus rhizosphere microbial communities from Kellogg Biological Station, Michigan, USA - LAR L8-3 metaG... | ecosystem: Host-associated > Plants > Roots >...
CGCAGCGGCACGCGGCCACCGAGGCGGCCGCGGCTAAGCGGGGCACCGCGCGGCGGCCCGCCGGCGGGGAGCCGGGCGGCGAGTCCCGCGCCCTGCCCGCGCGCCCGGACGCCGGATCCTGGACCAGGTACCCAGCGGGACCGTCGTTTCTCGGCGCGCTAGCGGCGGGACGTCCAGCCCGCGCGGCCTGGACAGCGCTGCCCGGCCCGTCCTGGCCGGAAGAGATCGCGCGCGCGGCCGTCACCACCGCGAGCGCCGGCCGCGGCGCGGTGATCGTGGTTCCCGATGCCCGCGACCTGGCCCGCGTCGACGAGGCACTCGCGGCGCTCGTCCCCGCCGTGCACGAGGAGACTACGGACCCGGCAGCGGGAGCCAAGGAGACAATCCGGCGGGCCGGCTACGTCACGCTCACCGCCGACCTGGGCCCGGCCGAGCGGTACCGCCGCTGGCTCGCCGCACGGCACGGCGAGGCCGTCATCGTCGCGGGCACGCGGGCGGCGATGTTCGCCCCGGTGCGGGACCTGGGCCTGGTGGTGCTCTGGGATGACGGCGATGACCTGCTCGCCGAGCCCCGGGCCCCGTATCCCAACGCCCGCGAGGTCCTCGCGCTGCGCGCGCACCGGGCCGGCGCGGCCGCCCTGATCGGCGGGTTCGCCCGTACCACGGAGCTAACCCAGCTGGTCCGGGCGGGCTGGGCCCATGAGCTGGGCCCCGGGCGCCAGACGCTGCGAGCCGTCGCCCCGCGAGTCAGGCCGGCCGCCGACGACAAGGAACTGCACCGCGACGAGGCTGCCACCATGGCGCGGCTGCCTTCACTCGCGCTGCGCACCGCCAGGGACGCGCTGCAAGCCGGACCGGTCCTCATCCAGGTACCGAGGCGCGGCTACCTCGCCGGGATTGCCTGCGCCCGTTGCCGCGCGCAGGCCAGGTGCACACGCCAGGCCGGAGAGGCCGGAACTCGGTGCAACGGGCCGCTGCGGCTCTCCGGGCCGCACGCCGCCCCCGACTGCCGCTGGTGCGGCGCGCTGGCGACGGGTCAGGGAAGCACGGGACAGGGAAGCGCGGGGCAAGGAAGCGCGGGGCAGGGCGGCTGGCGCTGCCCGCGCTGCGGCCACGACAAGCTCCGTGCCACCATCACCGGCGCGACCCGCACCGCGGAAGAACTCGGCCGCGCCTTCCCGGGCGTCAAGGTCCGCACGTCCGGCGGTGACCTGGTGCTGCCGCGGGTCCCCTCATCGCCCGCCCTGGTGATCGCGACCCCGGGCGCGGAGCCGCTCGCCGAGTACGCCGCCGCGCTGCTCCTTGACGGGTGGGCGCTGCTCTCCCGTCCCACCCTGCGCGCGGGGGAGGAGACGCTGCGCCGCTGGCTCGGCGCCGCCGCCCTGGTCCGCGCCGACGGCACCGTGCTGGTGCACGCGGACGCGGCGCTGCCCGCGACCCAGGCACTGGTCCGCTGGGACCCGGTCACGTTCGCCGAGCGTGACCTGGCCGAGCGCGCCGAACTCGGCTTCCCTCCCGCGGTCCGGATGGCCGCGGTGACCGGGGAGCCTGCCGCCGTCGCCACCGTCATCACCGGCCTCGCCAGTGCTCCTGAGGCCAGTGCCTCCCAGGGCAGTGCGTTCGAGGTGCTCGGCCCGGTCCCGGTGGAGCAGCCAGCGCAGGTGGGGGACGACCAGGTCCGCGCCCTGGTCCGGGTACCGCGGTCGGAAGGCGCCGCGCTGGCCAGGGCACTGCAGGCGGCCCAGGCCGGCCGCAGCGCCCGCAAGGAGGGCGGCGGCGTCCGCGTCCAGCTCGATCCGCCGGAGCTGATCTAGCCAGAGCCGGTCACCACAGGGCCGATCTAGACCGGGCGATCTGGCGCGCCGATAGAATCGAAAGGTAAAGACGCGCTTGCCACGGGCTTTTTCGAAGGGGACGCCAGTTGCTCAGGGAGATCAGGCTGTTCGGTGACCCGGTCCTGCGGACTCCGGCGGAACCCGTGGTGGACTTCGACCTCGAGCTGCGCAACCTCGTCAAGGACCTCACCGAGACCATGCTCGACGCGCCAGGCGTCGGCCTGGCCGCACCGCAGATCGGGGTCAGCCTCCGTGTTTTCACCTACCACGTGGACGACGAGCCCGGCCACCTCATCAACCCGGTACTCAAGCTCGAAGGTGAGCACGAAGAAGACGACGAGGGCTGCCTGTCCCTGCCCGGCCTGCAGTTCCCCACGCCACGCGCTCCCCGGGTGATCGCGACCGGCTGCAACATGCACGGCGACCCCGTTACGATCGAGGGCACCGAACTGCTCGCCCGCTGCGTCCAGCACGAGACCGACCACCTGGATGGCATCCTGTTCATCGACCGGCTCGACAAGAAGCAGCGCAGGCTGGCGATGAAGGCCATCCGCGAGGCCGAGTGGTCCGGTATGCCGGTCCCGGAGGTCAAGGTCTCGCCGCACCCCACCCAGCGGATCTCCTAGGAGCGCGCCCGTGCGGCTCGTCTTCGCAGGTACCCCGGCGGCCGCGCTGCCCACGCTGCGCGCGCTCGCCGCGTCAAGGCACTCGGTCGCCGCGGTCGTCACCCGGCCGGACGCGCCCGCCGGGCGCGGCAAGCGGATGCAGCCGTCGCCGGTGGCTGAGCTCGCCGGCGAGCTCGGGTTCGAGATACTCAAACCGGCCCGCCCGAACGAGGGGTGGTTCCTCGACCGGCTCCGCGTTCTCGCGCCCGACTGCTGCCCGGTAACGGCGTACGGCGCGCTGCTCCCGCAGGCGGCCCTGGACATCCCCGCGCACGGCTGGGTGAACTTGCACTTCTCCGTGCTCCCCGCCTGGCGCGGCGCGGCCCCGGTGCAGCACGCGGTGCTGCGCGGCGACGACATCACCGGCGCGACCACCTTCCTGATCGTGAAGGAACTCGACGCGGGGCCGGTCTTCGGGACGCTTACCGAGCCGGTCCGCCCGACCGACACCAGCGGCGACCTGCTCAGCCGGCTCGCGGTTTCTGGTGCCGAGCTCCTCGTCAGGACGCTTGACGCGATCGAGGACGGCACGGTCCGCGCCGTCCCGCAGCCAGTGGACGGCGTGAGCTTCGCGCCCAAGCTCACCCAGGCCGACGCCCGCGTCGACTGGAAGCGTCCCGCCCACCTGATCGACCGTCAGGTCCGCGGCTGCACGCCAGACCCGGGCGCCTGGACCGAGTGCGCCAGTGGGCAGTCAGGCCCGGCGCGGCTCAAGGTGTGGCCGGTTGTCATGGCGGCCGGCGCCGGGCTGGCCTCCGGCGGTCCCGCTCTTGCCCCGGGTGAGCTCCGCGTCGACCGCAACGCCGTGTACGCGGGCACCGGCACGGTCCCGGTCCGGCTCGGCGACGTCCAGCCGCAGGGCAAGCGCCGCATGCCCGCCGCCGACTGGGCTCGCGGCTTGCGGGTGGACGCGTCAACGACCCTGGTCCTCACCTGACATGAGCAGTCGTCGCAGTCATCGCCCGGGGGGACGACCCCCCGTCACCGAGACGGCCGAGCGCGGCACGCCCCGCAAGGCCAGGCAGCCCCGCCCGGCCGACCCGCGCCGCACCGCCTACGACGTGCTCGCGGCGGTCCGCGACCGCGAGGCGTACGCCAACCTGCTCCTGCCCAGGCTCCTCGCGGGTCGTCAGCTCACCGGCCGCGACGCCGCGCTCGCGACCGAGCTCGCTTACGGCACCCTGCGCGGCCAGGGCACGTACGACGCGGTGCTCGCCACGTGCAGCGACCGGCCGCTGGAAAAGCTCGACCCGCCGGTGCTCGACGTGCTGCGCCTCGGCACCCACCAGTTGCTCAGCACCCGGGTCGGCGCCCACGCGGCCGTCGCCACGTCGGTTGACCTGGCCAGGTCGGTGGCGGGCCCGCGGGTTTCCGGTTACGTCAACGCGGTGCTGCGCCGCGTCGCCACCCGCGACCTGGACGCCTGGCTGGACATCGTCGCCCCCGGCGCGGAAGCCGACCCGGACGGGAACCTGGCGGCCCGTTACAGCCATCCCCGGTGGATCATCGCCGCCTACCGGGCCGCGCTCGGCGACACTGCCAGCCGCCCCTTCAGCACGTCCGACGTCGCGGATGCGGAGCCAGCGGTCACCGAACTCGAGGCCGCCCTCGCCGCAGGCAACACCAGGCCCCGCGTTACCCTCGCCGCGTTCCCCGCCGGGCCGCCCCGCGAAGACATCATGCCGGCCGACGCCGTTCCTGGCCGCTGGTCACCGTACGCGTTCACGCTCGCCGCGGGGGACCCGGCTCCGCTTATCGAATCGGGCGCTGCCGTCCAGGACGAGGGCAGCCAGCTGGCCGCGCTCGCCCTGTCCAACGCGCCCGTCACCTCCCGGCCAGGCGAGAGCGAAGCCGCCGGGGAGCGCTGGCTGGATATGTGCGCCGGCCCCGGCGGCAAGGCCCGCCTGCTCTACGGCCTCGCCGCGCAGCGCGGCGCACGGCTGACCGCCGCCGAACTGCACCCGCACCGCGCCGCCCTAGTCCGCGAAGCGCTGACCACCGCGGGCCGCATCATCGCGGGGGAACCGCCCGCGTTCGAGGTGCTCGTCGCCGACGCCGCGATGCCGCCCTGGCCCGCCGGCGTCTTCGACCGGGTCCTCCTCGACGTCCCGTGCTCCGGCCTCGGCGCGCTACGCCGCCGCCCCGAGGCCCGCTGGCGCAAGGCCGAGTCCGACCTCGCGGAGCTCACCGCCCTCCAGCGCGCCTTGCTCGGCTCCGCCCTGGCCGCTGTCCGCCCCGGCGGCGTCGTCGCCTACGTGACCTGCTCCCCGGTTCCCGCTGAGACCTCGGCCGTGGTAACCGAAGTGACCGCGTCCCGGCCAGGCACCGAGGTACTCGACGCCCCGGCCCTGTTCCCGGACGTCCCGGCCCTGCGTGCGGCGGACCCGCTGTTCGCGCAGCTGTGGCCGCACCGCCACGGTACCGACGCCATCTTCATCGCCCTGCTCCGCCGCGCGCGGGCCTAGCAGCCAACCGGCCCGCGAGAGCTGAGCCTGCTACCGGGGCGTCGCCGAGCCGGTACTCGTAGGTGAGGTCGTCCAGGTGCCCCTTCAGGTCAGGGTCGAGGGCGTAGGAGACGGCGGCGAGCGACGCGTCAAGCTGCTCAGGCCGGCTGGCCCCGATGATCGGCGCGGTGATCGCCTTGTTGGCGAGCACCCACGCGGCCGACAGGGTGACGAGCGGCACCCCGGCCTGGTCAGCGAGCTTCCGGATCGCCTCGACGGTCTCGAATTCCCGCTCGTGCCAGTGCTTGTCCGCGAGCGGTGAACGGCCGCCTTACGACCCGTACACGACGGTGATCACGCTGCCTTCCGGCGCCTCGCCGGAAGGACTTTCGCTTACCACCTTGTCCCCCGGCGGGTTGTGGCTGCCCGCGACCGTGAACCCGTCGCTCTGCAGCACCCGCTGCGCCCGGGCGAAGTTCATGCCGGTCACGTCGGGGACAGGCACGAGCGGTGTGCCCGAGTCGGTCGCGCTGCCAGTTGGGCCGGCCGTGGGGGTGCCTGACGACGCGCTACCCGGTGAGTCGGCCGGTGCGGACGACGCGGAGGTCGCCGGTGAGGCGGAGCGAGAACCCGTGGGAGCCGAGGACGAGGAGCCCGCCGCGGAGCCGGGACGAGAGGCCCCCGGAGCGGCGGAGGTAGGAGCAGGCGGCGACGTGGCCGAGGAAGAGCCCGACCCGGGCGCGGGCCTCGCCCCCGCGGGGGCCACCGCGGCGATGGCATGGCTGGCGGCAGGAGTGGGGCCGCCCGCCGCGACTCCGGTGACCGGCGGGGAGGTCCCGAGCAGCCACGCGGTGAGGGACCCGGCGAGCAGCAGCAGCGCCGTGCCGCCGACGGTCGCGCTTGTGCGGTTCAGCCGTCGTGGGCGGCCAGCCGCCGTGCGCGCGCCGGCCGGCCGCGCAACCGGGGTGGTCACCGGGTCCTCGCCTGCCGCGCCGCCGGTCACGCCGGTCAATGCCTGGTGGTCGCCGAACTGGATGGGCAGGTGCCGGCCGTGGGCCGGCAGGCCATGGGCTGGTGTGGTGAACCACGTGGTTGAGAGCGCCCGGACGCACTCTGCCGCGGTGGGGCGAAGCGCCGGGTCGTCGGCGAGCATGGCCATCACCGGGCCGGCGAGCCAGTCGGGCACGTCGGTGATGTCGCGCAGGTCGGGGACCGGCTCCCCGCGCGTCGCCGCGGCCGCGTAGTGGCCGACGTCGGGCAGCAGCCGGGGCGTCCGGCCGCAGATGAGCCGGTAAAGGACGCAGCCGGCCGCCCAGACGTCACCGCTGACGGCCGACGGCTCGCCGCGCCACCGCTCGGGCGGCATGTAAGCGAAGGTGCCGACTAGGACCGCGTTGCTGAGTGCCGTCTCGCCGACGGCCCGGGCGACGCCGAAGTCGGTGATCTTCACCTGCCCGCTCTCGCAGAGGAACAGGTTGGCCGGCTTGATGTCCCGGTGGATCACGCCCTCACGGTGGGCGTACGCGAGGCCGCTGCAGATGTCGCGCCCGATCCCGGCGATCCGCTCGGGGTCGGCGCCGGGAAGCGCCTTTTCCAGGTCGTGTCCCCTGAGGAACTCCATCACCAGGAAGGGCGCGCCGTCACAGGTGCCCGTCGTGTACACGGTCACGATATTCGGGTGGGCCATCAGGGCGGCGAATCGCATCTCGCGCTCGAATCGCGCGACGTCATCCTCGTTGGGCAGCATGTGCTTGTGCATGATCTTTATCGCGACGGGCCGGCCGGCGAGCTGCTCGTCGTGCGCCAGCCAGACTTCCGCCATGCCTCCGGCACCGACACGCCTGATCAGCTCATACCGCTCGCCGAATTTCGCCACCGCCCGCTCCCGCAATTCCTGCCGCGCCACCCCGGGCTCTGCCGTGCCACTCCAGGCCCGGTGCACAACACTAATGTGAAAAGGCTATGCATTTAAAGCGAAACGCGAATGTCTTTCCCCCTTTTGGCCGGATCACGTCCGGTTGTCCCCGGTTAGCTGGACGTGCGAAGGTTAGGAATCCTGATCATAACCGCGGGCGCGGCAATCCAAATGGGCTGCTCAGCGCCGGTGATGGGACCCAGCCGGAGGCTCCCGCGCTGGCCGCGGTAGCGGGTGAGGATAGCGCGGACCGTGGACCGTAACAGCAGTGCCCCCGTGCCGTACACCACGATGATCAGGCTGCCGGCCGGCACATTGCCAGCAGGCGGGTTTGTGCGCTTGACGATCTGCCCGACGCGTATGTGCTTGCCCACGACCGTGAACCCGTCGCTGACCAGCAGCAACCGCGCCTTGGCAAAGGTCATTCCCACCACGTCGGGGACCGGCACGAGGGTTGGGGCGCTCGCCGAGGGAGTGGCCGACGGAGGTGCGGCGGTGGAGGCCGCCGGCGACGCGGGGCGGGAACTCGCCCGGGTCACGGCAGGCGACGTCACCGAAGGCGACGTCGCGGTAGGCGACGTCGGGGGAGGGGCGGCGGCCGTGGAGTGCCGTGACGCCGCGGCTGAAGTTCGCCTGGACGCGGACCCGCTGGCGGCCACCGGGGTCGCTCTGGCGGGCGCGGTAGTCGTCGCGGCCCCGTTCGCGGCGAGTCCCCGGCTGCTTGATGCGTCGCTGAGCCGCCATGCGGTGACCGACCCGGCGAGCAGCAGGACGAGCAGGCCGGTGACGGCCAGGGCGCCACGGCCTGCTCGGCGCGGGCGGGGCGCGGCCGTCCGCGGGGCTTCAGGCCGTGTCACCAGAGCGGCCACCGGGCCTCCGCCCGTCGCGCCGGTGGCCGGGCCTGGCTCAACCGGGTCGGACCCGGCCAGGCCGAGAGCGAACAGGCCGGAGCCGAGCAGGCCGGGCAGGTGCCGGCTGCGCACCGGCTGGCCAGCAACGGGCGGGGGGAACTGCGCGCTGGAAAGCAGCTGAACGCACTCGTCCGCGGCGGGGCGGCTGGCTGGGTCGTCCGCGAGCATGGCCATCACCGGGCCGGTGAGCCAGTCGGGCGCGTCGGTGATGTCGCGCAGGTCGGGGACCGGCTCGCCGCGGGACGCCGCGGCCGCGTAGCCGGCGACGTCGGGCAGCACCCGCGGCAGCCTGCCGGAGATGAGCCGGTAAAGCACGCAGCCGACGGCCCAGATGTCGTTGCTGAAGGCGGGCGGGTCGCCGCGCCACCGCTCGGGCGGCAGGAAGGCGAGTGTCCCGACGACCACCCCGATCGTGCTGAGCGTCGTCCCGTCGACCGCCCGGGCGACGCCGAAGTCGGTGATCTTGACCTGCCCGCTCTCACAGAGGAACAGGTTGGCCGGCTTGATGTCCCGGTGAATCACGCGCTGGCGATGGGCGTACGCGAGGCCGGTGCATACGTCCCTGCCGATCCCCGCGATATGCTCTGCGTCCCCGCCGGGCAGTACCTGTTCCAGGTCATGTCCCCTGAGGTACTCCATCACCATGAAGGGCGCGTCCTCCCAGGTGCCCGTCGTATAGACGGTCACGATGTTCGGGTGGTCCATCATGGCCGCGAATCGCATCTCGCGCTCGAATCGCGCGACGTCATCCTCGTTGGGCAGCATGTGCTTGTGCATGATCTTTATCGCGACGGGCCGGCCGGCGAGCCGCTCGTCGTGCGCCAGCCAGACTTCCCCCATGCCGCCAGCGCCGATGCGCCTGATCAGCTCATACCGCTCACCGAATTTGGCCACCACCGCCGGCCCCCCGCTAATTCCGCCGTGTCACCCCGGGCCCGGCCGTCGTGGCAGCCAGGACCGATGCACCACAATAGTGCGGAAAGGCCGGTACTTTTGCGGAACAAGAATTTCTTTAGCCTTTATGGCCGGAGCGCGCAGCGCCGGATGGCCTCGTTTCCTTTTCGCGAGGGATGGAATGTTGATCTTGCCTCCGGGCGGAGCAAAAGAAAGGGCTGCTCAGCGCCGTTAATGGGGTGACGGTTAGAGTCGCCCGCCGCCGTTCCGGGCCGGCCAGGGCAGCTCACGAGGCAGACCGTCAGCGGCCGAGCGCGCCGGCCGAGCGCGACCGCAGCTTGGGCTCGCCGATGTCCGCCCGCTGCCCTTCCCTGTACCCGTCGCCGTACCCGCTGCCCGAGTAGGTGACGCGCGCCTTCCGCAGCCGGGGATAGGCCGCCGCGACCTGCCGCCGCACCGTCAGGGACCGGTCGGCGAGTACGAGTGCCGCCGACTGGCCGGCCCCGGCGGCCTCGCCCGCGTCGCCGGACGCCGAGGCCACCGCGGCCTCCTCGGCCGCACGGACCCGCGCCACCACGGCCGAGCTGTAGCCGAGCATCCACGAGCGCCGCCACGCCCGCGCCTCGCCGCCGTAACCGGGTACCGGCTGACTGGCGAGCGCCCGGGCCATCTGCACGAGCAGCGAGGTGAACAGTATGTCCGCCCGTTCCAGGTCAGACAGGTAGCCGAAGACGTGCAGCCGGGTGCCCGTCTCGTGCCGGGTCTGCACGCACTGGCAGCGCAGCGCCGTGGCGAGGCCCGCAAGCAGGTGCCGCTTCACGTCACCCCACGGATTGCCAAGGGTGAACACCCGGTCGGTCGGCCGGTCGGTTTCCGGGCGCAGCGCGCCGAGCAGCGCCCGGTCGATGCCGTAACGGGCCATCAGCTCCGCGGCCTTGGCGGTCAGCGCCTCCGCCTCGGACGGCGAGCAGCCCTCGGCCTCGGCCTTGGCGAGCAGCTTGCGCACCCGGTCAAGAAGATCAGCTGGCACTGGTGGGACCCCTTCCGGCAGCACGGGGGATGAGACCTCCCGACGGAACCCTGCCGTTAGGGAGACGATCGAACCTAGGGCAGAATGCTAACCAGCAGGTGCGACATTCCGGCTCCACACCCCGATACTGGAGCCACCCCGGTGCTCGGGAGGTACGGGGGGTCGCCCCCCGGGAGGAAACAGCGGAACAACTATGGCCGTTCAGATCTCGCCCAGCATCCTGTCCGCCGACTTCGCACGGCTCGCCGACGAGGCGAAGGCCGTCGAGGAGACCGCCGACTGGCTTCACGTCGACGTGATGGACAACCATTTCGTGCCGAACCTCACCCTCGGCCTCCCGGTGGTGGAGGCGCTGCTCAAGCACGCCGCGCTGCCCATCGACTGCCATCTGATGATCACCGACCCGGACCGTCACGCCCCCGGCTACGCGGAGGCAGGCGCGGGCAGCGTGACCATCCACGCGGAAGCCGCGAAGGCCCCGGTCCGCACGCTCCGGGCGATCAGGTCGGCCGGCGCCCGCAGTGGCCTCGCCCTCAACCCGGGCACCGCGATCGAGCCCTACGAGGACCTGCTCGACGAGGTAGACATGGTGCTGCTGATGACGGTGGAGCCGGGCTTCGGCGGCCAGAAGTTCCTCGACATGGTGCTGCCCAAGCTTCGCCGCACCCGCGCCATGCTCGCCTCGCGCAACGCGCGCCGCGGGCACCCGGACCGCGAGATCTGGCTCCAGGTCGACGGCGGCGTTGCGGAGGAGACGATCGAGCGGTGCGCCGACGCGGGTGCGGACGTGTTCGTCGCCGGGTCGGCGGTCTACGGCGCGCACGACCCGGCGCAGGCCGTGCGCGACCTGCGCGCGCAGGCGGAACGGGCGACGGCGCGGTCCGCCTGGGCCGGCGCCTGACCGCCGGCGCCTGACCGCCGGCGCCTGACCGCCGGCGCCTGACCGCCGGCGCCGGGGGCGCCGCGGCCCCGCCGCTCAGCCGACCCCGAGCAGCACGGTCACCTGCTGGCCGCCCGGGTTGACGGTCAGCCGCGTGTCCAGCGTGGCCAGCCCGTTGACGGTGATGGTGACCGTGGCGCTGTCGCCCGCGCTCAGGGTTCCCGACGCCGGCGACACGGTCAGCCGGCCGATCAGGCTCGCGGGCTCGGTGATCGTCCAGCCCACCGGGCCGCCGCTGGCGGTGAGCGTGAACGAGCCGCCGAGAACCGGGCTGAGCAGCACGGTCTTCGGTGACACGGTCAGCGTCCCGCGGCTGAGCGTCGCCAGCGCGGGCGCGGTCGCCGTCGCCGGCGCGGTCGCCGTCACCGGCTGGCTGCCGGTGCCCGTGCCCCCCGGCCCGGCCGTGGACGGTATGGCCGTCGGCCCGCCGCTGGCCGTCGGCTGGCTGGCCGTCGGCCCGCCGCTCGCGGTCGAGGACGGCGTGCCGCGGGCGAGGTGCCTCGTTCTTGACGTCGTGACCACGCCCGTCGGCACCGCGGGCGCGCCGTGCTGCGGTCCGGTGGCCGGCGCCAGCGCGGCGGGCGCGTGCGTGCCGCCCGCGGGCCCGCCGCCCGGGTGATTTCGCGCCGGCCCTCCGTGCGGCACGACGGTGGTCGCGACCACCACCGCGGCCGCCGCGGCCGCCGCGGTGGTGGTGACCCCGGCCACGGGCAGGTGCCGCGGCAGCAGGCCCAGGTGAACGGGGTGCACCGGCCGGGGGAAGCCGCTGGCACTGAACGGGTGCATGCTGCGCCCGGCGGCGGCCAGCGCTGTCCCATGGTGCGGGCCGGCCCCGCCGGCCAGCCGCAGCACCTCGGCCCGCACCTGGGCGAGCGGCCCGCGCAGCGCGCCCGCGCCGCGCAGCGCCGCCATGCCCAGCAGCGCCGCCGGGGTGAGGCCGTAAAGCAGGGACGGGGTCAGTTCCTGCCGCCTCCGGTCGGAGCACACCGGGCACTGATCGATATGCCGCCCGACCCGCTTGCGCAGCCGCGCCGTCAGCCGCCCGTCCCAGTCAGTGAGCAGGCCGTCGAGCACCGCGCAGTCGCGGCGCCCGGCGCGGCCCACGAGCAGCACCGCCACCGAGGCCTCAAGCTGCTCGCGCGCCCGGGAGAAGAGCGCGTGGGCGTGGTTGCGCGACACGCCGAGCACGGCCGCCACCTCGGAGACCTCGAGGCCGTGCGAGAGCTGGGTGACGGCGTCGCGCTCGCTGTCGTTCAGGCCGCCGATGGCCGCCCGGACCAGCGCGACGGTCTCGGCGCGCTCGGCGCCGGCGCCGACGTCCGCGCTGTCGTCGGGAAGCTCGGGAGCGTCATCCAGCGCCGCCGCCTGGCGCCGGGACTTGAGCCGGTGCAGGCACTCGTTGCGGGCCACGGCGAACAGCCAGGCGCGTAGCCGGGCGGGATTGCGCAGCCCGGCGAGCTTCGACGTGGCGATGAGGAACGTGTCCTGCACCACGTCGGCGGCATCGTCCGGCTCCCGCAGCAGCGTACGGCAGTAGCCGTACAAGTCCGCCGCGTACTTGTCGTATGCCGCGGCGAGTCCCTCCGGGTCGCCTGCCACGATCGACGTGACAAGCTCGCTGTCGCCACCCATCCACTCAACGTAGCCGTTTCGCCCCGCTCCGGCACGGTACTTGTCGACAACTGGTAATCAACCGGTAGTTATACGTAGACCTGCGGGTCCCGGATTGCCGCCCCTGCTCGGCAGGCCGGGACCCGCGGTGCCTGGCCGGGCGACGGGGGCCGGACGCCGCAGTGGCAGCGTCACGGCGCCCCGCCGTTCCCCGCGGACGTTGCGGCCCGTAGGGAGGCCCGAGCTGGAGCCCCCTCTTTTAAACTCCAGCCCGGGGTCTCCCGGGCCCGCCAAGCTCGGCACAGGCCGACCCCCTGCCCCTGTCAGCGGCCGGTCCGGGCACCTAAGCCGATCTCGCGCCCTCCACCTGTATGAGGAGCGACCCCGCGCGGCACCAACAACTTCACCCGGACTTTTCTGATAATTTTCGGGATCACTGCGACCGCGAACGTCTCTGTCCGCGGAAACGTCCCGGCTCGCTGCCCGGTTACCAGTTGTCGAGGTGAGCGAGCAGCTCGCCCGGGCGGCTGATCACCGCGTCCGGCAGCGCGCCGTCGTGCGCGGGCACCGCGGAGTTCGGGATGAGCACGGCGCGCATGCCGAGGCTCTTGGCGCCGAAGATGTCGTCGAACGGCCGGTCGCCGACGAAGACGCACGAGGCCGGGTCGGTGGCCCCGATCGCGGCCATCGCGGCGCGGAACGCCTCCGGGTGCGGCTTGGTCCACGGGATCTCGCTGGTGTAGACGGCCCCGTCGATCAGCCCGAGCACCTCATCCCGGTGGAACACCCGCTCGTGCTGCTCACGGGGCCACATGGTGTTGGACAGCACGCCCACCCGGAGGCCGCGGCGGCGCAGCTCGCGCAGCAGCGGCGGCACGTCGGGATGGGTGTAGGTGTGCGGTTCCCATGCACTGAAGTAGGTGTCGAGCAGGGCGGCGTGCGGCGTCACCCCCGCCCGCGCGAAGACGTGATCAAGGGTGGCGCTGATGTGCTCGGTCTCGCACTGCTTCCAGAACCCGGCTTCCGCCGCGACGATCGCCGCCGCGACCGCGGCCGCCTGTGCCTGCGGGAAGTGCGGCGCGCAGATGTCACGCCAGAGCGCCTCGTGATCGAGGGAGTGCCAGGGGGTGAGTGTCCCGCCCCAGTCGAAGATAACCGCCGTAACCGCCATGAACGCCATGGTACGGAGGATCCCCGCCGCCGCCTAAGCTCGTCGCCCGCGCCGTGCTCCCGCTGGAGCGTCAGCTCGCCGGACCGGCCCTGGCTGGGACCGCGCCCTAGGGCACCGTTCCGCCGCTCGACGCCGTTCCGGTGCTCGACGCCGCGGGGATCGGCGCGATCAGCCGGACGGAGACCAGGCGCCAGTGGAGCGTGCCGAGGGCCGCCAGCACCCGGGACTGGATGAGGCCGCAGCCGCTGACCGGGAGCCGGGGGATCAGCTCCTGCCCGGTCGCGCTGATGAGCAGGACCTGCGGCGGGATGATGGCGAGCATGGGGCAGGCGGTGCCGGGCTTGTGCGTGCCCGGCGGCTGGTGCAGGGCGCTGACCAGGGCATCCAGGCCACTGTCCGCGCGCTGTAGCGACGCGACCTGCCACAGGCCCTTGCCGGGGATCGTCTGGACGCCGTTCACGCACCGTTCCGCCGCCACCGGCGCGAACGAGACCGGCAGGTTCGCCACCGGCGCGCTGGCCGGCCACCCCGCGCAGGCAGGCTTGCCCGGCGTCACCGGCCCGCCGCTCACCGTCGGCACGGGCGTGGCCGGCCCAGACGCCCCGGCTGACCCGGACGGCACGGCCGACCCGGACGGCACGGCCGAGGCAGCGGAAGAGGACGCGGAAGGCGCGGCGGACGTGGCCGTCGCGGATGCGCTCGGGGCTGACCCGCCGGACGGGGCGCTGGCGGGCGTCGTCCCGCACCCGGCGGCCAGTGTCCCGGCGGCGAGCAGCACGGCGGTGACGGCCCACGCCCGCGTTCCCGGCCTGCGGGCCGCTGCGTTCACTGCGTTCGATGCGTTCACTGCGTTCGATGCGTTCGAT
>Ga0207664_10001759_pt1 | contig 14275 bp, 24 predicted proteins | sample LARL83metaG_FD_184349 | JGI IMG/M metagenome (GOLD analysis project Ga0207664, IMG submission 184349) | Corn, switchgrass and miscanthus rhizosphere microbial communities from Kellogg Biological Station, Michigan, USA - LAR L8-3 metaG... | ecosystem: Host-associated > Plants > Roots >...
GTCATCGTTCGCCGCAGCCGGATCGCGCTCATGCGCCTCGCGTTGCTCGCGGGCTTTGCGTTCATGTTCCTGCTGCCAGCGCACGCGGGCAAAGGTTGCCGCCACGTCGGTATGCGCGGAACTGCGATACGGCATGCCGCCCAACAGATGCGACGACGGGTAACTGGATCGAAGCGGACGCGTGGTGCTCATGCGAATGCGCTTACCGCGAAGCGTCCAAACGTCGGACGGAAGTCGCCGAGGCCAATCAAACGGCCGGCGTTCTGCAGCACGTCAGCGAATAAGTGACGATCGATGTACTCGGGAACTAACACTGTGAAATCGAACTCGACGCGCCAACCTTCGCGCATTGCCGGCCGCTCGCGCGTGATGCCGTTCCGCTGCACCGTTACGCGACGGCGGTCGATGTAATCCCAATCCTTCACGCCGAGCGATGCGAGATTCGTCGTGCACACAATTCCAGCTTTGAATAGATCGGCCGCACTCTTGCGCGGCGAGCGTGGGTCCTGCTTGAACTTCGCCGCAGCGATAATCGACTGTCTGAGGTATTCACCCGGCAGGCATAGCTCGCCGCCGGTGTTGCGGTAGACGTAGCTTTCAACGTCGTCGGACTTCTTCGCTTTGCTGTTCTTCGAAGCCTTGCCCTTGGCGGCGACCGAATCGCAATTCCACGCGTGGAACAGGATCGGCGCGGAGCCTTCGATGCCGACGTGCAGTGAATAGGGTTGCGTTGCGTCAATCGCGAACTCGCCACCATTTGAGACGTTCGCGAGCACTTCGATTTCGTTCTTACCCATCATTCCTCCCGTTTAGTGAAACCCACGCCCTGCCTCTGCGCACCTCGGCATGCCTCTGCGCACCACGCGATGCCCGTGCTCGCCACTCCACTCCACAAACCACGACCGAATCCTGTGTAAAACCCACGCCTGACCAAGCCCTGCCAAGCCACACCCGACCCAGCCCGACCTCGACGCGCCTCTGCCTACCGCGCCCCTGCACGCCAGACCGCGCCAGACCGTGCTCCGCCCGACCATGCCGTGCCCCGGCTTGCCTCGCCCTGCCTCGTCATGCTTTCCCTGCCGCGTACATTGCGTACTTCTCGGCCTCGGCGCGCAGCGCGTTCAGCACGACGTTCCACCGCTCGCCATCGCTCGCCGAGATCAACGATGCGGCGAGCTTCACGGCGTTGAACAGCGCGATTTCCTGTTCGTTGTCAAAGACCGGCGAATCGAGCGCGCCGCGCCATTCGTTCGTCGGATAGAACGCGCAATCCTTGCCTTCGAGGACCGCCCAATACGCGTCGTCGTAAGCGCGCTGCTTGCGCGTCGTCGGTTGCTCCTCGGTGTGCTCGGGCGCCAGCGACGGCGGCTCTTCGCGATAGCCGAGCGCGGACTTCGCGAGATTGACCATGAAGGTGTGGTCGCGGGCGCTCACGCCTCGCTCCTTGCCTGATGCGTCGCGACCGCGCGCTCGAACGACGCGACGGCTTCGCGTTTTGCGACTACAGCGCCGATCGCGAGGCACGCGACGATGGCAATGACTGCGATGATCTTCACGGGTTGGCCTCCGCAAATGCGCGCGCAAATCCCATCGGGGTCGCGCTGCGCAGTTCCTTGGTTCGTTCCGATTTGCCGCCGAGCGACTGAATCCATGAGCCCTGCGTGTTGACGCGGATTGGCTCGACGCGGTTCTTCACGGGCGTTCTGAACTTGCCCCACAGCAGCGTTCTCTTCGTGTACGGATCGCCGTGGTCGCAGGGGTCAAACGAGTAAGCCGGCGGTCCGAGCCAGCGCCGCAGTCTGCCAACCGGGTTTTCCAGCACCCACCATGTCGGCCCGTAGATGGCGACGGATCGAAGACACGCATCGACGAGCGCGAGCCCTGACAGCGTGCGGCCATCCGCATCCTTCGCTGGCCAGTATTGCGCGCCTGATCCTGCGAACGCGTTGCAGTCAGGGGCCGCGAGAATGCCGCGTATCGGCTCGTTGATGTAGTGCATCAGTCGCACGTCGCTGCCTGTTTTCAAGTCAACTCGAATGACGCGATAGCCGTTTTCTTCGTAGGGGCGCGACCAGTTGCCGGTGTAATCACACAGCGACAGGATCGCGCCGCCGAGCACTTCCTATTGCGCTTCGACGACGACCGCGCTGCCATCCCAAACGCGGCCGTTGTAACTGACGCGATACGTTTTTCCGTCGATCGCAATGCGGCCTTCGGGAAACTTGCTTGCGCCGAGTCCAGACGCGTCGCGCTCCTCCTGATAAACGTGCGAGGCGTCGACGAGATCGCGGACGCGAATCGATTTGCGACCGACGCGTAGCCGGTGCGGAAGTGATGCGTTCAATGCTTGCGTGACCTTCATTGCCACTCTCTCCTATTGATAGCTCGGGCTTCGCTCGGACCAGTCCGAGAGGGTTGTGCGGGCCTCGGTGGCGTGCGCGGCGCGTATGGTTTGCGTCGCGTTCTTCCAGAGGTCGGCTCCCTGCTTCCTGCCTTCGCTGGCGCTCCGTAGGGGCAGCGCGTAGGAGGGATTAAAACACTACCTGGAGTAGCTTGTCAACTATCGGTAGTGAAAATACGGCCGTGAAAAAACCCGCCGCAGCGGGTTCGAGGAGGGCCGGGGGTTTATTCTCGCGGCGGCCGCAACGCGGGCAACCTCTGGTTCAGTAGTTCATTGTTTCGCCTGACCTCCGCGATCAATTGCCGCAAGAGAGGCTTCGTTCCTAGAATGGCGAACGGTAGGATGATCCAGCAAATCGCTACGATGATAACGAACAGAGCTATTACCTCGACGAATGCGACACCACCAAGCATCATTTTCTCCCTATGACATCGCTTGCAAATCAGTCGTCGACGACCCGGCAGGAGCCTTCGCCGATCTGAGCCCCGATGGACGTGAACTTGAGCACGTGCAATTTACCGGTCGCTTTGTCGATGTCGATTGGAGCGCCACGCTCTTCGAAATGAATCCGCTTGTCGCCGATCTTAACGCCGCTCACGTCACGGTCGTCGATCTTTACGCGGGCATCCTTTTCATTAACCTTCGCCAGGAGCGTGTGTTCCGAAACCATGCCCTGAATCGTGTAGCGACAGAGGTAAGATTTCCAGTCGTCGGGTGCCGCGGCCGCGCTGCGAGCAACGGTTAGCAGCAAGAATAATGCTGCGGATGGGAAAGTTTTCACCGGCGCGCTTTTCGTTTTCCCCTACTGAACGGGGCGCCTTCTCCAGCCGGGGCGAATTCCTCCAAGAGCTCGGTGACGCGCGCGCGAACCGCCTTTTGGGCGGCGCGCGGCAGCTTCCGGTATGCCTCGATCATGATCTGCTCGTCTGGCGAAACGTTGGCGACCGGGACGGTTATCACACCTGGGACGAGAGGATCACCATAGTGGAGCTCTCCGGCTGACGTTCGAAACAGGGTCGCCATCTTGCGCATCGTTTCTTCGTCCCTCGGGATAGCTTTTCCTTCGCGATACCGCCGAACCATTTCGCCACGCTCCTTCCCAATGATCTCTGCCACGTCCTCATTCGTCAGCGACATCTTGACCATGTAGGTATCGACGCGACGCCCGAATTCAGGGTATCGGACGGGCAATTTGTCGCCGCTTCGTTTTTCTACCATAGGTAGCGAAAGCGTACCGGTGCGCCCGACAAACGTCATCGCGCTTGTGAGTAGTTGCAAAAAGCTATCCGCAGTAGTACGCTAGGCGGCATGCAGGAATCGAACGTAACTCTGGCTATAAGGCTCCTCGGAGGTGCCGCCGATGTTGCGCGGCGCGCTGGATTGAAGACGGCATGGGGTGTTTCAAAGTGGCGCGAGGCTCTCCCGGCTGATCGCGTCCTTTGGCTGTCTGAAGAAACGGGCTGGCGATTTTCACCGCATGAGCTTGCCCCCGAACGTTATCCGCATCCGGACGATGGTCTGCCAGAGGAATTGCGAGGGCTCAGCGCCGACGAGCGCCGCGATCGCGCGCAACCGATCGCGATGCTGATCCCCGAAAATTTCGCAGAATCCGCTCCCCAGCAAGCCGCTTACGCCGGCGACGACCGCCGGAGGCAACTCGGATGACGCGCTTCGCGCCGCGGCTCGAGCCGAATCCGAGTTGCCCGTTCGGCTTGCGCCGGATCGCTCGCATCGTCGAGCGCGAACGCCGCGAGGAATACGAAGGACTCATGGCTCGACTCGGCGCATCGCGAGGCCGAGCCCGTAGTGCAGGGTGCGCGCGCGAAACGTTGCCGACTGATCGGGAAACTGCTCGTGCATCCGATCTGCGAGTTCCGCAATGAACCGATCGCGCATTCCGGGATTGGCCTTGCAGAGCGCTTCGCAAACGAAGGCGACGAGCGTGCATATCTGCAAATCGTCGTTTTTCAGTTCGGTTATCGATCCTTTGAGGCGATTGATCTCGCCGACCGCGCCGGGGACGTCCACGGATAGCTCCTCCTCTGTGATGGACAGGTTCGCACCGACCATCGTAGCAGGGGAGGGGCGTCCGCCTTCGCGGTCGCGCCAGCATAGGAACAGCGGGTTGCGCATGCCGCATAGGGTCCTTTTTTTGAACGGCGCAGCAAACCCTAACCTCCCATAGAAATAAGGGGTCGCTATGGTCGGCAACCAAAAGCTGTTCTACGACGACGAGATCGAGGCGATCGGCCAGATGCTCGCGAACAGCGAAAGGACGCACAAGGAACTCGCGGGCTTCCTGTTCCCGGACCTGTCAATCGATAGTGCCTACGCGAAGCTGAAAGCCTGCCTGTCGCCGACCGGCGATCAGCGGCTGCGCTTCGGACAGGTCATCGCGGCCATGCGCTTCTGCGGCCAGTACGACCCCCTCTATCACGCCTGCGACGAGACGCTGCACCAGCGCCCGGCGCGGGTCGCACCGGAGGACGAGGAAGTGAAACTCGTCGAAGCGATCAACGGTGCGGCGACGATGATGAACAAGGCAATGTCGCAACTCGAACGGCTGCGTTCGCGCGGCGTTATCAAGGCTGTCGCTTAGGAGCCGCCCATGCGCGACGCTCTGCGAGACTCGTTCGGGCCGCCGGCAATTCTGTGGAAGCGTCCAGTCGAGGACGACGATTCGCAGGACAACCTACGCGCGGCGCGAGGCATCGTCTACGGCACGCTGATCGGCGCCGCGATGTGGGCCGCGTTCATCATCGCCGTGTTCCCGAAGTGGTGAGTGAGCCGTGGCGATCCTGCTGCTGATCGTCGCGCTGATCGCGCTGTACTACGCGGCGACGTTTGAATGAGCAAGCGCAAGACGCTCGGTTTGCTCGCGGCGTATTTCGGCAGCGTCGGGCCGTTATTGCCCGGCGACAGCATTCATTACATCGCGCCTATCAATCGACAGCCGCAATCGTCTGCGGACAGGCTCGCGCAGATCGATGCCGCGAACGCCAAACGCGCGCGCAAGGCGGCGAAACGGCTGCGCGATGCAGGTATGGAATGACCCGCGGCGCCATGCTCCGCTTTTCCGAGGACCAACTCGCCGAACGCGAGGCGAAGCGATCACGTCGCGATGCGTTCAACAACGGCAGCCGAGGGCGGATCGTGGTGCCGGAGCGGGAGGTGCTCGCTGCGGGCCTCGATCTCATGCACAAGCATGCCGCCGTGCGCTTCGCGTTTCGGATGAACACAGGCTCTGGCTATCTGCTGTATGCGGACAAGTTCAAGCAGCTCGTTGCCGCGGGGCATCTGAAATCGAGCGACGCGCGCTTCATGCGTTTCGGCTTCCCGGGATGTCCTGACGTGATCGCGATGCTCGATCGCGGCCGATTGTGCTTCGCCGAAGCGAAATCGAACACCGGCGTGGTCAGCGATGAACAACAGGCGGTGCTCGACGCAACCAATGCCGGCGGCGGACTTGGCTTCGTATTTCGGTCGGTCGACGACGTCGTGACCGCGTTGGGGCGCGCATGATCAAAGAGAGTCGCGCACATTATGTGCGTCCCGACGGCCCCTATAGCAGCGTGCGCCTGGCGAAGCGATGTGGCCATATCGCACGCAGAGGCCGGCTTCTTTGCCGGTCGTGTACGGCACCGATCGGGGCTTCATGGGCATGCGTCGTCTGCGGCGCGGAAATTACAGGCAGTCCGAGCCTGCGATCGCGCAAGATAACTTGTTCGCCGACATGCAGGTCGAAACGACAATCGGGATCGCAGCGCGGCGCGGCTTCGCACCTTTGGCGCGGCGGAAAGACGGCAGAGAACAGGTGCCTACGCAACAGCAGTGAAGCCGAATGCTGGCGCGCAGAGGTTATGGCGGCTGCAGATTACACATGCGCGCTGTGTGGAGAGCGCGGCGGGAGGCTCACGGCTGATCATGTCATTCCGTGGTCGTTGGCGCCCGAACTTCGGTACGACCGCGCAAATGGACGGTGCCTGTGCTGGGGATGCCACGGCTTGTTACCAACCACCGGTGCGAGAGTCGTTCAGCTTCGCAAGTTCGTCACCAGCGTTTCCGACGGACAGGCATCACTGCATTGCTTCGCACTTGCGGCGATGTTCGCCGGCCCGCGCGAACTGTGGCCTAGCGGACAGCGCGCTGCGCTAGCTCTGATTGATCTAGGTCTGGCGAATTATCGCTATGACGATAAATCCGGGGTATTCGTACCGCGCGGGGTCGCGTGATGCGAGCGTTTCTCGAAGCGGTGAACGGTGCTGGCGGGTGCGGGATCCTCGCTCGCAATGTCGACGACGTGATGCGGGCGCTCGAGTGACGCAGCAACAAGAAGTCGCTCGCCACATCTACGAGGCCGATGGCGCGTGGCTGCGGACGAGCGAAATCGCGGCGCTCGCCGACATGATGGATCGCGCCGGTTCGGTTTCAGCCTACGTTTCGAACCTGCGCACGCGGGGACTGATCGAGTCGAGATCGACGGAGGGAAAGGCGCTGTCGCAACACCGCGTGAAAAACCGTGAGGCCATGGCGAAGTTCATCGGCATCGCGGACGGCCTCGACGAAGGAAGTTTCACGCATCGCAAGCGCGCGGCGACGAGCGCCGATATTCTCCCGTCCCCTGTGCCGCTCGCCGACGCACTGTGCGCCGCCGGGAATGGCAAGCCACCGCCGAAACAACCGGAGAGCGCGCCGGCCAAACCGCGCGCGGCCACGACTCCCGATGAATCGAAGAAGCTCGACAAACCGAGCGCCGCAACCCTCACCTACGCGATCGACCATCGCGGCAAGCTGATCCTGTGCTTCGGCGACGCAGCATTCGAGCTGCAGCCGCCGCAGTGGAGTGGGCTCGCGAAGTTTCTGCACCCGCTCGCGGAAGTGTTTGCATGAACGATCTCGCCGTCCCCGAGCGCACCTACGCGCAAAAGCTCGCCGACCCGCGCTGGCAGAAGGTGCGGCTGGAAGTGTTCGATCGCGACGACTGGCGCTGTCGCTGCTGTGGCAACGGCGAATCGGAACTCCACGCGCACCACTCGTTCTATCGCCAGGGCTACGCGCCGTGGGATTACCCGGTCGACTCGATCATCACGTATTGCCACGGCTGCCACGAGGCCGAGCATGGCCGCAGCTTCGCAGGCGACGCGGGCGTGCTTCAGCTCCTGCGCAAGGCTGGATTCGCGAGGGTCGAGGATCGCGTCTGCATCGCCTCAGCCTTTGTGCGCGAGGGCGGCGCGCCGTCAATCGATGATCTCGCGGAGGTTGAGATCGTCGTCCGCGTGCTCGTCGCCCATCCGGATATTCGTCAGGCAATCCTGAAGGACTGCCTCGCGCGGGAGAACGCGGCATGATCACCGCCGGCGAAATCTCCGAGCGCCTCGCGCGCCAGGCCGAGAGCGTCGCGCAGAAGCTCCTTCCCGGCGGCAAGCGCGACGGCCGCGAGTACGTGTCCGGGTCCACCGGTGGCGACGCCGGCAAATCGCTGAAGGTATGCATCTCCGGCGACAAGGCCGGCCTCTGGTCCGACTTCGCAACTGGCGAGGCGGGTGACCTTCTGGACCTGTGGGCGGCGACACGCGGCATCAGCGTGGCCGACGCATTGCGCGAGGCGCGCGACTACCTCGGGATCGCGCCGCCAGCGTTCGCCGGATCGAAGCCGCGGGAATATCGCAAGCCCGAGCGGCCAGCGGTGACGCGTCCGAAGCTGCGGGTGCTCGAGTACCTGCATGGACGAGGATTGACCGACGACACGATCGCGGCTTTCCGCGTTGCGGCCTCACCGGACGACGACGAGATCGTGTTCCCGTTCCTGCGCGGCAGCGAGCTCGTGAACGTGAAGTATCTGAAGCTCGAGCGCCTGAACGGCAAAAAGGTCGTGCGCCAGGAGAAGGATGCCGAACCGTGCCTCTTCGGCTGGCAGGCGATTCCCGATCGCGCGCGCAGCGTCGTCCTCACCGAAGGCGAGATCGATGCCATGACGTGGCATCAGATGGGCTTCCCGGCGTTATCGGCATGGTCGGGTGCCGGCAACCTGCAATGGGTCGAAAACGAGTGGGACCGATTGGCGCGCTTCGATCGAATCTACGTCGCGTTCGACGCTGACGAAGCTGGCGAAGCCGGCGCGAACGCCGTCGTGGCGCGCATCGGCCGCGCGCGCTGCCGCCTGGTCACGACGCCCTACAAGGACGCGAACGAGTGCCTGCAGAACGGGCTCGATCGCGCCTGCTTTCGCGACATGGTCGACGCGGCGCGCTCGCTCGACCCGAAGGAGCTACGCTCGGCCTCGACCTATCGCGAGGCGGTGCTCGCGCGTTTCTTTCCGGCGGAGGGCGAGCAGCGCCGGCTCGAAACGCCGTTCGAAAAACTGACGGCGCGTGGCGTCGGCTTCCTGCCCGGCGAGCTCGTGCTCGTGAACGGGATCAACGGACATGGGAAAGCTCTGGCGCTGGACACGCCGATTCCAACTCCCAGTGGTTGGACGAGCATGGGCGAGGTCAAGGTCGGTGATGTGCTGTACGACGAGTCAGGCGCTCCTTGCGCCGTCACGGCAGCGACCGACGTCATGCACGGCCGCGACTGTTTTACCGTCCGCTTCAATGACGGGACTCGAATCGTCGCCGATGCGGACCATCGCTGGCTCACGAAAAGCCAACTGTGTCTTCGCAGTGAGCGCAACGCACTTCGAAATCCTTCCCGGAACAAGACCGGGCGACGCGGCTGTCAGCAGGCGCACAAGCGGGCGCGCCCGTCCATCGTGACCACGCGTGAGATCGCGCACACGCTTCGGCATCGAGCGGCGCGCCAGCAAGAGGTAAGCAACCATGCGATTCCGGTTTCAGCTCATATCCAGTGCCCGGAGGCGTCGCTGCCTCTGGACCCCTATTTGCTCGGCTTGTGGCTTGGCGACGGGACGACCACGGCCGGGGCGGTCACGACGGCAGATGAGGGCGTTGTCGAAGCCTTCAGGTTCCATGGCTTCGTGACGGTTCGCCGCATCAGCGGCAACGGGTTGACGCACGGGGTGCGCGGTCTTCAGCCTAAGCTTCGCGCAATGGGCGTGCTCGGTCGCAAGCACGTACCCGCGGCGTACCTGCGCGCCAGTCCAGCGCAGCGGTTGGCGCTCCTGCAGGGCCTGATGGACACAGACGGCTCGTGCACGCCGTATGGCCGCTGTGAGTTGACCTCGTGCAACGAGGGGCTCGCGCGCGGAGCGCTCGAGCTCGCGCTCTCACTCGGCATCTTGGCCAAGATGATCACCGGGCGCGCGACGCTGCGGGGCAAGGACTGCGGGCCGAAATATCGCATCACATTCACGACCGCGCTCCCCGTGTTCAGATTGCTGCGCAAAGCACGCAGGCTGCCCGCGAAAGTCTCGACGCGCGCCACACACAGATTCATTGTTGGATGCCAGGCGACGCCGAGCGTGCCAGTTCGCTGCATCGCAGTCGATTCGCCTTCGCGCCTTTTTCTGTGCGGCCGTGAATTCATTCCTACCCACAACACTTCGTTCGTGTCGCAGGTCGCGCTCTCGCTGCTCTGGCAGGGCGCGAAATGCTGTATTGCGTCGATGGAGGTCAAGCCGGACATGCTGCTGCAGCGCATGACGATCCAGGCCTGTGCTTCGCCGGAGCCGTCGCGCCCGTTCATCGAGTACGTGCAGGACTATTGGGACGGACGCCTCTGGATGTTCGACGTCGTCGGAACGGCGAAAGCCGAATATCTGCTCGACGTGTTCCGCTACGCGCGCGCCTGCTACGGCGTCGCGTGCTTCGTGGTCGATTCCTTCGCTAAATGCGGGATCGATGACGACGACTACACGGCGCAGAAGCGCTTCGTCGAGGCGCTGTGCGACTTCAAGAACGAGACCGACTCGACGGTGTTCCTCGTGACGCACTCGCGCAAGCTGGAAAGCGAGACGCGGACGGTCGACAAGATGGACATCAAGGGCAGCGGTGCCTTTGCCGACCTGGCCGACACGGTGACCACGCTCTGGCGCAACAAGTCGAAGGAGGCGCGACGCACGGATGACGAGGATCCTACGGGCGCCGTCGAGGACAAGCCGGATGCCGTCTGGTACTGGCAGAAGAACCGGAATGGCGACTTCGAAAAACCGGTGGCGCTATGGTTTCACGCGCCCACGCGGCAGTTCCTCGGCAATTCTGAAGCGACCCCGCGGGCGTTCGTAAGTTTCGTGCGTGACGCGTCGGCGCAGCAGAGCATCGCGATATGAGCGCAACTCCAGTCATCATCGGCGACGCGACGCTGTACCTCGGCGATTGCCTCGAAATCCTGCCGACGCTGCCGAAGGTCGATGCGGTGATTACTGATCCGCCGTATGCGTTGCCGACGATGATTTCGCAGGGGCGCGACATTACGCGCAACGCTGGCGATCTAAGCATCGTTGAAACAGCGTTCAGGGTTCATGCGCATGCATGGCGCTCGATCCTAAAGCCGGTTGGCCGCGCCTTCGTGTTTTGTGACGGCACGTCGTACCCGTCTATGTTCCGAGCCTGCTATGCAGAATTCAGCCTCGCACTCTTAGTTTGGGACAAGGGGCAAATTGGCATGGGCCGCGAGTTCCGCAAGAGCCACGAACTGATCCTGCACGCATGGCTCGGCGAAACGCCCATCTTTGCAGATGGAGTTGGCAGGGCAGACGTCATCAAAGCGCCGCCCGTGCCGAGCGAGATCCGAACGCACCCTGCGGAAAAGCCAGCCGCATTGATAGCGGAACTGTTGCGCGTCTGCGGCGCCGTTACGGTCGACCCCTTTATGGGCAGCGGCACGACCGGCGTGGCCTGCGCGAACTTGGGCCGCAAGTTCATCGGCATCGAGATCGAGACGCGCTATTTCGACATCGCCTGCGAGCGGATCGACAACGCGTACAGGCAGCAACGGATGTTCGCCTAGGCACCCATGAACGAGCGCGATCGAAATCGGCGCGATTTCCCTGAAGCGGCACGGTTCATGGATGAACTGCGCCGGGTATTTGGAGACGGCGTGAAGCTGCGCTGGTGGAAAGAAAACGGCAGGACGATCGGCCAAGTGCCGGAACAGCAGTTAGGAGCAGGCAATGCCGGATCGGATTATTCGTGAAGAACTTCTTGAATCCGAGGCGTGGCTTGGGCTCAAGGACAATGCCGACCGTTCCGCCTGGATTGCCGTGGCGCTGAGCGTCGATAACTTCGGCGACATGCCTGCCGGCGCGCTTCGCCTGGTCAGGCTGTGGCGCTGCTACGGCATCGACTCGCCGGAAAAAGTTGCGCGGGCATTGGGCGATTTATCCGATGTTGACCTGATCAGGTTGTACACTGATGACGGCAAGCCGTACCTGCATGTGCCAAGGTTTGGTCAGCATTTGCGTTGGGTAGGACACGCATGGCCGCTTTCGCCGTGGGCAACAGATGAAGAAAAACAGTCAGTTGCAAAAAAATCGCATAAGCAACGCGGTGGAACGCATAGCAACGCAGAGAACCGCAGCGTTCCGCATGCAGAAGTAGATTTAGATTTAGAAGTAGAAGAGAAGAAAAACACACCCTCGTGCGCCAACGCTGTCGCGTTGGGCACTCCAGGCGTTGCGGAACGGCGAGTTCGCAGAGCTGCGATGAGCGGCCATGACGCGAGCCATGACCCGGGATTCATCGCCTTCTGGTCGGCGTACCCGAAGAAGCGCAGCAAGGGTGACGCCGAAAAAGCGTGGGCCAAACTCAAGCCGGACAACGAGCTTGCCGAGCGGATCATGACCGCACTGCGGCAGGCCAAGACGTCTCCGGACTGGGTTCGCGACGCTGGGCGCTACATTCCCCATCCGGCCTCGTGGCTGAACGGAAAGCGATGGGAGGACGACGTCGGTGATCGCGACGAAGCCGGCTTCGGGGACATCGTGTGACCGCCGCCATCGCCGTCCCCTCGACCCGCTGCGCCGACCTGCGCCGCAAGTGGGCGCGCGACGTGGCGCTCGAAGTCCGCGACGCCATTCGCAACCATGGCGTTATGTACGCGATTTTCAGCCACGGCGACGACGTGCACTACCGGCCGATTCCGGTCATGGCGCCGTGGAGCTGGGCGCTGGTCGGCGTCTACGACGGGGACGCGTGCGTGAGCGATATTGCTGACGACGTGATGGCGGCGACGGAACGGGAGCCGATGCATGCAAGTGCGTGAGTTGCCTGCGACTAAGGCGCGGACGATTTTGGCAGAGATCGTCGCGTTGGAATCGATGATGGCGGATTCGCTGGTTCGCGAGGATTCGCAATGGCTAAAGAAGTGGATGAACGCGATCGATGCCGCCCGCGCCTACCTAGCAGAGCCACCACCCGTAATTCGACACGCAACGCGAGTGCGTGAGTGGTTGCGCGCTATCTGGCCGAAGCAGTCGAAATGGGCTGGACATTACATCAACGGCGACATCGCTGCGGCGTACAGCGATGCGGTGAGGGCAGAGCGTGAAGGAGACAAGCAGGCGCGTGCGACGATGTTCGCTGCCGCCCTGAAAAAGGCGCAGGAGCAGCGCGAGGTCATCTATCAACTTGACATGGCGCGGTACGGCAAGCCTCCTACGAGACGGAAAGGTCACGTTCCGTCGCGCGCAAAGACTCGGAACGAGATGGGATGATGAACGGCGGCAACCTCGAACAGCGCGCCTTCGACTTCCTCGCCTCGCGCGCCGGCGTCGACCTGTGCGAGGCATGCAGCGTCCTGCCACAGCGCTGCGAATCGGTGCGCCAGGCGTTCTACCGGCTGCGCGCGCAGGGCCTTGCCGAGACGATCAAGGCCGGTGGCGTGCGCCTGTTCTTCGTCGTGCGCGATGCGGTGCGACCTTTGGATGATCGAGGCGCATGGCGGAAAAGGTAAGCGCGTCGCTGTGGGCGAAGTGGGATGCGAAGCTCTACAACTGGGCGCTGTGCGGATTTGCCAAGGGCATCCAGCGGGCAACCGTGGATGCGCGACCGCCGAAGACGTACGACGAGGACCACTGGTCGAACTACGTCGACGGCAAGCCGAAGTCTGGCGGCAAAGCGGAAACCTGGGAAACCGAGGAACCACCGGGAATAACGGTCGAGGGGATGGACACCGAGTCGTTGGTGATCCAGTTATCGATTGACCACCTGTCTGCGGTAACGGCTTATTGGGCGATGACCGGACCGATGGAATACCGAGCGTCCGCGATCGGCTGCCACCTGTCCACGCTGTACCGGCGCGTTGATGCGGCGGTGCTCGAACTCGAACGACTGGATGGTGCTCGGAACGGCTATCAGACCAATCCTACGACCGGTAAACGCGAGCAGATAACCGTGTTCATGCGGTCAACGTTCGTGCCTGACAATCCGGACGGTTGAAGAAAAAACAACTTCCGCGCGAAGAAACCGTGTAGATTTCGCTACGCTCGCGCCGAGCTTTCGCTCAACGCAGCACATGAAGCCCACGATGTCAGTGGGCTTCGCTCATTTTAAGGGATGGGAATCACCCATTTGCAGACACTCAAACCAAGGGTTGCAACGCTCCAGCAATCGCGTGCCCCCGTTCAACCGACGCAGCGCATGACCGGCAGCGGACTCCAACGCGAGCGGTCACGGCTATTCGCGGCGCAGCCCTTGTGCGTCGAGTGCGAGCGTCAGGGCTTCGTCACTCTGGCAACGCAACGGGACCACGTCGTGCCACTCGCCGACGGCGGCGCCGACGCGCCCGAGAACACGCAGGCGCTTTGCGATGCGTGCCACAAGGTGAAGTCGGCACGTGAACAGCGTGGACGGTACGGAATAGCGTGGGATGGGAAATAGCGTGTTTGAAATAACTCGGCCGGCAACCATCCGGGTCAGGCAAGAACAAGGCCAGGGGGGGTGGGCGTGAAACTTTTTGGCGATTGCCCGGAAACGC
>Ga0207664_10001760_pt1 | contig 14275 bp, 12 predicted proteins | sample LARL83metaG_FD_184349 | JGI IMG/M metagenome (GOLD analysis project Ga0207664, IMG submission 184349) | Corn, switchgrass and miscanthus rhizosphere microbial communities from Kellogg Biological Station, Michigan, USA - LAR L8-3 metaG... | ecosystem: Host-associated > Plants > Roots >...
ACGAACGGATCGGGCGAAGCACATCCGGCTTGGCCCCGACCCAGTCGACCCATTCGCGGTACCAGCCATCGGGGCCGCCGCTGGCCCAGCCGACGATCCCCACGACCTCGGCCTTCTTCAGGAAGCTGGCCAGCATCATCGCCATCGGGCCGCCGGTGGAGTGGCCGAAGGAGAGGATTTTGCAGCCAGCGAGATGGCGGTCGGCGAGACGGGCCATGCCCTCGACGACGGTGTTGAACGTGCAGCGGAGGTTGCGGTCGCGGATTTCGGAGATCGGCAGCTTGCGGTCGAGCAGATAGGCGGGCTGGCGACGCGCCACCGGCGTCGTCCATTCGCCGCCCGGCGGATAGTGGCCGGGATAGGTCGCGGCCAAGCAGCGAAAGCCCTGGGACGCCAGCACGGCGGCGAGCCCCGGGCGACCGTCCGGCGTCTCGTGAACCTCCATCTCGCTGCCGGCGCCGCCGTGGGTGAGGAAGAATGCGGTTCCCGGCATCGCCTCCCGCTTGGGCACATAGAGCCGGCCGTGAACGTCCCAGTCGTAGCCGTTGCGCGAGAACCGCGTCGTCACCTCCCGGACCGTATAAGGGACCTCGCGATACGGCGCGGCGATGGCGAGCCACTGCTTCCAATCGACGCGGACGAGCAGCTCGTCCGCGTCGAGGTCACGCAGCAGCGTCCCTGCGGCGCCTCCGGCCGCCTTTTTCGCCCGCACCATCGCCGTTACTGAGTGACGACCTTCCTGGCCGCCGCGACGACATCGTCCGGCGCCGCATAGATTGCGGCCACCGTCTTCGCGGCCTCCTCGCCGACCTTGGGCGAAACCGGGAGACGTTCCTTTTGCGCGTCGGCAGCGAAGTGCGGATCCTTGACCGCCGCACCGAACGCGTCGCGCAGGATCTTGATGCGGTCGGCCGGCACGGCGGGCGAGGCAATGTACGGACGCCCCACGTCGCCGGACGACACCAGCACGCGGATGACGTCGCGGTCGCGGTCGGTCGCGGCGAGGTCCAACATGTACGGCACGTCGGGCGACATGTCCGGCGGCACGATGTCGGCCGAGCGGTACATCGCGCTGATAAGGTGCTTGTTGATCCACTCCTCCGGAATGCTGCTCCAGGCGCCGCAGCCGCCGTCGAGCTCGCCGCGCTCGACCGCGAGCCGTTCCTCGGCGCTGCCGGGATAGCCGCTGACCTGATGCACGTCCACGCCGAAGACGCTCTTGAGAATGCGCGTCTGGATATCCTCGTTGGCCCCGACCACCGTCAGCCCGAAATGGAGATTCTTGTGGGTCTTCAGGTCCGCGAGGTCCTTCACGCCCAGCGTGTGCCAGACGTAGCACACCGAGAGATCCTGGCTGATGCTGCCGATCCAGGCGAATTTGCGGAAATCCAGCGGCACTTTCTGCGGCGTGAGCCGCGACTGGCTGATGAGCCCGAAGTTGAACGTCGTAATCACCGTGCCGTCCTTCGGCGCAACCGCCTGAAGATGACGCACCGACGTCAGGCTGCCGGCGCCGGGCATGTTCTGCACGATCACAGTGGGAGCGCCGGGAATGTAATTGCCGATGTATCGCGCCAAGAGGCGGGCGTTGAGGTCGAAGCCGCCGCCGGGCGTGAAGCCGACGATGATCGTGAGCGTCTTGCCCTTGTAAAAATCCTGGGCAACGGCTGGGCGAATCCCAGCAAGCGCAATACCGGCCAGCAATACGGATGCGGCCATCCTCAAACCGACGAGCTTCATGATTGCCTCCCAATGCCGTGTCGAGCCGACGCCTCTGTGCGGCCGCATCTTACAGCGGGTCCGGGCTTTGGCCAGCGCGTCGCGGAGCCGCGCGACTTTACGGGTCGGCAGAAGTCGAGCCGAACTCTTGGAGAAGAGCCGCATCGTGCCGGGCGCGCGCCCGATGCCGATTTGCAAGGCGCGCTGCCGTGAGCGCGCCGGTTGCCGCCGGCGCGGCTCTCATCTAGGCTTGCGCGAAACGAAGCCGCAGAATACCGGGGAGGCAGCGATGGGCGCGATCGACGCCGACGCACACGTCATCGAATGCGAGGCGACGTTCGAGCACATCGATCCCGCCTATCGCCGCTACAAGCCCTGGATCACGACCCAAAGAACCGCCGACGTCGCTATTCTCGGCAACGAGGGCCGCGCCCAGACGGACTTCTGGGTCATCGACGGGCGCATGCAGCCGATGGAAAGCAACGTCGGCTCGAACACGTCCAAGGAATCGCGCGAGATGGGCAACATCGCCGCGCGCCTCGCGCACATGGACGCGCTCGAGATCGACATCCAGGTCCTCTACCCAACCGTCTTCCTGAGGCCATGGACTCTAGACCCGCTCTGCGAGGTCGCCCTCTGCCGCGCCTACAACCGCTGGATGGCCAGCATCTGGAAGGCGGCGCCCGACCGCCTCAAGTGGGTGGCGATGCCCCCCTTGATGTCGATGGACAAGGTCGAGGAGGAGCTCCGATTCGCCAAGGACAACGGCGCGGTCGGCGTCTTCCTGCGCGGCCTCGAGTGCGACCGGCAGTTCAGCCATCCGTTCTTCTTCCGTCTCTACGAGCTCGGCCAGGCGCTCGACCTGCCGATGTGCATCCATTCCGGCAACGGCAGCTTCACGTCGTATCAGGTCTACGGCAACACCAGCGGCCTCGGCCGCGGCAAGCTCCAGGTGGTCGCAGCCTTTCACTCGCTGCTGCTCGGCGGCATTCCCGCCAAATTCCCGAAGCTCCGCTGGGGATTCATCGAAGCGAGCGCCGAATGGATTCCGTTCGCGCTCAACGACCTCGGCATCCGTCTCAAGCGCAAGGGCCAGCGGTTGCCGAAGACGATCCTCCAGGACAACAACATATACGTCGCCTGCCTCGTGACCGACAGCCTCGACTACATCCTGCCGTTCGCCGGCGACGGCCAGCTCGTAGTCGGCACCGACTACGGTCATGCCGACAATTCGGCCGAGATCGAGGCGATGCGCAAGCTCAAGGACAACGGCAAGATTTCCGCGGCCGTCGCCGATAAGATCCTGACCGACAACGCCCGCGCGCTGTACGGGCTCTAGCTTACGGTCCCTTGATCTCGATCAGCTCGCCGTGCGGACCGCGCAGCACCGCGCGCTTCCACCCCTTCTGGCGATCGCCGCGCGGCGTAGCCGGCTTGGGCTCGGTCACGACCGCGAGGCCGTGCGCTTTGAGCGTGTCCATCGTCGTCGCGAGGTCGGCGGTTTCCATGCCGAAATGAAAGCCGGACATCGGCTCGCCGCTCGGCCGCGTCGTGAGCTCGATCATGCTGGTGCCGAGCCGCACGTAGACGATCGGGCTGCCGCCGGTGCCGGGCGAGTCGTACACCTTCTCGAAGCCGAGCACGTTGACGTAGAAGTCGGCGGCGGCCGGGACGTCGGCGACGTGCAGCGCCACGTGATCCATACGGGTGAACATCGTTAATCCTCGAACCACATGCGATGCCAGGGAACCACCTCGGGAATACGCAGGCCTTCACGCGCGTTCGGCTCCTCCCGGGCGAGCGCCTCCGCCGCCGCCATCGTCGGCATCCGGAAAATCATGACCGCTCCGGCGTGATTCTTGTTGTGCTCGTCGCGGGCGGGACCGGAGCCGACCAGAATCTTGCGATCCGACAGCCCTTGCAACCAGGAGCGGTGCTCCGCGTGCAATTCCTCCGGCGTCACCTTGAGCTTCGGCGGATCGGGATTCATCCGGTAGATGCAGACGTAGAGCTGCTCTTTGCGGTTCGGATCGTACATTCCTCTGATCTCTCCCCTTTGCGATGTTGGCCGGGCACGTTCAGCGCGCGACAACGGCCCGACACGCAAACGCTACGGGCACGAACCGCATGGCTGTTCCCCTCCCCGCTGGCCGCCCGTTGCCCGGGCTTATTCCGTGGTTATGGCAATCCTAAAGGAGGTATCAACGGCTGGAAAGCCGCACACGCCGCGCTCAGTGCCCGCTCAGCGCCTTTCGGACCGCGGCGATCAGCCGGTCCGGCTCAATCGGCTTGTCGAGCATGGCATGGGGCTTCACCGCCTCGGCACGCCGGCGCGTCGCGCCATCGAAGTGGCCCGAGACGAAGATCGAACGAATGCCGAAGCGTCTGTAGACGTCGTGGGCCGCATCGATGCCGTCGCGCGCGCCGGCAAGGCGAATGTCCATCAGCATCAGCGCCGGCCGCGTCTCCTCGGCAATGTGCAGAGCCTCGTCGGCGTCGTGGGCGAGGCCCGCCACGTCATAACCGGCGTCGCGAATCAGGCGCTCGAGGTCCATGGCGATCCATGGCTCGTCCTCGACGATGAGAACGCGCCCGCGTCCCGACGCGATGCGATGCGCCCGGCCGTCAACGGCTTTCCGCGCGGTGGGCTTCCTGGAACGCTTCTTGTGGGTCGACGGAAAGGCAACGGCGGACGCGATCGCAGCCTCGGTCGCAATGCATTTGTAGAAATCCGGTGCAATAGCTTGCACGGCAGAAACAGACGCTGTTACCCCCATCTACGCGAGGCTCCGTAAATTCTCGTCCGTAAAATGCCCCTTGCACCTTTTCTTGTGCTTCGTATTCTTTTGCGCACGTTTATTGCGCAGCGTTCGGGCAACCCGCTTCATTATTTTAGCGGGCACTTGGTCGCTGGCAAATGTTTAATACGCTAACGAATAGCGTCCCACACATCATGGGCGACCGCGTCAGGGGGCTCCGTTGAGCACGCTTCTTTCGTTCAAGCCAACGGTCGCTCTGCTCGACGAACCGCCGCCGCTTCTCGAAGCGATGCCCCTGGCTATTCATGCCTGCAACTCGAGCGGCCACATTTGCTGGTTCAATCGCCGTGCCGTCGCGCTGTGGGGACGCGAGCCCAAGCTGAACGATTCTGCCGATCGCTTTTGCGGGTCGCTCAAGCTGCTTCGGGCCGATGGTGGGGTACTGCCCCACGATCAGACGCCGATGGCGCAAACGCTCAGAACCGGAATTCCGGCCGAGAGCGTCGAAGCGATCGTCGAACGGCCGGATGGGTCGCGAATCGCCACGAGGGTTCACACCATTCCGATCAGGGGCCGCGACAACCAAGTGATGGGCGCGATCAATTGCTTCCACGAGATCCCCGAATCGAACGCTGCCCCGAAAGATGCCGGCGGGGAGGACGAGCGTCGTTGCCGGGAATTGCTCGAGGCGCTGCCGACGGCGATCTATACCACCGACGTTGCGGGGCGGATCACGTTCTACAATCAGGCAGCCGTCGATCTGTGGGGCCGTCGTCCCGAGATCGGCACGGATTTCTGGTGCGGCTCCTGGAAGTTGTTCTGGATCGACGGCCAGCCGATGAAGCACGAAGAGTGCCCGATGGCGATTGCACTCAAGGAGAGGCGGGTCGTTCGCGGGTATGAAGCGATGGCGGAGCGCCCGGATGGAACCCGTTTTTCGTTCATTCCCTATCCGACGCCTCTCCACAACAGCCGCGGGGAGATGATCGGCGCGGTCAATATGCTCGTCGACATCACCGAGCGCAAGTCGGCTGAGGAGCGCCTCGAACTTCTGGCGCGCGAGGTCAACCACCGCGCCAAGAACATGCTGGCGGTGATCCAGTCGATCGTTCGCCTGAGCACGACGAAGGAAACGCGCGCGTTCTCCGACGTGCTGCTCGGCCGTATCACGGCGCTCGGCCGCGCTCACAGCCTTCTGTCGGAGAATCGCTGGGCAAGCGCCGGCCTCAACCGGCTTCTCGAAGAAGAGCTGGCACCGTTTCGCGAAGGAAGCGACGTGCGCGCCCACATCAGCGGTCCGCATCTCGCCCTCGCCGCTTCAGCGGCGCAGCCGCTCTCTATCGCGCTGCACGAACTCGCCACCAACGCTGCCAAATACGGCGCGCTGTCGACCCCGAACGGGCGCATCGCGGTCGAATGGGTTCGCAACCCCGATGGACGGGCAATCCTGCGCTGGATCGAGTCCGGCGGTCCGGCCGTCGTAGCGCCGACGCGGCAGAACTTCGGCCTCAACGTGATCGGCATCGTCATCCGCAGTCAGCTCGCCGGGACGGTGAACTTCGACTGGCGGCTGGACGGCCTCGTCTGCACCGTCGAAATCCCGGCCGTCGCGCTGATCGACTGACGCCTACGCGCACACGCCGCCATTCCTCGCCTCAGGTTCCTCGACTAGGATAACGCCGGCTCAGGCGCGGAAGCGGCCGCGAATGGCAAGACAAGGCGACAAAACAGCATGAAAGCCTCGGATCTTCTCGTGCGGTGCCTCGAGGCGGAAGGCATCACCCATATCTTCGGCGTCCCCGGCGAAGAGAACGCCGACTTCATGATGTCGCTGCGCTCGTCGTCCATCCGCTTCATCCTGACGCGGCACGAGCAGGGCGCCGCCTTCATGGCCGAGGTCTTCGGGCGTCTCACCGGCAACCCCGCCGTGTGCCTCGGGACTCTCGGGCCCGGCGCCACCAACCTCATCACCGGTGTCGCCGACGCCAACATGGACCGCGCGCCGATGCTCGTTATCACCGGCCAAGGCGCCACCAGCCGCCAGCACAAGGAAAGCCACCAGATCATGGACGTGGTGGAGATGTACCGCCCGGTCACCAAATGGGCCGTCAGCATCCGCCATGCCGATGCGATTCCCGAAATCGTCCGCAAGGCGGTACGTCTGTCGCGCACCGATAAGCCGGGTGCCGTCCACATCGAGCTTCCCGAGGATGTCGCCAAGCGCAATGCAACGGCGGCGCCGATGCCACCCCGCCGCTTTCATCGCCCCGAACCACAGGCGAAGGACGTGGCGGCGGCGTTCGATCTTCTGTCCGGCGCCAAGCGGCCGATCGTCATTGCCGGCAACGGCACCGTGCGCCGCGGCGCCAGCCAGGCGCTGCGACGGTTCTGCCGTGCGACCGGCATCGGCGTCCTCACCACCTTCATGGGCAAAGGCAGCGTAGCGCGCGACGCCGACTACAATCTGTTCACCATCGGCCTCCAGCAGAAGGACTATGCGAGTCATGCGGTCGACGAGGCGGACGTTGTCGTTACCGTCGGCTACGACATGGTCGAATATCCACCCCGCCTGTGGAACGCCGGCGGCCATAAGGCCGTCATCGACATCGACGTGCTGCCGGCGGAGATCGACGCCGACTATCATCCGCAGATCGAGCTGATCGGCGAGATCGAGCGCTCGCTGATCGCCCTCGCCGAGCGCTTCGAGGGCGTGCCGCCGCCCCGCTACGACCTCTCGCATCAGCGCCACTGGCGCGAACGCATGATCGAGGATCTCGTTGCCCACAAAGACGACGACACAGAGGGCGCGATCCGGCCGCAGAAAGCGATCTGGGACGTGCGCGCTGCGCTCGGGCCGAGCGACATCCTTCTCTCCGGTGTCGGCGCGCATAAAATGTGGATCGCCCGCTATTACCATTGCGACGAGCCCAACACCTGCATCATCCCCAACGGCTTCTGCTCGATGGGCCTGCCCCTGCCGGGCTCGATCGCCGCGCACCTCGTCCATCCCGACCGCAAGATCTTCGCCATCGCCGGCGACGGCGACTTCCTGATGAACGTTCAGGAGATGGAGACGGCGCGGCGACTCGGTGCCGACATCACGGTGATGGTGTGGGAGGACGGCGGCTATGGGCTGATCGCCTGGAAGCAGGACAACGAGTTCGGCGGCCACACCGATCTCTCGTTCGGCAATCCGAACTGGCTGGAGCTGGCCAAGGCGTTCGGCTGGCACGGCCAGCACGTCAAGCGCTCGCGCGATCTGGCGCCGGCGATCCGCGCCGCGCTGGACCACAAAGGCCCGTCGCTGATCGTGATTCCGATCGACTACCGCGAGAACCCGCTGCTGACCAAGCGCCTCGGCGAGATCGCCTTGGCGCTGTAAGGGCCACCGCACATCGCCGCACCCCCCTTCCGCCGCCCGATGGGGCGGTGCAAAGCCCCCGCAAACCGCCGTTGCCGCCGCCGGCAATCGGCTTATCATTGCGGCCAAATAAATAAGCGATCAGGGGGCGGATATGGCGAGACTCCGGGACGCGTGCGCCGCGCTTCTCATCGCGGCCGGCATGACGTCGCCCGCGCTGGCGGCCAACGCCGATCCCGCCCAGTTCTACGCCGGCCTGCAAATGAAGATGATCATCCGCGCCGGGCCCGGCGGCTCCTACGATACCTACGCGCGGCTTCTCGCGCGGCACATCGGCCGCCACATTCCCGGTAACCCCACCCTCGTTCCGGTCAACATGCCGGGCGCATCCGGCATCAAGGCCGCCAACTACGTCGCCGAGATCGCGCCCAGAGACGGCTCGATCATCACCAACGTCAGTCTCGGCTTTCCGATGTATCAGGCCATGGGCCAGCTCGCGAAGGTCAAGACCGACATGCGGGCATTCAACTGGCTCGGCACGCTCAACGCCACCAACCAGGTGCTGGCGATGTGGCACGCCTCGCCGGTGAAGTCCCTCGCCGACGCCAAGCGCCACGAAGCGCTGGTCGGTGCGGCGACGCCCGAGTCAACCGGCGCCCAGCTTCCGCATGCCTACAACGTCCTGCTCGGCACCAAATTCAAGGTGGTGACCGGCTACGGCGAGATCGCCGCGGTGAAGCTCGCGATCGAGCGCGGCGAGGTCGCCGGCCTCGGCTCCGATGGCTGGAGCGATCTCAAGACCGATTTCCGCGACATGGTGACCAAGAAGCAGCTCAACGTGATCCTTCAGGTCGGCCTCGAGAAGGAGGCCGACCTTCCCGACGTGCCGCTCCTGATCGATCAGGCGAAGACGCCCGAGGACCGCGCGGTGCTGGAGTTCCTCACCAAGGGCAACGCATCGATCGGCAAGCCGTTCGCCACCTCGCCGGGCGTGCCGCCCGAACGCGTCGCGGTTCTGCGCCGGGCGTTCGACGCGACGATGAAGGACCCGAAGCTCCTCGCCGAAGCCGAGCACATGAACATCGAGATAGCGCCGATCGACGGCGTGGCGTTGCAGCGTATTGTCGCCGACATCGTCACCACGCCCAAGCCGGTGATCGCGCGCGTGAAGGCGGCCCTCGGCGTCGCCGCAGGCAAAACCCAATAGGCCCGGCCATGATCGATGTTCCCTTTGCCGGTCACCTGAGCAACCGCGACAAGCAGGTGCTCGAGACCTACGGATTTGGCAACTGCGCCGGCGCCGGAGAGCGCCCGGCGGTGCTCGTCGTCGACGTCAACTACACCTTCGTCGGCGAGCATCGCGAGCCGATCGGCGAGGCGATCAAGCGCCGCCGCAACGCCTGCGGCGAGGCCGCCTGGAAGGCGGTCGACGCGCTGCAGGGTGTCATCGCCGCCGCGCGTTCCAAAAGCGTGCCGATCTTCTACACGACGGGCGACAAGCGGCCCGATCTCGGCAAGCTCGGCGCGCGCGCGATGAAGACGGTTGCCCCGAAGGCGCCATCGTCGCGGAACCTGCGCGATGGCGACGACATCATCGACGAGATCGCGCCGGCCGCCGCCGACATTGTTATCCGCAAGACCAAGCCAAGCGCCTTTTTCGGCACGCCGCTCCTGAGCCAGCTCGTCGCGCTCCGGGTCGACAGCCTGTTCATCGCCGGCGGCGCAACCTCGGGCTGCGTCCGCGCCAGCACCGTCGATGCCTTCAGCAACAATTACCCGACGACCCTGATCGCCGACTGCTGCTTCGACCGCTTCGAGGCCTCCCACGTCATGACGCTGTTCGACATGGGCGCCAAATATGCGGCCATCGCATCGGCTCGGGACGCCGTCGCCCACATCGAGGCGCTGCCCGACGGACTGTTCGGCGGCGCGGGCTGAGAGCGTCGTCCGCAGCGTTTGCATGAACAGTCACACACAAAACCACAGGAGAGCTTCATGGGTTTGGCTTCGTTTTCCGGCGGCGTTTTCGGAGCGGCACTCGCCGCCGCGCTGCCGCTGACCAGCGCGCCGGCCAGCGCGGATTCGGTGTCGGACTTCTACAAGGGAAAATCCGTGGACCTGATCATTTCGACCACCACGGGCGGCGGCTACGACGCCTATGCCCGCGTGCTGGCGCGCTACATGCCGGCCCATGTTCCAGGCACCCCCTCGATCACGCCGAAGAACATGCCCGGGGCGGGCGGCATCAAGGCAGCGAACTACATGTACGCGGAGGCGGCGAAGGACGGCAGCGTGTTCGCGACGATCCAGAATCCGGTGCCGTTCCAACCGCTCCTCGGCGTGAAGCAGGCGCTCTACGACGCGACCAAGTTCAACTGGATCGGCAGCGCCAACACGGAAGTCGGGCTCGTGTTCGTCTGGCACACCTCGACGGTGACCAAGTTCGAGGACCTGATGAACCGCGAGGTAACGGTGGCGGGAACCGGCGGCGGCTCATCGACGGACTTCTATTACCGCCTCCTCAACGCCCTGGTCGGCACCAAGCTCAAGAGCATCACCGGCTATCCCGGCTCGACCGAGTCATTCCTGGCTTTGGAGCGCGGCGAGGTCGAGGGATTCTTCCTGTTCTGGTCGACGGAGCAGTCGCAGTACGGCCAGCGGCTCGAGAAAAAAGAGATTCGTAACATCGTCCAGTTCTCGCTGGAGAAGAGTCCCGATCTTCCCGACATCCCGTTTGCCCCCGACTACATCAAGAATCCGAAGGACAAGCAGGCATTCGAGCTCGCGGTGGCGCCGCTCGCGATCGGCCGGCCTTATCTTGCGCCACCCAACGTCCCGGCGGACCGCGTGAAGGCGCTGCAGGATGCTTTCCTGGCGACGCTGAAGGATCCGAAATTCCTGGCCGAGGCCAAGAAGCTCAAGCTGGAGATCAGCGGAGTCAAATCGGGCGATGAGGTCTCCGATCTGGTCAAGCGCATCTACAAGACGCCCAAGGACGTCGTCGCCAAGGTGGCGGAGATCACCAAGGGCTGATCGCCGCTCGAATGCTGTAATGAAACGGGGCTCCAGTTCGGGGTCCCGTTTTCATTTTTCCGACGACGCGTTCAATTGTGCTCGATGGCTTTCCGGGCCGCCTCGACGACATCGGCCGGTGCGCGGAACATGCGAGCGACGATGGCCTGCAGTTCCTCGCCGCTGACCGGCTGAACCTCGATCTGCTGCTGCCTGGCCTCGGCCACGAAGCCCGGATCCTTCATAACGGCGTCGAACGCCCGGCGGAGCGCCGTCACCCGGTCCGCCGGGACGCCCGGCGGCGCCGCGAACGGGCGGCCCATGGTCAGGTTGGTGAGAATGAGCTCGAGCGCCTCGCGCTCACGGTCGGTGCGGGCAAGCTCGGTCACCAGGGGAACATCCCGAAGCTCAGGCGGCTTCTTGGTCGCGAACAGGACAGGTACGGTGAATTTCTTGTCGCGGATCCAGTCGGGGTGGGTCGCCACCGCCGCCGACCAGGTCCAGCCGCAACGACCCTGGATTTCGCCGCGCTCCATCGCCAGGGAGAGGTCGTTGGCACCGGGATAGCCGGTGACGATCTTGAAGTGCGCCCCCAGCAGATTGTTGAGGATGGTCGGATACATGTCGGACTCGGAGCCCGACGCGTTGGCGCCGAACACGATCGGGCGCGCCATGAAATCCTGCACCGACGTGATGCCGACGGTGTGCCAGACCGAGCACAGGCTGACTTCGCTGTTGGCGCTGCCGATCCAGCTGATCTCGGTGGGAACGAAGTTGGTGCCCTTGCGGCCGAGCAGGCGATCCATCGCGACGCTGCGGGCGAACGTCGCGATGACGGTGCCATCCTTGGGCGACACCGAATAGAGCTCGTTGACGGCGGCAAGGCTCGCGGCACCGGGGCGGTTCTTGACCATGAACGTCGGCTGCCCCGGCAGTCGATCGCCCATGCGGCTCGCGATCAGGCGCGCGTAGACGTCGTAGGCGCCGCCCGGCGGATAGCCGACCATCATGGTGAGCGTCTTGCCGGCGTAGAACTGCTCGACAGTCTGCGCCGAGACCGGCCATGCCGTAATTGCCACCGACGCAGCTATGATACGCGCGGCCCACAGTCCACATCCTGAGCTCATGAAATCTCCCTTGGCGCCCCACCAGCCGCCGCAGAAAGTGGCGGCATGCCGCGGATCATATCCGACGCCTTCTCCGCCAGCATCAGGACGCAGGCGTTGATGTTGCCGGAGGTCACGTCGGGCATGGCGGATGCATCGACCACTCTCAGACCATCGACGCCCCGCACGCGCAGCTCGGGATCGAGCACGGTGTCGCCGCCGATACCCATGGCGCAGGTGCATGAGGGATGACTCGACGTATTGACCGTTTTCCTGATCCACGCCTCGATGTCGCGATCCGTCGTCGCATCCGCCCCCGGGGCCAGCTCGACACCGCGGTAGGAATCGAGCGGTGCCTGCCGGATCACCTCACGCGCCCGCTTGGAACCATCGCGCAGCGTGTGGAGATCGGCCGCCACCGCGAAGAAATTCTGCAAGATGCGGATCGGCGCGCGCGGATCGGGAGAACGCAGCCGAAGCTCGCCGCGACTCTCGGGGTGGAGCAAGCACGGCCGCACCCCGAACCCATCCGTGTAGGCCGGCGCGACCCCGGGAAACCAGAGGTGGACGTCGGGCGGCGCCGCCGGGAACAGGAACTGGATGTCGGGCCGCTCCAGCTCCGGCCGCGTCTTAATGAAGGCGAACGTGCCGCCGGGGAGATAGGTAGCCGGCCCGCTCCCGACCAGATACGCGCGCAGGAGATTGAGCACCATGCGGTCGGCGCGCATCGCCTGCCGGAACGGTCCCGGACTCGGGCGCGACCAACGCAGCGCCACGGCGGGGTGATCCTGCAGGTTCTTACCGACCCCTGGAAGGTGGACCATCGGCGCGATGTTCATCTCGCGCAGACGATCGCCGTCGCCGATGCCCGACAGCATCAAGAGCTGCGGCGAATTGAACACGCCGCCCGACAGGATCACCTCGCGCTCGGCATGGACGCGCTCGACCGCTCCTCCCTTGATGTATTCGACCCCAATGGCCCGCGCGCCCGAAAAAAACACCCGTGTCGTCAGCGCTCCGGTGATGACGGTCAAATTCGGCCGACGCATCGCCGGGCGCAGGAAGGCGACAGCGGCGCTCGACCGGCGACCCTTCCAGATCGTCATCTGGCTGCGACCGAAGCCTTCCTGCTGCCGGCCGTTGTAGTCGTCGGTGGCGGGGAAGCCGGCGGCTTTTCCAGCCTCGATCAAGGCCGGGAACAGCGGATCGGGCGTTTTGGCCCAGGTGACGCCGAGCGGGCCCGAGCCGCCGCGCCACGGGGTTTCGCCGTCTTCGAAGGTTTCGCACCGCTTGAAGTAGGGCAGCACCTCGGCATACGACCAGCCGGTCGCGCCTTTCTGCGCCCAGCCGTCGTAGTCGCCGGGATGGCCGCGCACGTAGGCCATGACGTTGATCGACGACGATCCCCCGAGCACTTTGCCGCGGCGTGCTTCGATGACGCGGCCGTTCAAATGCGGTTCGGGCTCGGTATCGTAGCCCCAGTCGTGAACGCGCTCGCCCCTGAGCTTGTTGAGGCCGATCTTGCCGATGCCCACTGGAATATGAATGAACGGGTCGCGGTCGCGTCCGCCCGCCTCAAGCACCAGCACGCGAGAAGTGGAATCCTCGCTCAGCCGGTTGGCAAGCACGCAGCCGGCCGAGCCGGCGCCGACCACGATGTAGTCGTAGGCCTTTGCCATCGGACGCGCCCGGCGCCTAATTCGTCAGGCCATAGAGCGCGCGCGGATTGTCGCCGAGGATTTTGTCGATCACAGCGGCGGGAATCTTCCCGCCCGACTTGAGAAGGCGCAGCGCCTCGATCTCGGTCGAGCTGTCGGAATGACCGTAATCGGTGCCGATCACGAGATTGTCCTCGCCGGAGTACGGCAGGATCATCGGCAGATCGTCGTTGACCTCGCAGGCGACATAGAAATTCAGGGCCTTGAGCGGATCGGGCGGAAGGCGCTTGCCAGCGCGCTTGAGACGATGGCTCAAGTCCTTCAGGACGTAGGGAATCCATTGCGCGCTGACCTCGATGAAGCCCCAGCGCGCCTTGGGGAACATGCCGGGGATACCGTTCATCACCAGATTGTGGAAGGCACCGACGATCGACAGCTTGAACTTCGAAAACGCATCGTCGATGAAGAAATCGTGCACCGTGAAGCTGTTGATACCGGCATGAAGGCACAGCGGCAGGTCGAGCGCCTGCGCCACCGCGTAGAGCGGGAAAAAGTACGGATTCGCGAGCTGCTTGTCGAATTCGAGGCCGTTGAGAAACACGCCGCAGGCGCCATGGTCCTTGGCCCATGCCAGCTCGTCCTTGACCTTGTCCATCGTCA
>Ga0207664_10001761_pt1 | contig 14271 bp, 14 predicted proteins | sample LARL83metaG_FD_184349 | JGI IMG/M metagenome (GOLD analysis project Ga0207664, IMG submission 184349) | Corn, switchgrass and miscanthus rhizosphere microbial communities from Kellogg Biological Station, Michigan, USA - LAR L8-3 metaG... | ecosystem: Host-associated > Plants > Roots >...
CGGGTGCGTCGCGGCGTCCTTCCTGGCCGCGGCGCCGAGCCAGGCCAGCCGGGCCAGTCATGCGGCTGCCGCGCCGCGCTGGATCTTGCATATCCAGCGGTATCCGGGCGGCATTTCTAACGGGGTCCGGGCCATGGTGTCGGCCGAGGCGGTGGCGGCCCGGGCCGCCGCGCACCAGGCCCCGGTAGCCGGGGCCTCGGCGTCGTTCGGGCCCAACGTGCAGATGAACAACGATTCCAGCCCGCCGCTGCCGCAGAACGAGACCGCGGCCGCGGTGAGCCTGGCCAACCCGAAGGTCGCGGTCGCGGCGGCCAACGACTACGTCAGCGGCGGCAACGTCGTGATGCGCACCGCCGACGGCGGCCGACACTGGAAAACGACCCGGGTGACCCCGTTCTTCAACGGCACCCGCGACCCGTGCAACGGCGGCGACCCGTCGGTGGCCTACAGCCGGCGCGACCACGTGTTCTACATGGGCCAGCTGTGCTTCTTCCGCACCCTGCCGTTCTCCGAGGTGCAGATCTACGTCTCCCGCGACAACGGGCGCACCTGGACCCCCGGGCGGGCGGCGGCCATCGCGGCGACCAACTTCAACTACCAGACCGGCAAGGTCAACACCTCAATCTTCAACGACAAGGACTACATCGCGGTCGACAACACCCCGACCAGCCCGCACTACGGCCGCCTGTACGTCGGCTACACCAAGTTCCACATGCTGGCCAGCGGGTTCTCCGACTACTGCCCGCTGCAGCTGGCCTACACCGACACGGTCAACATGGCCAACCCGACGCTGACCACCTTCCAGCACACTCCGATCCAGCCGGACAACCCCGGCGGCAACGGCCTGGGCCGGTCGGCCAACCAGTACTTCACCCCCCAGGTGGAACCGGACGGCTCCCTGGACGTCGCGTTCATGCAAGAGGCCTGCAACACCTCCGTCGACGCGCACATCCTGTTCCAGCGGTCTGTCAACGGCGGGCAGAGCTTCCTGCCGCACGCCGTCCAGGTGGACAAGCCCGGCCAGTACAAGGACTTCATCGACCCGGCCAAGGACGACACCCTGCCGCCCACCGCCTTCCGGGCGCCCAACACGCCGTCGCTGGCCTTCGACGCGCGCACCGGGTCGCTGACCTTCCTGTACCAGAACAACATCAACCGGCCGGTGTCCAAGGCCGACATCTCCTTCCAGCGGTCCACCGACGGCGGGCAGCACTGGTCCAACGCCCGGTTCCTGTCGGTCAACCAGGCCGGCCAGCCCGCCCGCAACGACCAGTTCTTCCCCTGGGTCGCCGGGACCGGCGACGGCCACCTGTACGCGATCTGGCTCGACCGCCGGCTCGACCCGGCCAACATCAACATCAACACCTGGGAGGCCCGGTCGGCCAACGGCGGCGCCAGCTGGACCAGCCGCCGGATCAGCACCCGGTCCTGGAATCCCAACCTCGGGTTCTTCAGCAGCGGGGCGTTCATCGGCGACTACAGCGGCATCGCGGTCAGCAGCACCAACGTCTACCCGGTCTGGACCGACGGGCGGAACACCGCGATCGCCCGCACCGGCATCGGCGAAACCGACATCTTCACCGACGTCGAACCCCGGTAACGAGCACATCCGGCAGCGGGCTGGGCCCGAACCCCGGCCCAGCCCGCCCCGGCCCTCCGGCTGCCGCAGCGATCACGCGGCACCCGTTATGTATTGATCAAAACGGCCGCCACGCGGCAGTCAGCGGTGGCGAGATCAGTCCGAGCCGCGGCGATCACCCAGTCCGGGCCGGCAGTGTGCACCGCGTCGGCGCGATAGGCCCCGCACGGTGCGCGGCGCGTATTCGCCCGGCCCTGCATGTGTAGCTGACATTGGCCAGCATCCGTCGAGGCGATGTACAGGGGTGGACCGGGGTAATTGTGATCAAAGTCACACAAACTCGGTCACCATCAATGACTTCGGCGGGCCTCGGTGACCGCCACCGGCAAGGCCAGCATCGGCAATGTGCCTGTCATCACCGCGGTGTCACCGACCAGCGGCACCCACCTCGGCGGGCAAGACCGTGACGATCACCGGAACCAACTTCAAGCTGGTCACCTCCGTGAAATTCGGCACGGCAGCAGCCACCTTCACCGTCAACTCGGCAACCAAGATCACCGTCAAGACACCGGCGCACGCCAAGGGAACCGTCGACATCCGGGTCACCACCAAGTATGGGACCAGCAAGATCACTAGCCACGACAAGCGCGGCCGGGGCATCGCGAGGTGATCCATGTACGCCTCGAGCGCGCCCTCGGAGGTGGCATGCAACCCGCGACCGGCTGGGCCAAGACACTATGGTTCCTGTCCGTCCTGATCGTCCCGATCGGCGTCCTGGTGTACCTGATCGTCCGAGGCGGCAAGATGCATGAGCACGCGGCCAAGGACGCGCAGCGGCAGGAGCGGGAGTTCAGCAGCTACGTCCGGGATGTCGCTGGCTCACAGAGTCCGGCGGACCAGCTGTCCAAGCTCGCTGACCTGCGCGACCGGGGCGTCATCACGGCCGAGGAGTTCGACCGCGAGAAGGCCAAGATCCTGGCTAAGCGCCATCAAGGCGCTGATGATCACACTGCTGTACGGATTGACGCACCGGGGCAGCGAATGGCTCACAGGATCCGCCGCATACGTCACCCCGCTGCGTCAAGAGGACAGACCGCTGCGGCATTGCGCTCAGCCGACGCCTGCCGGTGAGGCCCGGAACGAGGCCAGCTGCCGCAGGGTCGTCCAGTCGAGGTCGGGCTTGGGCGGCCGGACCCCCGGCCGGTCCCCGGGGACCCGGACCCGCAGCGCCTTCGGCCGGACGGTGCAGCGCACCGGCGTCGGCATCATCACCGTCTCACCGTCGATGCCGACCGGGATCTCGGGAGCGTCGGCGTCCACTACCACCTCGCTGGCGGTGCGCGTGGTCAGGCCCGGGCCGCGGGCGCCGCGCAGAAGCCCGGCGGCCTGCACTGCGTTGTTGACCGTCACTGCGACCACGCCGAGTGTCCCGGTGTCGAGCCGGGCGCGTCGGCCGAGCCCGGCGATGTCGCTCAGCTCGTACGGATCGTTGCTCACCAGCAGCGCCTGCGGGCCGGTGATCGTGGTGTCACCGGCCCGGGCGGTCAGCTTGGCGCCGCGGTGCCCGCTCAGCAGGTCGGGCAGCACCTGCAGCGTGGTGCCCCGTTTGTCGTCCCGGTAGGCCGGGTTCTCCACCACCTCCGCGTAGGCGCCGAACGAGGCGTTGTTCACGAACGTGCGGTCCCCGATGATGCCCAGGTCAATCCGCTGTTCCACGCCATCGCTGGTGAGGGCGTCCAGGCAGGCGGCCGGGTTGTCCCGGTTCAGTCCCAGGTCCATCGCGAAGTGGTTGCGGGTGCCCGCGCTGATCACCAGGAATGGCAGGTTGTGCTCGGCGGCGATCCCGGCCACCAGCGCCTGGGTCCCGTCGCCCCCGGCCACGCCGAGCAGGTCCGCCCCGGCGGCGACCGCCCGCCGGGCCAGATCCGCCACATCCACTGTGCCCGGGCCCTCCAGCAGCGCCACCTCGGCGCCCAGCGCCTCGGCCTTGTCTTTCAGCCCGAACTTCGCGACCTTCCCGCCTCCCGATCTCGGGTTCATGATCAGGAACGCGCGCGCGGGCGGCGGCACCTCGGCGAACGGCATGCCCGGGTCGGCGGCTGCCGGGGCCAGCGCCCGCCGGGCGGCGCCGGCCGCCAGCACCAGCAGCGCGACCGACACGATCGCGACCCAGATCAGGTGGTGCAGGGCAAACACCACCAGCACGGCGATCAGGACGGCGATCACCAGCCCGGCCGCCATCCACCGCAGCACGCCCCGGCGGGCCAGGAACCAGTACCCGCCCGCCGCGATCAGGCACGCCGCGACCGCCCCGACCGCCACCAAGGCCAGGTCGGATAGGTCCGCGAAACCGATCAGCACCGCCGCCGACGCCAGCGCCAGCCCGAAAGCGGCCCGGGCAAGCCAGCGAGCGCTCATGACCTTCCCCCTCACCGCCAGGCAATCCCCCCGACTCTGCCCGCACCGCCATGCGCCCGCATCATCCACAAGAGGTGAATCACGCGCGTGCTGATCCGCGGGGCTATGCGCAATCCGTCCGGCCGGCGTGGGACCGGCCGGTACCCGAGTCGCTACCATGGCCAGGCCATGACACTTGCCCGTCCACGGCGGCAAGGTTCCTGGCGGAGGTGCCCGTGGTGTTCGCAGCCGCGAGATGCTCTACGGCCGACGAAGCGTCCAGCCGGTGGCACCGGGCCTGCCGTGCGGTGGCGCCAGCTACTTCGGGCCCATGAACTGGCCCGGATCATGGTGGTGGCCGAACCGGCCGGCCCGGGTGCCGAGGTCCTGGACCGCCGGGCTCCTGGCCGGTCTCGGGGCAGCGCTCTTTGGTGTTTCGGCGCTCTTGATCACGACGGGAGCGGTCAGCTGGGATGCGCGCCTGTTCCGTACTCTCAACGAGGTTCCGGCGGCCGCCACATCGGTGCTCACGCCACTGTCGCACCTGTTTCTGCCAGCGGCCATCATCGTCGTCGTCGTGCTCGCCGTGGCCTACGTCGTGGCCAGGAACCGGAGCGTCCTGCCCGTGGCCACCGGGGCCGCAGCCGCCGGCACCGCATGGGTGCTGGCGCACGCGGCAAAGGCCATAGCCGACCGTCCCCGGCCCTACGAGGCGGTAGCCGACGCGGTACTGCGCCAGCAGCCCGCGCACGGCACGAGCTTTCCCTCCACCCATACCGCCGTCACCCTGGCGGTCGCGATCGCGCTCATGCCGTTCCTGCCCCGGCTGCCGGCCGCGGCGGGAATCGCCTACGCCATCCTGGTGGCCTGGTCCCGGGTCTACCTGGGGGTGCACTATCCCCTCGACGTCCTCGGCGGAGCAGGCATCGGCATGGCGGCCGGGGGTGTGATCCTGCTGGCGCTCGGGGCGCTGCTCCGCCGCGCACGCCCGGTCCCGAACGGCGGGAACGGCGCCCCGGACCCGGACTCCGGGCCTGGCCCCGAACAGCAAGGCAACCCGTAACAAGCGTCCAACTCGCGCCGCAACGCCCTGCCGTATCACGTTGTCGATGGGTCACCAGACCCCTGAATCTGGCCCTTGCAGCGCAAGTGGCGCCGGGTGGCGATAGCCGGCAACGGCGCCCCGGCTCTCGAGATATGCCGCTAGGGCAGCGAGAGCCGAAGGTCCCGGCGGCCGGGACGACTGACCGGGGTCCGAGGAAGATCGCACGGCTTAGTGGGTGACGCCGTAAGTTCTTCTGGGGTGAGCCCCAGGGTTACGGGCCTGGTTCGGATCAGCGCACTGGAACGGGCCGCGGTGGTCGCGCTGGCCTGCCAGCTTGCGGGTCGACGAACAGCAGGCCGATTCCCAGGTAGTGCTCGTGTTCGCGGGCGGCACGGTGACAGAACCGGATGCCGCCACCGGGAGCCTGGTGAAGATCCTTTCCAAGCCGGGCTACGAACTAGCCAAGACAGCCGAGCCGCCTCCCATGGGCGGTCCAGCGAGCCGTCTAGGCGCCGCTTTGGTGCTCCGCAGGCAGGTACCGGGTGAGGTCGATTGTGTCAGGGTCTCGGTCCTGGTAGGGCAGGGGTTTCGGATCGAGCAGTTCGAGCAGCGTGTCCTTGAAGGCGTAAGCGAAGAAGTGGTTCCCGCTGGGGTTGTAGTGACCGCCCCCGCCGACCATGTACCGGCTTAGGTACTCGTGGTAGGGCCCGCTAGCTTGGCCGTACTCACGCTGGTGAACTTCGTTCATGTCGAACAGGGGAACGCTGCTGGGGGACAGGTGATCGAGGATCTCCTGGTCGCGCCGCACTCCGTCCCAGGGGGCAACCGCGCCGCGGAAATGATCTGTCCGTGCGGTGAAGTTCAAGACGATGAGGAGTTTCTTGCCGGCGCTCTGGGTGAAAGCGCGGGCCTTGCCGAGGATGAAAATGGCCGCGCGCTGGCCGTACCGGTTGAGCAGCATCGCCGCCTGCCGCCGCTGGTCTGAGCCTGCGCCCCGGTCGAAGGGAAAGTCCAGCACCTCGGCGAGCCGCTCGATCCTCGGGCGGTCGAGTTCGCCGATCATCCCAGGCTCCCCGTAGCCGGGATCGCCTGCGTAAACCGCGAGCTGGAGCGCGAGATCGTCGCGGAGATGCTCCAGCATCCACTCCGGATCGCACATCGCGTACAGCGACTCTTGTGTGGAGAGCGGGTTCTCATGCTCGGTGAACGAACCGGTCTCCAGATCGATCTCAACGTGCGCCCAGGGGTTGCCGCTGAACAGATTCTGCTCTCGGTCAAATTGATCGACCCAGGGATAGAACTGGCCCCACCGGCAGCGCATGATGCTGCGCGCGGGATCGTCGCCCCACACATAGAAGATCACGTACTCCGCGCCATCGGCCGTCAGCTCCACCTGCATCATCCGGCGATAGGCCTGGTACACGCCGTAGCCGCCGACGCCAAAGTTCCCGATCGGCTCGCCGAAGTGGCCTGCGAGGTACTCCTGCCACGTCTCGGCGTCGCTGACCTGGGTGCACTCGGTGAAGCTGTTGCCGTAGGTGTTGATCCGCGGCTTCCGGCCGGCATAGAGGAAGCGCGAGCGCGCGCCGCCCGGCCCGAACGTCTCGATGGCCCGGCTGCCGCCCACTCCCCACGGAACGAGAGAGTTGTGCAGGATATAGCCGAGTTCTGGATCGAAAGTGGCCCAATGCGGGCGCCGGACGAAGGCGTCGAGCACCTCGCGCGGCACAGCGCTGTCCAGGAGATACCGCTCCCAGGACCGGGTCACCTCTCCAGCGGCAGAAACCATCATCTCTCATCCTTGCCTGCGAGGCCGTGACCGTCGCGCCGGCCACCGATCCCTATACTCGAACTGGCCGTCACATCCACAACTGTACCAGAAGTGACTGGCGATTTCTCAAGTGAAACTGGCGAGAGAGGCGGGTGCGTGTTGCCTGACCGGTTGAAACGGCCTGATGGCGACCGGGCGGCGTTCGACGCCGACGCCTTTTACCACGTGCTCGATGCCGAGCGCACTGAGCGCGGGCTCACCTGGAAGGACGTCGCAGCCCAGGCGGGCGTGAGCCAGTCCACACTCACCCGTCTTGGGCAGGACCGCCGCCCAGACGTTGACTCCTTCGCCCGGCTCGTCGCCTGGGGCGGATTCACGGCTGACCAGTTCGTGCAGCCACCAAAGCGCGAACAGGCCGGGGGGTTCATAACGAACCTTCCCGCCTACCTCCGCAGCGACCCCCATCTTGACGAGCGGGGGGTGCGAGCGCTGGAAACCATCATCCGCGCCGCATACGACCAGTTCCGCCAGCAAGGCTGAAGCTCGCTGTGTCACGAACCAGGCTGAAGTACGGGTTCAAGGGCGAAAGCGAGTCCCTTGCCGCCGCAGTCCGGGCGGAAATCGGGCTCAGCACAACCGAACCTCTCGACCCGCGAGCCCTGGCAGCACATCTCGGCATTCCGGTACACCCGGTGTCATCGCTCGCCGGGAACAGCGCGACAGCCTCCGCCATCGACTACGTGCGGACCACCGATCCATCGGTCATGTCGGCAATGACGATCTTTCCTGACTGGCCACGGCGGCACCGGGTCATCGTCTTCAACGACGCGAACACCCCGCAGCGCCAGAACTCCGATCTCGCTCACGAACTCTCCCATGGCCTGCGCCTGCACGAACCTCGGTACGCCATCGTCGCGGGATGCCGTGACTACTCCAAGATCGAAGAGGACGAAGCCGCGTGGCTCAGCGGATGCCTGCTGGTCCCACGGCAGGCAGCCTTGGCCGTCGCCATGTCCAGCATGCCGATCGAACGTGCGGCCGCAGAATATCGAGTTAGCAACGGGATGATGTCCTGGCGGGTCAACGTGACCGGTGCCCGGGCACAGGCAGCTCGCTGCGGAGCCGAAAGGGCCTAGCTTAGGTGGGTGACTCCATAAGTTCGTCGGGTCTGTCGTCATGCGGCTTGTGGCAGGCTGGCTGGGTTCTCGTGGGCGGTGATCTGGTCGAGGAGCCGGGCAAGGTCAGCAGCGGTGTATTTCCAGTTGAATGGCCTGGCGGTCTGGTTGTAGCGGTCTGCGAAGGCGAGCAGGATTCCGGATAGCTGGTCCAGGCGGGCGAGGTCGTTCGGCGAGACCACCTTCTTCTGGATGATCGAGAAGAAGATCTCGACTTGGTTCAGCCAGGAGGCGTGTCCCGGTGTGTGGATCATGATGGCGTTCGGGTGGGCGGCGCGCAGCCGCCTGTTCGAGCAGGCCACTGCCGGACAGCAGCCGGACTCGGGCGTCACGGTTGCCGAGCTGCTGGCCCGGTACATGGAAGTTGCCGGGCTCGACGTCTCCGCAAAGGAGACCTGCGCGGGCTGCATCCGCCGCGCGATCCTGCCCGCGCTGGGAGCCATGGAACTGCGCAAGCTGCGCGGGCCAGGTGACCCGCATGAACCCCTGCGCGGGGCCGTGGCCATTGACGTCAGCCCAGCATGCCTAGTCGTAGAGGTGCTCGTTAGATGAACGCGCGGTGACGAAGATGATCAAAGGTGTGCGGAGCGGGACCATTCACCGATCCCCCGCCGGGTGACGTTGCCGTACACGCCTCCGCGGTAGCGCCGCCTCTGGCATTCCCGTCGGGCCGGCGCGGCGTGGTGGGCAGAACGACGGGCCAGCCGGTTAGGCACACGGACAGTCTTCAGGGGCTGGCGTCGCTGTCGGCGCCGGGCCGCTGGGACAGCCACTGCGCATAGGACCGGGATTGATCGGGGCCGGGTTGCACACCAGCGGGCAGGGCCTGGGCGAACACGAGCGCGGCGGTGGCCTGGAGTTCGCTGCGGAGCAGATCGGCGGGGCCGGTCGCCTCGAACCCCAGCGTCCACCAGTCTTGACCACGGGTGCGGACCCCGGTGAGTTCCACCTCGCACCGCGGCTGGCCCAGCCCCGCGGCGGGCGCCACGATCTGCCCGCTGGCCCGTGAGAACTGGCTGATGCGCCGCCTTTTGGCTACCGGCGTCCAGCCGGGCGGGTCGCCGCTGCCGGGGCTGAGCGGGCTGACGGGGAAGCACCACTTCTGCCAGGACTCCATGCGTCCGCGGGCGCGGCCCGGCACCTCCAGCATCCCCGGGCTGCCACGGTAGGCCTTTATCTCCAGCGCCCCGCCCCCGCGGACCTTGACCGACAGCCCGGGCAAAGGCGGCTCCAACAGGTAGATGTCTTCGCGTGACTCCATCCGGGCCGGGAACCGGGCGAACCATCGGGCCACCTGAGCCTCCAGCGGGCCCGGGAAGATCCAGCGCACCTCCAGGCTGCGGACTGCTTCGGTGACCGGACTCTGCGGCGGTTCAGCTGCCATCGTCACATGGTCCTGACGCGGGCAGGCTGCAGTCCCGGACAGGCCGTTCATTCGCACCCCGGCGTTGGGCCTGATTCCCTTGCATGCTCACGGTGGGTGCGACGGCTACTTCGACCGCCGCCAGGGGTCGGCGGGGTCAAATTCGAGTGCCGCTGCCAGCCGTCGCGCCAGCGCGCGCAGCGGCCGGGCCTTGACCTTCTCAGCCCGGCCCCTTTCCTCGCCTTGGGCCAGAACGGTGAATGTGGAGAAGAGCCTAGTTAGAGACGGATCGGAGGCAGCCAGGTTCCGCTCGATTGCGCGCAGGGGCCGCCGATGGCGGAATCGCAGATTCATCGCGACGGCCACGAGCTGATCAAGCTGGTCAGGACCACAGCACGAGCAGGCGCCGCCGACGGCCGGCCCGGGGCCGCCCCGCCCGAGGCGTCACTTTGGGGCTGCCACCGCACTTCCCTCCGCTGCCAGGCCGCTCCGCCCATGTTGTGCCCTCGTTGCCGCATGTGGCGCTGCGATCCGCGGCCGGGGCGAGACCGGGTCTTGCTACGCGAGGGAGTCAGCGGTGGCCTGTCTGGCGGGTCATCGCTGCAGCTCGTGACCCGGGCGCCGGTCATGGCCCGCTGTGCTGGGTATCGGTGCCGGCTATGCCCGGGGGGACGACCTTGCCCTGGTCGATCTCCTGTGACAGTTCCGCCTTGGCGGAAAGGGCCCCCTTGTCCAGCACGCCGGAACCCGCCGCCCGGGAGATGACGTCGCCGCCGCGGCCGCGCAGCACGTACGCGAAGCCGACGGCGATCAGCGCACCGGCGAGCGGCCCCACGACGTACACCCAGTAGCTGCTCCAGTCACCACTGACCAGGGCGGGGCCGAAGGACCGGGCCGGGTTCATCGAGGTGCCGCTGACCGGCGCTGACCACAGCCCGGCCAGGGCGATGTAGCCGCCGACGCCGAGCGCGGCGATCGCGCCGACGTTCTGCGCCGCCGATGCAGTGCCCAAGATCACGCTGACCAGCAGCGTGGTAAGCACGATCTCCATCAGCAGGGCCTGCCAGTTGTGGTACCCGGGGCCCGGCAGCGTCGCCCCCAGATGCTCGACGTTCCCGAACACCCAGCGCAAGAACAGGGCGGCCAGCGTCGCGCCGATGAGCTGGATGATGATGTAGCCCGGGACCCGCTTCCACGGGAAGTCCCCGCGCAGCGCGAACGCCAGCGACACCCCCGGGTTCAGGTGCGCGCCGGAGACCGCGCCCATGAACAAGATGATCGCCATCACCATCAGGCCCGGGGCGACCACCGCCGCCGCCAGGCTGATCTGCCCCTTCGCGTGCAAAATCCCCCCGCCCGCGGCGACCAGGACCAGCGCGAAGGTGCCCAGCAGCTCCGAGAACAGCCGCCGCCATTCCCGGCGCGGGTCGTCGAAGTCCTTACGGTCCCCGAACTCAAGCGTGAGTATGTGGTGCGTGCGCGGGAACGCCGCCTCCAGTGTCGTGCCAACCTGCTGGGCCGTCGCCCCGCTCACAGAATCCGTCCCCCGCGCGGTCCCGCGCGTCCCCGGACCGTCCCCCCCGCTCGCAGGCACATCGTCTGCCATGCCCTGGTCCTTCCCTGTCAACAGCACCGAATAAGCTTCACGATGAGGATCACAAGCCCGGGCCGGCCCTCGTCTTTGTCGAACATCGCCAGTCTGCGCAGCCTCTCCTGGAATCTCGCGGTCTGGCCCGCATACCTCCGCTCGCTGTCTGGCACTATTGCACCTCGTAACGGGGCGTGTTCCATCCCCCTGATGGGGGGAAGATGACCGTCACCGTCAACAGCCCCAGCTCACCGGGCGGAGGGCGAGTGCCTGGCTGTGCGAGGACGCCCGGCTTCGCGGCCGCTGCCCCGCCGAGCTGGGCTCGGTTCGCGGCCCGCCCTGACCGTGCCTTAGCCCTGGCAATTCATCCGGGTCCGCGGCTGACCGGCGCGTCGACGCAGAAAAGCGCTCCTGACCTGCAATGCCGGTGAGTTAAGGCGTTTGCGCTGGTGAGGATACGTTCTGGCTGACTTTGATCTTGTAGGTGACCCGGCTGGGTGGCCTTTTCTGTCCCCTTTTCATTGCCGGGAAGTTGTTCTTCGGTTGTTTTGTGGCGCGTTCGTATTGCCGGTCCCGCCGGCGGGGCAGGATGTCGCCGAGGAGATCGCCGATGGCCTGGCGGCGTGCCAGGTCCAGGCTGCGCGGGGTGATGATTGCGTGGCTGGCGGCGTGGTCGCGGGCGACGCGGACGGTCACCGTGAAGGAGATCCGGTCAGGGTCGATGCCAGCCTGCCGTGCGGCTTCGGCTTCCAGCACGCATAGCGCCTGGTAGACGGTGAGGAAGGCGAACAGTTCTTGGTGGACCAGTTCGGGTGACCTGGAGCGCAGGATGAACGCGGCACCGCGGAGCCGGGTCTTCAACTCGGCGTAGCCGTTCTCGCTTTCCCACCGTTCGTGGTAGATGGCCGCGAGGTCGGCGGCTGGTGCACGCTGGTGATCCAGCAGGGTGGTGGCCAGCCGGAACGGCTCGGTCCTGGTGGTGCCGTCTGCGGCGCGGACCATGACGGTGTATTCGATGATCCGCACGGCGTGGCCCTCGGGTGGGCCGGGCGGGATCCGGCCGGCGGCGCGGGCCTGGCCGAGGCGGAGGTTCTCCGCCGGAGTGGGCATGACCGACAGGAACGACCCGTCCGGCAGCGCCCTTAAAGGCGTGAACACCAGGTTCTTCTTGATCCGCCAGGCCAGGTCGGCGCCGGTCCCGGCGGCCATCCCCCACAGCTCCCAGCCGGGAAAGTTACGATCGGCCAGCAGCAGCATCCCGGGACCGAGCGCATGCAGCAGCCGCATGCTCGACCCGGGCGGGGCGTTTGTCATCGAATGCTTCGTCCCCGACCTCACCAGGTTCGACCGGGGCCAGCGCGTCCAGGCACGAACGGTGACCGAAGACAGCGCGATCCTCGAACTGTCCCGCCACGATGTGGCGCAGCAGCGCATCACCACCCAGATCGTCACCTTCGACAGGCAGGGCACCCACCTGCGGCCGGTGGCGCTGCGGTACTCCTGGCCCAGCGAACTGGACCTGATGGCCCAGCAGGCTGGCCTGCGGCTCCGTGAACGCTACAGCGGGTGGAACCGACAGTCATTCGACTCCGGCAGCTGCCGTGGGCCATCGAAGTCATCCTCACCGTCGCGAAGGTGCTGTGACGCGGGTGTCTCACGTGGTGGCCGCGTGAAGCGTAAGCACCCAGCGAACCAAGCTCTGATCGACGGTCGCTCCCGAGCATGACCGGCCCAAGGCCGAGCACGACTACGTAACCAACAAGACCGCGCTCGAGGAATCCTCGTCGGCAAGCAGCTGACCGCAGAGGTGCACACGCTAGTGCGGGCTATCCGCAACTCGCAGAGGGGCCGCGGCTAGATCAGCTAACGGCGCACCACCCTGCGGGTGGCCGCCGAACACACGCCGCCTGCCGCCCTGCAGCGAGCCGCCGCCTCGCATTCCCCGCAGCGGCGGAGTTAGCGGAACAGCCCGGAGATCAGATTGACCGAACCCGCCACGATGACGACGCCGAACAGGTATGACAGCACGGCGTGGCCGAGCACGGTACGCCGGATCGAGGGATCGCGCAGCGTCGTGTCGGACACCTGGTAGCACATGCCGATGGTGAACGCTACGTAAGCGAAGTCGCGGTAGCTGGGCCGTTCCCGGCCGTCGCCGTCGCCGAACTCGATGCCACCTCGCGCCGATCGGAAATGCTGGTCGGCGTAGTGCAAGGTATAGATCGTATTGACCACGGTCCACGACAGCACGACGGTCAGCACGGCCACGCCGATCAGCGGCACCCGGTGCAGCCCGCTCTGCTGTCCCGCCAGGTGAAGCGCGTAACCGACACCGAGCAGACTGGCGACGCTCGCCCCCACCAGCAGCGCCCTCGCCGAGCCTTCTGTCTGGTCCTCGCGGACGGCGAGCTGCGCCGCGAGTGAGCTGTCCGCACGGATGATGACCGGCCAGGTGGTCAGGAGGTAGGCCAGCGAGGCGGCATCCCAGCCCGCAACCAGCGTCATGCCCCACGTCACGAATGGCGCGAGGGCAAAGCCGACAATCAGCCCGATGACGAGGACCGTGGCCGCGCGCCGCATGGCCAGGGCGTGCCAGCCCAGCCATCGGTGATAGAGCGTGCGTCGGGGGACTCCGGTCATCGTCTGAGTGTTTCCGATCGCCACCCACGTGTCACTGACCTCGGCCGCGCCACCCGCAAGGGCGGCGCTCGCAATACCGGGCTGGACTGGCCCCGATGAGCAGACCCAAGCGCGACCGCCGGCCCGTGCCTGCCATCGGCCTGCGGGCCCAAGGCGTCGTGGATGCCCTGCTGTCACGGGTCAGCGAGCTGCAGTTCTGCGAGCACGAGCAAGTCGGCTTCTCGATGTGGATTGCCACCCGGCCGGGCATGCTGTTGTGCCTGTTCTGCTTTCAGGTCACCCAGGTCCTCGGCGAGGACATCATCTGCGCGGCCTGCGGGCATCCGGCCGGAGATCCGGACACCGGCGCGATCGTGGTGGTCAAGCTCGCTGACCGGCTCGGCACGCGCTTCTGCCTGTGCAAGTCTTGCACCAGGCTCGATCGGCTACGCCGCTGTGATCGATGACGTTGAACACCGTGAAGCCCCGATCCGCGATCAGACGCCGCAGTCCGTCGATGGTCTGCGCGACGGACTGTCGTCCGACAAGAGATGTGCGACAGGGCGGATTCAAGCGGTCAGCGCAATACCTCGGTGAGTCGAGAAGATTCTCGATGAGCTGAGGAGGCCGGGATGCAGCCACATCTGACGGTGGAGCAGCGGCAGCTGGCGCTGCGGCTGAAAGCCAGGGGCTGGACGTTGCGGGAGATCGGCCCGCAGGTGGGCTGCGTATAT
>Ga0207664_10001762_pt1 | contig 14265 bp, 8 predicted proteins | sample LARL83metaG_FD_184349 | JGI IMG/M metagenome (GOLD analysis project Ga0207664, IMG submission 184349) | Corn, switchgrass and miscanthus rhizosphere microbial communities from Kellogg Biological Station, Michigan, USA - LAR L8-3 metaG... | ecosystem: Host-associated > Plants > Roots >...
TTTCGGCCCGCAATGATTCAGCAGTTTTCGCTAAATGTGCAAGCAGAACTGTATAGGGATTGGTTGCTGGAAGCCGGATACGTGGGCGCCCGGGGAATACATCTGCAACGCTATCGTTCGCTGAATCAAGCTCTGGACGCCTCGGCGGAACATCCGATCAACGGTGTCAGCTCGAATACTTTGGCCAATATTGGATCCCGGGTTCGCGTTCCCGGAATCCGTGCTGATGCCCTTCGCGAAATCGAGTCCGAGGGCACTTCATGGTACAACGGGCTCGAAGCAAGTCTGACCAAACGGCTCGGCCATGGGCTTCAATTCCTTGCTTCCTATACCTTCTCAAAAACGCTGGACACTGATGGTTTCGACATCAACGCAACTTCTTCGGGGAATGCACTGACCCTGGGAGACCAAGATTCTCCTCGACAGCGTTGGGGGCGAGCCAGTTTCGACCGAACTCATCGATTCGTATTCAGCGAAACATGGGATCTCCCGGGTCCGGGGGCAGGACTGGGGCATGCCATGCTGGGAGGCTGGAGTCTGGCTGCCGTCATAACGATCCAGTCTGGCACTGCATTGACGGTCGCTGATACGAATGCCAATAACGTCTTCGGCATTAGTGAGGATAGGGCAGGGCTGACCGGCACCTGCAAGAAGGGACAATTGGTCACGGGAGGTTCGATCGAATCCAAATTGAATGCCTACTTCAATGCTTCCTGTTTTACGTCCCCTCCGATCATTGGCGCAGATGGCATCGGAAGGGGATTTGGGAACAGCGCAACAGGACTTGTTGATGGGCCGCCACAGGCCAACATGGATCTCGCAATTTCCAAAAGATTCTTGTCGAACTGGCCTCATGAGAAGTGCGAAATTCAGTTTCGCGCCGAGTTCTTCAATGCGCTGAACCATCCGCAATTTTCTAACCCTGATGCGAACTTCACATCGCCTACCTTCGACGTCATTTCCAGTACGTCGGTAAACGCACGTGTAGGACAGTTGGCTTTGAGGCTCACATTTTAAGAAGACGATTCGCTTCGGTCGATTGAGTAACACCGAATTGCAAAATTGAAAGGGACATGAGTGGCCAACGCGTCCATTCGAGTGCTCGTAGTAGAAGACCACGAACGTTATCGCGAATTCATGTCGTCCCTCCTACAGAACAGCCTCCGGTTTCGAGTCATATCTCAAGTCGCAAACGGAGCCGAAGCAGTTCCGATCGCAAAAAATCTGCGACCTGATCTCATTCTGCTAGATATCGGTCTTCCTGGGCTGAATGGAATCGAAGTCGCGCGAAGAATACTCCAGTTGTGCCCCGGCTCCAAAATTCTTTTCGTGAGCCAAGAATCATCGGAAGACGTCGTGAAGGAAGCGTTGAATACAGGTGCCCTTGGCTACGTTTTAAAGGGGGATGTAGGGTCCGACCTACTGCCGGCGATGAACAGCGTGCTTCTGGGCAAAAAGTTTATGAGCAGGGCCGTAAGAAGAGAGTTGGAGGCCTCAACGATTAAAAAATAAGCGCGCATGGTGCGACCCGGAGCTTGAAATCTTCCGCAGCTGCAAATCCCTGCTAAAACAGGGCTATTACGCTCGAGGTGAGTAAGCTCTTCTTCACGTTAATGCGACGAACCTGATCTCCTACCGGTAACGTCACACTCCCCATCACCCCAATGTGCAGAAAAGTGAGCCCGATAAATTCCTTCCTTTTGCCCTCCGCCCTCTGTCACTCCTGCCAGTTGGCTCCGCCCGTGGAAATCCTTAGGGTCATCTGGGGTGTCGCGAGAGAGAAACTTGCTCCTGTCCAGGCAGCGGACCGAGGGCGGAGTCGAGGACATACCCCTGACCGCACGACACAAGAGGCTGGCCCGAAGAATTCGAATCCAAGATAACGTCAACCGGAGGGGGTCATGGGAGCAACAGGCAATCATGTGAAATCACGAAGAACCGGCGGGGTGAAATCCAGCGCTACACACCCGCTGTCGACTGAGGAACTACGCAAGATCGATGCCTATTGGCGGGCATGCAATTATCTGGCCGTGGGCATGATTTACTTGGGAGACAATCCCTTACTTCGCGAACCCTTAAAGCCCGAGCACATTAAGAATCGATTGCTTGGACATTGGGGTTCGAGTCCGGCCCTGAGCTTTACTTACGTTCACATTAATCGTCTCATCAAAAAGTACGACCTCGATAGCATTTTCCTTGCAGGCCCCGGACATGGCGCACCTGGCGTATTAGGACCGGTTTACCTGGAGGGAACCTATTCGGAGATCTATCCGAGTAAAAGCGAAGACGTCGAAGGGATGCGAGCGTTCTTCAAAGAGTTCTCCTTCCCTGGTGGCATCGGCAGCCATTGCACTCCAGAAACCCCTGGCTCCATTCACGAGGGTGGAGAACTGGGTTACAGCGTGTCCCATGCTTTCGGCGCGGCCTTTGATAATCCGGATTTGCTGGTCGCGGTTGTGGTGGGCGACGGAGAGTCGGAAACGGGAGCCTTGGCGACATCATGGCACTCCAACAAGTATCTGAACCCCATCTGCGATGGCGCGGTGCTGCCGATTCTGAACCTGAACGGCTACAAGATCAATAACCCAACACTGCTCGCCCGCATATCGCACGAGGAATTGGACCACTTATTCAGGGGCTACGGATGGACGCCTCATTTCGTCGAAGGCGACGATCCAGAGTTGATGCACCAGGAGATGGCTGGCACGTTGGAGGAGTGCATTCTCGAGATTCGACGGATTCAGCGAGAGGCTCGTACGACTGGCCAGGCAACCCGGGCGCACTGGCCGATGATCGTGCTGCGCAGCCCGAAAGGATGGACCGGCCCCAAACAAGTGGACGGTCACAAGGTGGAAGGGTTCTGGCGATCTCACCAAGTGCCCTTGGCCGGCGTGCGTGAGAATCCAACTCATCTGAAGCTGCTCGAAGATTGGATGCGCAGTTATCACCCCGAAGATTTATTTGATAGAAGTGGCCGTCTAATCCCTGAGTTGAAGGAATTGGCTCCGACAGGCACGCGTCGCATGAGCGCCAACCCACACGCGAATGGCGGATCGTTGCGAAGGAATTTGCGCCTTCCCAATTTTCGCGAGTACGCCGTCAAAGTGGATCAACCAGGGCAATCTGTGGCTGAGAACACTCGTCCCCTCGGCCAATTCCTGCGCGACACTATGCGCCAGAACCTGCAGACTTTTCGCGTCTTCAGCCCTGACGAAAACAGTTCGAACCGGCTCGATGCAATTTACGAGGTGAGCAAGAAATTGTGGTTGGCTGATTATCTGCCTGAGGACGCGGACGGGGGCGAATTGTCAACCGATGGCCGGGTTCTCGAAATGCTGTCAGAGCATACCCTGGAGGGCTGGTATGAAGGCTACACCTTAACGGGCAGGCATGGGTTCTTTTCCACGTACGAAGCTTTCGTCCATGTAATCGATTCGATGTTCAATATGCACGCCAAGTGGCTCGCGATGACCAAGGAACTTGCATGGCGTGCGCCCATTGCCTCCATCAATTTGCTGATTACTTCGACGGTCTGGCGTCAGGACCATAACGGGTTCACCCACCAGGATCCCGGCTTTCTCGACCTGGTTGTTAACAAGAGTCCGGATGTCTGTCGAATCTACCTGCCGCCAGACGCAAATACCCTGCTTAGCGTGGCCAATCATTGTTTGAAGAGCACCGGCTATATCAACGTAATTGTGTGCGACAAGCAAAAGCATCTGCAATACATGACCATGGACGAAGCTGTTGGACATTGCACCAAAGGCATCGGCATCTGGCGAAAGGCAAGCAACGATGAAGGTTCAGAACCGGACGTGGTGATGGCCTGTGCCGGTGACATTCCAACGAAAGAAGCTCTGGCGGCAGTCGTTACCCTGCGTGAGTTCTTCCCCAAGCTGAAAATCCGATTCGTGAACGTGGTGGATCTTTACCGGTTGGTCCATTCGTCGCAGCACCCACACGGCCTCTCCGATCGCGACTTCGACAGTCTTTTTACCAAGGACAAACCGGTCATCTTCAACTTCCACGGCTATCCCTGGCTGATCCATCGCCTGACCTATCGACGGACAAATCACGGAAACTTGCACGTTCATGGGTACAGGGAGAAAGGCAACATCAACACGCCGCTTGACCTAGCCATTCAAAATCAGATCGATCGGTTCAGTTTGGCCATCGACGTGATCGATCGGGTACCCGCACTGCAGGCATGCGGCGCACATGCAAAAGAAATTCTGCGAAATACCCAGATTGAATGTCAGAACTATGCCTATGAACATGGAGTGGATCGCCCCGATGTCGATCAATGGACCTGGTCTGGATCGAAATAGGGTCTGAAAACCCCAGCACGCTTTGACCAGTAAAAGAGGGACATTACGATGAGTACAAATCCTGTAACCAGCCCTGAAGGTCGGCCATCCGGCAAATCCGCTAGCGTCGTCGAAATGCCAACGGCGAGTCAGGATACTTCGAGGCTCATCGAGCAGTACGGTTGTGGGCCAGTTCAGTTCTCGGGAACGAATAATGCGCTGTATGAGCGCCATCTCGTCTTTGACTTTGTCGCCGATCATGCCGCTGCTGACGTCCGAATGCAGTTCGAAGCGTTCGCCCGTTCAGTCCGGGACATACTCTCGCAGCGGTGGCTGCACACGGAAGACACGTACGCGCGTGAGAATCCCAAGCGGGTCTACTACCTCTCGATGGAGTTCCTGCTTGGCCGTTCGCTAAGCAACAACATTGCGAACCTGTTGCTTGATCCCGTTGCCAGGGAGAGCATCGGGCAACACGACATCGACTGGCTGCATTTAGTCGAGCAGGAACCCGATGCCGGACTGGGAAACGGCGGACTGGGCCGTTTGGCTGCCTGCTTTCTCGATTCCATGGCCACGTTACATCTTCCTGCCATGGGATATGGGCTGCGTTACGAATACGGGATTTTCAAGCAGTGCATACAAGATGGATGGCAAGTGGAGAAGCCCGACAACTGGCTCCGTCACGCTGACCCCTGGGAGGTCGTCCGCCTGAACGAAGCAGTGGAGATCAAGCTGAACTGTTCGTTCGAACTCCATGGCGGCAGCTTGCGCGCCATACCAGATCGACCATCAACTTTGATCGGCATCCCATTTGATCGTCCAGTCGTCGGCTACGGAGGAAAGACGATTAATACTTTACGGCTCTGGGCCGCAGCTGTGCCGGATTACTTTGATTTTCAGGAATTCAGTAGCGGAGACTTTGTCGCTGCCCTGGCAGAAAGTCTTGCCGCCGAATCGATAACCCGAGTGCTCTATCCGGACGACTCAACCGGTGTGGGCCAGGGACTTCGCTTCGTGCAGGAATATTTCCTTGTCGCCGCATCGCTCGCCGATCTGGTGCGCCGCTTTCGGCGCAACAACGATGATTGGAAGAAGTTCCCGGAAAAAGTAGCCATCCAGCTCAACGACACGCATCCTGCGATGGCGGTTCCCGAATTGATGCGACTCCTGTTGGACGAAGTTCACCTGGGATGGGACGAAGCCTGGGACACCACTCAACGCACGCTTGCATACACCAACCATACTTTGCTTCCGGAGGCGCTGGAGAAGTGGCCGCTGGCGTGGTTCGACAGGCTACTACCGCGGCATTCAGAGATCATTCTCGAAATTAACCGCCGCTTGCTGGACCAGGTTCGTAACCGTTTTCCTGGAGACGAAAGATGCGAAGCAAATACAAGCGTCATCGAGGAAGGGCCGCAACGCAAGGTCCGCATGGCAAATCTTGCGATTGTTGGCTCCCACAGTACCAACGGCGTCGCTGCCATTCACTCCGAATTGCTGCGCACCACGACTGTCAAAGACCTGGCGGAAATGTTTCCGGAGCGTTTCAATAATAAGACGAACGGCGTAACACCCCGACGTTGGCTCCTGCTCTCAAATCCTGCCCTCGCCCATATCATTACCGATGCCATTGGCGACGGCTGGATCACCGATCTGGGCCAACTCAGCAAGCTCAGGCCCCTTGCCAACGACAAGGAATTCCGTAGCGCGGTCCGCAAAGCCAAGTATGAAGCCAAGTTGCGGTTTGCGAACTGGCTCAAATTGGCGACCGGTGTGGCCGTCGACCCAAGTACGATCTTCGACAGTCAAGTCAAGCGCATCCACGAGTACAAGCGGCAACTGCTGAATGCGTTGCGAATCGTCGTTTTGTACAACCGCGTGCGAGAGAATCCGGATATTACAATCGCGCCGCGGACGTTCTTCTTCGCCGGCAAGGCGGCCCCGGCGTATCGACTTGCCAAGTTGATCATCAAGTTCATCAACAATCTTGCAGCTACGATTGACGGCGACCCGCTGGTGCACGGCAAGCTGAAAGTCGTTTTTCTGCCCGACTACAACGTTTCGCTGGCAGAGAGGCTCATCCCCGCGACCGATGTCTCAGAACAAATTTCGACGGCGGGATTCGAAGCCAGTGGAACGAGCAATATGAAGTTCATGATGAATGGTGCTCTTACCATCGGAACTCGCGATGGCGCCACAATCGAGATGGCGGAGGAAGCAGGTGAGGAAAACTTCTTCCTGTTCGGCCTGACAGCAGAGCAGGTCGCCGAAAGCCGGCCTTGGTACAGTCCACGATGGCACTATGACAACGAACCCGAGACCCGTGCCGCGCTCGACCTGATCTCCAAAGATTACTTGAGCCGCTATGAACCCGGTGTCTTCGCCGCTCTCCACGATACGCTACTGGCACACGGGGACCACTACATGCATTTGGCGGATTTGAAGTCGTATCTGGATGTGGACCAGCGGATGCTCGCGTTGTATGCCGACCAGGACAATTGGGCGCGCGAGGCCATTTTGAACATTGCCAGTTCCGGAAAGTTCTCAAGCGACCGAACAATCCAAGAGTATGCCAACGACATATGGAAGGCTGGGCCTTGTCCAGTGCACTAGGCATGCGCTCCGATCAACGTGTAGCAGCAAGTCTCGACAGTTACCGGGTAACTGACAATTGCCGTTACTACCCGTACGTGATTTTCGCTCAGGCATGCGGTAGCGGGACTGATGGAGGTGACCAATGAAAGCGACGCAGCTGCTCCGCAATTTAGGACAAAGCATCTGGCTCGACAACATCACCCGCGACTTGCTCGATAGCGGTTCGCTAAGGTACTACATCAACGACCTGTCGGTAACGGGATTAACATCCAATCCCACCATTTTTAATCACGCGATCAGAAACAGCCGTGTGTACAGTGCCGCGGTTCGCGAGAAATTGGCGGAGGGTAAATCTGGCGAGGCCCTCTTCTTCGAACTTGCCCTCGAAGATATTACCCGTGCCGCCGATCTGTTCCGACCAATTCATGATCGAACAAATGGCGTAGACGGATGGGTATCTCTCGAAGTATCGCCACTGCTCGCCTACGACAGTGCCAAAACCCTGGCAGCCGCGAAAGAACTGCATGCCCGCGCGAACCGCCCGAATGTTCTCATCAAAATTCCAGGAACAAAAGAAGGATTATCCGCAATCGAAGAGGCTATCTTCGAAGGAATCCCTGTCAACGTCACGCTCTTGTTTTCGAAGGACCACTATTTGGCAGCAGCCGAGGCATTCCTTCGAGGGATCGAGCGCCGAGTCGAAGTTGGTCTCAATCCCAATGTTGGCTCAGTCGCATCCGTTTTTGTCAGTCGTTGGGACGCCGCCATAAAGGGGGACCTCCCACGCGAATTGAGCCATAGGCTGGGGATTGCTATTGCGATGCGCACTTACAAAGCGGCACGGGATTTGCTCAGTTCTCCTCGCTGGCACCGAATCTACAACGCCGGGGCTCATCCGCAGCGTTTACTGTGGGCAAGCACGGGAACCAAAGATCCACTCGCATCCGATATTCTGTATGTCAAGGCCCTCGCCGCCCCATTCACTGTAAATACCATGCCCGAAGCCACGTTGAAGGCGCTTGCGAATCGTAAGGAACTCGGATCGATTCTGCCGGCCGATGGAGGAGACTGTGAGGCCGTGCTGTCGCAGTTCAAACTCGCTGGCGTGGACATAGAAGGCTTAGCGGCTCAACTTCAGGAAGAGGGCGCAAAGTCGTTTGTAAAATCCTGGGACGAACTGATGTCTGTCATTGGCTCTGCAGCACTCGTGCGAGAGCAATTCGCCAGCTGATATCCCGCCCACAGCGATGGATGACCGTTTGCCGAGCCCCAGTCCGGATCGATCTCATAACTGCACTCGGCGTGGACTTATGTTGCACATGAATTGGACCGTGCCTCTCGACAAGACCTCAGTCCGTTTGATATTCGTCATGTCTGTCGTCTTGCTGAGTGGGACAATCGCGCAGCAGTCACTCCCAGACGCACCCAGCGCGACCAAGACAGGGATCGCGCACATCGCCCGTAAAGCCGAAAAGGGTTGGCCACGCACATTCACCAGCGAAGGTGACCGTTTTATCATCTATCAACCACAGGTGGAGAAATGGGAGGGAAATCGAATTGATCTTTATTCCGCCGTCGAATTGAAGAGCGGAAAAGATAACTCGGCAAAATACGGGGTGGTCTGGCTCGAAGCGCGGACAGAAGTAGACAAGGTCAACCGGCTCGTAACACTTGACCAGGCGAAGATCACCAAAGTGAAGTTCCCGGCAGCGGCAGACAAAGAATCCTCTTTGATGCATCTCTTGCAGACGAAATTGCCTGCAGCGACCAAGACGGTGTCCCTTGACCGGCTCGAGGCTGCGGTCGAGCTCGATAAGGAAGTCATTAAGACGGTCGAAGTGAAGAACGATCCTCCCAAGGTTATCGTTGCGTCCAAGCCGTCGCTGCTTGTCTTGGTCGACGGCCCGCCGCAGATGCGCAAACTCCCGGACACTGAGGTGCAGCAGATCATCAACACAAAATCGACAATTCTATTTTTCCAAGACAAAAAACTCTACCTTTTGCGTGTACAGAAATGGTGGCTACAGTCGGAGGAATTGGAAGGCCCTTGGAAGCGTGTCGAGAAACTGCCAGAGGAGGTGAAGAAAGCGGAAGAGGCTCTTGCCGGCCAGCACCTGGCTGAGAGTCCCGACGCCAAGCCTTCACAGCAGGCGACAAACGAAGCCGGCAAGAAGGCAGAGGTTCCAATGGTGTACTTCGCATTTGAGCCCGCCGAACTAATCGAAACCAAAGGAGAGCCACAGTATGATCGCATTCCCGGCACAGGCCTCGAATACGCTACCAACACTAACGGAAACATCTTTCGATGTAACGGACAGTACTACATCCTGATATCGGGCCGCTGGTTTAAAGGCGCTTCCCTCGATGGTGCGTGGACCTTCGTCAATGGAAATGAACTGCCAGCGGATTTTGCGAAAATTCCAGGCGACAATCCCAAGGCAACGGTATTGGCTTCAGTGCCCGGCACATCTCAGTCTAAAGAAGCGCTCATCGCGAATTCGATTCCGCAGACGGCAACCATCACGCGTTCAGAGGCCAAACTGACCGTGCAGTATGACGGAGAGCCAACGTTCGCGCCGGTTCAGGGCACTTCGCTGCAGTACGCGAGCAACACGAGCGCGGCCGTTATCAAGGTTTCCGACCGGCAATATTTCTGTGTCGAAGCTGGAGTGTGGTTTGAAGGGCCGACACCTCAAGGACCTTGGAGCGCCGCCGATTCAGTGCCCCCGGAGATCTACACCATTCCGCCTGGTTCCCCGTTGCACTACGTCACGTATGTAGAGGTGTACGGCTCGACTCCCGAGTTGGTATACGTCGGTTACACACCGGGGTATTACGGAACAGTGGTTTCAGGCAGCACCAATACGGTGGTTTACGGCACGGGTTGGCATTACGCGCCTTACATTGGCCCGACAGTGTGGTACGGCTGGCCTTACACTTATGGCGTTGGAGCAGGATTCACCTATACGACCGACTCCGGATGGAGTTTCGGTTTTGGCTACGGCTATACATACTATCCCGGGTATTACCCCTGGTGGGGACCGATGGGGTATTACGGATGCTGCTGGTACCCGTATTACGGATGGGGCGCTTGGGGAGGCGCTGCCGCTGCCAACGTGTATGGAGTCTGGGGCAACACCGCATACTCTCGCACGGCGGCAGCCTGGGCGAACCCATATACCGGTAACTACGGTGCTGCAAGTCGGGGCGCCTACCATAACAACCAAACTGGAAGATCGACGATCGCAGGCCGCGGGTCAAACACCAATATCTACACGGGGAACACCGCAGGGTATCGTGGCGCCGCTACCTACAACCCAAATACTGGCATTGTTGCAGGTGGCGGAGCTGGTTACGCGGGAAACATTTATTCCGGTCAGGGCGCAGCTGGCCGCGGCGGATTCGCTTACAATACCAACACGAATGCAGGTATTGCCGCGGGCAAAAACAATGTCTACGCCGGCAAGGACGGCAGTGTCTATCGCTACAACCGGGATAGCGGGAATTGGTCCGTCAATAACGGCAGTGGATGGGACTCGGTCAAACGGCCGCAACCAACGCTGCAAAACCAATACGAGATGCGAAGCCAGGGAACCACGCGCACGCAAAACTTCAACTCGATGGGTAGTGTCGGAGGTGCCCGAGTGCGTGGTGGCGGCGGCGGCAGAAGACGTTAGCGAGAGCAGAAATGATCTCAAATGTTAGTCTACGATTTGCTGATACTCCTTCGCGTTGACAATTCAAGCCGCGGAGTGCACGATTTTGCGTCGAAATCTGTGGTGCTCAGGAAAAATTATGTTCCGGAGTGTGAGCCCGGCCCTTCGATCCGGTGAATCGAGTACAACTCCATCAAGCGTTTCCTGAATCTCGTCCAGTAACAACATCGGTACGACTGGAGCGTCTTCTCCCAGGCGAAGCGTCATCTTCGATGAGCAGCGTCGGCAGAGCCAGAAATACTCCGGTCTCTTAGATGTCTCCAGTCCAACTGCCGGATCTTTCTCCAGGACGAACACTCTGCCGTCATACAAATAGCGGAAAACAGCATCACAGGCAGGGTTAGAACACTTCGTAAGCATCAATCGGCCTTTCTGCATTTAAGATAGAGTTCTCCGTAGTAATCGGCACCTCTCTCTCTGGGGCAAGTGAATTGCGCATGCAAATCCACATGCTTTGGGAGAGCTGTTCTCGAAATAGAAACTCTAGATTCCGGAGCGCTGCCGACAAAACTGTGACATTTGACAGGTGGGAAGATCGAAAACAACAAACCCACTTTGCAATCCGCACTTTCCGGCACTTCTTTGATTTGATCGGCAACCAGGAATCACGACAAGGAATCGTCGGCGATACTTTCCTCCAGGCAGGCATTCTCACTGTCACAACTTCCAGTGGTGTAATGCCGAGGAGCTCATTAAGATTCGTACAATTCCTGCTTGATACACAGCCCACCGGGGGTGCCAATCTAAATGGGACAGATTGGCACCCCCTCCTCTCGCCTAGGCACGTCTATCGCATCGTTTGGATAGAAATGTGGCGTAGGCAGCACAAGTTTCGTCTTAAAACACCTCTGCTACTAATGACAGTTTTCTCTTGCCGCTTTAAATGTTCCCCTACCGTCGGAATGATTCAAGTATGAGTCGCAGTTAACGACGTTGCGAACGCCATCCGGGTCGAAACGCCAAATTGGCGATCAACATTGAGTACAGCCATGTGTGAAAAAGATGCTATCCAAAGAGCGCAGAATGGCGACCCGGTCGCATGGGGAAGACTCTACGAATTGCATAGGCGCAGAGTCTACTCTTTGTGCCTACGCCACACGCGCAACGTATCCGATGCAGAAGATTTGACGCAGGACATATTCATTCACGTATTTCATAAACTCTACAGCTTCCGCGGCGAAGCTCGGTTCACCTCGTGGCTGTACACACTTGCTCTGAACTTCGTGCGATTGCACGGACGACGCCAGCGACGGGATGCGCGTTATATTGTCTCTGCTCCAATTGAAGAGACACGGCATTTTGCCAGTTCGGGGCCACCCACTCAGACCCGACGGTTCGCCTTAGTACAAGCCCTGAGCAGCTTGACAACAGCGAGGAGAGAAGCAGTGCTGCTACGCGATCTCGCGGGCCTAACACACAACGAACTCGCCGGCCAAGTTGGCATCAGTGTCATCGCCAGCAAATCACGGGTTCATCAGGCCCACGTCGCAATGCGAAGAGTGCTAGGCATAGCGTACTAAATCCAGCCCTTAACTCAGTTCAATTGCACTCAGGAAGGGAAACTTTTGAGTGCGGTCTCATCAGCGACTGGTATTTGTATCAGTTGTTCCGGCTCGCAACCCAGCCAAGAATCCGAATTGAGGTCAGCCATAAGGTGCGAGGTCCTGTATGGTCGAAGTCGGCGATTCCGGCCTTACATGGGCGGCTTTCCAAGGGATGTCAATTCATCGAACTGCATGGCTACGACTCGCTCTTTGCTCGCTCCTGCTCTCAGGTTTAGTCGGTGCACAAAGCGCGGGCCCATCAACTCCCGAACAGGAAACTACTGCGAGTAAACAGAATTCGACGGAGAAAACAAAGAAGCCTGCACTCATTCAACTGGATCCTACGCCCGTAGAGGTGCTACCTAGCCCCACGGCTGTTGAGAGTAACCCACCCAGTCTCATCGGGACTATGACATCCGGGGAACCCAGGACCGGTAAGGAAGAGAAAAGGGGAGAGATTGTCGTCGCTCCCTTTCCTATTTCCAACCCAGCAATCGGGTCCGGGCTTGTCGTCGTTGGTGGGTACCTATTCCCTCTCTCTAGAAAAGACACGGCATCCCCAGATTCCTTCCTGGGCGGCGGCAGCTTCTACACCAGCAACGGGAGCTGGTTGTGGGGAGCAGGCGGAAAGCTCTACTTCAAACACGACCGGTTCCGCGTCAGCGGAGCATATGGACATGCCCAACTCCACTATGACCTCTACGGAATTGGCAACTCGGCCGGAAATCTCGGCTCGTCTATTCCGATCAATCAAGGAGGAACAGCACTATTGCTGGAGACCCTGATACGGGTGAAAGGCAAACTGTTTCTAGGTCCTCGCTATCAGTGGCGAGCCCTTGATGCACATTTCAAAGGGGATAATTTTCCGCCGGGATTCAATGTGGATCCGGTTGAACTGAAGTCAACCACATCGGCACTCGGCGTGCACATTCAGAATGACCTCCGAGACAGCCAGTTCTACCCGACAAAAGGGGTACTCATAGATATCGTTGGGGACTTCTTTCAGGGGAATTTCGGCAGCGACTTCTCTTACCAGAGCTACACGTTCGCATTCAACAAATTTTCGAGCATTTCTCCGCGGCAGGTCTTTGCGTTCCGTGTTTTCGGCTGTGCCACCGCAGGGCACGTACCATTCTACGATTTGTGCATGCTCGGCATGCACAACGACATACGTGGCTATAAGACGGGTCGTTACCGCGACAGGCTCATGCTCACAACCCAGGCGGAATATCGGCTCGAGTTGCCAAAGCGATTCGGCCTCGCTGCTTTCTTTGGAGTCGGGGAAGTTGCTCCCGAGCTAGGAGCGTTCAACAACAATAACTTGAAGCCCGCAGGGGGAGCCGGAGTCCGCTTCACACTTGCCAAGAAAAACCACGTCAATCTCCGCGTCGATTACGCAGCAGGACTGCAAGGAGGCGGTGTGTACATGGGGGTCAGCGAGGCGTTCTAGGTATGACAAACGCCGTCTCCAGTCTCCTCAGTTTCGAAAGAAAGCTAGAACTATCCTTTTAGGACTCCGTCAGGCCACAGTTGAGGACGACTTCAATAGGTATAGAACAAGGTCTGAATCTCTGCGGTAGTGCGCGGCTTTAGCAAGGCCAAGGTCAGCAGTATCCTCGCCTTCTGCGGATTAAGTTCGTCGGACGCTACGAAATTCATCTCATCATCATTTACTTCCACATTGCGGCCCACGGCTCCAGTCGCCACGCGGCTGCTCCTCACCACAATCACACCCTTTTTGGCGGCTGTGGCCGCAGCCTCGAGAGATAGCTTGTTCATGTTGCCGTTGCCCACTCCGGCGATGACTATGCCCTTTGCTCCGTTGGCGACGGAAGAACCGATCAAATCTGCGGGCATATCCGCATAGGCGTAGATGATATCGACGCGCGGCAACTGGGTGACACTCGCCACGTCGAACTCGCTGCCCTTAGTGTGCTTCCATGCCGGGTTGTTGTAGTAGTCGTTCTTGCCGTAATTAGCAACACCCACGAGCCCTCGCAGGGGGGACATGAATGTTTGAACCGCGGTTGTGCTGGTTTTAGTAAGCGAGTGGGCTCCGTGAATCCAATCGTTCATCACCACGAGCACACCCCGGCCGGC
>Ga0207664_10001765_pt1 | contig 14262 bp, 10 predicted proteins | sample LARL83metaG_FD_184349 | JGI IMG/M metagenome (GOLD analysis project Ga0207664, IMG submission 184349) | Corn, switchgrass and miscanthus rhizosphere microbial communities from Kellogg Biological Station, Michigan, USA - LAR L8-3 metaG... | ecosystem: Host-associated > Plants > Roots >...
GCGGCGCCCGGTACCGCCGCCGGCGCGGCGCCCGGTACCGCCGCCGGCGCGGCGGTAAAACCGGACTTCGCGACGGTCACGCACGCCGGGATGTACTACATCCGCCACGTCTCGCCGGACGATCCGCCGACCACGATGGAGTGCCAGGCGCTGTTCCAGATCAACTGCTACGACCCGGCGCAGGTCGAGCAGGCCTACAACCTGACCTCGCTGTACAACCGCGGCGTCACCGGCAAGGGCCGGACGATCGCGCTGATCGACGTGTTCGGCTCGCCGACCATCGACGCCGACCTGACCGAGTTCGACAACTTCCTCGGCATGCCGGCCCCGCAGCTCAAGGTCATCGCCCCGGTCGGCGGCATTCCCGGTTACGACGACAACAACGCGGACATGGTCGGCTGGGCGGGGGAGACCACGCTGGACGTCGAGTACGCGCACGCGGCGGCGCCGGGCGCGAAGATCCTGCTGGTCGAGGTGCCGAACGAGGACCCGCAGAAGATCCTCGGCGCCGAGCAGGACGTGATCAATCATCACCTCGCGGACGTGATCAGCCAGAGCTTCGGCTGGACCGAGCAGGTGCTGCCGCCCGGCTTCACCAGCAAGCTGCACAACGTCTACAGCAACGCCGCCAGGCACCACATCACGGTGCTGGCCTCGGCCGGCGACACCGGGGCGGCGAACACCGGACCGGACGGCCAGACGTACTACACGCACCCGACCACGACCTGGCCGGCCACCGATCCGCTGGTCACCGCCGTCGGCGGTACCGCACTCGACCTGAGCGCCAGCGGCAACCGGGCCGGCCGCGACACGGTCTGGAACGACACGTACGACAAGGCGACCAACAACCTGGTGTTCGGCGACGACGGCCCGAACCCGCTCGCCACCGGCGGCGGCAAGTCCGTGGCCTTCAAGCGCCCGTCGTACCAGAACAGCGTCAAGAAGATCACCGGCAACGCGCGCGGCATCCCGGACATCTCGATGAGCGGGGCGTGCTCCGCGGCGGTCAACGTGTACCAGAGCTTCGGCGGTGAGCAGCCCGGCTGGTATGCGGTGTGCGGGACCAGCGAGTCCGCTCCGCTGTTCGCCGGCGTCGTCGCGCTGGCCGCGCAGCAGGCCGGGCGCGACCTGGGCGCGATCAACCCGGCGCTTTACAAGCTCGCCGCGACGCACGCCAAAGGGATCATTTCGGTGACCAAGGGCAATAACACAGTTTCGTTCAGCCAGAACAGCAAGAGCTACACGGTCCACGGCTATTACGCCAGGAACGGATACAGCCTGACCGCGGGCCTGGGCACGATCAACGCCCAGTACTTCGTGCCTGAGCTGGCAAAACTCGGCTGAATCATGATACAACGACCCTGAACATCCCAGTTGGGTAATTGTGCCCATTTGATCATCCTGAAGCTGTTATCGTCGCTATCGCCAAAAGGGGTGAATCACCACAAGACGGGGAGCGGGGTCATGATCCGAACTATTGCCATTGCCGTGGGCGCGGCCAGCCTGACCGCTGGCGCCGCGATCGCGGTCACCGGTACAGGGGTTGCCGGCTCAGGGGTTACCGGCAAAGGGGCGACGCTAGGCCGCGCGATGGCAGGTCACGCGAGCTTGGCCAGCGCGGCAAGCCAGCAGGCGGCCGCGTTCCACGCCGAGCCGGGCATCATCCACGTCACGCGGGCGCAACCGGACGACCCGCCGACCTCGGCCGACTGCCAGCAGCAGTTTCACATCGCGTGCTACGACCCCGCGCAGATCCAGCAGGCATACAACCTCACGCCGCTGTACAACGCGGGAATCAACGGCAGCGGCAGGACGATCGCGGTCGTGGACGTGTTCGGGTCGCCCACGATCTCCGCTGACCTGACCCAGTTCGACAGCGCGTTCAGCCTGCCGGACCCGCCGTCGCTGCGGGTCATTGCCCCGGCGGGGCACATCCCGAATTACAACAAGAACAACGCGGACATGGTCGGCTGGGCGGGCGAGACCACGCTGGACGTGGAGTACGCGCACGCGCTCGCGCCCAACGCGAAGATCCTGGTGGTGGAGGTGCCGGAGTCCGGCGCGGGGAACTTCGTCGCCCAGGCCTCCCGCGCGGTCAACTACGTGGCCCAGCACCACCTGGCGGACGTGATCAGCGAGAGCTTCGGCGGCGCGGAGCAGAACGGTTCGGTCAGCCGGTACCGCTACGCCTACCAGACCGCCCAGCGTAACCACATCACGGTCCTGGCCTCTACCGGTGACACCGGCGCGGCCAACACCGGCACGGACAACCGGACCTACTACACGCACCCGACGACGAGCTGGCCGGCCACCGACCCGCTGGTCACCGCCGTCGGCGGCACTGACGTGCACCTGTTCGCGAGCGGCGTGCGCAGCTCCCGCGACACCGTGTGGAACGACACGTACAACGGCAGCACGCAGCGGTTCATCTTCAACAACAGCGGCCCGAACCCGCTGGCCGCCGGCGGCGGCGCATCCACCCTGTTCGGCCGGCCGTCGTACCAGAACAGCGTGCGCAGCACGGTCGGCGGCCACCGCGGCATCCCGGACATCTCGATGAGCGGGGCCTGCTCCGCCGCGGTTAACGTGTACCAGAGCTTCCCCGGCCAGGCGGCCGGTTACTACGCGGTGTGCGGCACCAGCGAGTCCGCCCCCTTGTTCGCCGGCGTGGTCGCGCTCGCCGCGCAGAAGGCGGGCCACGACCTCGGCCTGATCAACCCGGCGCTGTACAAGCTGTCGGCCGAGCACGCACCCGGCATCATCCGGGTCACGTCGGGCAACAACACGGTGTCGTTCACCCAGCACGGCCACCGTTACACGGTCCGCGGCTACCAGGCCCGTAACGGCTACAGCCGGGTGGCCGGGGTCGGCACGATCAACGGCCAGCTGTTTGTGCCGGAACTCGCCAAGCTGGCATAACGACGGAGGTACGCCCTCTGGGTCCCCTGACCGGACCCAGAGGGCGTCCTCACGCATAGATACTTCCCCACGATCACCCGTTTCATCCCGGTTCGCGGGTGTCGCTCCCATGTGCTGGCATGTATCTCTGTAGTCACAGCTATCCCAAAGGTGGCGCGGACACTTCGTTCGGCTCCATACTTGACGGAAATAGTGGTCTTCGGTCTGATTCGGGGGGAGTGTTCGTTGCGCCACGCGAAGAGCATCGTGCTCGCTGCTGCTGCCTGTGCCGTAGTGGCAGGTGGGGCCGCGGCCGGTTCGGCCGGTTCCGCCGGGCTGGCCGCCGTCGCGGCCAGTTCACCGGGCGCGGGCTCGGCGCTGGCCAGCGTGATCGTCCAGCCGCAGGTCCGTCACCTCGCGGACACGCGGTCCGGACCCACCTCCACCGCGCAGTGCGAGAAGTCCTTCGGCGTGGCGTGCTACGAGCCCGCGCAGCTCCAGCGGGCCTATGACCTGCCGGCGCTGTACGCGCGGGGCATCAACGGGAAGGGCACCACGATCGTCATCGTGGACTCCTTCGGCAGCCCGACGATCAAGCACGACCTGGCCGTGTTCGATCGCACCTTCCGCCTGCCCGCGCCGCCGTCGTTCACGGTGATCACTCCGGCGGGCAAGCTCCCGCCGTGGAACCCGAATAACCCGGACATGACCGGCTGGGCCGGCGAGACCACGCTCGACGTGGAGTGGGCGCACACGATTGCGCCCGGTGCGAACATCGTGCTCGCCGAGACGCCGGTGTCGGAGACCGAGGGCGTGCACGGCTTCCCGCAGATCGTCACCGCCGAGAACTTCGTGATCAAGCACTACCACGCCGACGTGATCAGCCAGAGCTTCAGCGCCACCGAGGAGACGTTCTCGTCCCGGGCCAGCGTAACCGCGCTGCGCGGTGCCGAATTCGCCGCGCAGAAGGCGCACGTCACCATGCTCGCGGCGTCCGGCGACTCCGGCGCGGCCGACGTCAGGCAGAACGGCTCCGCCTACTACCTGTTCCCGGTGACGTCGTGGTCGGACAGCGACCCGCTGGTCACCGGCATCGGCGGCACGCAGCTGCACCTGAACGCAGGCGGTAACCGCACGGCACCGGACAACGTGTGGAACGACACGTACAGCAAGGCGACGAACGAGTTCGTGTTCGGCGACGCGGGCCCTAACCCGGACGCGGGCGGCGGCGGCAAGTCGGTACTGTTCGGCCGCCCGTCGTACCAGAACGGCGTGCGGAACATCGTGGGCAACGCGCGTGGCGTGCCGGACATCTCGATGAGCGCCGCCTGCAACGGCGCGGTGGACACCTACGCCAGCTATCCGGGCACAGCACCCGGCTGGTCACAGACCTGCGGCACCAGCGAGGCGACCCCGCTGTTCGCGGGCATCGTGGCGCTCGCCGCGCAGACCGCGGGCCACCCGCTCGGCCCGATCAACCCGGCGCTGTACCAGCTGTCGCTGCGCGGCGACCGGGGTATCGTGCCGGTGACCAGCGGGAACAACACCGTGACGTTCTCCCAGGGCGGTCACGAGCACACGGTGCACGGCTTCGGCGCACGCGCCGGCTACAGCCTGGCCGCGGGCGTGGGTACCGTCGACGCCAGGCTGTTCGTACCTGAGCTGGCATCGCTGGCCCGCTGATCCCGAGCCGAATCTCCAGCCGCCCCTCAGCCAATGGTCAGGTTCATAGTGCTCACTGGAGGGCAGTGCTGACTGGAAGGATGCGGGTCCGAGGGCGGAGTGAGGCAGATGCACGAGCACGGCGACAATTACGCTGGCTACGGTCAGTACGGCACGCAGTTCGGCCCGCCACCTCCCGAGTACCCGTGGGGCGCGGCGCCCCCGCCGCCGCCCCGCGGTCCCGGTTTCCTGCGCTACGTCGCGGTGGCGGTCACCGCTGCCGCACTGGGCGCGGGCGCCGTCGTCGGCATCGACCACCTGGGCGCTACCAGCACGTCGGCAAAGTCGCTGGCGCCCGGTGCCAGCGCACCTGCCGGGCAGGCCCCGCAGCAGCCGCAGCAGGGCCAGGCGCCGCCCGTCGGGAACGGCGGAGAGCAGTCCGTGGTGAACAAGGTCTCGGCAGGCCTGGTCATCATCAACACCTCGCTGCAGTACCGGTCTGAGCAGGCCGCCGGCACCGGGATTGTGCTCAACTCCGACGGCCTGGTGCTGACGAACAACCACGTGATCGCGAACGCCACGAGCATCAGCGCGACGCTCGTGGCGACCGGCAAGACGTACCGGGCGAAGGTCCTGGGCTACGACCAGACGGGAGACATCGCCGCCATTCAGCTGCAGAGCGCGTCCGGCCTGAAGGCGGCCCCGCTGGGCAACTCGTCGAACCTGAAGGTCAGCGACAACGTCGTCGCGATGGGCAACGCCGAGGGCGGCAGCCAGATCGTCCCGGCGGCCGGGCAGATCACCGCGCTGCACCAGACGATCACCGCGAACGACGAGAACGGCATCGACAGCAAAGAGACGCTGCACAACATGATCCAGACCGACGCGGCGATCATCTCCGGCGACTCCGGCGGCGCGCTGGCCAACATGTCCGGCCAGGTCATCGGCATGAACACGGCCGGGAACAACGGCCAGGACCCGGAGCAGGGATCGACCGGCTTCGCGATCCCGATCAACGACGCGCTGTCGGTGGTCAGCCAGATCACCGGCGGGCACGGCAGCTCGACGATCTCGCTCGGGTACCCGCCGTTCATGGGCATCTTCCTCGCGACGTCGGACAGCAGCAACCCGCAGACCCAGGCGCAGCAACAGGCGCAGGGTCAGGGCGGGTTCGGCTTCGGCCAGCAGCAGGCCTGCTACACCAGCGACGCGAACCTGCCGGTGCCGACCACGATCGCGCCGGTGAACAGCGGCGCCCTGGTGATCGGCACGATCTGCAACGGGCCCGCGCAAGGTACCGGCATGACGTCCGGCGCGGTCATCACCGCGGTCAACGGCCAGACGGTCGGCACGCCGAGCCAGCTGCACAACGCCATCGCGAGCCACAAGCCAGGCGACACGGTGTCCATCACCTGGGTGAGCACCTCCGGCCATCGCGCCACGAGCTCGATCAAGCTGACCGAGGGCCCGCCGCTCTAACCGCGTACAAGACCATGATCATGAAGGATCGTGCGGGCTATAACCCACACAACTGCCGGACAAGATGTCGCACACCCCGGCCTCGACCGAGGTCCATCCCGGGGCCGATGGCGTCGGATCCGCCATCGCCCAGGCCGCGTACGGCCTCGCGGCACGGGCGGCGGCCGAGATGCTCACCGCCGGCACGTGCGAATCGTGCGCCGGCGGCGTCGACTACGCCGAGATGAACTCGCGGATATCCGGTCAGTCCCGGACGAAGTAACCGAGCCCGGGTACGCGTACCAGCCAGCCCTCGTCCTCCAGGAGCCGCATCGCCCGGCCCGCCGTCCGCCGGGACGTGGCGTGCTCGCGGCACAACGCCCCGATGGAGGGGAGCCGGTCTCCAGCGGTCAGCTCGCCGGACATGATCTGCTCGCGGACGTGGGACGCGAGCCGCATGTACAGCCGGGGATCAGACTGACTAACCATCACCATAACGACGATCCTAGGCGACTATTTATGTAAGTGGTCGACTACTCTCGAAGATTCCTCAACTTCGTAACCTCGCCTGGCGAATTTGACCGCATTTGGGGGCATTCCGGCAGCGTACGCATCGACGGCCGTGCCAACAACGTGGTAGATCGTCGCTTCGTGGCAGGGAAACCGTCGTAATCGACGGCCAGTCCACCACGAAGCGGTAATCCGGCACGTTGTCCGGCCACGCACCGGCCGGCAAGCGTCGACCGGACGGCGGTGAGCGGAGCCAGCCGCGACGCGCTCCGGAAAGGACAACGGGGTACGGGCGACCCGGGGAGTAACTACCCGCAGTGATCTGACCCGCCCAGACGAATCGGGCGTCAATCCGACCGCATTGCGAAAAGCCAACGAGAATACGCCGGGGGCATATCGGCATAAGTCGGTCAATCTGGGCATATGCGAGATCCAAGACCTCATCGCCATGTCGTTCCGGAAAGTCATTCTACAATCTCTTGACAGTCCTACATGAGAATGTAGAGAATAAGGCTGTATGGAGCGGATCAGCTTCCAGACCGATCCGAGTCGCTACCGGCACTGGCGGCTGTCAATCGAGGGCGCGGTCGCCACGCTCGCGATGGACGTGGACGAGGCCGGCGGCCTGGCCGAGGGGTATGAGCTGAAGCTCAACTCCTACGACCTGGGCGTGGACATCGAGCTGTACGACGCGGTGCAGCGGCTGCGGTTCGAGCACCCAGAGGTCAAGACCGTCGTGCTGACCAGCGCCAAGGACAAGATCTTCTGCGCCGGCGCGAACATCCGGATGCTGGCCGCGTCGCCCCATCCGTGGAAGGTGAACTTCTGCAAGTTCACCAACGAGACGCGGAACGGCATCGAGGACGCGTCCGCCAACTCGGGCCAGACCTGGCTCGCCGCCCTGAACGGCGCCGCGTCCGGCGGCGGGTACGAGCTGGCGCTCGCCTGCGAGTACGTCATGCTGATCGACGACCGGTCCTCGGTGGTGTCACTGCCGGAGCTTCCGCTGCTCGGCGTCCTGCCGGGGACCGGAGGGCTCACCCGGGTGACCGACAAGCGGCATGTGCGGCGGGACATCGCGGACTACTTCTCGACCCGGTCCGAAGGCGTCGGCGGGCGCAAGGCCGTCGCGTGGAAGCTGGTCGACGAGGCCGTGCCCCGGGCTGCCTGGGCGGAGACCGTAGCAAGAAAGGCCGCCGAGCTGGCCGGGAAGTCGACGCGGACCGGTGAGTCCCAGGGCATCGTGCTCGGCCCGCTCCAGCACCGGTATGTGGCAACAGACATAGACCGCCCGGGGCGGTCGGTGACGATCACCGTCCGCGGACCGGAAACAGAGCCGGGAACTCACCCGGGGGACATCGACGCGGAGTTCTGGACGCTGGCGATGACCCGCGAGCTGGACGACGTGATCCTGGACCTGCGGACGAACGAGCCGGAGCTCGGCACCTGGATCCTGCGTACCGCAGGCGACGCGGATCTGGTGCTGGCGCACGACCGGATGCTGCTGGACAACCGCGACAACTGGCTGGTCAACGAGATCCTGCTGTACCTGAAGCGGACGCTGAAGCGGCTGGACGTGACCAGCCGGAGCCTGATCGCGCTGATCGAGCCGGACAGCTGCTTCGCCGGGTCGTTGCTTGAGCTGGCGCTCGCCGCGGACCGGACCTTCCAGCTCGACGAGCCGGGTGTCGCGATCACCGTGGACGCGATGAACTTCGGCGTGCTGCCGATGGGCAACGGGCTGTCAAGGCTCCAGACGCGGTTCGCCGGGGACGACGCGCACATCAAAGCCGTCCGGGAACGGACCGGTGAACCCCTCGAAGCCGCCGACGCGGACAAGCTCGGCCTGGTCACGTTCATCCCGGACGAACTGGACTGGGACGACGAGGTGCGGATCGCGGTGGAGGAGCGGGCCAGCTTCAGCCCGGACGCGCTGACCGGGATGGAGGCGAACTTCCGGTTCGCCGGCCCGGAAACGATGGAGACGAAGATCTTCGGCCGCCTCACCGCGTGGCAGAACTGGATCTTCCACCGGCCGAACGCGTCGGGTCCGGACGGCGCGCTGCGCAGTTTCGGCACCGGCCAGCGTCCCGATTTCGACCGGAAGCGGGTATAAGCATGGATTACACCGAGAAGATCCCGAACAACGTGGGGCTGCGCGACGACCGGCGGCTCCAGCGCGCGCTGGAGTCGTGGCAGCCGAACTTCCTCACCTGGTGGCAGGAGATGGGCCCGACGCTGCCGACCCAGGATGTCTACCTGCGCACCGCGATCAACGTGGGCCGCGAGGGCTGGGCGCACTTCGCGCACGTACCGATGAAGGACTACCGCTGGGGCATCTTCCTGGCCGAACCAAACGCGGACCGCCTGATCGGGTTCGGCCAGCACAAGGGCGAGCCCGCCTGGCAGCAGGTGCCGGGGGAGTACCGGGCCGATCTGCGGCGGCTGATCGTTATCCAGGGCGACACCGAGCCCGCTTCGGTGGAGCAGCAACGTAACCTCGGGGCCACCGCACCAAGCCTGTACGACCTGCGGAACCTGTTCCAGGTGAACGTCGAGGAAGGGCGCCACCTGTGGGCGATGGTGTACCTGCTGCACGCGTACTTCGGCCGGGAGGGCCGGGAGGAGGCGGAGGAGCTGCTGCACCGGAACTCCGGGTCGGTGGATTCGCCGCGGATCCTGGGCGCCTTCAACGAGGAGACGCCGGACTGGCTGTCGTTCTTCATGTTCACGTACTTCACCGACCGGGACGGGAAGTACCAGCTCGGCACCCTCAAGGAAAGCGCCTTTGACCCGCTGTCGAGGACGTGCGAGTTCATGCTGAAGGAGGAGGCGCACCACATGATGGTGGGCACCACCGGTGTGGACCGGGTGGTGGAGCGCACCGCTTCCTTGATGGCTTCGCATGAGGTTGACGATGTCGCGGCGCACGGCGCGATCCCGCTCGACGTCATCCAGAAGTACCTGAACTTCCATTACTCGGTCTCCCTCGACCTGTTCGGCGGGGAGACGTCCACGAACGTCGCCAACTACTACACCGCCGGGCTGAAGGGGCGGTGGATGGAGGACCGGCGGCGCGACGACCATCGGCTGGCATCGGATTCGATCATGGTCGACAGCTTCGCTGACGGGGAGATCGGGCAGAGCGAGGTCTCGGCGCTGACCGGGCTCAACACCGACCTGCGGCGGGAGTACATCGCGGACTGCCGCAGCGGCGTGAACCGGTGGAACAAGCTCCTCGCCGAGGCGGGGCTGCCGCACCGGCTCTACTTGCCGCATGTGGCGTTCAACCGCAAGGTCGGCGCGTTCGCCGGGATCGAGGCATCGCCATCGGGCGAGGTGCTCAGCTCATCGGAGTGGCAGACAGGCCAGCGCGCCTGGCTGCCGACCGAGGTGGACAAGACGTTCGTCCGGTCCCTGATGAAGCCGGTGTACCAGCGGGGCAAGATAGCGGCGTGGATCGCCCCGCCACGCAACGGCATCAACGGCAAGCCGTTCGACTACGACTACGTCCACCTGCCGTGAACGCGTGCGAGTACCTGCTGGACAGGCAGGTGGCGGCCGGCGGTGGTGACCGGCTCGCGCTGACCGGGCCGTCTGGTTCGCTGACCTATGGCGAGCTGCTCGACCAGGTGCAGCGGGCTTCGGCTGGCCTGCGGTCGCGCGGCCTCGAGCCGGAGCAGCGCATCGTCATGTTCATGTCGGACAGCCCGGATTTCGTCGTGGTGTACCTGGCCGCGATGCGGATCGGCGCTATCCCGGTGCCGGTCTCCACCATGCTGCTTGCTGACGGCCTGGCTGAGCTGCTGGTCGATTCCCGCGCCCGGCTCCTCGCGATAACCCCGGAATTTACCGAACGAACGGCCGCGGCGGCGGCCTCAGCTCCCGAATTGCGGGCGGTCGTTTCGGTAGCGGATCTGGTCAGCGCCGCGCCGGACCCGGCGGTGTACCCGGTGAGCCCCGACTCGCCCGCGTTCTGGCTTTACACGTCCGGCACCACCGGCACCAGCAAGGGTGCGATGCACCGGCACGGCGCTGTCCAGGTGGTCTGCGAAACCTACGCCGCCCAGGTGCTCGGCATCCGCCCCGAAGACCGGTGCCTGTCCGCGGCGAAGGCGTTCTTCGCCTACGGCCTAGGCAACTCGGTGCTGTTCCCGCTGTCCGTGGGCGCGTGCGCGATCCTCGAGCCGTCCCCGGCCCGGCCGGACCTTCTCGTGTCGCGGGCCGCGTCGTACGGGGCCACGTTGTTCTTCGCCGGGCCGACGTTCTTCGCGAACATGCTGCGTTCTGATTTGCCGGCCGAAGCTCTGCGTGGCGTCCGGCTCGCCACCTCGGCGGGGGAGGCGCTGCCCGCCGCGCTGTACCAGCGGTGGACCAGCCACTTCGGCGTGGACATCCTGGACGGCATCGGGATGACCGAGATGCTGCACATATTCCTGTCCAACCGGCCGGGCCAGGTACGCCCCGGGACGACCGGGGTCGCGGTACCGGGGTACGACCTGAAGATCCTGGACGACGATGCCGCCCCGGTACCGCCTGGCCAGCCCGGCACCCTGTTCGTGCGGGGCGCGTCCACCGCGACCGGCTACTGGTCCCGGTACGACGCGTCCCGTGCCGTTTTCCAGGGGGAGTGGCTGCGCACCGGGGACACCTACGTTCTTTCCGCGGACGGGTTCTACACCTGCCTCGGCCGGACCGGGGACATGCTCAAGCCGAGCGGCATCTGGGTCTCGCCCGGCGAGGTCGAGGGCCGGCTGCTGGCGCACGACGCGGTGGCGCAGGCGATCGTCGTGGCGGGCCTGGACGGCGACGGGCTGGAGAAACCCGTCGCCTATGTGGCGCTCAAACCGGGTGCTACCGTGACCGAGGTGGAGCTGATCGAGTTCAGCAAGGCGGGCCTGCCGACGGTGAAGTGCCCGCGCCGCGTGGTGTTCACCGACGCGTACCCGGTGACGGCGACCGGCAAGGTGCGACGGGTCGAGCTACGGCGGATGGCGTCGGAAGTCCTCACGGCCACCACCCCCGCCGCTCCGGTCGTCGGTGCCTCACCAGCCGCACCAGCCTCGGCGACGCCGGCATGATCGACGGCCTGCCACTGATCGACGTTCACCTGCATCCAGCGCATCAGCGCGGGCTGAAGCTGCCCTGGGACATCTGGCTGCAAGACTTTTCCGTCCCGTCGCTCCGCGACCTCTACGACTCCGACGGAGCAGTGCGCCCCGCGGCGTTCGACGCCCTGCTCGCCGCCGAAGGCGTGGACATCGGCGTCATCCTCGCCGAGTACAGCCCGAAGGTCACCGGCTGGCAGACCGTCGAGGAGATGCTCCCGTTGTGCGCGGCTAACCCGGAGCGGGTCAAGTTCGCCGCGAATGTGAATCCGCACCTGCACTTCCCGGTCGCCGACGAGGTACGGCGCCAGTTCGCGCTGGGCGCGGTCGCGCTCAAGGTGCACCCGGTGCACGGCGGCTTCCCGGCCAACGACCGGGCGATGTACCCGGCGTACGAGATCTGCCAGTCCGCGGGGATTCCGGTCGTCGTGCACTGCGGCACGTCGACGTTTCCCGGCGCGATGAACCAGTTCGGCGATCCGGTGCTGCTTGACGACGTGCTGCGTGACTTCCGCTCGCTGCGTGTGGTGCTGGCGCACGGCGGCCGTGGCTGGTGGTACGACGCGGCGGCGTTCCTGGCGCTGTCCAGCGAGAACGTGTGGATCGAGCTGTCCGGCCTGCCGCCGTCCCGGCTCCAGACGTACTACGCCAGGCACAACTGGGCGCGCCTGACGCGGCGGATGATCTTCGGCACCGACTGGCCGGGAGTACCCGGCATCGCCAGGAACGCCCGTGCCGTCGCCGCCCTGTGCCCCGACCCGGAGACCGCCGCCCTGGTCCTGGCCGGCAACGCCGCCCACGTCTACAACCTCAAACCCCCGGACGCCTAACCCCACCCCGCCCGCCCCAGCGCCCCGCGCCCCGCGCCCCGCGCCCCGCGCCCCGCGGCCAGCGCCGCGCCCAGCGCCCCGCCGCGCCCCAGCGCCGCGCCCCCAGCGCCGCGCCCAGCCCCGCGGCCAGCGCCCCGCAGCCCCCCGCGCGCCGCCCCCCAGCGTGTCAATTGCGCAGTTGAGCCCACTAGAGCGTGTCAATTTGCGCCATGCTCAGGCGCGGGGATCCGCCGGCAGGTCAAGCAGCGGCGCGACGGGGAGCTGCCGCAGCGGCTCGATGCCCCGCAGCTTGTTCAGGCGAGGGTCGACCCGGACGTGCACGAGCGTGCCCGGCGGCATCGCGTTGTAGTTCTGCTCCGTCACCGGAAACGCCCACGCATCTGCGCTCGTCCCGTCATCGATCGCGACGAAGTAGCTGATGCCCTCCTCGCTCTTCTCATTCCCGGTCTGCCACTGCCGGATGACGAGCCCGTCGAACTCCGCGAACCGCGGCAGATGCGCGAACCGGGCGATCGCCCGCGAGGTCAGCGCTACGTTACCGGCGACCACGGCGAGCACACCGAGCTCGGCGCCGTGCCCGCCGGCAAGTACGTCTCCCACGATGCCGGCCACCGGTATCCCCGGGATGATCAGCAGCACCATGATGATGAACGCGCCGCCGGAGATGCCCGGCCACATGCGCTCATCTGTGCTGCCGATCTTGACCAGCCGCCAGCTGTCGCCATATCCGGACCAGGCGGCGTTCCGCTCTCCCGTATCGAGGGAGCCGGGCGAACCGAACGAGCCGAGTGCGCGGATCAGGTCACTCTCACGTGCCGCGAGCACTGCCTGACCGGCACGGGTGAGCCGCTCGGTGCTCTTTGTCAGCGCCGCCACACACAGGATTATGTAGTAGAAGGCAACGAGCGGAAGCAGGCTCGGGAGCTGCCCGCCAGGATGGGCCGCCACCACTGTCGCACCCGCCGGGATGAGGGCCAGTACGCACAGCAGTGCCTTGCGCGCTCCGCTGAACGTGGGCCGGCTCAGCCCGCGCGCACGTGATTCGGCGATCACCTCGGCGCGGAACGCCTTCATGAATTCGTCCTCGCCGCCGGCGAAACCGTCGAGCAGCGCTTCCGGCGGAGTTTCACGGTGCGCCCCGGTGCGCTTGGCCACGTGCACCACCGCCCGCCGCTCATACGGGTTGAGCTCCTCGATCGGCGTCTCGGCCGGCAGCACGCAGGCTGTCGGCGTGAGCGAGAACCAACCGCGACCGGACAACCCGATCAGCGTCGCGGCGAGTCCGTCACGATCGGCACGCCCGGCTATCAGGTTCAGCACCGCGGGCGGCTCAGATCCCGCTCCGATGGGGAGCTGGCCAGCCCGCCGGTGCCCGAGGCGCGGCCCGATCAGAGACGCGAAATACAAGGCAAGCCAGCCAGCTAGCGTACCGGCGATCAACGCCGCTCCCATGGCGCCCACTCCCCGCGAAGTTCTCCGCACTGATAAAGACGTATCGTTCGCGTCGGCGGTTCACGGTTAGGCTGCCGCTGCCGGAACCAGGAGCTCGAACGTCGATCCGGCCCCGATGGTGCTGTGCACCCGGACCGAACCGTGATGCGCCTCCGCGATCGCCTGGACGATCGGCAGCCCGAGGCCGAAGCCGCCCGTTTCGCGTCCCCGGTGCGGGCTCACCCGCGCGAACCTGCCGAAGATCCGTTCCAGGTCAGCCTCAGGAATCCCGCAGCCGCTGTCGGCGACGGCGAACACCACGCCCTCGTCGCTCAGCCGCGCGCTCAGCTCGATGCGGTCATCGG